>Ga0182014_10000994_pt1 | contig 38632 bp, 29 predicted proteins | sample 612S2DmetaG_FD_120489 | JGI IMG/M metagenome (GOLD analysis project Ga0182014, IMG submission 120489) | Permafrost microbial communities from Stordalen Mire, Sweden - 612S2D metaG | ecosystem: Environmental > Terrestrial > Soil > Wetlands > Permafrost | place: Sweden: Stordalen | collected... | reverse complement strand
GACCAGCGGAGCCACCATCTACTACACCACCAACGGTACAACGCCCACCACTTCGTCGGCTGTCTACAGCGGTCCGATCACAGTAAGCGCCACGGAGACGCTAGAGGTGATTGCCGCCGAGACAGGCTACAGCAACAGTCCGGTAGCCACGGCGGTTTACACGATCAAGTCAACATTGCCTGCGCCGGCGTTCTCGCCAGCGGGTGGAACCTACACTGCATCACAGACTGTGAGCATCAGCGACGCGACCGCGGGTACAACCATCTACTACACCACCAACGGCAGCACGCCGACGACCTCGTCGGCTGTCTACAGCGGCCCGATCACGGTGAGCGCGACAGAAACGCTGAACGCCATCGCGGCCGAGACAGGCTACAGCAACAGTCCGGTAGCCACGGCGGTTTACACCATCAAGTCAACATTGCCTGCGCCGGCGTTCTCGCCAGCGGGTGGAACCTACACTGCGTCACAGACTGTAAGCATCGGCGACGCCACGGCGGGCACAACAATTTACTACACCACTAACGGCAGCACGCCGACGACCTCGTCGGCTGTCTACAGCGGCCCGATCACGGTGAGCGCGACAGAAACGCTGAACGCCATTGCCGCCGAGACAGGGTACAGCAACAGTCCGGTAGCCACGGCGGTTTACACCATCAACACGAATATGCCTGCACCAACCATCACCCCGGCCGGCGGCACCTACACTACCGCCCAATCGGTAATTATCGGCGAGGCCATGTCCGGCAGCTCCATCCACTACACCACCGACGGCACCACCCCAACCACGTCCTCGCCCGCCTACAACGGACCGGTCAATGTCAATTCGTCGGTCACAGTGAAGGCCATCGCGGCTATGACGGGCTACACCAACAGTCCGCCGGCCTCGGCGGTTTACACCATCAAGTCAACATTGCCTGCGCCGGTGTTCTCGCCAGCGGGTGGCACCTACACTGCACCACAGACGGTGAGCATCAGCGACGCGACGGCGGGTACGACCATTTACTACACCACCAACGGCAGCACGCCGACGACCTCGTCGGCTGTCTACAGCGGCCCGATCACGGTGAGCGCCACGGAAACGCTGCAAGCCATCGCGACAGCCAGCAGCTATACCACGAGCGCCGCGGCATCTGCAGCTTACACCATATCCTCAACCACCAAAACGACGCCTGTGGTGAGCATCGCGTCGAACCTTAATCCGTCCGCCTTTGGCAGCTCTGTAACCTTCACGGCCGTCCTAACGGGTTCCGGCACAAAGCCAACCGGATCGGTGACTTTCCTGGACGGGACCACCACTTTGGGTACGGGAAAACTGAACAGCGGAAGTGCGAAGTTCACTACCAGTTCGCTGGGGGGAGGATCGCACTCAATCACAGCATCGTATGGGGGCAACTCAAGCTACAACACCGCAAAGTCCAGCGTGTTGATACAGACCGTGAACCCGACAACACCGACGGTAGCGCTCACGTCCAGCCTCAATCCGTCGACTGTTGGTGCATCAGTCACCTTTACGGCCACATTGAGCGGCTCCGGCGCCCTGCCCGCCGCTGCGGTGACGTTCCTCGACGGGACGACCACGCTAGGCACAGTGACTCCAAGCGGCGGAGTCGCGACGTTTACCACCACGGCCCTGGCGTCAGGATCACATTCAATCTTGGCGTCATTTGTCGGCGGAACCAACTACTATCCAGCAAAGTCGAGTGTGGTGACGCAGACAGTCAACGCAGTAAACTCGACCTCCTACATCAACTACTCCAGCAATGGATTCACATCTTCGAATCTATCCATGAATAACGGTCCATCTGTGGTCGGTGGGGTACTACAAGTTACTGACGGAGGGGCTGGCGAAGACCGCAGCGCCTGGTTCAAAACCAAGGTTCCCGTAACCTCCTTCATTACCGATTTCACCTTCCAGATTCTGAATGGGGCCGCTGATGGATTTACTTTCACAATTCAAAACGCCCCCAAGGGGATATGGGCTCTTGGAAATGGTGGCGGCGGGCTTGGCTATCAGGGAATTCAGAATAGTGTGGCCCTGAAGTTCGACATCTATAACGATGCAGGTGAAGGCAAGGATTCTACGGGGGTGTACATAGATGGTGCAGCACCGACCCTGCCAGCGACAGATCTGAGCTCGACTGGTATAACCCTGACGAGCGGCGATCTAATCCATGCGCATTTGGTCTATAGCGGATCAACGCTGGCCGTAACGCTGACCGACACGAAGACTGGAGCCACCGTCACAAACCAATTTACCGTGAATATTCCAACTGTGGTAGGAAGCAGCACGGCCTACGTAGGATTCACCGGCGGCACTGGGTCTTACTCTGCAACGCAGCAGGTTACTTCCTGGACCTACCTAACTAAGTAAACAGCATGTAGCTCAAATTGTGAATGAGGGCGGCCGGCCATTCCACTGGTTAGTCGCCCTCAATTTTGTTTAAGCGTCTCGAACAAATCCAGCCTCTTTGCAAGATCGTATGCTGCTAAAAAAGCGGCATCAAGAACGCGGTCCCTGACTTGGCTCAGTCTCTTTGCTCCACATAAGTGGACCGCTCTCGGTAGGTCTTCGCGAATCTGATCTGACATATCCCATCACTATATAGATATCTCCTCCGCAATCCAGACCTTAGGTAAGTAGCCAAGGCGGCAACACTCAATGGGCCCGGCTCCCATTAGCAGATACGGCCTTGAGCCCTCCACCTGAAGATGGAGAATCTCATCCTCCTTCCAGCCGAAGACGCTGCCAGACTGCTCCAATAGCATTCGATTGCCGAACACAACAGATTTTTCCCAACTTACACGGCTAAGAAGGGCGTCTACCATCCTCATGGAATCGCTCAGCGTCGAACTGCATGTCGAACTTTTCGGAGGTCTTCTGATGTATAGGTTCTTTTTCCGTCCAAGCTGCACGGTTGCATTCATGCTCTTGACAACATTGGGTCTGATTCATGCGCAGGTCCCGACAAGCACGCTCAATGGGATTGTCACGGATCCTCAAGACGCTGTGATTTCCGGAGCCCGTGTGACCGCCCTGTCCGAGGCTCAAGGCATTTCTCGTGAAGCCGAAACAAACGCAAGCGGCGTGTATGTTTTTTCCAATCTGCTCCCGGGCTCATACAATCTGCGCATCGAAAAGACTGGATTTGCGCCTTCCGAGCACAAGGATATTCAACTCGAAGCTGGCCGGATTACGACGCTGGATGCAAAGCTAAATGTAGCAAGCCAAGGCACGACGGTAAATGTCGGCGCTACGTCGCAGAGTATTGAGATGACACAATCGATGCTCCAGGGAGAGATTACGTCCACAACCATTGACAGCATTCCTCTCAACGGAAGGAACTTCCTGGAACTTGCATATCTTGTACCGGGCAACCGCCCAGCGCCAACGTTTGATCCAACCAAGACGAACACGCTCGAGGTAAGTTCTGCGGGCGGATTCGGGCGCGGCGGCAATATCACAGTAGATGGCGGCGACAACAATGATGAAGTGGTTGGCGGTACACTCGCCAACTTCCCTGAGGATTCGGTCCAGGAGTTCCAGATTGCTACCGGGCGGTTCACAGCCGAGGTAGGTCGATCAGGCAACAGCATCATCAATATCGTGAGCAAGGGTGGCACGAACAGCTACCATGGATCGGCCTTCTTGTTTGAGCGCAACCGCAACCTGCAAGCTCTCCCTGCCACCTTCAACCGCAGTCTTCCCACGCCACCTTTCGATCGGGAGCAGTATGGCGCTTCGATTGGTGGGCCGGTGCTTAAAGACAAAGCGTGGTGGTTTTCCTCCGTCGAGTATCGGGATCAGAATGCGTCGCTACAAACAGGCACTCGTGACTTCTCGTCCAATCCTCCACAAATTCTTCATACTGCGGCCCCTTCACCCCTCCGGGACGCATTGTGGTCCACCCGTTACGATGAGCAGATTGGGGCGCACAATAGTGCGATGGTGCGGTATTCTTTCAACCGCTCCACCGACATGGCCGAGGCCACGCCTTCACAGAACACGCCTTCCTTTACGGCCGCGGAACGGCAGAACTCCCTTAATCGCTTCAACTCTGTGATCGCAGGATTGACGACGGTATTTTCGCCGACCAAGGTGAATAACTTCTCCTATCACTACGATAACTTCTACAACGACATTCCGCCCTTCGGGCAGGATGCGCCAACGACCAACCCGCAGTTGAATCTGACCAACGAGCTGATTTTTCCCGATCTGGCCGATGGAGCGAACTTCAACCTTCCTCAGGCAACATTCCTTAGCCGCAACCAGCTTCGCGATGCGTTCTCCTGGACAATCGGCAAACACACTCTGCGGCTAGGGGGTGAGCTCCAGCACTATACTGCCCACGGCTTGATCAATGTCTTCGGCACCGGAACAGTGATATTGACTTCAGACTTTGGCTTTGCCGACTTGAACGGCGACGGCGAGGTGAATGATCTCGACATTCCCATCGCAGTGGCCCTCAAGAGCAGCGCCCCTGTCACGCCGGTACCCATTCCGACGGTATTTGATAGCTATGTGGGCGCGTACGTTCAGGACGACTGGCGCGTCAACCCGCGCTTTACGGTCAATCTCGGCTTGCGCTGGGAGTACGATTCGAACCTGACCGGAAACTCCAGCGCCCACGATCCATGCCCTAGCCTCACGCAGGAACCAACGCGGCCATGCACATGGATGGCGAATGTGATCAATCTCAAGAAATATCCGGATAAGAAGGACTTTGGTCCGCGCATTGGCTTTGTATACGATCCGATGGGCAAGGGGCGATCCGTGATTCGTGGCGGATACGGGATCTACTACGACCGAATTATTCTTGAGGCCGGCGCGGAAGAGCTTGTGCAGAACGACCGCGCGCTGACGGTCTCTCAATTCGCCGGCTCTTCCTGCGCCTCACCATACGTGCCTGGCGGGCCAAGCCTCGATGCGTGTTTTGCGCCGCAAGCAACATTTGCTCCCGGAAGCCCGACGCTTGCCAGCCCGTTCAGCGGGCCAAGTGGTGTGGGTGGCGTCGGCATTCTGGCCATGGGCCCAGATGCACATCACCCGCTCTTTCAGCAGTTCTCGTTGGGAGTGCAGCAGCAAGTCGGCGATAACTGGCTGATCTCGGCCGATGGCCTGCATGTCTTTGCCAACCGCCAGATCACCGGCCATTTTCTACGCAGCACCGACTCCACTTCACCCTACGTAAATTGCCCAGGAGACAATATTCCGTGTTCGATTACCGATCCGCTGAGCGGTATCTCGGATAACATCACGCTTCTGCAATCGCAGGCCAAATCATGGTACGACGGATTAATTGCCAGCATCGAGCACCGCCCTGCCAGGATGGGACACATCGCCTACCAGTACAACATCAGCTACACGCTTTCAAAGACTTTCGACTACTCCGATGATGATCAGCTTGAAGCCAATGGTGAGCAAGTCGATCTCGTAGAAGGCATCAACAACCTGCGCCTGGAAAAAGGCTATGCGGTGACCGACGAGCGGCATCGTCTCACCCTTTACGGAGAAGCGCAGTTACCATGGAAGTTTTCACTCGCTCCCATTTACACATTCGGTTCGGGCGTTCCCGGGGATACATTCCTGCCCGGAACCGCAAATCAGCAAACTGGAGCGAGTGGCTCGCGTCTGCCTTTGCTGCCTCGTAACGCACTCGCCCGCGAGGTGAAAAACAGCAGTCAGTTGAACGCGGTGATCGATCGTTGGAATGCTCTGCCTGCGTGCCCAGCCGCGTTTCCATGCCTGGCGGGCGGTGCTTTGCCGCATGTTCCGGACGGAATCAACTTCTTCAGCCCTTTCAGTTCACTCGACCTCCGTCTGAAAAAGGACATTCCAATTCGCGAACGCATGACCCTGAGCATGGTTGGCGAAGGCTTCAACCTGTTCAACGAGACCAACATTCGCGGATCAAACAACGCTAACTACTCCGGACGCAATATTGCGATCGGTTCGAATGTTGCGCCTTTCTATTCAGCCGTCAGTACAGCAGGCGGATTCTTCGGTTCGGGCGGTCCCAGGGCATTTCAGTTTGCCGCGCGTCTTGCGTTCTAAACGTCGGTCGGGACAGCCGAAGAATCTACCCGTCCCACCCGTCTCTTTCATTCAACGCTGGAGTATGTATGACTAGCCCCGAATACGAGTTCCTTGCCCAACTCGCGCGGCCTAACCCGGAGCAGATTCGCACAAACATTCCCGTTGTGGAGGAAGGCGAGGCTGAGGGCGCGCTGCTGGAGGCATACGAGTCCTTCCGCAAAAACTTTGGGCGGCCGCATGTTCCCGGGATTCTCAAGTGTTTTAGTTCGTCGCCAACACTGCTCACAGAGATCATGGCGATGTCATCCACTCTCCTCTTTTCTGACGGTCACCTGGGGCGGCGTCGGAAGGAGATGATCGCCAGCTATGTGTCGAAGCTGAACGAGTGCCCTTATTGTCTCGACAGTCATGCTTTCTTCCTTTGTGTGCATGGCGGCGGCGCGATGGTGCAACCCATTCTCGACGATCGACTGGATTCGGTCGAAATCAGCTCTGCGGAGCGGCTGCTTCTCGAGTTTGTGTCGAAAGTGAACTCCGCATCCAACCGTATTTCAATTCAGAATGTGATAGCGCTTCGAGATGCGGGTTGGAGTGATGACCAGATCGCGGAGGCAGTTCATGTTGCTGCCATGTTTTCCTTCTTCAACCGTGTGGCGAATGCATTCGGATTGATCTCTCAAGGCCTGCTCAATCTCAGGCCGGCGGTAGTCTCCGAAAACAACGCCAACTCGTTTGAACATTGATGCGCAAAGTCAGGCTCATCGAGAAACAAAATACAGTTATCGTGAGATCAACTCTTGAGCCGATCTCCCAGCACCTATTAAGAGTCTTCGCCACTATGTAAAATGAATGGCCGACAAAGGCTATGAACGGGATAAGGTGGATATAACATCCATAATGAGGCAGACACGATGAGAGCTTTCCCCGGCAGGTTTGGAATTGGCTTTTTTACAGCTCTTCTATTTACGATAACTGGACTTGCCCAAGAGACCGCGCCTCCGGAGCACCTGTTTTTTCACGTGAAGCTCTCCGCGAACTTTGACCGCCCAGCGTCAGGACGGCTCATGATCTTTGTGCAACATGCGGTGGGCGCGAAACAAGTGGACATGAATCAGATGGACCCAACCTCTGTATACATTGCGGCAAAGGAGGTGGAAGCCTGGACACCGGGCGCAACGGTTGACATCGATGCTGACGATCTGGTTTCCCCGAAACCGCTTTCCACTGCGCCAATAGGAGACTATGAGGCTCAGGCAGTTTTGGATGAGGGTCACACGTATAACTATGCGGGAAGAGCCCCTGGTGATCTCGTCAGCGAGGTCGTGCGATTTGCAGCCTGGAGCCCTCGCCGGGACAGCGGCCCAACGATGACCCTGAGCGAAACGCAGCCTGATGCTTCGCCGGTAACGAATCTAGCGACGGAGGAGAAGGCGGGCTTCGATTCATCCATTCATCCCATCGACTTTGTTAGCCCCGTCCTGACGGCATTCTGGGGCAGACAGATCCATATGAAGGGTTGGGTGCTGACGCCTCCGGGTTACGGTTCGAACGGCCACTCACACTACCCGACCGTCTACTTTACGCATGGATTCGGCGGCACGTTGAATGGTCTGTGCAATCGATATGCTCCGGTGTTTTACGACCGGATGATTCATAAGCAAATGCCGGAAATGATTTGGGTGTTGCTCGATGAAAGCAGCCCAACTGGGACACACGAGTTTGCCGACTCGGTGAACAACGGTCCGTGGGGCGCCGCACTTACCAATGAACTAATACCTTTCCTTGAATCGCAATATCGCATGGATGCCCGTGTGTCTGGTCGATTTCTGCAGGGCCATTCCTCGGGTGGTTGGGCAACGCTCTGGCTCCAGGTTACCTATCCGAAGATCTTTGGCGGAACGTGGTCCACATCTCCCGATCCCAGCGATTTTCACGCATTTTCCACTGTCGATCTTTACGCCCCGCATGCCAACTTCTATCGCAGCCCAAGTGGCGAGGCGGTTCCGATCATCCGCGATCATGGGCAGGTTCGAGCCACAATGGAGCAGTTGGCAAAACTTGAACGGGTTACGGGAAACTATGGCGGCCAACTCCGCTCATTCGAGTGGGTCTTCTCGCCACGCGGCGTGGATGGAACTCCAATGCCGATATTCGATCGAGAAACTGGCGAGGTGGACCCGGCAGTTGCTGCCTACTGGCAAAGCCATTACGACATCGCTCATCGCATCGAAGAGAATTGGCCCTCTCTCGCGCCTGACCTCCGAGGAAAGATTCACCTGATAGTCGGCACGGAGGACACATTCTATCTCGACGGCGCGGCTCATCGCTTGGCGCAAGTCCTCGATAAACTGGGCGCGGAATCGCATGTTATCTTCCTGCCCGGCAAAACCCACTTCGATTTGTACCAGACTGGTAACGATCGGTATGCGCTCTTTGACACCATTGCGGCAGAGATGTATGCCATTGCAAGACCGAGCCACTGATCCTTGGCGGCGCATTTGATTTTGCCGCAAAGGCGGTACGCACGAAATCAAGCAGCAGGTGACCTGGTAGTGGGGAACATGCCCGGCGAGGCCAATCGCGACGGCGAAGGGAAGTATCCTATAAAGCAGCAAGGATTAGTGCAAATTATTGCTCTTAGGACCTGACATCGGCCTGCCGTTTACACTCTAAGCTCTGGTCTTAGACCAATTGTTCACAGAAATTACGAACCTGTCACCGGCGCGTATATTTATTCCGTGGCCAATAAAGCAAAATGGGGATGCTGGATAAAATGCCAGCTTCCCGACCTTCGGCATGATTCGGCTGCACATAAGCCATGCGCGATTTAGCTCCATCCTTGCCGCCTGGTCAGCCGGACCCGGAACTCGTGCGCGGTCTGCTCATCTTTCAGCGCGTGTGTCTTGTGCTGGTAGGGCTCATCGCAACCTCTGCGCTGGCAGTCTGGATTTTCAATCCGCAGGGTGCGCCCTTGCCTGCCATTGCGATGCACTTGAGCATTCCGATGGAAGTGACTACGCTCATTTGCACACTCGGCCTTGCGCTCTCTGAACCGGGGCTTCCGAGGCCTATACTCCGCCTCAGCCGGCTCCTCGACACGCTCGGGGTGGTGGTTGCCTCGGCTGTTCTTGTGGACCGGATCTTCCACCTTTCCCAAGCGGCGAACGCGTTCCTGGGCTTGGGACAAACGTCTTCAACTCCCGGCAACTTGCCCCTGCATCCGCCGGCAGCGTTCATCTTTCTGGCCGTAGTCATGATTCTTATTCAAGAGACCGGCCCATTCTTCAAACGCGCGGCGGATCTGTCGGTTTCATGTCTCTGCCTTCTGGCGATGATTCTGGTTTCTGAGAGCCTCTTTGGTGCTTGGCATCTGTTTGGCGTGTCTAACACGGGTCCTATTCCGGCCCATACTCTCGCTTCACTGGTGCTGCTCACCATCGTTGTAACGCTTCGCCACGCCCCAAGCGGCATGTTCTCGATCTTCCTGGGACGTGGCATCGGCAGTCGAATCGCCCGGGGATTCGCTCCCATTCTCCTTCTGCTGCCGTTTCTGTGGGAATTGGGTAGAGAGACGGTCTTCGCACAGATGATTCCGCCGCAATACGCCACCTCGGCTCTCATCTCGCTGGTTGCCGCGTTGTCGATTGTTCTACTGATATTTCTCGTCTGGCAAATCAACGACATGGAACAGGAAATTCATGACCTGACTATTCGCGACGACTTAACCGGCCTTTACAACATGCGAGGTTTCAACCTTCTTGCTGAACAGACCCTGCGCTTGGCGCAACGAGCGCAATTGCCGTTCTCGGTTCTATTCATCGATCTTGATAACCTCAAGCAGATCAATGACAAGATGGGACACAGCGCGGGATCTGCATATCTTGCAGAAACAGGCGAGATCTTGGACGCATCCTTTCGCGCCGGAGACGTGAAAGGGCGGTTTGGCGGAGATGAATTCGTTGTTGCGGGCCAGTTCAGCGTTGTTGGCATCGAGATTGCGGCGCACCGGCTTGCAGAAGCCGCTGCACAGCGGAATGCCAGCGATGGCCGTCGGCTTCCCTTGAGCTTCAGCATCGGCTATGTCACCTGTGAATACTACTCTGAGGAAACCCTTAAAGAATTGGTCGTCAAAGCGGACGAAAAGATGTACCAGGACAAGCGGCGCAAAAAGATGCAGGCCGCCAAGTAAGCTCAATCTTGACGCGCAAACAGGGTGCTCTAGAGTCTGTTGCTAAAGATAGGGATGCGCCTTCTACGGCGCGGTCGGAAACAAATGATCGCGCGGCCAATTCATATCGCACCGGATTCGAGGCCAGTAACATGCCGGTGGCCGGGTCGATCTCCTGCTGCTTGATGCCGGTCCAATAGCTTCCATAGGTCAGCCAGATTCTCTGATCGGTATCGATGAAAATACGAAAGGTTCGCATGATTCCGAGGCGGCGAAGTGTGGCTCTCGACAACGACAGTGGGTAGTCGAAGAACGAGCGCATGAAGTAGATGCGGCTCTTTCGCGGTCTGACCAGCATCACGCAGTCCGGGTCTCCATCGTAACCGGACTCACGAACAGAGCGACCGTCCGACGAACACGAAAAACGGACCAGGCGCCGCTGATTCTGGTACCGGATTGAAAGCGCTTCGTCTTCCCCCGAATTCGCGATTGGTATGACGGTCGTCCACCAGTCCATCACTCGGTCGGATTTCGAAAAGAATCGGTGACCGCCGATGTCGATTCGATTGTCGTTGTGCCCGATCGTGCATGACAGCCTGTCTATGCGGTTGCTGGCTTCAACGACAATAGGCTTAATCGAGGGTTGACGGCAAAATTCGAGTGCGGCGGTTAAACCGGCAGGCCCGGCACCAATAATGATCGCAGTCTAGTTTTGATTCGTCACGCAAGATATCCTTGGTCATTTTCATCCACAGTTCATCGGTTGCGCGATGCGATCTTCTCCCTCGTGCTCTCCTGAAGGCTCGAGCACCTGCGTGAGCAGGAATGAGCGGTAAGATTCGGAATCCGCGCAGGAAGTTGTCCGATGGGCGAGGTCCGACCCTTGTGTCAGTTAGCTGAAGACTGCGTTAGACAGGGCTTCCGGCATGTACTTGCGAAAACTCGATCTGGCCTGCAAAAAGCCATTTTTCAATGCGATGAGCAACCGAGTCGGCTTGGAACGCCAGCGGTGTTGCGATAGAGACGAATTAAGGTATCGAGGATACAACCTGATTCCGAAGGATCAAAAGCGATAGCGCAGAGCCAATTGCGTGAGTCGCGGAGGCATGGCACTTACAGCCTGGCCGAAGCTTCCGCTTGAAATGTTCCCCTCTATGGCAGCGCCTCCGAAAAACTGTGCGTGATTGAACAGGTTGAAGGCCTCGACGCGAAATTCGACTGAGCGATTGTCTTTCACCAGGAAGCTGCGCGAAAGCGTGGCGTCGAAATTTTCAATGCCGGGGCCTGAGAAAAATCGGCGCCGCGCGTTGCCCATCGTCCCCAGCAGAGGCAGCGTAAGCTGTGATGCAACAAACACAGGCACTCCGCCGCGGGGATTCGTGTGTATGTTTAGCGATCTACCGCTCCACTCCGGAGTATCTACGCCATTGTTGTTAATCCCGTTTGGAATGGTGCCGAGCAGCGACGTGTCGTTGTTGTTGAGCAAGGTCACCGGCAGCCCCGAAGTAAAGCGCGCAATGCCGGCCACCGACCAACCGGAGGCCGCTGTGTGCAGCGGTCCTGTGGTCATCGCCGTTGGCAGTTGATAGTGGAAGCTGCCGACCAGATTGTGCCGCATGTCGAAGGCCGAGAGCCCGCGGCTGAGCGATGGGTCCACTGGATTGACGGGCTCCGGCAGTCCGGAAGATTGATCGATGGATTTCGACCACGTGTAACTTGCCAGCATCTCCAACCCGTGCGACCGATGATTGATCGTGGCTTCAAGCGCGTTGTAGCTCCCATTGGCAATGGTGCGCTGCAACTCGACGCTGCCGAACGCGGGGCCAAATTGTGTACGTGCGGTCTGCTCATTGAATGGTCCGCATGCAGATCCAAGACTCAGGCAGAGGTTTGGATCTGCGGGGTTAGCCTCTTCCAGCGCCAATAGATGATGCGACGAAGCTCCGACGTAACTGAGCGTGACCAGCGAGCCGGTTCCGAATTGCCGCTCCACGCTTGCCATCCAATGTTCTGCGTACGGAGTGACATCGTTCGAATCGACAGCAGGAATGCCAACCAGCGGCTCAAACTGACTCCAGTCCACGCTCGAATCAGGATGCGCGCGGCTAGCCCCGTAAGCCACCTTTTGCAGTGGAAAGCGCTGTCCCGCATTCGCGCCTGTTGCCGCAACTGTGAAGGGCGACTCGAACAATGGCGGTGCCGCTGATGTATAGGTATAGCCGTAGGGAGGATTGGCGCTCATGATGCCGGCGGAGAGCCCTTCGTACGCGGTGTAGAAAGTGCCATAACCGAGCCGGATGCTCGTTTGCCCCATTGGCCCGGTGAGCCTGTGTAGCCATGGCGTTGAAAACGAGGGCGTCCACGCTGCGCCAATACGCGGAGCAAAATTGTTACGTGCCGGCGCCAGCGAATCGGGCACGCCAGGATCGCCGGGAAACACCAATCCCTGCGGAGCTCCCGGATACACTTGCGATTGCTCACCTTTCACCAGTGTCTGCAACTGGTTAAACTTCTCCTGCCACGGGCGGATGCGGTCCCAACGCACGCCATAGTTCACTGTAAGCTGGCTGGTAACTTTCCAACTATCCTGAACAAACGCAGCCACGTAAAGGTTGCGGTTGTAGAAATCGCGCGCCTGCCCCTGCGTATAACTTGAGGGCACGCCGAGCAGAAAATCCGCGAAGTCCAGCCCGGTCTCCGAACCATTGAAGGCGAAGCTCCCATTGAAGATTACGTCGGGATGCGTGTTGATCTGGTTCGCGTGAACTTCTCCGCCGATCTTCACACCGTGTTTACCAATGATGTGTGAGAACGCCTCGCTGACCTCATAGATGTTCTCAGCCTGCACCAGTGCCGTGGTATCTACGCCCAGCGTGAAATCGTTGAATGCGATGTTCTCAATCCCCTCGGTCGAGGGCTTCAGCGCCACGATGCCTGAAAATCCTTGTGCCGCAAGCGACGGCCCCACTCCGCCGCGTGGCTGGCCCTCCGCGTTGGCGTTGCGCATAAAGCTCAGATGAAATTCGTTCAGCGTCGACGCGCCGAATGTCACGGTGTGTGTCATGCTGGCCAACTGCGCTCGCCCATTCGAAGTGGCATCGAAGCCCGGCACGGTCGCCCCACCCGTTCCCGTCGGATAAGGATTGTCCAGCGAGTAATCATCCAGAAAGTAGTAGGCCGTCAGCGTTCCCTTGCCGTGAGTCCAGTCTGCGCGTAGAGCGCCTTTGTTGTCAGTCAGCGTCTCGGCCTCGGCCGATGTGGCAAATAACGCCAACCCCGCGTTCGGCTGCGGAATGTAGGTCAGCAGATTCTTTGCCGGCGCCGACCATGCGGCTTGCGGAATCTGGCCATCGGGGAAGACGGCGGAGTACGGCTCGCCCGCAGTCACGGTTCGGCCCAGCCGTGCGCTTAGCAGCGTTGCCCAGTTGTCACCGTTCACGCTGCCGTTCAACGCGTTTTGGCTAAAGTCACCTTCGCGTTCCGCCGCCGAAGGAACCGCAATGTTCCCAGTGTCGATGCCATCCGTCAGCCGCGTTCCCTGGTAGTCGGCGAAGAGTGTCAGGTTTTTCGCAGCGAACGGTGTGCCGCCCAGCGTGCCGCCAAACTGGTTTTGCCTGTAAGCGGCGCGGTCCTGCGAAAGATAATTGCGCGCATCGAGGGCCGTGTTACGCAGGAACTCGAACGCCGATCCGTGCGTCTGCGCCGTACCGGCCTTGGTGGTTACCAGCACCTGGCCGCCGCTCGAGTTGCCGTACTCCGCGTCGAAGTTCGACGTGAGTACGCGGAAACTGTCGATAGCGTCAAGATTGGGCAGGATCGAGGTGCCCATGTTTACGTCCTCTTCCACATCGCTGCCGTTCACGCGAAAGCCGTTTGACGACTCGCGCTGTCCGCTGATCGAGAGGTTACCGGGATTCGCGTCGCCTGAGGGCGGCGTCGACGCAACACCGGTCATGATCACCGCACCGGGCTGTGCCGTGTTCTGCGGAACAATACCAGGCTGCACCGCCATCAGGTCCGTAAAACTGCGCCCGTTCAGCGGCACCGCTTCGATCCTTTTTGTGTCCAATGATTCGCCTAGTTGTGTGCTCGTTGTTTCGGCGGCCAGCGCGTCGGCAGTTACCTCGATCGTCTCGGAGTTAGCCTCCACGACGAGTCCAATTGTCAGATTGGCCGAGGGCGCGCCGGATGTCAGTACGATCTGAGTCTGGTAGAGCGTAAAGCCGGCGGCCTTGATCTCAACTTGATACGTCCCGGCAGCCGGGAGCGCAATGGAAAACACGCCTTGCTCATCTGTCTGGGACGACCAGGTGAGGCCGGTTCCAGGCTCGCGAACCGTTACGGCGGCTCCTGGAATCAGGTCGCTGGTCGCGTCACGGATCACCCCCCTGGACTGGTACGGCTCAGCCGCCATCGTGGCCGTGGTAAGTACTGAGAATAAAAAGAGATGCGCGATGAAAACGATAGAGAATCTCATGGCAATTCCTAGCATCGGTTCCAGGATTTCGGTCGTAGCGGAGGAAGCTTATTTCCAGCAGAGCCTCGAATCCCGACCAATTTGGTCTTTCTTATATATACGACAAATTAAGTCCTCGTTCTACGCGGTGACGTGGGTCACACTGTACCAAGACGGAGAGTTCACCCCACCTGGTCATACGAGAACAACGAATGCCTGACGTTGGCTATGAAGAGATCGGGCTTGAGGTCAGCCCACATCGGTTCCAGGTGTCAATTTGCTAGACAATACGGCGCACCCCCGGCAATCGCACCAGCGGATCGGCGACCAGCCAGCAGCAGGCGCAGGCCAGCAGGCCGACGACGCCCCATTTCAGCAACGCAGGCGCCACCCAACCGCGCAGCAACAGGCTCACGCCCACCAGAACCGGCGGATGAATGATGTAGACCGCGTAGGCGCGCCGGTTGAGCCACGGCCAAAGCGGCGAGGGCTGGTTCATGTACGCGCGGAAGATGAGCAGCCACGCGGCGATCAGACCCCAGGCCACGAAGGGTTCCCAGAAGGCATAAAGGATGGCGGGCCAGGAGAGGCCGCCGGAGAAGTTTGATTTTCCCGCTCCGTACATTGTATGTGCGACCAGGATGCCTAGCGGCAAGCAGGGCCATGCGGCAGCAAGTGTAATGATCCACGGCCGTGCATGGCTCCAATCCAGTTGGCGTAGCCAGTCATAACGCCAGGCGGCAATGCCCACGGCGAAAAGAAAAATGTAGGACGCAAAGTAGCCGAGTTGCAGGCCGATGACATTTTGACCCGTCGGTACCACCTGGCGAATGGCCAGCGCGACGGCGCCTACGGCAATGGCGCTCAACAGCCACCATCCGTAGGCGGGCAGGGGTCTGGGAGTGCGTGTGGACTCCAGCCTGGGGCCTCCAAATGCTGCGCGCCAGGCACTGTACGCAAGGCTGAAGATGAGCAATGCCTGCGTAAACCAGAGGGGCCCGTTGACAAACTCCTTATCCTGCCACAGAGAGACGATCTCGGTCCAGAAACCGCGCCCATCGGCGGCTGTGACCATCGCAGCAGTCATCGGCCCGAGAATCAACCCGAAGGCGAGCAGGGGCAGGCCGAGACGGAGAAATCGGTCGCCGATGAAGCGCGCGTAGCCCTTGCGCTCAAGGGATGCAGGCGTGAAATAGCCTGCCAGCAGGAAGAAAAAGCCCATGAAGTAGGCCTGATTGGTGCCGCAGAAGAGCGTAAGCAGCAGGCTGGAGAGCGAAGCGGAAGACTTGACCTCATGGTAGAACCAGCCGCCGGAGCCGCCGTAGGTGATGGCGGCGTGGAATACAACGACCAGGGCGGTCATCACAGTCCGCAGTCGATCAATGTACAGGTCGCGTTGGGCCATGAGGCATGATACGTCGAGCCGCGAAGGCAAGTTCACGGCTCGACCTAGTGCAAGGCGAATTAATACTTGACGATGGCGGTGAAGGAGTCCGGCTTGAGGCTGGCGCCGCCCACTAGCGCGCCGTCAATCTCCTCCTGGCCGATGAGGGCGGTGGCGTTGTCGGGCTTGACGCTGCCGCCGTAGAGAATGCGGATGTTGGCCGCGACTTTTGCACCCAGCAGTTTGACCACTTCAGCGCGGATGATCTTGTGCGCGTCGACGGCGATCTCGGGGGTGGCGGTCTTGCCAGTGCCGATGGCCCACACCGGCTCATAGGCAATGACGATGGGCGCGGCGGCTTCAGGCGTGATGCCGGCGAATGCGCCGGTGATCTGGGTCTTCAGTACGTTGGCAGTATTGCCGGACTCGCGCTCGGCGAGCACTTCACCCACGCAGACGACGGGAATGACGCCATGCTTGAGGGCAGTGTGGAGCTTCTTGTTCACGATCTCGTCGGTCTCGGCAAAGTACTGGCGGCGCTCGGAGTGGCCGATCAGGGTGTGCGTTCCGCCCACGGCCAGGAGCTGGCCGATCGAGGTTTCACCAGTGTAGGCTCCTTCTTCGGCGAAGTGGATGTTCTGCGCGCCGACGGCGACGTTCGAACCTTTGGCGGCGGCGATCACCGTGGGCAGCAGGACAGGGGAGGGAAACAGGGCAATCTCGTCACGGGTGTGGCCGGCAACGAGGGGCAAAAAGGCATCGACAAACGCCTTGGCTTCCGCGGGCGTCTTGAACATCTTCCAATTGGCGGCGATAAGAGCTTTACGAGACATTTTTCAGGGTTCCTCGACTCGATTCTAGTGGATCGAAATCGGGGGGCGGGGTGATGACGGGCACAAGGCGAAGCGGATCGAGGCTCTTTCGGGAGATGTCTTATAGCCTGTCCACAACTTGAAAGCAGTGACGGTGCGGAAACATAGGGCCGGCATCGGGGTGGGTGCCGAGCACAGCGCGGCGATAGTCGCCGGCTCGTGCCACCGGATATCCCCCCTCCCCCCAATTCTGTGAGTAAATTATTGATCTTAATGGACTTAGCGATTAGGGGCGGCGCTAAATTCTTGAGAGCATTGGAGTTGACCGCAGAATATTCTGTGCAAAGGACTTACGGCGACTATTTTGAAGAGTCGTTCGTTCGGCCTTCTTTTTCTTCTTCTCCATTGTGCAAGAAGCCATGGAAATAATCTGCAAAGTCCCCTTCGGGAGCTTGCGAGTCGTAGGTCAGGAGCAGGAGACGGAGCACGGGGCCGGAGGATTGAAGTTCGAGGTGGTTGAGGTTTGCGGCCTCCTACCCTTCCACGATGAAACTGTGGAAGGGTAGAGCACCCGCTTTTGTGGCTTGATTAGGGTGGGCCACACGCCCTCCGACCGGACATTGGTTGCGTTGAATGCTGGATTGGTTTGCCGCAATTTCGATTTTCAATGTCATGCGCGCCAATTTTTTTCCAGCCGCATTCGCATAAACATTTATCGAGACGCAATGCTGCCGCACGAACAACCCGCGGCCATCGGTTCGGCGTCAAAGCCAACTGAATGCCGGTGTGGGCAAACGACGTTTCGGGAGGTGAAAGATGCTCTGGACGATTTTTGTAATCCTCTTGGTTCTATGGCTGTTGGGAATAGTGAGTTCCTACACGCTGGGCGGATACATTCACATACTGCTCGTGATTGCAGTAGTAGTGTTGCTGATCCAATTGATCCAGGGCCGCAGGCCGGTTGTCTGACGGCATGCAGAGTCGACTCGATTCGGTTGCCGCGAAAGTGTAGCAAGGGCGAATTGGCGCCAATCAACGCTTTAGTACGAGTCCACGGAGGTGGATCAATGGACAAGGATAAAGTGAAGGGTGCAATCGACGATACAGCGGGGCGCGTCAAGCGTCAGGTGGGTGAGTGGACTGGCGATACGCGCACCCAGATAGAGGGCGCGGCCCAACAAGTGAAGGGTAAGGCTGAGAAGGTTGTCGGCAATCTAAAGGATACGGTCAAGGATGCCAAGGACGACGCCCAGCGGGACCAAGAGAAGAAGGAGAAACTTCAACGGGAGCAGGCTGAACGGGAACACGCCGCACACAGCCACCGTTAGGAGTTGAGGCACCAGGCGAACTCAACCAAAACCAAATCGGCAGGTGGCTCAGAAAAGCGCACGACCTCAAATGAATTTCTGGTCATCTTAATTCCAGTGAGGAGTGGTTCTCTTCTCCAAACCGGAAAAGTCTTCGTGAAACTTTGCTTGCGCCAATGCTTGCAACACTGGCGCAAGCATCCATTTTGAGCATAGGATCCAGTGATGAAGTTTACCGGAGTAATCTTTCTGATTTTCGGATTGGCGATGCTCATCTACGGTGGCATCCGATACACGAGCCATAAGCGGGAGTTGGATATGGGGCCCATTCAAATCAACAAGACGGAGCACCACAGCATTCCGATTCCGCCCCTGGTGGGAATTGCGTGTATCGCGGCGGGTGGCGCGCTCGTCTTCGCAGGAGGACGTGCAGGCCGTTAGCCGGGAGCCCAGGTATCAAAGTCCAGAGATGGGGCGCCCTGATTCAGGGTTAATCCGATGTGGGCCACCTGCCGTATTGATTGGGAGCGACCGCTGAGCGGAAACAGGTATTCGGCCTTTTGATGGAGACGCGTGCTCCTGGCAAGGATGAGATTCGTTGCGTCTTCTCGCCCAAACTCACCTTGCAGTCGCGCGGCGGAACGGAAATAATCGGTAGTAATGGAACCTGAGCGGAGGTGCTGTTCGAATCAGTGATGGGCGCAACTCTCAGAACAATAGGTGCTGTGGGCTTCTTCTATAAGAGTCGATTTCGAAGGGGATAAATGGAACAAGAAGGAAGTTCAGACGTAAATGCCTGGATGATCTCTTCAATCGGCTTGTCACGCAGGGTACCCTTGCGACTAATTGCGACGTTAGTTCTAACGATAACAATGTTCTGGTGTAGTGATGCGGTTGCTGATTGCGTTGGACGGAAGGTCGACGTAGGCGGATACGCGCTGTGGATGCAAAGCAGGGGAGATGGAACCCCAACGGTTGTCTTCGAGAGCGGCGGCGGAGAGGACTCAAGTGAGTGGTCCAATATCGAACCCGTCATCCGGGAACGGGCAAAAGTAAGAACCGTAGTTTACGATCGCGCCGGTTTGGGGAAAAGTGACCCTAATCCGCGGCCTTATCGAATCGAGGATGAGGGCACGGCGTTACGACGCGCTCTCGATCAATGCGATATTCACGGGCCCATCCTATTAGTGGCTCATTCCTATGGGGGGTTCATTAGCGAAATCCTCGCCTCCAAGGACAAGCGAGTCAAAGGTCTTGTGTTGGTAGACGCGAACATCCCTTCTTTTTTTGATGATAAAGAAGCGGCGGTCATTTCCGCGCGTTATACACCTCTGGCTGAAGATCTAATAAAGGAAAAGCCCGACCTTGGCCGCAATCTATTCCGCCAGGATCAAGCCTATCCGGCTACCGCGCGTCACATGCGCGACGTACACGTACCGTTGAATCTCCCCGTAATCGATATCACTGCAGAACATACCTGGGTTGACGCGCCGGACGAGCTTGCAGCGATGCGCCGCGCACACTCTGAATTCGTGGCGGCCTCCCCAAACCGTGTGGCGATCTTTGCTGAAGGAAGTGGGCACTACATATCCAGGGACCGACCCGACATCGTGATCGACGCCGTACTCCGTCTCATTTCAGAAATACATGGACAGAAATCGGTAGTGAAGCGATAGGTCCATTGCGGTCCCGAGGGAAGGTTTGTCAATTCGGCGGCAATGGAACGCAAATGAGGCGTAAGCAGGTCTGCTCTCTATCCTCCACCTTCATGGACTGGAGCCGGAATGTATGGTCCGCCGCACGACTGCAAGGGGAAGTTTGGTCGAACTTCAATACCGAAGTGCCCCTGAATCTCAAGAGCACCTGGCTTCCCATGATGGGAGAGCTAGCCATTGTTGCTGAAAGCCCCGCATCCGATGAAAGACCTGTGCCGGATGCGGGGCTTTTGTTGGCTTTCTGGCGCGTCTTACTTGTTGGTCAGCGCTTCTACGCCGGGGAGCTTTTTGCCCTCTAAGAATTCGAGGCTGGCGCCGCCGCCGGTGGAGATGTGGGTGACCTGGTCGGCATAGCCGGCCTTGTTGATAGCGGAGACGGAGTCGCCACCGCCGATGATGGAGATGGCCGCCTTGTTGGCTGCGACCGCCTTGGCGATGGCGTTGGTGCCCACGGCAAAGCGCGGGAACTCGAAGACACCGGCTGGGCCGTTCCACACGATGGTGCGGGCGGTGGAAACCACATCTTCAATGGCCGCGATGGACTTGGGACCGATGTCGAGGCCCTGCCAGTCGGCGGGGAAGTCCACGGAGCAGTCCCACGGCTGGGTCTTGGCGTCAGGTGCGAACTTGTCGGCCAGGATGTTGTCGACGGGCAAGAGGAGCTTGACGCCCTTGGCCTTGGCCTTGTCGAGCGCGGCCTTGGCCATGTCGATCTTGTCTTCCTCCACCAGGCTCTTGCCGGTGGCCACGCCGAGTGCGCGCTGGAAGGTGTAGGCCATGCCGCCCACGATCACCAGGGTGTCGACCTTGTCGAGCAGGTTATCGATCACGTCGATCTTGCCGGAGATCTTGGAGCCGCCGATGATAGCCACGAAAGGCTTCTCCGGAGCTTCAAGGGCTTTGCCCAGGTAGGTAATTTCCTTTTCCATCAGCAGACCGGCGACGGCGGGCTGGAGGAAGTGGGTGATGCCCTCGGTGGAGGCGTGGGCGCGGTGCGCGGAACCGAAGGCGTCGTTGACGTAGACCTCGGCCAGCGAAGCCAGAGCCTTGGAGAAAGCGGGATCGTTGGCTTCTTCCTCGGCGTGGTAGCGCAGGTTTTCAAGCAGCAGCACTTGGCCGGATTCAAGCTGCCGGGCCATGGTGGTTGCGATTTCGCCCACGCAGTCGGGAGCGAAGGCGACGTTGACGCTCTCGCCCAGGTCCTTATCAAGCAGGGAGCGCAGGCGGTCGACCACCGGGCGCAGGGAGTACTTGGGGTTGGGCTTGCCCTTGGGACGGCCCAGGTGAGAGGCCAGAATCACCTTGGCGTGGTGGCGGAGGGCGTACACGATGGTGGGCAGTGTAGCCACGATGCGCGTGTCGTCGGTGATGGTGGAGCCGTCTTCAGTGAGCGGCACATTGAAGTCGACACGGATGAAGACCCGCTTGTTGGCCAGGTCGATGTCGCGAATGGTGAGCTTGGGCATGGGACTGTGCCTTCCTTAAAAGTCAGTGAACAGTGGACGGTGAACAGTGGACAGCGAACTGCGTAAGGTTCGGCAGCGTCACCGTCCTCTGTTACGTGGTATTGGAGGGTTCAGGGATCACGGCGTCCATCTCGATTTCGACGCGCCATGCGGGGTTGAGCAACTGGGCCACGACGACCATGGTGGCGGCGGGCCGAAGGTGAGAAAAGAACTGGCCATGCACGCGGCCGGTGGCTTCCCAATCCTCGACGTGGGTCAGGTACATGCGGGTGCGCACAACGTCTTCAAGAGTGGCGCCAGCTTCGGCCAGGGCCTCGGAGGCAATGGCGAAGATGCGGCGCGTCTGGCCCGCGGCATCTTCATTTTCAGCGCCCACGGGACCGGTTCCGGCCAGATATACCTGATTGCCCGCGCGCACGGCACGAGAGAAGCCGATGATGAGCTCGTAAGGGGATCCGCCGCTGATGTTCTGGCGCATAACAGTGGACAGTGGACAGTGAACAGAGAACAGGGAACAGTGGACAGAAGACCACGACTGATCACTGTCCACTGTTCCCTGTCTACTGTCGTTAGAGACCCTTCTTGGCCAGGAAGCCGATGAGGTCGACGACGCGGCTGGAGTAGCCCCACTCGTTGTCATACCAGCTCAGCACCTTGACGCTTTGGCCGACCACCTTGGTCAGCGGCGCGTCCACGATGGAGGAGAGGGGGTTGCCTTTGTAGTCGGAGCTGACCAGCAGGTTGGTGTCGTAGCCAAGGATGCCCTTCAGTTCGCCTTCGGAGGCGGTCTTGAAGGCAGCGTTCAAGGCTTCGGCGGTCACGGGCTTCTCAGCGATGAAGGTCAGGTCAACGATGGAAACGTTGGGGGTTGGGACGCGGATGGCGAAGCCGTCGAGCTTGCCGGCGGACTCAGGGATAACCAGCTTGAGAGCCTTGGCGGCGCCGGTCGAGGTGGGAATCATCGAGAGAGCGGCAGCGCGGGCGCGGCGGAGGTCCTTGTGCGGGAAGTCGAGGATGACCTGGTCATTGGTGTAGCTATGAATGGTGGTCATGATGCCGGAGACGATGCCGCATGTTTCAAGGATGACCTTGACGACGGGCGCAAGGCAGTTGGTGGTGCAACTGGCGTTGGAAAGAATGTTGTGCTTGGCGGCGTCGTATTTATCCTGGTTGACGCCCAGTACGATGGTCAGGTCCTCGTTGGAGGCGGGGGCGGAGATGATGACCTTCTTCACGGTCGCGCCCAGATGGGCCTTGGCCTTGGAGCCGTCGGTGAAGTGGCCGGTGGATTCAATGACGATCTGTGCGCCAACTTCTGCCCAGGGCAGCTTGGCGGGGTCGCGCTCGGCCCACACCTTGATTTTTTTGCCGTCGACCGAGATGAAATCCGCGCCGGCGGTGATTTCGTTCTTCAAGTTGCCAAGAATCGAGTCGTACTTGAGCAGGTGGGCCAGAGTGGCCGGGCTGGTCAAGTCGTTGACGGCAACAAAATCAATTTCTGGATTGCCAAGCGCGGCGCGCAAAACGTTGCGGCCAATCCGGCCGAAGCCGTTGATGCCAACCTTTACTGCCATGTGTATTCTCCTTCGGAATCGATAAAACTGTGGTCTGAAACTTGTGGCGTTCGGCGACTGAAATGTGCATCAGCAGGCAATTCCACCAAACCCTTGATGCTAACACTCCCGCCATCGGGAACAAAATCAATGCACGTGAATTCTTGCTCCCATACAGAAAGGCGCACCACGCTAGTTTGCCCTTCCCGATGCGGGACAGTATGTGATGGAGTGCACAGCATTTGCAGCACCCGGCGCAAGTATGGTATCCCGGTATCACAACGCAGGTGCTTAAGGCGGCATGAGAAGACGTTCGAGACGTATTGCCAATCTTTCGGAATCCACAGGCAAAATCGGCCAGGAAATTCCTTTAAATCAACCGCGCCCGCTGGTGCCTTTATATCCTGACACACCCCCGGTAGAGGCTGCGGCGCCTGCAGTGGCGCGGCCGCCGGAGCAGACGAGGCGACCCGCCGCGCAGCCGCGGCAGCAGCGGCAGCAGTGGAGCGAGCCGGCCGGCCCGGGTCGCCTGGAGGTGGAAACGCAGCCGGAGCTGCCCTCCGTTGTTCCGCCGGAACCAGAGGAAGCCGAGCCGTCCGCTCAGACTCCCAAAGGCTTTGTCGTGTTGGCTATAGGGCTTCCCGGTTCGGGCAAGACGACCTGGTTTGGCCGCCGCGGCATCACCCCGCTCTCCAGCGACCTGCTGCGCAACATTCTTTTCGACGATGTGGAGGAGCAGCGCTACCAGGGGCTGGTCTTTTCCACGCTGCGGTCTCTGCTGAGGGCGCGGCTGATTGCCCGCATGCCTTGGAACTACGTGGACGCGACGAACTTGTCGGTGCATGAACGCCGCCAGTGGATCAAGATGGCTAAAAGCTTTGGATACGAGGTGCAGGCGGTGTTCTTTGATGTGCCGCTGGAGGTTTGTCTGGAGCGCAACCGGCAGCGCGATCGCTCAGTGAGCGAGGACATCATGCGCAAGATGGCCGAGAAGCTGAAGCCACCGGCGTTTGAAGAGGGCTTTGCCAAGATCACCGTGGTGCGGGTAAAGACGGCGAGCTAGAGGTAAGAGCTCTGACCGCGCTATTTCGTGCTTTCCCACCTTTGCGGCAAATACAAATACGCCGCAAGGATGGGGCAGCCACATCGGTAAAACAAAAAGCGGTGAGAAACCTCGCCTAGTCGCACGTCAGGAGACTTCCCCATGAGCACTTCTGCTACGCCCGCGCCCAGTGTTGAGCCTTGGCTGCGCGGAACCCACACTGAAGTTCCGGCGGTGGGGCGCGCGGTGCTGCACGCGTTGGACCTGGCGCTGGACGACCTTTCGAAATGGACGGCGGGACTGACCGACGCCGAAGTACACAGCCAGCCGCTGGGGCTGACTTCAGTGGCCTTCCATCTGCGCCACATCGCGCGCTCGACGGACCGCATTCTGACCTACGCCGAGGGCGGGCGGCTCACCGCCGAGCAACTGGCGGCGCTCAAGGCCGAACAGACCGGGGAAGAGACGTTGGCGGAGCTGCTGGCGGAGGTGGAGGCGTCATTCAGCAATGCGGCGGAGCGGGTGCGCGTGCTGGCCACGGCAAACTTTGATACTGCCCGCAGCGTGGGGCGCACGCAATTGCCCACGAGCATTGGCGGAGCGCTCATTCATGTGGCCGACCACACCCAGCGGCACGTAGGGCAGGTGGTGACTACGGCCAAGGTGCTGAAGGCGCTGCGTCGCTGATGCTTAGTGTGCTTTCCCAGGTCCCAGAAGCGGGGCACCCAGCGTTGCGGACCTAGCCTGCTTACTCTTCGCCTACCAGGGATTCCAGGATGTGGCCCATTTTTTCGTGCTTGGTGCGCAAGTAGCCTGCAAAACTCTCCTGGGGCGCGACTTCGGCGGAGACGCGCTCGACGACGGCGATGCCCGCCGACTCCAGAGCGTCTACTTTCTCAGGATTGTTGGTGATGAGACGGACAGCGGTGACGCCGAGTAGCTTCAACGTCTCCGCGGGCATCTCGTACTCACGGCAATCCGCGGCGAAACCGAGCTCGACGTTGGCCTCCACGGTGTCCATTCCCTGGTCCTGCAGCTCATAGGCTCGGAGCTTGGCCATCAAGCCGATGCCGCGCCCCTCCTGCTGCTCATAGAGCAGAATGCCCGCGCCGGCCTTGCCGATCATGTCCAGGGCTAATTCCAGTTGCAGGCGGCAATCGCAGCGCAGGGAGCCAAAAACATCGCCGGTGAGGCACTGCGAGTGGATGCGCACCAGCGGCGGGGTGGTGTGGATGTCGCCCATGACCAGGGCGACAAGCCCCTCCGGATGGGTTCCATTCAGCGCCGGCGGTTCCGGCGGCGCACCCTCAAAGCCCATGATGCGGAAGTGGCCCCAGCGGGTGGGGAAATCCGCTTCGGCAATCTTCTTCACGCTCTCAAATCCCATAGTTCCATTCTACGTTGTGCCGGGTTGGGTGCTGCGGCTGCCGTCACAGACTGCGAGATGGAGCGGTAAAGGCGGCCAAACGTCTTGCGGATTGGATGCAGGTGTCCGCGGCGCGATACAGTGATTGCGTGCCAGATATCAAGCTGATTCTTATCACCCTGCTGGTGAAACTGGGCGTGGCTGCGGCAGTGGCCAGCGCACTGGCACGGTCGCGTACCTTCCAGCGGCTGCTGTTTGCCGAGCGCCGCAGCCGCAGGCAGACTGCTGCCCTGGTGGCGTTCTTCCTGGTGCCGCTGACCCTGGGGGTGTGGGTGCGGATCACGGTGGTCAACTTTTTGGCCGCCGATATCTCCTTTGAAACCGTGATCTTGCTGGGCCTGCTGGTGGGGCCGGGGTGGGCTATGCTGGGCGGCGCGGTGCTGGCAGGTCCCGCGCTCTACCACCATGAATACCTGGCGTTGCCTTTCAACGTGGCGCTGGGCCTGGCGGCGGGCCTGCTGGGCCGGTTTGTTGAGAAGGAGGAGATCTGGTCGTTCACGCCTTTCATCGATCTGAGCCTCTATCGCTGGGTGCGGCGCAACCTGCGCAAACCGCGCATCGACCGGCAGATCATGATGCTGTTTCTCATTGCGGCCCTGGAGATTGTGCGCGAATGGGTGGCCCGCAACGTTCCCGGCAAGACCGGCCCGCGGCGGCTATTTGCGCTGAATACAGGCGTATGGGGCTTACAGGTGCTGGTGTGGCTGTGCGCGCCCATGGTGGTGGGCATCGCGCTGAAGGTGTGGAACGCCCTGCGCATCGAACTGAAGCTGGAAGAGCAGAAGCGCCTGCTGCTGGAGGCGAGGCTCGACGCCTTGCAGCGCCAGATCAACCCTCACTTCCTGTTCAACACGCTCAACTCCATTGCTTCGCTGGTGCGCATGAATCCCGAGATGGCGCGCGAAATGACGGTGAAGCTGGCCAACATTTTGCGCGCGCTGCTGAAGGATCACGACACCTACGTTCCGCTGCGTGAGGAGTTGAGCTTTACCGACGATTACCTCGACATCGAGGTGGTGCGCTTTGGCGCCGACAAGCTGCGCGTGGAGAAGGAGATCGACCCGCGCACGCTGGAGGTGCTGGTTCCCAGCATCCTGCTGCAGCCGCTGATTGAAAACAGCATCAAGCACGGGCTTGAGCCGCGCATTCACGGCGGCACGGTGACCCTGCGCAGCCGGCTCAATGGCGACCGGGTACTGATCGAGGTGGCCGACGACGGCGTGGGCATGGGCAACCGGCCGGAATCGGCGCTGCACCGGGTGGGCGCCGGCATCGGCATGAAGAACGTGCAGGAACGGCTTGAGGTTCTTTACGGCACGCAGGCGCGATTCAACGTGGTGAGCAGCCCGGGCCGGGGTACGCTGGTTTCCATCGACATTCCGGCCAACATTCTTGATAAGCCTTAAATCTCTTTAGCGGCTCGCTTCGAGGGCCAGCACCGCGTAGCCGGTGGCCGCGTCGCTCATAAACCGGCCCACATTGGACTGGGGATCGCGATTCTTATTGAGCGACCACGCCGGCCAGGCGCCAGTGTCCTTGTCCTGATTGGCCTTGAGCCACGCAAGGCCGCGCGTCGCATGGGGATCGATGCGCGCATTCGCGGCAGTCTCTTCGAGCACCAACACCACGAGGCCTGTCGCGTAGCCGTCGGAGCGGGTTTCGAGCGGGGTGTTGTCGCGGCGCTTCCAGGTGCCCAGGTCGGTTGCGCTCCAGCCGCCGTCTGGATGCTGCAGTCGTTCGAGGCCGCCGGTTAACTGGCGGCGTTCCCTGGCCGTCAGCAGGCCGGGGAAGTAGTGGTCGGCCCAAAGGGCGACGACTTTATTCAGCAGCGGCTGGGCTGGGTAGTGACTTTGCAAATAGGCCCGCAGCGCGGTCAGGTTGGCGGCGATCCTGGGGTCGTCGCGATAGTTGTCCGGCGTCTTGGCGACGGTGACGGCCAGCAGCGCAGCCCAATGGTATTGCGACTCCTTCGATTCCCAGGGCGTGTAGTCGAAGTTCTGCCAGACCCACGCACCGGCATCGGGGCCGGTGGTTGTCTGCAGCGCCCATGCGTTGTCAAAGGCGGTGCGGGTGGTGTCACTCATGTGGCCCTGGCGCTGGTCATAGCTTGAGAGAACGACGGCGTTCAGCACCGACTCGGCGTTGCGCGACTCCACCTCCTTGCCCGCGCCTGAGACCGCGTCGCTGTAGAAGGGCTGCATCTGGTTCCAGCCGCGTACGCGCTTTTCGATGCTGGCCAACATCACCTGTTCCGAGGGGGAGAGCGCCTGCTCGCCGAGAGGGCCGCGCAACGCCGGGCGCGCCAGGCCGTAAGGCGCCTGGGTGTGGCAGGAGACACAGAGCGTTCCGTGGTCCTTCTGGGCGCGATCCCACCCTTGCCAATAGACCTCGCGGGCGTCGAGATAGCGCGCGGCGGCCTGGGGGTTCCAGCCGGAGGCCGCGGGCGCAGCCTTGTCCGCGGCCCACGCCGGACTGCCGGCTGCCGCGGCAAGCGCGAGGACGACTGCGCCGGCAAACCCGCAGACTAGCGATCTAGAGCCCCAGAATAGCTTGATTGTCATGCGCCCTCCGGTCTGAGAGTAGGGAACTCCGTGGATCGGGAATCCCGTGGCCACAACTGGGCCAGAGGCAAATCCCTTCTCCAAGTCAGAATAAGGCCAAAAGAGACTGGAATGCGGCCAAAGAGCGAACGAGGGCAATTTGTACACTTTGGAGCCGGGGTGTTTTCGCATGCCTCGTCGTGGGTTACTCAGCAAGGGGCCGATGGATCAGCGGGCAGGGAACAGGCCAGGGGGGCGTTTGCAGGAAATTTGTTGGCTTTCCGGTACGCTGAGAGCATACCTACGGAAATCAATTGAGCGCAGAACGGAAGGCAGGAGAAAGCCTTCCTGATCTACTTCAGGCCATCTCCGCGGGGCGCGTGCGCAGGGGAGACGGAAGGAAACGGCATTCTTCGAATCACTGGACAGTTTTGACAATGCGTCGGGGTGGTTCCAGAGAGGAACTGCCGCAAGCTCCCCTCTGCGGGCGCGAAGGTTTGCGGAGCGCTGGCCGGAAATGGCAGAGAGATGGCCGAAACACGCCAGGGGCTGAAGACAAAAAAGCCGAGCAGCAAAACGAAAAGCAAGCCGCGCAGGAAAGCAAGCAGCAAGACAGCCGGCAAAGCAAACAGGAAGGCAAGCAGTACAACCAAAACGAAGGGACGCGCACCGGCGAGCGGAGAGGAAACAGCGGTCGCGGACGGCACGGAACTGCTGCGAAGGGCGGCGGACCGACGGTTGTTCAAAGACTGGGAGGAGCTTGCCGGTGTGATCGCGGGCAAGGCGCTCAAGGGCGACCTGGCCAGCGCCAAAATGCTGGTGGGACTGGCCGAAGGCAAGAAGCCGGACCCGGAGCCGGCGGAGGAGCCGTGCGGGCCGAGCCTGGCTGAGATGTTGGCGGCGGACCCGCAATGGGAGGATGAGCTGAAAGTGGAAGAGGGTGGAGACGTGAAACCGGAAGGGTGAGAGCGGGGACTCTTCTAATACTGCGGCCAGGATGCAAGTATTGCTTCCTGGCCGCGCCGATGCCCAGAGCTCAAAAGAGAATCCTCACCCCGTGGACATGGGCTATCCACCGGGATTCCCATTTACCAGCTCACCACTGTGACTGCAAATGGCTGGAGTGTGATTTTGCCGTTGACCGGACTCACGCTCCGGGCGGGGCCTTCCCCGGATTGCGAATCCACTGTCACCGCCGTGGCCTTGCCGGCATCGGGCAGTGGGACATCCGTGGCGAGATTGCGCTTGTTCACCAGCAGCAACTTGTGCCCGGCAGGTGTAATGAAGGCCTGCGCCTCCAGATCGGCTGCGTTGGGGACGCCCAAGTCAGTCTCCACCATCTTGTCACCGGGATGGAAGGAGTCCTTGATCAGTTTCAGGGCCCAGAATCGCGCATTGGGCTGGTTGGTCGTCCAGTCCATCATGCTCACGCTGGGAAACTGGGTGGGGAACCCCACCAGTTGTGATTCGCCGACGACATCGATCTGCAGACGGGCGAGCTCCACGAAGAGGTATGCGTACATTGCCCCTGACAGATTCCAATAGGCCGCCGGTGGAGGCACTACGTCTGCGGGCGTGTTATCCGTGGGCAGAATTGAGCCCAGCTCGTCGATATCGGTCTTGGTCTGCGGTGCGAGATTCTTTCGAATGGTCTCGATGGAACGAACCGTATTCAGGAACGCATCCGCCTGCTTGAAGAAGGAGTATTGCCAGTCGTCGACGGTTTGATCGGACGATGGAACGGCATAGAAGTGGTAGGAGATGTAGTCCAGAGGGATTGCCGGCTGGTGATTCGATGGGTCGAGAAAATATTGGACGAAGGGCAGATCGTTGCCGGGATCGGCCAGGGCCATGCCCATGAACTTGGTGTCCGGGCTGGCGCTGCGAACGCCCGCGACGATAGCGTCATACCGCTTGGTGTAGTCTTCCGCCGTCGTGTTGTGCTCAAATTCGACCTCGTTCAGCACTTCCCACACCGGAAATTGGTAGTGGTAGCCGGACTCGTGCTGCACCCCGTTCTCATCGGTAAAACCGCCGTCCACATACCAGCTCGCCAGCCGGTTATAGTAGTCGCCCAGTTCCTGGCAGGTGGGGTCGCGCAACTCGGTGCCCTGCTCGTAATTCCACATTTCCTGGCTGGGGTCATCAGGGTAAACGACGGGCGCGTCGGTGACGAACATCCATTGCGGGATGGTGCTGAAACTCATCACCGTAGGATGTCCTTCGGTGGCGGTAAGAAATTCCTTGACAATGGGATCGATGAGGCTGAAGTCCCACGACGTCGCCTGCGGCGTCGGCGGCTGCAGTTCGGCCACGGCCAGTTTGGGATACGGAAACCAACCCGCAAAGCGCATGTAATCCGGACCCAGTCCGCTTACGGCCTGGAAGGCAGCATCGCCCAGCGGTTGGCCCGGCTGCAAGGGCGGGTTCACCACCACCTGCAGCGTCGGTGTCGTGTTCGAGACTGCCGTGGTCGTATTCCAGTTGATTTTCAGCCCTTGTTCGGTCTCGGTGAGACCACCACACCCGGCGAGACCCGACAGGCAGGCAAGACCCGCAATCGTCAACCCAGCGATGCTACGGAGTTTACGTCGCCGGGGTTGTGAAGCAGCATTCGTATTCGTGAGTGCACCGCCGATACCGCAGAGAATTCAAACCGGCCTTTCCATTTTGACTTTCCGGAAACAGGAGAGTATACGCCCGAGTGGCCGGCTCGCGAGGTGCGCGCGGGCGGGGTCAGTGGCAGGGCTCAAAGGCGGGAGCTGGAGCACCAGCTTTTGTGGAAAGGCCGGGAGGATGGTGCACGGCGTTCAATGCGTCAGCAAGGCTTCGTTGCCGAGGATGCGGTAGAGCGTGGAGCGACTGATGCCGAGCTGGCGGGCGGTGCGCAGTTTGTTGCCGTGGTTCAGGTCGAGCACATATTGCACATGATGCTGAATGACGGCATCCAGGGTCAGATGCGCGGAGGTTGGAGCGGACTGGAGGGCCTTTGCTGATTCCGCTTCGGTGGGAATGGGCAGGTCTTCCGCGCGGATGACGCCATTCACAGCTTCGAGCAGCGCGGCTTCCAGCACGCTGGCCAGTTCGCGCACGTTGCCGGGCCAGTTGTGCTGCAGCAGCCGGGGCAGCGCGCCCGGTCCCAGCGTGACGGGGCGCTGCTGGTAGCGCGTACAGATGCGGTCAAGCAACGCCAGCGCCAGGGGAGCGATATCCTCGCGGCGCTGGCGCAGCGGGGGAATGCCGAAACGCACGGCGGTGAGCCGGAAGGCCAGATCGGGCAAAAGCTGCCCCTGCCCGGCCATCTGGCGCAACGGTGTCTGCGATGAGGCGACGACCACGGTGCGCCCCGCCGGACGATCCTGGAGCGTCTTGAGCACGCCGAGCAACAGGCCCTGGCCCGGAGACGCCAGCAGGTCCACTCGGTCAAGGTAGATGAAACCCGACAGCGTGGCCGGGTCCGCGTCTGAGGCCAGCCATTCGCGCGCGTCGCGGCGCTGAAAGGCCCACCGCGCCTGGGGCGAGCGGCTATGCAGATAGCGCGCCAGGGTCTGCTTTCCGGCGCCCTGCTCGCCTTCCACCGCAGCCACCTGGACGTGCGGCGCCACCATGTCCGCCTGCATCAGGAGCTTCCGCCAGGCGGGATTCACTCCGACAATCTGCGCCGCCGGGAACGGGTCAAGATCGACAAGCTTCAGGCCCGGAACGGAAGGCCGCGGTTGAAACGTTGCAGCAGTCTGCATGGAGATCAACGTGCCTCGCCTCCGCGGCCCCGCATCACTCCCACGGGCCGTCGCTGATCTCATCGGCGAAGCAGGGAAAAACATGAACCGGAGAGAGTGGTCTCTCTCCGGCTCTGAAGTTCAAATAAGCTGGTTGGTAATTCAGGTTCCGCGAAGGCGTTAGCGAAAGCGCTTGGAGGGCTCGTCGGAGAAGATCTCCCCGTCGCGGATGTGCACCACGCGATGCGCATATTCGGCAATGTCCGGCTCGTGGGTCACCAGCACAATGGTGTTGCCGTTAGCATGCAAGTGGTCGAAGAGGGTCATGATCTCCAGGCCGGTTTTCGAGTCGAGGTTTCCAGTCGGCTCGTCGGCCAGGATGATGGATGGCTTATTCACCAGCGCCCGGGCGATGGCCACGCGCTGCCGTTGGCCGCCTGAGAGTTCGTTGGGCTTGTGGTGTATGCGGCTCCCCAGACCCACCGCGGTGAGCGATTCCTTGGCGCGTTCAAGGCGTTCCGCCGCCGGGGTTCCGTTGTAGATGAGGGGCAGCTCGACATTGTGCAGCGAACTGGCGCGGGCCAGCAGGTTGAAAGTCTGAAAGACGAACCCGATCTCCTTGTTGCGGATGCGCGCCAGCTCGTCGTCATCCAGCTCGCTCACCAGCTGCCCGTTGAGCCAGTAGCGGCCCTTGGACGGCGTGTCCAGGCACCCGATCAGGTTCATCAGCGTGGATTTGCCCGAGCCCGACGGGCCCATGATCGCCACATACTCATTTTGCTTGATGCGCAGCGAAACGCCGCGCAGGGCCTGCACCTGCTGTTCCGAGCCCATATCGTAGGTTCGCCACAGGTCCTCGACCACGATGATGTCGTTGCTGGGGGGCGCTGCCGATTGCGCATCGACCTCGGTGCTGATGCCGTTCAAAGTCATCCGTACCTCTTTTTATGCCGGCTCGTAGTGCCCGGATTCAACTGCACAGACACAACCTTACTACGCAAGCAAGCGCGGGTTTCCGCCTGAGCCGCCCTTGGCCTAGGAATTACCGCCCGGCATCGGCGGCGCGGCCGCCAGCGCCTTATCACGCTTGATCAGCGCGCCGTCCTTGAGACTGCGCAGTGTCTTGTAAGGTCCGATCACGATCTCCTGGCCCGGCTGCAGGCCGGAGAGAACTTCCATATCGGTCGCGCCCGTAATGCCCGTGGTCACGGGGACGAACTTTGCCCGCTCTTTGCCATGGGCATCCTTCTGCACCACAAACACACCCTGCTGCGGAGTGGGTTTGGCGGTGGCAGGGGAGGTGGATGCTGCCTCCACCTTGTCCTTGCCGCCGGGGGGCGGCGGGGTGAACATGGTCAGTGCCTGGATGGGCAGGGAGAGCACGTTGGCCTTTTTTGCGGTGGTGATCTTGGCGGTGGTGGAGAGCCCGGGGCGCAGCTCATCCGAAGGGACGTCGAGAGTGACCACGACCTTGAAGTCCTTGGCCTCTTCAGTTCCGGTTGTGGATTGCGATGTGGCCACTCCCGTGGAACGGAGCAGCGCCTGATCGCCCACCAGTGTCACGTGGCCCTTGTAGACCTTGCCGGGAAGGGCATCGACGGTGATGTCGGCAGGCTGGCCAAGCTGAATGTTGACAATGTCGGTTTCGTCGACCTTCACCTCGGCGGTGATTACGCTCATATCCGCCAGGGTCATCAGGGTGGAGCCCTCAGTGTTCTGGATGCCTTCCACCACGGTCTCCCCTTCGCGCATCGGCTCGTTGGTCACGATACCGTCAAAGGGGGCGATGGCCAAGGTTCGGCTCAGCATGTCCAGGTTGGCGCGCAAAGTGGCTTCCTGGGTATGCAGGTGACCGCGCGCCGAGTCAGTGTTTGCTTTAGCCTGGTTGAGCTGCGCCACGGCCTGTGCAACCGAAGCCACATCCGTGTCGTAGGCTGCCTTCTTTGCGTCGTAGTCCTGTTTGGCCATGATTCCGGCCTTGTAGAGGCTCTGCGCGCGATCCCAGTCCAACTGCTTCTGCTCGAGATCGGCCTTGGCATGTTCGACGTTCGCTTCGGCTGTCTTTTCCGCAGCTACGTAGGACGCAATGTCGGTGTTGGCGGCGGCAATGGCGGCCTGCTGGCCCGAGACGGTCGCTTCCTGCTGCACGTGCTCGATGCTGGCTACGGTCTCGCCCCTGGTGACCTTATCTCCCTCCTTCACGTAGAAGTGGGTGATGCGGCCCATGGCGGTGGCGCCAAGGTTGACATAGGTCTTCGGCTTGATCTGGCCGGTGCCGCTGACGACCGTGGCCAGGTCCTGCCGATTTACTTTGCCGGTCAAGACCTTGGTATAACCGGACTGCTGCTTGTAGACCATAAAGGCAACGAGCCCGACGAACACAATGACAGCGGAAATGATGAGAAGGATTTTCTTCATGTGTGGTACGTGCTCCAGCTTTGTCTCTGCATCCAGTTTACGCAATCCCAGCCCGCAAGGTTCCCGGGGCCATCGAATTTACCCCCGGTTCAACTCCATGCGGCGGGAATCCCTTCCGCCGGTGATTGAGTGTGTCTCTCCGCATATCTCCGGAACTGTGCGGGGAAGCCACGATCCTTGGCAGTAAAGTGGTTGCGCTTATTTCTTCTGACGTGGAAAGGGGGCACATGGTCTCAAATCTCTGCCCCCCGGGAAGCGGCAGGCAGCTCAATTTGACCCATGCAGGAGGTTACCTTTGTGGCGCGGGGGAGTCCAAGGGCTAGCTGACTCCATATCGAACCTTGCCCAGTCTCAACGGGACCCGTAGAATAGGGCTTTGCAGGAGTTCTCAACGCAATGATGCTTAACGGTCGCACGATTCTCTTTGTCGCACTGGGTTGCGGCCTGATTTTTTCTCCTCCCACCCGGCTCCGCGCCCAGCAGTCCGCAGACTCGTCCAAGCAAGCCCAGACGGCGGCGGACCAGGATGTTGACCCCCTCAAGCGCGAACGATCCGACAAGGAAAAATTCGCCGCCCAAAAGGCGGTCCGGCAGGAGCTGAAGGGCGCCTACAAGACCTGGCTCGATCAGGACGTTACCTACATCATCTCCGACGAAGAGCGGAAGGCCTTCAAGAACCTAAGCAACGATGAGGAGCGCGAGGCATTCATCGAGCAGTTCTGGCTGCGGCGCAACCCCAATCCCGACTCGCCCGATAATGAATTCCGCGAGGAGCATTACCGCCGCATCGCCTACGCCAACGAACACTACGCCGCAGGCAAGCCCGGCTGGAAGACCGACCGGGGCCACATCTATATTTCCTTCGGCGCGGCAGACTCCATCGATGCGCACCCCTCCGGCGGAACCTACGACCGGCCCATGGACGAGGGCGGCGGCTCGACGACCACCTTTCCGTTTGAGGTTTGGCACTACCGCTATCTCGAGGGCATCGGCGAGAACGTCGACCTGGAGTTTGTGGATACCTGCCAGTGCGGCGATTTCCACTTCACCATCGATCGCAGTGAGAAGGACGCGCTGCTGAGGGTTCCGGGCGCGGGATTGACGGAAGCGGAATCGATGGGCCGGTCTACCAAGACGGATCGCTTCAAGGGAGGTATGGAATCCCTCGGGTCGATGCCGGGCGGAAGTTCGGCACAGCAGAGCAAGGAATTCGACCGCATCGAACTGGCCGCCAAGATATTTGCTCCGCCGCCGGTCAAGTTCAAGGATCTGGAGAACTTCATCTCCGAGCACAAGCTCATCAGCGGCCCCATTTTCCCCTTTGATGTCCGCACCGACCTCGTCAAAGTGACTGAGAACACCGTACTGGTCCCCATTACCGTGCAGATCAAGAACCGCGACATCACCTTCGTGACCAAAGACGGTGTGGCCCGCGGGGTGGTGAACATCCTGGGTAAGGTCACCACGATTACCCACAAGACGGTGCAGACCTTCGAGGATACGGTCGAAGTCGAGCAGCCGTCGGAGCTTTTGGAACAGTCCCTGGACCGTCAGTCGATTTACTGGAAGGCAGTGCCCCTGTTGCCAGGCCTGTATAGGCTCGACATCGCCATCAAGGACGTGAACAACCCCGACCATATCGGTATATACGGGCGCGCACTCGACGTACCCGAGTATCACGATGAGAAGCTGGCTACCTCCAGCTTGATCCTGGCCGACCAGATGAATGTAGTGGACTCGCACTCCATTGGCAGCGGGAACTTCGTCATCGGCAACACCTACATCCGGCCTCGCGTCAGCGCGAATGCAGCCACGCCGGTCAAGTACAACCGCAGCCAGCACCTGAATTTCTGGATGCAGGTCTACAATTTGGGCATTAATGAGGCCACCAAAAGCAACGAGGCCAGGGTGACCTACCAGATCATCGACACCACGACGAATACTGTGGTCTTCGAGAAACAGTTGGATTCAAAGGAGTTGGGAGCGCATAGCGATCAGTTGACAGTGCAGAAGACACTCCCCGTAGCCGGCCTCCAGCCAGGCAAGTACAAGGTGACGATCAAAATAAACGACGAAATCTCGAAACAAGAGATTGCGCAGTCGGCGCCTTTTGTCGTCGAATAGAAGATGTTTCGCACAGTACGGCGACCCGGCGCCAGATCGGGAAGCCAGTGCGAGTTGGAATTGCAGGACCGCTGCCAGGGACGCCGCCGGTCACCCACACGGATGATGCGTAGGCTCCATCTCGCTCTCTTCATCGCGCTGATCGCCTCGGCTAGCCCTGTTGTCTATGGGATTGCCCCCGGTTCGGTCTCCGGTGTGGTGCGCGACTCGGCGGGTGTACCCCAGATTGGGGTGGTTGTCCAGTTGCTGAACCCCGATCTCGGTGTGCTCGTGAGCGTCTATACCGACGCCAAAGGGCGCTTCAGCATGCCCTTCATCGCCCCTGGCCGTTATGCAGTCAAGGCGATGGGCACGTCGTTTCTGCCCTCACTTAGAGAGAATGTCAGGGTTCGCACCAGCACCGTCGTCAATCTCACTCTTAACACTCTTTATGAGGTGATGCAGTGGCTGCCGACGCAGCCGCGCGCCGCCAACACTCCCAAGGACGATTGGACATGGACGCTGCGTTCAGCCGCCAACCGGCCCCTGCTGCGCTGGCTGGAGGATGGGCCGCTGGTTGTAGTCTCCGACCGTTCGGGTGCGCGACCAAAGCTCAAGGCGCGACTGATGGCCACGGGACGGGAAGGCACGTTCGGCGAGAGCGGTGAGCGGCTTACGGCCACCGTGCAGAATACGCCCTCCAATAGCCGCGCATTGCTGGCCAGTGTCGATTTCGACCCCGGTAGCGACGCGGGCATGGAGTCGATGCTGGGCTTTAGTCAGGATCTTGGTTTCGCCGGCGCTGTCCAATCGGTGGCGGCCGTCTCCATCCATCCTGAGATCGAGGGCCCGGGAGGCGGCGGGGTCGATGAGGCTGCGATACGCTCCTGGGAGACGATGAACCTGGGCGATGAGTTTGAGATCGAGGCTGGCTCGGAGCAGGTAGTGGCGCGATCCGGCCAGGACTCGCCCAACACCGTGGTTGCCGCCTTGCCGTTTGGCTCGGTGGGTTGGCGCTATGGCGACTCCACCGTCCGCTACCGGATGACCACGTTGATGCCCGCGCTGTCCGATGGCGATGATACGGATGCTTCAACCTGGCTGCCCGCGCTCGCGGTACGCGATGGCGAACTGGCCATTACGCGCGGCTTGCACCAGGAGATCGGCTGGGAGCGGAGTACCGACGCCTCGGGCATGACCTTTGTGGTCTACGAAGATCGTATTGAGAATCCGGTCATCGAGGCTGCAGCCGGCACGGGCTCCGGGAACTTTGCCTCTGGCGGCAACGGTGTTCTTCTGGATCCGGTCAGCGGCCTGCTGCATGCCACGGGGCCCAATTTTTCGAGCGCCGGCATGATGGCCACTTTGGATCGCCGTCTGCCCGGCGGAAACCATGTGCGTGTCAGCTATGCCAATGGCGGCGCGCTGGTGATGCCGGCAACATCGCACGCGGCATCGCTCGCACAGGTGCTTGGCGGGGTCCGGTCTCGTCGCGCGCAAATGTACTCGCTTTCGCTTTCCGGCACTCTGGACGGCACGGGGACGCGTTGGCGGGCCAGCTACCGCTGGCAGCCTGCCGACACGGTTACCCAGGTGGCGCCCTTTGCCGTGGATTCCGTCGAGCCCTATTTCAACCTGCACCTTCGCCAGCCCATCCTGCTGCACCGCGGTGAAGGACCAGGCGGCATCGAGGCTCTGCTTGATGTGCGCAATCTGCTGGCCGAGGGCTACCGTCCGTTTCTGTTGAACGATGGCTCTCTACTTCTGTTTGCCCAGGACCAGCGCAGCATTGGCGGCGGCCTGGCATTCACGTTCTAAGAGCCGAGGCCGCAGCGCCGGGCGCCTTTGGAATCCCTTCCGCACTGTGTTATATTTTTCAAGTGGCAGTGCATATTTGCGCCTGTCGAAACCGCATTATCGGCCTCTTTTGTGCGGTTCTTCCAGATCATCTGGACGCGTAGCTCAACTGGCAGAGCATTCGGCTCTTAACCGACAGGTTGTAGGTTCGATTCCTACCGCGTCCACCAAATAAAATCAACAACTTAGAGCAACTGAGAGGGGTCGAAAATCCCCCTAAAATTGGCCATTGTGCCCATTTTTGTGCCCACGCTGTTTCAAAACAGTGGCACTCTCGATAGCAATCCTGCTCAAAGTCCTGATCCTTGGCAGCGGTATAAATTCCACCTCAACCTTCCGGTTTCTGGATACCTTGTTTCGCCAATTTGCGCGAATCCACCTCCTGCTTCACTCTCCACTTGCGCTGGCCGTATTTTGGCTTGCGCCTCACGCGAGAACAGGAGCACAGGATGGCCGTTTTTAAACGAGGAGAAGTTTGGTGGTACAAGTTCTATTTTGCCGGACGCCTGATCCGGGAGTCCTCAAAGTCCAGTTCAAAGACAGTGGCAAAGGACGCGGAGAAGCAGCGACGGCGCGAACTCGAGGCCGGATTTCATAACATCGCGGACGTCCGTCAGCAACGCATCCGG
>Ga0182014_10000993_pt1 | contig 38632 bp, 39 predicted proteins | sample 612S2DmetaG_FD_120489 | JGI IMG/M metagenome (GOLD analysis project Ga0182014, IMG submission 120489) | Permafrost microbial communities from Stordalen Mire, Sweden - 612S2D metaG | ecosystem: Environmental > Terrestrial > Soil > Wetlands > Permafrost | place: Sweden: Stordalen | collected... | reverse complement strand
CCATTAGTAGATGGTTTAACAATAGCTCAAGTTAAGGACGGTCTTACAAGAGCACAGAAATTTGTTGTTGCAAACGGTCGACTACCAACTTATGTGAATTATGGATCTAAACATATTTCTATAGCTCAATTTCAAGCAATTTTGAAAGCTGAAGGCTTAAAAATAACTGGAAATGCAAATAGACCCATTTATATTACAAGTGATAATATAAACAACCGCGCAACGGATAATGCTAGAATTAACACTATTATTAAAGGTTTAAGAACATTAGGTTTAACAGCACATAATATGGGATTAGGTCCGAACAAACACGATAAAATACTTACATCTGGAAAATTACCTAATAATGCTGTAATAGTAGACTTATACGGTGGAGCTGATTCCGGACTAATTAAAGAAATGGGTTCTGCATGGTATAAAAAGTTGAAAGGTGTTCGAACTGTATTTTCCGTCTTCTGGCCACCTTCAGCAGATATAAAAGGCTTAGCATTTCTACCAAGAGCACATGATGATAACTACGATCCAGCATCATTCAAAGGATTAGCTAATCCAGCCCACTACTTGTTAAAAAATGGTTATAATTACATCCACTCTGGAAGTATACTCAGCATTATAAACTCAATATTCTACCAAGCCAAAATTTAACAGAAAAAACATGAAGATTAAGAATAAGCGATCTTAATTTTCTCATATATCTTATTTTTAGGATATAAATATGTTCCACATAACCATTGGGATTATCATTCCAAAATAATCAAGGAATAGAGGTAAACTTTTGAAACAATTTTATCTAATTATTATAAGTTTATCGTTGATTGTATTGGTAATACTAGGTATAGGGCCTAATAACATTGTAAATTCCTTTAGAACTGCAAATTTAGAAATGGATCATCGTGGCATTGTTTATCCATCTTCTTTCTGTTAGGTGTTAAATCTATTAGATGGGGATTCATAATAAATAAACCAAAAGAATTTAAAAATATTACATTGTTAAGACAATTGGACTCTTCGCCGGGAATTTCTCACCATTGCGAACAGCAGGTGAAGTAATGAATGCACTCGCTGGTAAAAAACTTAATAAAATAACTTTACACGAAGAACTATCTGCAGGATTAACTGAAAGATTCTTTGATCTACTCATTGTAGGTATATTACTACTTTTATCCGCAATATTAATAGAAAAAATTAGATATTTAGCTATTTTAGGTGCTTCTTTATCGTTAATATGTGTTTTAATAATCTATTTTATTAATTGGAAAGAAGACGCGAGCATCAAAATATATAAAAAGATCCATAGTTACCCTTCCAAAACTCCATATTAATGAGGATATACTTGAAAATATTTATTAAAAATTCACCGAAGGGTTAAAGGGTATGACTGGATATACCAATGCATTCACATCAAGTATAAACTTGAGCTATGTAAGTGTTTTAGCTATGATTTCATGGCTTCTAGAGTGTATAAGACTTTATATAGTACTCTATGCTTTTAATGTTGAAATAAACTTTGTGTCAGTCATAATAATTCTACTCCTTGCAGATATTATAAGTATAGTCTCTTTACTTCCAGGGGGAATAGGATCATTTGAATTGTCTCTTACTGGACTTTTTATTATTTTTGGAGTTCCAAGTGCATTAGCAGGAAGTATAGCTATTACAGATAGATTGGTATCATTTTGGGCTGTCAGTATACTAGGTATAATTTTCAGTTCATATTATGCAAAAGGCATACTCGAAGAAATGAAAAATTTAACCCTAGACCTTGGTATTTTAAAGAAAAAATAGAAATCTATAATAATTAATTACATTTTAAATAATATCCTACTGTAGGAAACACAGGGATAAATATCAACTATGATCATGAATTATCCTGTTTTTTTGTATAAAATACAAAAACCATACAATAAATTTAAATCATAAATTCAATTTTGTAAATGGAGAATTTTAATGAGTAAAAGCTTAAATGAAATTTTATCAACTTTTAATGGGAATAAATCGGAATTAATCCCAATTTTACAGGATATACAATCTAGTATAGGTTATCTACCCGAAGATGCTATTATAGAAGTATCAAAATTTACCCAAGTACCAGAAAGTGAGATATATGGGGTAGCAACATTTTACACACAGTTCCGTTTTTTACCAGTTGGTAAAAAACATATAATGGTTTGCAAGGGAACAGCATGTCATGTTAAAGGAGCCCCTCAAATTATAGAAGGGATAGAAAGGCATCTAGATATAAAAGAGGGAGAAGTTACCTTTGATTTGGAGTACTCTTTGGAATCTGTTGGATGTTTAGGTTGCTGTGCATTGGCTCCTTGTGCAATGATAAATGAGGAAGTAGAATCTAATCTTACATTAAAGGATGTTAAAAAGATATTCTCAAGAATGAAAAATAATTCTAATGATAAAGAAAGTTAAAGATATCAAATCTAATTTTTTTTATACCTATTTATTAAAAATATAAAATCATCAAAAGGTAATAATAAATGAATTTCAACGAATTATTTAAAGAATCTGTGGAAGAGTATGACTCATTAATTTCAGGCGTTATTCCTGTAATATTAGTGGGTTCTGCTACTTGTGGAAAATCTGCTGGAGCCCAAGAAATATCAGCAGCTTTTAAGGCTGAACTGGAAGAACAGAATGTAATGGCTGAAGTCATTGAAGTTGGATGTATAGGTCTCTGTTATTTAGAACCAATAGTTACTATCATTAAAGAAGGAATGCCAGCTATTTTCTATGGGGATGTAACATCTAAACAAGCTAAACAATTGGTAAATGATTATATTATCGATAATAATCCTATGATAGAGTCTGCTTTGGGAACTTTTGGTGATAAACAAGTTGAAGGAATTCCTAATCTTTTTGATATTCCGGTTATGAAACCACAAATTCGTAGGATACTCCGTAACTGTGGATTCATAGACCCTGATAACATCAAACATTATATTGCTATGGATGGGTATAAAGGATTGAACAATGCGCTCGACTTAAAACCTGGAGAAGTTATGGAGAAGATTAAGTTGTCAGGATTGAGGGGTAGAGGCGGAGCAGGTTTTCCTACTTGGATGAAATGGCAGTTTTTTGTTGACTCTAAAGAAGATGAAAACTATCTAATCTGTAATGCTGATGAAGGAGATCCTGGTGCATTTATGAATAGATCACTCTTGGAAAGTGATCCTCATTCTGTTCTTGAAGGGATTGTAATCGCTGCATATGCTATTGGTGCTAAGGAAGGATACATATACTGCAGAGCAGAGTATCCACTTGCTTTAGAAAGATTGAAACATGCGATATCTGAAATGAAGAAACTCGGATTTTTAGGTGAAAATATTTTAGGTTCTGGATTTAATTTTGATATAAAAATAAAAGAAGGTGCAGGAGCATTTGTATGTGGGGAGGAAACGGCTTTAATAGCTTCTATTGAAGGAAAAAGAGGAATGCCGCGTACAAGACCTCCTTTTCCAACAACTTCTGGTCTCTGGGGAAAACCTACGGTTATAAACAATGTGGAAACCATGGCTAGTGTATCATTAATTATGCAAGCAGGGCATGATGCGTTTGTAGAACATGGTACACAGGATAGTAAGGGCACTAAAACATTTTCATTGGTTGGAAATGTAAAAAACACTGGTCTAATAGAAGTTCCTCTAGGAACAACTCTTAAACAAGTTATTAATGAAATTGGTGGAGGAATAATCAATGATGGTATGTTTAAAGCTGTACAAATAGGAGGGCCATCTGGAGGTTGTATACCTGAATCCTACTTGGATACCAAGATCGATTATGATTCTTTGACAATGGCAGGAGCTATAATGGGTTCTGGAGGATTGGTTGTAATGGATCAGAACAGTTGTATGGTTGATGTTGCTCATTATTTCTTGGAATTTATTCAGAATGAATCATGCGGTAAATGTGTGCCATGTAGACTCGGCACCAAACAAATGCTAGACATTTTAACAGATATAACTACTGGAAAAGGTAAAGCTGGAGATATAGAACTTCTTTTAGAGTTGGCTGGTGGAGTTAAAGATGGATCACTCTGTGGACTTGGACAAACATCTCCAAATCCAATATTAACTACAATTAAATATTTTAAAGATGAATACAATGCACATATCAATGAAAAAAGATGTCCTGCATTACTATGCAATGAACTGATAAATTACCAAGTTATTGATGAGAAGTGTAAAGGATGTATGCTCTGTTTTAGATCATGCCCTGTAGGGGCAATATCAGGTAGTAAAAAAGAAGTGCACAGCATTAATATCGATAAGTGCATAAAATGTGGTACATGTATTGAACTCTGTTCTGGTATGTACAATGCAATTGAACGGGTGCATAAATACTAATTATTTTAATTACAAGAATTAAGATAATTAAATTAACATTTATCCGTAAAATAAGGCTCTCTATTTCCAATTGCTTTTAAAAATACTTTTTTCAGTTTTTCATCTGAAAATCCCATGCGCATAGGTTCTATAAGATCTAATAAATTGTCATTTCTAAGCAGGCATGGTTTTATCTTCCCATCTGGTGTTATTCTAAGTCGAGTGCAGTTTTTACAAAACTCTGTGTTGTCCATTGGTCTGACAATTTCGATCTCCCCACCATTAACAAAATATTTTTTTCTATCTTGCATGAACCTACGAGTTTTCACACGATTTGATATTTTAGTCAATTCATCTTCCAGTTCACTCATATCATAGTGATATTCATCAAAAAATTCCGATTCTTGACAGTTTTCAGTCTTTAAAAGTTCTATAAGCTGCAATATTGCGCCTGTATCTTTACAAAACTGGAACATATGCCATATTTCACTGTCATTAATCCCTTTCATAACTACCATGTTAACTTTAACAGGATTTAATCCAGCTTTAACCGCCCTTTCAATACCCTTCTTTGCAAGTTCCATATAATCTCGTTTAGTTATTTGTTTATATGTCTCAGGATTCAACGTGTCAAAGCTCACATTAACACGTGTAAGCCCGGCATTATAGAGTTGTTCTGCATATTTGCCTAGAAGGACCCCATTAGTTGTTAGTGATATGTCACGGAAACCAACTGATGATATTTTAGACACAATATCTACTATATCATCACGTATTAATGGTTCTCCTCCTGAAAGTCTTATCTTTTCTATTCCAATTTCCTTTGCTACCTTCACTATTCTTTGCATTTCATTGGATGTCATTTCATAGTTCTGAGGAACTATGCCATCATGATGGCAGTAAAAACATTTCACATTGCAACGGTTAGTAATTGAAATTCTCAGGGAGATTAAAGGCCTTTCAAATTTGTCCTTTACTTTTTCTTCGATTTTAATGTGTGTCATGGTCATCTCTTATTAAAAGTTCAATCTTCTCGAAATCACTGGCTCCGAATTCATCAGTTTTGAGTGATTTAACCATCCCTAGAATAGTTTCCTTTACAAAACTCCGTACAAACGGATTTAGAGGTATCATTTGGTTGTCAATCTTCAATAAAACTTCATCTGATTCAGATTTACAAATGGATGCACTATTATTTCCTCTGATCTTTTGGTTCACAAAGTCATTACAATTATCAAAACCACATTTTTTACAGTTAAGATATTTAATCATACCGAAACTTCTTTCAGATATTAAATCCACCAATGATTTTAATTCATTTGACTCCATTTCAAAAACATTTACGTTTGCAATTGTAAACTCATCTTTAAAATCAGATGTAGATATTTTAGCATATTTAGAAGTTTTAAATCCCTCTAAAACTACAAAATCAAGGTTTTTAATAAATTCCATCATGCTTAAAACATTTTCTAACTCCATACCTCCATTCATGGTGAAGAATGTTTCCTTGCCCGTTCCTGCTACTATGGTGGCCCCTGCCTTCTTATGTTTTCCAGTATCTCTATCAGACATGTCAAAGCTGTGGTGAGAATATTTTATTGTTCCAACTTCAAATCCTCTTTCTACTAGTTCTCCGACGATTTTAGTAACTAAAGTAGTTTTTCCTGTATTTTTTGTCCCGACAACTGCTATGATCTTCATGTTACACCCTTTGAATACAATAATCTTAAACATAGATATTAGATACTTCTTTAGATTTTCTAGATATTACTTAAATATATATGATGTTAGGATATATTTGATTGTAGAATACTCATTTTTTTATGATTGTATTTATAAATTATTTGAAAAATTTAGGACCTATCAAGATTATCAACCTGATTAATATGAATGAAAATCAAATTACGCTCAAAATAGACGGTTTAAAGGTTAATGCAGAAGAAGGTAGCACAATCCTTGAAACTGCTCTTTCTAACAATATTTACATACCAAACCTATGTTATTACCCGGATTTAAAACCATGGGGATCATGTAGACTTTGTATGGTCGAAAATGATGATGGTCGCCTTGTAACAGCATGCGAAACCTTAGTACAAGATGGAATGAATATAATAACAGAAAATGACAGGATAAATAGAGTACGTAAACTTTCTGCTGAACTTTTAATTGCTAATCATGAAGTTGACTGTTTAACCTGCAGAAAAAATGATGATTGTAAACTTCAAGAGGTATCATCTTACCTTGGAATTAACAGGGAAGATCTAGGAAGTTTAAGACGTCAAATCAACAATATTTCCATGGATGATTCAAACCCTTTCTTTGACCGAGATCTTAAAAAATGTATACTTTGTGGGGTTTGCGTAAGAACATGTAACGAACTTCTAGGGGTTAAAGCCATTGATTTTGGTTTCAGGGGATACGATACCAAAATAACCACATTTGGTGATAGGTCTATTGTAAACTCTAACTGTGTTTCCTGCGGGGAATGTGTAGTGGCATGTCCCGTTGGTGCTTTAGTGCCTAAAGAACCTGTAAAACCTGCAAGAGAAGTTAAAACTGTTTGTCCCTTCTGTGGTGTAGGATGTAATATTTATCTAGGAATCCGGGGTAATCAAGTAATCAATGCAAGAGGTGATGCTGAAAATTCAATCAACAAGGGTAATCTTTGTGTTAAAGGCAGATATGGATTTAAATTCATAAATCACCCTAATAGATTAACAAAGCCATTAATTAAACGTAATAATATATTTGAAGAGGTTGAATGGGATGAAGCATTGGATTATGTTGCACACAAACTCTCAAAAATTAAATCAGAGAAATTTGCCGCTATATCTTCTGCACGTTGCACTAATGAAGATAATTATGCTGTTCAAAAATTTACAAGGGTTGTTATGGGCACTAACAATGTTGATAACTGTGCACGATCGTGTCATGCACCATCAGTAGCAGGTTTAGCAAAAATATTCGGTAGTGGTGCAATGAGCAACTCTATTGATGAAATTAAAGATTCAGCATGTTTATTTGTAATAGGGACTAATCCAACAGCAAGTTATCCAGTAATTGGTCTTCGAATAGTTGAAGCTGTAAAAAACGGTGCAAAACTCATAGTAGCCGATCCAAGGAATATAGATATTTGCAAACATGCAGATATTGTTTTAAACCAGATTCCTGGTACAGATGTGGCTCTTTTAATGGGAATGATGAAGATTATAGTTGATGATGAGCTTATTGACGAAAAATTCATTGAAGAACGATGTGAAAATTATAACGAATTCAAAGAATCTCTTAAAGAATACGATCTAAGAACAGTAAAGGCTATAACTGGAGTTAATAAAGAATTAATTGTAAAAGCCGCAAGGATGTATGGTTCCACAAAGCCAGCTTCTATTCTCTATTCTTTAGGTATAACCGAGCATACTCATGGAACTGAAAATGTTTTTGCATTAGGTAACCTAGCACTCTTAACAGGAAATATGGGGAAACCATCAACTGGTGTTAATCCTATAAGGGGACAAAATAATGTTCAGGGAGCATGTGATATGGGATGTTTGCCTGATGTATTTCCAGGCTACCAGAAACTGGAAGATCCAGAGGCTATCCACAGATTTGAAGAAGCATACAAAGTTAAACTTAACAATTCCAATGGGTTAATGTTTCCAGAGATGCTTGAAGTTGCCCGTATTGGAAATATTAAGGCAATGTACATTGTAGGCGAAAATCCTGTAACTAGTGAACCCAATACTGAAAATATTAAAAAATCTTTAAAAAATCTTGATTTCCTAATTGTCCAGGATATATTCATGAGTGAGACAGCCATGATGGCGGATGTGGTTTTACCAGGATGCAGTTTTGCTGAAAAGGATGGAACATTTACAAATTCAGAACGCAGGGTTCAGAGAGTTAGAAAAGCAATAGAACCTGTTGGAGAATCTAGGCCAGACTGGCTTATAACTTGTCAAATAGCTCAAAAAATGGGTGCAGAAGGATTTGAATTCAATGATGCAAGCGAGATATACAATGAAATAGCTGAAGTTGCACCTATTTTTGGAGGTATAAACTACAATCGAATTAATGAAGAGGGTATCCAATGGCCTTGTATCGATGAAAAGGATAAAGGCACACCCATCCTACACACCCAGACATTTAAAACCGAAAGCGGAAAGGGGCGGTTCATACCCCTTAAATACAGGCCATCAGCAGAACTTCCTGACAAAGAATATCCATTAATACTCACTACTGGCCGAAGTATTTATCATTACCAGACTAGTACCATGACTGGGGCTGTCGAAGGACTTAAAACATTATATGGTGAGGATTATATTGATATGTGTCAAGAAGATGCTTCAAGCATCGGTGTTAAAGATAATGAAAAGGTTAAAGTTATATCTAGAAGAGGAGAAATTGAACCTAAAGTCAGGATCACCGAAAGTTGCTTAACTGGAGTTGTTTTTATGACATTCCATTTCAGTGAATCAGCAACAAACATCTTAACAAACTCAGCACTGGATCCAATATCTAAAACTCCTGAGTTCAAGGTTTGTGCAGTAAGAGTGGAGAAAATATAGTGAATATAGCTCAATAATTTCTAATAAAAATTAATTTTTAACTTATTTTACAAATCTTATTTAAAAAATGAAATAAAATTCAACAAACTTTAAGAGAGCTGTATTTCAAGATACTACATTCTTCTCCTTTTTTAATCTTCCCAACACCTTCCTCAACAATAATATAACAGTTAGACATTAAAACAGACTTATTTATCCCAGCTTTTGTTCTTATGGGATAAACAACACCATCATCCTCTTTAAAGTCTGCTCGTATAACATTATATTTGTCTGGTGACGATCTTACATTTTCACCTGCAATGGCAGTGATCATATTAATTTCTTTATTAATATTTTGTAATTTCAAAATGAAATTTCTTACAAACATATCATACTGGACGGCCACAGCCACAGGATAACCTGACAGCATGAAAACAGGTGTTTCATTTATAATTCCAAATCCAAATGGTTTGCCAGGTTTCATTGAAACACCATGGACTGGAACTTCTCCAAGTTCTTCAATTATTCCTACTATCAAATCTCCTTTGCTTATGGCGGTTCCACCAGTTGTTATAACAGCATCATATTTTTTTACAGCTTCAGTAACACTATCCCTAAGTTTTTCCTTGTTATCTTGACATTGTTCAATATATGAAACTGCCTTCGAATCTTTAATAACTCCATTCAAAGCATACTTATTAGAATTAATAATCATACCGGGCTTAATATCAATTGAAGGTTCAACTAATTCATTTCCCGTAATTATAACTCCTATTTGTGGTTTTTTATAGACGGCTATTTCTTTATATCCTGCAGATGCTATAACTGAAAGGTGGTGGGGTCCAAGAATTTGGCCTTCTGATAGAATTACCTCACCTTTTTTAAGATCTTCTCCCAAGAGTGCTACATCGTTGTTGTAACTTACTGGAGATACAACTTTTATTTTTCCTTTAGAACTTTCTACATCTTCTTCCATAATAATTGCATCAGCACCTGAAGGCATCTGAGCACCTGTAGCTATTTGTATTGCTTCACCGAATTTTAGATGATGGTTTGATATGCTTCCTGCACCCACCTCGTCTATTACTTTCAGATATTTTGGGTTTGATTCTGATGCGGTGGATACATCATTGGCAATTACCGCATAACCATCCATGGCAGATCTATTGAATGGTGGCACATCTATCATAACCATTATTTCTTGAGCAAGTACTCTGGAATTTCCATCATAAAGATCAATTATTTCTGTTTCAACTGCAATTTTAATATCATCAATTAATTTGCGTGTTTTTTGTACGTTTAATATATTAGAATGATACATGGATACACCGTCCCAATTTTTTCAATATTAATGAAAATTAAGTGAAATTTATGTTAATTATTATTAAATCTATTAAAATAATTTTGTAAATTTTTTTAAAAATAGAATTTAATGTATTTCTAACTTAAAACTGGAAATATTCAGTAAAGTTCAAGATAAATTAATCAAATGTGAAACCTTAAATATTCCTTTTTAATTCATAATAAACTAAAAATTATCATTATTTAATAAATTACTACCCAAAAAATATCTATTTTATAGATTTAAACCAATTTAATCCATTTATAATACTTTAAATAGCTTTAAAATATATTCATCATGTGCGATTACAACACTTCAATATATAAATTTTGTGTTTTGATATTAGTAGCAATTTATATATTATACTAAAAGAAATGTGTATTCAACACACATGGTGTCCACATGCCGAAACATATAGTATCAGGATTGAAATATTTAACAGCAGTAGAACTCATTAGAGAGGGATATAGTCAAAAAGAAGTTGCTAAAATTTTAGAAATGGATAGATCAACAGTTTCACACTATTTAAATGGTCGTAATTTATCATGGAATTCTATTGAAATTGCAAAGAAAATTACAGAGGTTTGTCCAAAAGACTTTTTAATATTGGCCTATGCCCTAATGCAAGATAAGGCAAGGATTGTAGTTAAAACTTGTTCAGTCAGAGATTACAAAGGAATAATAAAGGAATCTTGTATTGGTTGTGGACTTTGTGCAGATATTTGTCTCATGAAAGCCATTGTGTTGAATGATCTCAAGGCACAAATAGATTCAGATTGGTGCTGTGGGTGTCTTATATGTGGTGAATCTTGTCCCACAAATTCAATAGAAATTTTGGAGGTAAAAAATGATTTCTAACACGAAAGAAGTCAAAGCTCTAGACTTTGAAATATCAAGGTCAGCAGAAGAAAAGAGAGAGCTTCTTTACAAAGACGATATTTGCATAGGCTGCGGCATATGTGAAAAAACTTGTCCTGTAGATGCTATAGAACTTGGCTCAATAGGTGCAATTGTAAGAACAGGCGCTGACGTGCCCAAAATAGTATGCGATGAAGATAAATGTGTACTTTGCGGTATGTGCAGTGTGGTATGTCCTGTAGATGCTTTAGAATTTAAAATTGATGATGAATCCATCAAAGACATGGATGAATATCCTCAACTAATAAACTCAGCTGAAATAAATGATGATACTTGTATATATTGCAAAGCATGTGAAACAGCATGTCCTAGAGATTCTATTACCATAGCAAGAGATCTACCTGATAGATCTAAACTGGTAACAGGAGAAATTGAAATCGATAAGGAAACATGCATTGACTGCGGAATTTGTGAAGAGATGTGTCCAGCAGACGCTATTACCATGGAACACAAACTACCAACACCAGACGATCCAACTGTGTCTTCTGACATAATAGTTGACAAAGATAAATGTGTTTACTGTCTCATATGTAAAAAATCATGTCCTGTTAGCGCAATAAAGGCTGCATGCAGAACTTGTTCATATGGGGAATACGATTTAAATCCAGAAGATTATAAGACCACTGGAAGTTCATTTATTGATCATGAGACCTGTGTTAAATGTGGATGGTGCCAGGAAATATGTCCTGTAGATGCAGCAACTGTAGTAAAAACATTTGACGGCGAATTATCTATTGATCAAGATACATGTCAGGCATGTGGTGCTTGTGTAGATATCTGTCCATGTAATGTTTTATCATTCCCAGAATCCATTAAAGCTGGTAAAAGGCCTGAAAAGGTCATGTCAGATGAAAATTACTGTATATATTGTGGTGCATGTGAAAGCGTATGCCCTGTAAAAGCTATTGATGTTAAAAGAACAGGTATTAAGCACACACCAACGAAGTCAAAATCATGGGAGAAACAGATTGAATCTCTTAAAACTTAGATTTGAGGCGATATTATGGAGATGGAATTAAAAGTAAATCAAGATAACTGTCTTGGATGCGGAGTATGTGTTGTTGCATGCCCTGTAAATGCATCCATAAGCAATGAAGTAGCAGGCGGCCATGGATCTAAAACCACAGAAACGATCATGATGGTTGAAAACGGTTTTATTAAGCTGTTCAGCCCTGAAAAATGCACAAAATGTGGAACTTGCCAGTTGTTCTGTCCTACAGATGCAATATGGCTGGAGTGAGGTGTTTTAATGACTTATGTAGACAAACCCACTGTTTCAAATGTGGTAAAATTTGATGATCCAAATGTGAAAAAAGTTCAGAAAATAAAAGTAATGCTCAACACTGGAACTGATATTTACCAGGGAGCCTGTAAAAAGAGGGGTTCAACCCTTAAAGATGAATACAGGAAAGTTGCAGGAATTGCATACATGGACCCAAAGGACATGGCCCGACTCGGAGTAGCAAACTGGGAAAGTGTACTAGTAAAGTCTGATTGGGGAGAAGTAGTCGTTTACGCAGCCCACTCAAGGGACGCACCACACGAAGAAATGATCTTCATACCAAAAGGACCATGGGCAAATGTGATTGTTAGTCCAGAAACTTACTGCTGTAACGACCCAACTTACAAAGGAATTGAAGCAACAGTAGAAAAATCAGATAAAGAAGTTCTTTTAATGGCTGATCTAATGAGGTCAGTTTACAGGAAATACACCAAAAACGAAAAGAATGTGGACGAGCTTCCTTCTCTTGGAGAAATGCCAGTTTACAGGAAAAAATAAGGAGGTAATAATATGGCATACGAAGAACCCATTACTGATTACGATCACATTGTAGAAAATTGTACATGTGCATTTTGTGGAAGTAACTGTGATGATTTAGATTTTCTGGTTAAGGGAAACCATGTAGTCGGTGTAAGACATGCTTGCAGATTAGGTGCAAGTAAGATCATGGAAGACGAGGACCAAAGATTAAAAGTTCCAATGATGAGGGATGAAAACGGTGAACTCCAAGAAGTTGACTGGGACACAGCACTCGATGCAGCAGCAGAACTTATAGCAAACTCTGTAAGACCATTATTCTACGGTTGGAGTGAAACATCCATAGAATGTATGAAAAAGGGATTAAAACTTACAGAATATGTAGGGGCAGTTATAGATAACCAAGCTACAATTTGTCACGGGCCAACTGTACAAGCTGTGCAGAATGTAGGATATCCTCTCATGACACTCGGAGAAGTTAAAAACAGAGCAGATATGGTTGTTTACACAGGAAGTAACCCAATGAATGCTCATCCAAGACACCTTGCAAGATATTCTGTGTTCCCACGAGGATGGTTCAGACAGAGAGGAAGATTTGACAGAACCCTAGTTACATGGGATCCAAAGTTCTCAGATACAGCAAAGATGTCTGATATATGGGTACCATTCGAAGAAAATGGAGATTACGGATTTTGTAATGCAATAAGGGCTGTTTTAAAGGGTAAAGAACTTAAAGAAGATGTAATTTCTGGAATACCTAAACAGGACATCATTGATCTAACTGAATCCATGAAAAATGTTGAATTCGGGGCTCTCTTCTTTGGACTAGGACTAACTCATACGCTATCCAAACAAAGGAACATAGATATAGCTATACAACTTGTTCAGGATCTTAACGCCTACACTAAATGGGTTCTCCTCCCAATGAGGGGCCACTTCAATGTAAATGGATTTAACATTTACATGGCCTATGAAATGGGATTCCCTTATGGTGTTGATTTTTGCAGAGGATACCCACGTTATATGATTGGAGAAACAACTACTGTGGATCTTCTTAACAGAAAAGAACCAGACGTATTTTTAGTAATAGCTGCAGATCCAGGTGCTCATTTCCCTGGAGGGGCAAACATGCACCTTGCAAACATACCAGTTATTCAAATAGACATACACTGGGGACCATCAACTGAACTTGCAGATATAGTTCTTCCTGGAACATTCATAGGTGTTGAAACAGCAGGAACAAGCTATAGAATGGATTCAGTTCCAATTCATATGAAAAGTGCTATAGATCCACCTGAAACTTGCAGAGAAGATGAATGGATCGTAAATGAACTATATGAACGAGTTAAAAAGATTAAAGAAGAGGCAAAATAGGTGATCTCATGGAATATATATTAAAGAATGGAATAGTATATGATCCAACTCATAATGTTACTGGTGATAGGAAAGATGTGATGATCAAGGATGGAAAAATCGTTGATAATGTTTCTTCCGATGCCAAAGTACTTGATGTAACAGATAAATTGGTTATGGCTGCAGGAGTAGATGTTCACGCCCATATTGCAGGTCCAAAACTATGTGTTGGAAGACTTTACAGGCCAGAAGACAGTAGGGCTGGAGTAGTACCTAAGACTGATATTACAAGGGCAGAAACAGGATTTTCAATTCCAAGTTGTTCAGCAACAGGATACAGATACTCTCGAATGGGTTACGGAACTGTAACTGAAGCAGCAGTACCACCACTAGAAGCAAAACACACTCATGAAGAGATAATGGCCATACCAAACATAGATGTTTCACCATTAGCACTCTTCGGAAACAACTGGTTTGTACTACAATTCGTAAAAAAGAACGACCTCGAGGGTCTTGCAGCATTTGTGTCTGCATGGCTTAAATTAAGTAAATGTTACGGTATGAAAGTTGTTAATCCATGTGGAAGTGAAGCATGGGGCTGGGGAATGAACGTACACGGAATTGATGATCCTGCACCACACTGGGATGTAACAGGTGGGGAAGTAGTAAGGGCATTAACACAAGTGAATGAAATGTTAGGATTACCACATTCCATGCATGTCCACCCTAACGATCTTGGACATCCAGGAAACTATCCAACCACAATTGGTACACTCGATGCTGTTAAAGATGTAAAGAAAAATCCTAACGTTATTAGGGATCAGACCATACACTGCACTCATCTTCAGTTTCACTGTTACGGTGGAACAAGTTGGAGAGATGCAAAGTCTGGTGCAGCACCAGTTGCAGATTACATAAACAAAAATAAACATGTTACATGTGATGTTGGACAAGTAACATTTGATGAAACAACCACCATGACTGCAGATGCACCTATGGAATATGATCTGTATAAATTAAGTGGATTAAAATGGGCTAATAAGGATATTGAACTTGAAACAGCATCAGGACTAATTCCTATTATCTACTCTCCAAAAGCTCCAGTTAATGCATTACAATGGGCAATAGGTTTAGAATTGTTCTTATTGATAAATGACCCATGGCAAGTAGTTCTTACTACAGACAGTCCTAATGCAGGTCCTTTCATAAGATACCCTAGAATCATGTCATGGTTAATGAGCAGCGACAGAAGAACAGAAATGCTCGAAAATGAGGTACATAAATGGGCAACTAAACGAACTGATCTTGCTTCGCTTGACAGGGTTTATGATTGGAGTGATATAGCTACAGTTACAAGATCTGCACCTGCTAAGATATTAGGTCTTGAACAGAGAGGACACCTTGGTGTTGGAGCAAATGCTGATGTAGCAGTCTACGACATTGAACCTGAAAATTTTGACGCGACCAAAGCATCAAATGCCTCAGTTATAGAGGATGTAATGGGCAGAGCTGCTTATACGATTAAAGATGGTGAAATTGTAGTTAAAGATGGTAAGATCGTAAAAGTAGTACCGAGTCGGCACATGTGGACAAATGTCACTGGATTTGAAGAGCAAGAGAAAAAGGTGCTTGAAGATATCATGCCAATGTTCAACAGGTATTACACAGTTAAGTTCGAGAACTACAAAGTATTTGATCACTACATAGATCCTGCAATCGAATTTAAAATTGACGCAGGTAAATAAGGGGTGTTTAGATTGAAAACAATAACATTAACTTTAAAGAAGTTTTCCAGTATAGCCCTGGAATTTGAAGAACTTATACCAGATACCGTATATAATTGGAGTAAAGAAGATTTTGAAAACTATCAGGTACCTATAGGTAATACCCGATTCCCTTTAACTAATTACTTCGATATAGAAGTTGAAGGAGATGCAGAAGGTCCTGAAGATGTCAAAATGATACTTGACGGTGACATGAGCAGAGTTAAATACATAGGATACAGAATGACAGCCGGAGAAATAATTGTAAACGGTGATGCAGATCTACAAGCTGGCGCAGAAATGATTGGTGGTTCATTAAAAATAAACGGGAACGCAGAAAGCTACGTCGGTAGGGAAATGAGAGGCGGAAGCATTGAAGTCATGGGAAACGTCAGAGAATACTGTGGTACCTCATACATCGGTGAATGGAGAGGAATGAGTGGCGGAGTCATTAAGGTTCATGGAAATGCAGGTAAACAACTTGCAGACTGTATGTCAGGTGGAGAAATATATATTGGTGGTAGCTGTGACATACTCGCAGGTATCCACATGACAAAGGGATACATTGAAATTGGTGGAGATGTCACCCGATGGCCTGGTGGACAAATGAAAAATGGTACCATTGTTATCAAAGGAAAGCTGAGCAGCCTTCTTGAGGGTTTCGAAAACGAAGGAATTTTTGTTGATCCTGATATCGAAGGAAAACAGCTCACTGGTAAATACATTAAATATAAGGGTGACATTGGAGTTAACGGAAAGGGAAGTTTGTGGTTAAACGCAGAGAAAAATAGGAACTTATTATAAGTCCTATTTTTTTTACTTCTTTATTTTCTATTTTTTTTTGTATTGTTTAATAATTCTAAATTTTAAACTTATTTATGCTTTAAAACCCAAATCTTAATAGGTGAATCTTATGGAAAAAGAAATTAATTTAAATGCTGAAGCAGCTATTGAGTATGTAAAAAGTAATGTTAAAAATTATGATGTACTCGAAATATCATACAACAGAGTTTTTGTTCCCGGTGAAGTTTTAGATGTAAGTGCTGTAGAAACTAATGGCATTAAAAGTCTCAGACTTCTTATTAAGATGAATGGCAAAACTATAAAACAAACTGTAGAAATGGATCTTGTAGAAATGAAAGATGATCTTGTGGAAATAAGACACATTACCGATGAAGAATCTACAGTACTAGTGATTGAGGAGGACTAGGTGGTTTTAATGATTAAAACAATTAAAATGGATTGTGATGAAGCCATAGATTATGTGAGAAATAATGTAAAGGAATATGATGATCTTGAACTGTCATACAATCGTGTTTTTACTCCCGGAGAAGTTATAGGTATTCATACTGAAGAGCCATCTGGTGCACCGGCTTGCAAATTAATGGTACAAGTATCCTCAGATATTGGCACAACTGTGGATGTGGACTTGCAAGAGATAAAAGATGATCTTGTAGAAGTTAAACATACACCTCAAGGTAGCGATAATACAATTATAATAATAATTGAGAAGTGCGATACTGAAATTTAAATTTTTTACAATTTTTTTAATGAATTATTTTAGATCTTTACAAATAATAATTCCATTTGATATTTGTAATTTTTTTTAGCTGGATTCTCCCATTGAAAGAAATTTTCTTTGATAAAATAATATTCTATGATATATGATCTAGCAAAAGTTGGCAATATCATAAGGATATATTGATACATCTATCCTAAAAGAATTATAAATTAGTTGTTCCTGATGTAAGTTGATTATTTAAATGTTAGATACAATTATTTTGTATATGGACCTAATGTATAATGATAGGTGTGAGCATCAACTTTTTTAAATACAATCATTTTAAATCAGAATTGTTCATGGAATTTTTCTTATTGACATCTTCTTCTAGCATAATTATAAAGACACAACTAAACAATATGGAGTTTTTATAATAATATAGGACTTAAAACAAATTTACAGCAGTTGCTTTGAAATATATATAAATTTCTTTTCCTATATTTAACTCTAGATCCGAAAATGACTTACGAGTCAAAACAAGTATTAATTGTTCTCCAACATCTACTGTTAATTTTATTATAGTTCCTAAATCATATATTTCTTTAATATATCCCTTGAAAACGTTCCTGGCACTTGTTACAATATTCTCATTAGATAGAGTAATGTCTTCTGGTCTTATTGTTAAGTGAACATCTCCTATTTTCTTTTGGGAAGATTCTATCTTTATATTACCTGTATCTACAATTGTAAGGCCATCAATTCCCTCTTTTGCAATACCATTAATAATATTCTCAGAGCCCACAAAATCTGCAACGAATTTATCTTTCGGATGTCTGAAAATTTCATCAGTTGTTCCCACTTGGGAAATTTTACCTTTTTTCAATATTGCAATACGATCTGCAAGTTGCAATGCTTCATCAAAATTATGTGTTACTTGGATGATTGTGATATCAAATTTTTTATGAATTCTCCTAAATTCTTGGATTAATTCTTCTCTAGTTTTCCTATCTAATGCACTTAAAGGTTCATCCATAAGCAGAACTTTAGGATGTATTATCAAAGCACGAGCTAATGCAGTTCTCTGTTGTTCTCCTCCACTTAATGTTCTGGGTAAACGATCAGATAACTCTGAAATACCAAAAAGATTCATTAGTTCTTCAACTTCAATCTTTATTTGTTGTTTTTCTTTTTTCCTTAAAGTTAATCCAAAGGCAATATTTTCAAACACAGTTTTATGTGGGAAGAGCATATAATTTTGATATACAAAGCCTACACCTCTTTTTTCTGGGGGAAGATACGTAACATTTGTATTGTTCATATATACTTTTCCAGAATCAGGTGACCACATTCCTGCAATTAACTCTAAAAGCATTGTTTTACCAGATCCGCTTGGACCTAAAAAAACAAAATATTCATTGTCATTGATTTCTAAGCTTATATTATCTATTTTAAACTTTTTCCAATCTTTTGAAAGATTTTCAATTTTTATCATAGGTCCTCCATCCTCTCATTAATACTCTGACCAATATAAAAATTGCTAAGCATATTGATATAAGAATCACAGCTACGGGAGTAGCGTTATCTAATCCATAATTCACAAATTTTTGATAAATTAATGTTGGTGCAACTAGTGGATAATATGCTAAAATTATTACGGCACCAAATTCACTTACAGACCTAGCCCAACACATCACAGATCCTACAACAATGCTACGCAATGCTAGAGGTAAACTTATGGAATAAAATGTTCTTAAAGTTCCCGCACCAAGAGTCCTAGCAACCTTTTCCATTCGAGGATCTATACTTTCAAAACCTTCTCTAGAAGAATTAACAACAAATGAAGAACTTACAAAAAGCATTGCTATTACAATTCCAGGGATTGCATCTGTAAATGTTAATCCTAACTTACTTAATGGTGCCCCAATTATCCCGTTGGAAGTAAAAACTAACAAAAGTGCTATACCAACCACAGTATGTGGGATTACTATAGGTACATCAATAATTGATTCTATAAACCCCTTTCCTTTGAAATCATGTCTTGCGAGAATATATGCTAATGGTACACCAAATAAAAGGGCTATTACCGTTGCAAACAAAGCTGAGTATACACTAACGAATATTGATGAAATTACTTGACTATCCTGCAGATTTGATATGATAGAACCCGCATCGGAGGAAGTGATCAAATTAATTATAGGAATAAAAATGAAAAGAACCAAAAAAGATCCCATAATCGCGAAAAAGATAGTTGTATAATCCAGTTTTCTCATTTTAAACTTCCAAATAATAATTAATAATTTTATTGTAAATAAACTCTTTTTTACTTCCATATTATTTTTTTGGTTATTATGTTGATTTTAATAATTTTTATTTCTTAAACAACTAACTAAATAAAAGAGTATCCGAATTAGAACAATATTATAAAATTATAACCTAAAAAAATGGGAGAAATATATCTCCAATTTTATTTAGGAATTTGTTACATATGGTTGTAGTGTACTTGGTATGTTAGTAGATTTGTTTGTTGCTATCGCTGGTGTTATAACTTCCTGAAAACTGTTATTGATTATTTGGGTACCTGTAGGGCTTATGAGAAGCTGCAAGAATTCTGTTGCAAGCTGTTTTTCAGGTGCGTTGTTCAATACGGTGATACCGTATATTATAGGTGTTAATGTTATTGTAGTGCTATTAGTTGAACCACTGGCTTGTACAAGTGCAATTTTATTGTAATCTGTATCGTAGGATGTGTTTGAGATTTTTAATTCATCCGGAAGTGTTACGTATGATAAATTCTGTTGTGCTGCTAAACTTTTGTATGTTATCACATAATCGATCGAGCCAGTCTGTAATAAAGGCATTAGCTGTGATGCATCAGGTCTTATAGTGACATTAACACTTGGATTTTCATTTTCTGGTACAGTGATAATGTATCCAGTTCCATTCGCCGTTGATGTTATGGCGGAATTTTTTTCAATTAAATTACTAAATATTGTACTATTATTATAATAAGTATTTGCTAATTGCATCATCATTACTGCACGATATCCTGCAGGATCAGAGTTTGGATCGCTGAAACCGAATTTAACGCCGGGTGTACTTAATATTTGATACCAATTATTGCTGTTTATTTGGGTGCTGTTTTTGCTTTTATTGGTGTAAGCTATTACCATCTCGTTACGAGCATACTGTAAATTATAACTGGTGTATTTAGGTATTAATTGATTGTCTATGAGACCATAATCTGCTGAAACAACTATGTCTGGAGTCTTATTAAGGCTAGTGACTTGTTTAATAGCAGCACTACTGCCCATATATTCTATATTTACCTTTGTGTTAGGGTGTTCGGATTCGAATTTTGTTGCTGTGGCGTTCAATTGTGTAGCAAGACTATCAGCTGCAACTATTGTTACAGTACCCCCATTTTGTGAGTTGTTATATATACTATAGCCATATACTCCTACTCCGATAATAATGATTATCGCTATAACTGCAATAATTATTTTTTTATCCATTTTATGCCTCCTATATTAATATTCATTTTTCAATAGGCATATATATTCACTTCGTAGATAAATAATTTTTGTCTAAATATTGTATTAATCAGTTTTATTTTCATTTACAATTCATTCAATTATCGTGTGATGAATAAATTTATGAAATTTTCAATGGTTTGTATTATAGTTCTTAAAATAATTCTTTTTCAGTTTTTAGATTAGGTAATGAATTTATAAAGATATGATATCAAAAATTAGATAGATAATATCTAAATTTGGATATTAAGACAAGAAAGAGTGGAATAATAATTGATATTCTAAAAAATGTTATATTTTTATATAGGAACTTTTCTAATGAAAAAAAAATATCTCTATTTATCTTAAAAAAAATTAGATATAATTTAAGCATTTTTGATTATTATATCTTGACCATTGCGATAGCTGCTGCTTTAAATCCTATATAAATATCTTTACCTAATGTTAGATCAAGTTGTTCCCGTGCATATTCAGTTACATCTACAAAAAGAGTAATATCACCTATTTTTACATTTAAACGTACAAGATGATCTTTAAGTTCCATTCCAATAATTTTTCCACCAAAAATATTCCGTACACTTGATTCTTGAGGTTCGAGCATCACAAATATGTCTTCTGGACTTATTAAAACTAAAACACGGTCACCTATTCTAAAATTACCTCTAAGTGGAAGAATGACATTTTCATTATTTAATTTTATGTTTGCTATCTTATTTTTTTCATCAATATGTAAAATGTTACTTTCAATTTCATTTACATCATCATGCATATTCAAAATACTTTCTACTTTCCTATATTCTTTTAAAATTAACTTTCCACTACTTGTAAGCTTACTTTCACCGCCTCCACCTTTACCTCCTCGTTGAGTTGATACCATGCTCCTATTACTTTCCCTTTCAAGTTCTTCAATATATTTGAGAGCACTACGATAAGGGATATTCCCTTTTTTAGAGGCTTTCATTATAGAACCACATTCATCAATATATTCTAACAACTTGAATTTTTTATTATTCAATAATATGATCTTATCATCAAATTTCAATCTGTATTGTGGTCCATCTTTTATTTTATCCATTTTAGACCTCCTAGAATATTTTAGTGATATCAAACATTATATAATTATCATTAAATTAATTATATTAAGACTTATTTTTTTATATCTAACTAAATATTCAATTTAACTAATTTAAGAGTTATCAGATAATTTTGAATTATTTCTATATAACTTATTGTTTTATTCTAAAAATATAAGTTTCCACAAATTGTAAAATATTAATAAATATGACTTAATCTAATATTAATATTAAAACCAATTAGGATCGTTTCCAATGAACTTTATAATCCTAATCCCCCTAAAATTCATTTGGTATGATAAAATGGGTTCATCATATTATTTTTGTTAAATATTAGAACTAAAAAAGAAATAAAAAAAAGTTGACTATTTTCCAGTAGTCAAACCAGATAACGTGTTTTGCCAGGATTTAGAACGTATATTGTTTAAGTTCATTTTTGTACGTTTAATTTGTATTCCCTTTTGTGGACAAACATTTGCACAGGCACCGCAGAGGATACAAAATCTTGGATCAATCTCTGATCGTCCTTCTGTTATACTTACAGCATTGCATGGACATACATCTTGACAAGCATGGCAAGAATCTCCTTTGCATACCATTTCTTCATCTAATACAACTTCTCCTTCAAATGGTTTGGTAACCTTAGCTGCATCAACTGGGCATATCTCCTCACACCAACCACAGTTCACACATGAATCAGGGTTTAGAATAATATTTCCACTTGTTTTGAATTTTTCAGAATCTAATTTCGTATCCTGATATGCACATGAACTACAGACAGCTTTTATTGCATCTGTTGGGCAGGCACGTTTACATACCAGGCAGTAAACACATTTGTCTTCATCTACTACTGTTTCGTAAGTTTCACGGCCGGTATGTTTAACTGTAATGGCATCTCCAGGGCATAATTCCTCACAGATCTTACAGTTGATACATTTATCTTGATCAACTTCTATTTCTCCTAGAACTAGATCTTCCCTTTTAGGTAACGTTCTTGCAACTTTTATTGCATCTTGTGGACATGCTGTTTCACAAGCTTTACAATGTACACAAGCTTCTGTGTCAATTTTGGCATCTTTATCCCATTTTGGGTAATTGTCCATTTCTTTGATGTTTCTATTGTCTATCTTAAATTCAAGGGCATCAACTGGACAGGCACTTGCACAAAGTCCACATAAACAACAACTATTTTTATTGATGTTGATGTAATCCATATCTACAAGTCCACGTGCTATTGGAAGTATTGGACCATTTTTAATGGATTTTGTAGGACATATACTAGTACATATTCCACAACCAATACATTTTTCATTATTGTGGGTTAGAGAACGATTTTCATCCCCTTCCCTTGTTATTGACTTCATTTTATCTCCTCTGTCATTGTAGTGCACAAATTTAATCTACCTTAGATATTGCTTGGTTGGGACAATTCATGATACATAACTCGCAATCGTTGCAATTTTCAGATATAATAACTACATCTCCATCTTCTTCAATAAGGGCATCTTCTTCGCATAATTTTATGCAGAGCCCTTCACCGGGGCAGTTTTCTATCTTTCCACATTTCTCTGTATCTATAATTACTGGCATAAATCTCACCTCTAAAATTTATTAAATTTTTATGTATAATATCCAATTCTACGATAAGTACATATAAACATATCGTTTTCATTCTGTTTATAAGTTTGAAAGAAATCATGAGCTTTTCTCGTTAATTCAAAAAATTACTTAAAGATATGCATCTTAATAATCAAATCATAAAAAAAACAAAGAATATATTATTTATAAAAGTATTAGTCTTTCCCAACCATTATTTCTGTGGATTTTATTATTGCTGAAACTGTGTCACCTTTTTTTAGGTCAAGTTTTTCAACGGATTCTTTGGTGATTATTGCTGTGATAAGCTCAGGTGATTCAATTTTAATTTTAATATTTGCCATTACAGCTCCAACTTCAACATTTTCAATTTTACCTTCAAAAACATTTCTTGCGCTAATCTTCATAATAATTTCACCTCAGTTTTTACTACAACTATTATATATGTATTAGTTTAAAAAATTATCTTATGTCCAAACGGGCTTTTCGATTTAATAAATTACTAAATTAGGTGAAAAACATGACATTGATAGAATTTAAATCTATAGGAACAATTCATAGTCCATTTAAAAATCTTGAAGGAATGCCAATACAACCGATTGGAGCCAGAGGAATAAAAGGCCAAATACAGTTAAATAATGAATATAAAGATGGTTTAAAAGATCTTGAAGGGTTTTCCCATATTATACTTATTTATCATTTACATTTGTCCAGAGGTCATGCTCTCCAAGTTAAACCATTTCTTGATAATCAAAAACATGGAATTTTTGCCACTAGAGCTCCAAAACGGCCAAATCCCATAGGTGTTTCTGTTGTACAACTAGATAAAATTGATGGATCAACAGTATATGTTTCAAATGTAGATATTGTTGACGGGACTCCGTTACTTGATATAAAACCATACATTCCACACTTTGATAAACACGAAGATGATGAAATAACAATTGGATGGTTTGAAGATAAATATCAAGATGCTGTAGACAAAAAATCTGACAGACGTTTTTTAAGAGAGGATTAGAAAAATAAGATACAAAAAGAGAGAAAGAGGAAGAATATAATAAATTGTTGAAAAAAGTGGATGTCAATAATATCTACTTAAATTCTTCCATTTCAGATACATTTGTCATGTTTTCCACAGCTTTGGGTTCAACATCCATACCATGTTCTTTTAAAGCAGCAATAGGATTTAAACCTCCAGGGGCGACAATTCCAACATGGTATCTTTCAACTTTAGCGTTATAAACTAATTCACTCGGTTTTCCAATCTTTAAAATTGAAAAACCAGCGTCTTGAACTTCTTCTAGAACATCTACTGCAGCAGGTCTTGCTATATATGGGATCTCTCTTAAACTCGCCAATACTCGCCCACCACTTTTAATAGCATCTGAAACAGAAGTCATATCCTTTGCAATATATATTTCATGGGGATCTAATGAAGATCCACTGTATGCAGTAAGTTCTATGAACCGGGGTTGTTTACTATCAGTTTCTAGAATTCCTCCATATTGGGGAGTTGTGGACACACCATTTTTAACTAGGATGCCATCGAGGGTTAGACTGCATACAGTTGCTATCCCAGTTTTATTTGGTTCTTTCCCCGGAATAATTTTGAAATATTTACTGGTACAGTACTGTGGACCCCTTTTCATTACATCCTCAAAAATATCAATTGCATCGTCAAGTTCTTCAGTTTTTACATAGGAAATATTTGTGATAACATTTCCTTGATGTGTTTCTATATCAAAATCAACTTGATATATCAGATTCCAGGCCTTTGAGAGTAAAAACTTAACCTTATCAGGTATTTCCGGTCCTGTGGTTTTAATTATGGGTTTAGGTTTAACCAAACTTTGCATTTCACTAAATTCTATAGTATTCTCTGCTAACTTGATATTAACATCAAAACCAGCTTCTTTAGCAGCGCATAATGGGGCTATACCTCCAATAACTGCTATTCCAACCATATTATCATCAATTGGTATTCCAAGTACGGATTCTCCTTCATTGCCTATTTTGAGTAATCCTGTTATTCCTATCTTTTGAAGATTGTTGAATATTTTTACAGCATTTTCTCGAGCTGTTTTAGGTATGAGGCGGAAATTAGCAGGAATGGATCCATTTCCATTTTCTATTACTTCCAATATTGATGTCATATTTTTATCTGTGAACGCTTCAAGAGGAGTCATTGAAGTTTTTTTGTATGATATAAGTTCTGTGAACCTAGTAGGTACATAATCCTCGACTTTTACTATTCCACCATACTTAGGTATTACAGGAATTCCCTCACGGAGAAGCATCCCATCGATAGTTGTTCCGCACACTGTATCTAGTCTAATTTCGTTCCCTACCTCTGGGGCGGGATCTAAAAATTTTACATATGGACTGACTGCTATACCTTTTTTAAAGACCGATTTGAGTATTTCCATGATATTTTTTTCGTTAACGAATGATGAAGTATTCACAATGACCTTTCCAGTTCCATCTGAAGGATTCAATGTGGTTTGATATATCATATCCTCAAACTTTGAAAAAATGAAATCTACTTGATCATAAATAAGACCTTTTTCCAGCTCTTTATGACCTTTATCAGTTATTTGCCTTCCTGCATAACCAATACGTTCTGTAAACCCTTTTTCATCTAGGATTCGCATATGATATCTTACTGCCCTCTCTCCGAGGTCATAACCCTTTTTTTTAAGTTCTTCTGCAATCGTTTTTGCACCGAGCACTTCTTCTCGATCAGCAAGAATTCGCAGAATCTCCATCATTTTACGATCGGTCTCTTGTGGCATTTATTCACCAGATAAGTTTAATTCCCTATTACCTATTATGGTTAAATATGATTAATTTTTTATGTTTAGTTATTGTACTAATTATTTTAAAAACTTATCATAATAATTTTTTTAAGAAATCCTGTTCTAATTTAGGATTTAAAAATAAAAAAAAGAAATTTAGGAAGTATTTAAATCATCAAGTATCTATTAACTTCGTATGGGAATACTTGTATCCTGTAATCGTCCCATTCTTTTTTCTTGATGTCCATGAATTGGTTATAAACATGGTCGCCAAGTGATGATTTAACAATTTGGTCATTTTCAAGGGCGTGATATGCTTCCCATAGGCTTGATGGTAGTGTTTCAATTCCTTTGTTTGCAAGTCCTGCTGCATCCAGTTTAAATACATCTATATCTGTTGCTGCTCCGGGATCGACCTTGTTATTGATACCGTCCATTCCAGCATCCAACATAGCTGCAAATGCAAGGTATGGATTACATGAGGGATCAGGGCATCTGAATTCTACTCTAGTACCATTTCCACGTGATGCAGGAATTCTAACAAGTGTAGATCTGTTTTGAAGTCCGTATGCTATGTAACAAGGTGCTTCATATCCTGGGACAAGTCTTTTATAAGAGTTGACAGTAGGAGCAACAATTGCAGAAAGTGCTTTTGAGTGTTTTAGTAGACCGCCAATAAAGTATCGGGCTTCTTGAGATAGTTGATCTTGAGTATCTGGGTCAAAAAAGATATTTTTCCCATTTTTGAAGAGGCTCTGATGTACGTGCATACCGCTACCGTTTACACCGAAGAATGGTTTAGGCATAAATGTAACCATATAGCCGAGATTGTCAACTATGGCTTTAATAGCCTGCTTAAATGTTATAACAGCGTCTGCTGTTTTCATTGCGTTGTCAAATTTGAAATCTATTTCATGTTGACCTGGACCAACCTCGTGATGGCTTACTTCAACATCAAAATGAAGTTCTTCTAATCCTAATACAAGTTCTCTTCTTACATCTGTCCCCTGATCAACAGGTTCTACATCAAAATAGACTCCATCGTCGTGTGGGATTATGTTACCATTTTCATCTTCACCTATAATGAAAAATTCAGGTTCAGGGCCTACGTTGTATTCATATCCAAGTTTTTCAACCTTTTCAAGTGATTTTTTGAGAACATGTCGTGGATCTCCTTCGAATGGAGTTCCGTCAGGCCAGAATATGTCACATATGAATCTGCTAACACCTTTCTCCTCTGGCCTCCATGGCAGAGTTGAAAAAGTATCAGGGTCTGGTTTTATTACCAAGTCACTTTCATTGATGTCTACGAATCCTTCTATTGATGAACCATCGAATAATAATCCATCTTTAAGTATATCTTCAATGTCTCCGGGTTTAGCCAGTGGAACTGCCATATTTTTAGGGGTTCCGTGTATGTCAACAAACTGCAACCTTACAAATTTTGTGTCGCATGCTTCGATGTCTCGAATAACCTTTTCTATTTTATCTTGCATAGATCTAATACCTCCATAAAATACATGATCTTTATACCGGAAAGTAGTTTCCTTTTACTGGTATATAAATGTTTTGAAGCACAACTGATGATCATTTATCAAGATTATTGGATAAATCTCTTATAAATAATGAATTAAGAAATAAGTAATTGATAAATCTATAAAAACTACTTATAACAGTTAATTATCTGAAATTATTAATAAATATGTAAGTCCAAAGGATTCTATTAAAATTCTACTACTGAAAATGGGTTTTTTTTCATAAGATCAAAAACCAATACTTCAGGTGAGGTTATTATATTTCCTCGCCCTGTTAAAATTTTAACAATCTCAAAAGCTTGTAGACAACCTACAATATTTGGAATAGGACCTATAACTGGTGGAGTTGCTTTTGTTAATTTATTTAAATCCCTTAATACTTTTTCGCTTAGATCATGACCTAATGATGATAATTTGAATAATTCTTCATAGTTAGGTGTTTCTGATGTGAAAGTAGTTACTTGACCCATTGTACCGTGAATTGCACCATGTACAAATGGTATTCTATGTTTTAATGCACTTCTACTCGTTATGATCCTGGCTTTTAGATTGTCGAGGGCATCAACAACTACTGTACTGTTCCCGATAATCTCATCCACATTTACTTCGTTTAATTCTGTATTGAAGGTTTCTACTTCCACAAAAGGGTTAATTGAACTGATTATTTCCTTGGTAACCTCTGTTTTTGACTGCCCGACTCGATCCATACTACTCATTAACTGTCTATTAATATTTGAAACATCAAATTTGTCTTTATCAACGATTTTAAGATGATCTACACCCATCCGTGTTAACATCTCAATGACAGCGCCACCTATTCCTCCACAACCAATAACCGTTATTTCAGAGTTTTTAACTTTTAACTGCTCTTTCTTATTGAGAATTTCCTTTTGACGATTTATTATTTCCCAATAAGTTGTTTCGTCATATTTTTTTGACATTTTATTTACCTTTAATTTGAATAAGAGAACACCAAATTTGGTTTTATTGGTAATATAATATTTTGAACATTAATATAATATAGATATAGACATTCGGATCCAATTTTAATGAACATTTAGAATTTTTTGTTTTGACTTTTCAAAAGTAAAAATAATTAAAAATAAAAATATTTAAAGTTTCTGAGATACATTGTGGAGGCCTTAAAATTATTGTGAAGTGCCGGGGGCGGGATTCGAACCCGCGGCCTCACGGTATCCCAGGAAAAAGTCAGAGCACGTGCTTAATACCCTATGAGCCGTGCGCTCTAACCAGCTGAGCCACCCCGGCATGGCTTATATGCTGTTAGGCATCATGTCACTTAAACCTTTCTATGGATAAAATTCGTATCTTATTTCGTTTAAATAATTGATGCAAAAAATCTTTTAATTTGAAACCTATAGTTATATAGATGCATATATTATTAGAAGTTTTTCAATAATAATATTGATTAAATGTGAAATCTAATAGATTATAAATGATTAACAGTTGATGATTTTGGTGATAATATGGATGAACATGTAATTGAAGCCCTTGGAAAAACAAGGGTCAGGGTAAAAAATGGTAAGGTTGTCGAGGTTGGTGAACCTAAAATTGATTATTGTCCAATATTCGATAAGTATAGAGGAATTAAAAAGTTTACACCCGAAACTGTTAAAGAAAACATAGAGTTTCGAATGAAAGACTTTGGAATGTGTACTAAGGATAGAACAGTGAGAATGAAGGATTTTTTATCCTTTGGAGTTTCAGAAATATTGAGTACCCTTATTACAGAGGGAGAAATTGATTGTGTTGTTAGTGTTTGCGAGGGTTGTGGAACGGTAATATTAACAGATCCTGAAATTATTCAGGGTACTGGTGGTCGTGTTTCAGGACTTCTATGCACATCCCCATATGGAAATATTATTGATGAAATGGGACGAGAAAATGTTCTTGATCCAGAAAATGCTTTAATAGACCAGATAAAAGGAACATATAAAGCAATTGAAATGGGGTACAAAAAAATAGCAGTCACAATTGTTGTTGCAGAAGATGCAAAAAAACTCAGGGAAATGGAGAAGGATGATATTAAGATATTTATTTTCGCAGCACATGTAACTCAAATTTCAAGGGAGAATGCAAAAACCATATTTGATAATGCTGATGTTGTAACTGGCTGTGCATCGAAATATATAAGAGAGATAGGAAGTGAAGAAGGTTGTTTCAGGGCAGGAGATTCTATTCCCATATATGGTGTTACAGAATCGGGTAAAAAATTCCTTAAAATGCGAATAGATAAAATAGGTGGTTTGAAGGAGAAAAAGGATCCAAAATTGCCTAATCCATTAATATAAAAAGAGGGTTATTTTTGCAAGTTGTCAATTTAAATACCTGCAAGTGCCCTTATTAAACTGCTTTGGGTAATAAGACCTATTAAAATTCCGTTATCTACTACCGGTATTCTCTGATACCCTTTATCTGCCATTATTTTGGTAATGTCTAATATTGGTGTACTTCTCTCAGCAACCATGAGATCTTTGCTCATCAAGTCGTCTACTTTAAGTCCGAGTGCCTCACCACCAGCTAAGAGTATATCTCGATGTGTTATTATGCCAACAAGCTTTCCTTTGTCTACAACAGGTAATCCTCCAACGTTACAGCGCATCATTTTTAATTTTGCTGCTGCAACCACGTCATTACGTGATGTTACATATAAATCTTTGATCATAATGTCCTCTGCAACGAGCTTGTTTATCATATTGATACATTATCTTTCCCAATATTTAAATATTTATTTTCTAAAAAATTAAACCTATTCTGATCAAATATGCTACATATAATGAGATATTTTAAAAAAAGGTAATATATTGAGATTTAAACGGGAAATTGGGAATTCAACTTGTTAATTTAATAAAAGAAAGATTAACTTGGGATATAATTTATTTAAAATAATTTGTTATGATTTAAACTGGATGTATAAATTCTTTTATTATCATAAATATTGGAATAAATAGATAAAGGAATTTGAGTATATCATTAACTATATTAACACAAATTTATTACCCTATTTAATTGTATTTATGTCTAGAATAATATATATTAATGTTTTAAAATTATTGAATTTTGAATATATTCCATTTATATGAGGTATCAAAAGTGACCCAGATGAAAGAAGCCCTAAGGGGCAATATAACAGATGAAATTAAATCAGTAGCTGAAACAGAAGGTATTGATGTCCACAAAATTATTAAAGGTTTAGCAAATGGTCGAATAGTTATTCCTAAAAATATTAATGGTAAAAGCAGACCTGTGGGTATTGGTAAATGTCTGAAAACTAAGATCAACGCCAACATAGGATCTTCTTCAGAGCTTGAGAAAGTTGAATGGGAAGTTGAAAAGGCCAAAGTAGCCGTGAAGTATGGTGCAGATACTATAATGGATTTAAGTACCGGTCCAGAATATGAAAGGGTATTGAAAGCTATTATGGAAACTGTCAATGTTCCAATAGGGACAGTACCAATTTATGAAGCAGGTATCACAGCTTCAAATACTAAGGGTGCAGTCGTAAATATGGATGGGGATGATATGCTCCGTGCAATTGAAAATCAAGCAAAGGCAGGGGTAGATTTTGTAACTGTCCACTGTGGCATTACAATGGATCTTATTAATAAAGTAAAGAATTCTAACAGGATAATGGGCATAGTAAGTAGGGGAGGATCCTTTTTAGCTGCATGGATACTAAAACACCAGGAAGAAAATCCCTTATTCAAAAATTATGATTACATACTCGAAATTGCAGAGGAATATGATGTCACACTAAGTTTAGGCGATGGTCTTAGACCGGGATGTTTACATGATGCATCTGATGTACCTCAAATTCAGGAACTTGTTACTTTGGGTGAATTAGTTGTTAAGGCAAGGGATAAAGGAGTTCAAGTTATGGTTGAAGGGCCTGGTCACGTTCCAATAAACCAGATAAAGGCCAATATTGATATCCAGAAAACCATCTGTAAAGATGCTCCTTTTTATGTTTTAGGTCCTCTTGTGACTGATCTTGCACCAGGTTATGATCATATTACTTCTGCGATTGGAGGGGCAATTGCAGCGGCATCCGGTGCTGATTTCCTTTGTTATGTTACACCAGCTGAACACCTTGCAATACCAAACATTGATGATGTTAAAGAAGGTGTAATAGCTTCAAAAATTGCAGCAGAAGCAGGCGATATTGCTAAGGGTGTGAATGGTGCATGGGAACGTGAAGTTGAAATGGCTATCGCTAGAAAGAATTTTGACTGGCAAAAACAGTTCGAACTTGCATTTGACCAAGAAAAACCAGTTAAGTGTAGAGAGCGTAAACATGTCTCAGAGCAAGATATGTGTACTATGTGCGGCGAATTTTGTGCACTTAGACTTGTAAGGGACAATATCTAAATATTTACTTTTAATAAAAATTTCCAATTTTTTTATTAAACATATAACTAGTTTGTAACATGCCAAACTATTTATATTGTTTCATACAACAATAATTTAAAATACATAAACTTGGGAAAATCAAAAAAATATTTTAAAATAAGCAGGAGTAAATCTCATGAAAGCAGAAAAATTAAATCAAAAATGTCCTGAATGTGGATGTACCGATAAGGATATATCAAGAAAAAGAGACACAGGAACCAATGATGAAGCATTCTACATACCACATATTCCTCAAGGAACAATAGGAGTTATACGTTGCAGTCAATGTGGACATCTATTCGAATATTGTACCAATGAAGAGTGTCTTGTTGATATTAAAAAAATTAGTTTAGACAAGAAAAAATAAATTTTTTCAATATTCATTAATAATTATTTTAAAATCCATATTCTCAAATTTTAAACAAGAAAATGATGTTTTAAACTTTTTTAATTCATTTCAAACTGTTTAAAAAAAATTATTAAATACCAGATTGTACATAACATGAGAACATTGAAAAAAATTTTTGCTCAGGGAGGGTGAGAGTTATGGTAATGCAGCACGTAGAAGGTCAAGATAAAGGTAAATTAGTTCTTTTTGCATTAAGCACATGTGGATGGTGTAAAAAAACTAGGGCATTAATAGAAGATATTGGTGCAAGTTATGATTATGTATATGTAGATCTCGAGAAGGGTAAAGAAAGGGAAGAAGTTATTGAAATGGTTAAAAAATGGAATCCACAAGTATCATTCCCAACTCTAGTCATTAATGATGAAAAAACTATAGTAGGTTTCAAAGAGGATGAAATAAGGGAGGAAATTGGATGAGCGACTTTGATGAGCCCACAGCCACCGAAGTCGATACATACTACTTGAAGGTAAAAAAAGATGCAGAATCTTCCGGATATCATCTAAGTCCTGATACAGAGTTTATTAAAGAACTTTTAAAAAGTATATTAATTAATATGGAACGTTATGGGTATGGAGCATGTCCCTGCAGACTCGCTTCAGGAGATAAGCAGGATGATCTGGATTTAATATGCCCTTGTGATTACCGTGATCCTGACCTTGTGGATTACGATGCATGTTATTGTGGATTGTACATCTCAGGCGAAATTTTAAGTGGTGAGAAAAAATTACAGCCAATACCTGAGAGGAGACCATCACCGGATGAAAGGGAGAAAATGAAGGTTAATATGGGATTTAAAATTTCAAACGAACTTTCAAAACCAGTATGGCGTTGTAAAGTTTGCGGATATTTATGTGCAAGGGATAAACCTCCAGAAATTTGTCCAATATGTAAGGTTTCAGGTGACAGATTTGAGAAGTTCATATAGGAGTTATTTTTTATTTTTTTGTAGATTATCACCTTATTATTACTATTGAAAATTGAATATATTTTTTTTTATTTATTAATACTCATGATTCTAATTAATATTTTATTTTTTTTAGTTCCTTAAAAACTTGAAATTTTAGTTAAACCATCCAGAACAAAAACTATTAAATTCTAACTTGTTAAGAATATATTATAGAACTAAGATTGGGTTTAAATAATAAAATTATATTTGTATTTAGTTATTCGGTAACTAGAATTTAATATCAAATTTATTAGTTTCATTAAAATTTAAGGGTTGGTAAGAATTATGAGTGTTTCAGAAGTTGGAATGAGTTATAGTAAAATGGTAGATGTTTACGAGGCATTAGATTCTACTACTAAAAGGCTGGAAAAGACTTCCATTCTAGCGAAATTTTTTAGTGATATAGGTGAAAAAAATCCTAAATTACTTCCAGTAGTTACATTATTATCATTAGGCAGAGTATTTCCTACTTGGAGTGAGGAAGAGCTTGGAATAGGGACTAAAACCCTTATGAAGGCTATAGCTTATGTGGTTGGAGTTAAACCACAAGATGTTGAGGATATGCAGAGAGATGCGGGTGATATAGGTCAGGCTGCTGAGAATCTCTTCAGGAAAAAGAAGCAGGCAACATTATTTACAAGATCATTGACGATAGAGAAAGTTCACAGCAATCTGATCAAGATTGCAACTATATCTGGTAGTAAAGCACAGTCAAAGAAGCTGGAAATACTCAGGGAACTTTTATCGTCCTCTTCACCTATTGATGCAAAATATATTACACGTACTGTTATAGAAGAGCTTCGGGTAGGTGTTGGTGAAGGAACTATTAGAGATGCTCTTGCACAAGCCTTTGGAGTCGAAAAGTCTGTTGTTGAGAGAGCACATATGCTTACAAATGATTTAGGTTTAGTAGCCGAAGTTTCTAAAGAAGAAGGGACTGTAGGACTTAAAAATCTCACTTTAAATCCGGGAAAACCTGTGAAACCAATGCTTGCTCAGCTTTCTCCCGGTATATCTATAAGCATCTTGGAAATGGGTTGGGCATTATGTGAAACTAAATATGATGGGATTAGGGTTCAAATTCATAGATTAGGTAACGAAGTTAATATTTTTACTAGAAGGCTTGAGAACATCAGTAAAGCAGTTCCAGAAATAGTTGAATATATTAGAAAATCCCTGCCAGCTGAAAATTTCATTGTTGAAGGAGAGATAATAGTAACTCGTGATGGAAAACCCATATCATTTCAATACATCCTTCAAAGAGTCAGAAGAAAGTATGATATAGAAAGAATGAGGGAAGAAGTACCACTCAAACTATTCCTCTTCGATGTTCTTTATTATAATGGGTCTTTAATAGATTCTCCCTTTGAGAAAAGAAGAGAAGTTCTAGAATCTTTAGTAACGATTAGTGATAAGATACAGCTCAGCACACAAGTAAAAGTCACCCCTGATTCATTACAAGATGCTGAAAATCTTTTTAATGAATCTATTAAAGGTGGAAATGAGGGTATAATGATAAAGGATCCACATGCTCCATATATGCCAGGTATAAGAGGTAAAAAAATGTTAAAATTGAAGGCAGAGCCTGAAACATTGGACCTTGTAGTGGTTGGTGGAAGTTATGGCCGAGGTAAAAGGGCCCATTTAATTGGTTCATATTTATTAGCTGCCAAGGATGAAAATAATGAACTCAAAACATTGGCATATGCAGCAACAGGACTTGATGATAAAACTCTTTTAGAACTTCATAATCTGGTAGAACCTATAATCATTAGTAAAAATGGAAGACAAGTAGAAATTGCCCCACATATTATCCTCGAAATAGCTTACAGTGAAATAGTTAAGAGTCCTGAATATGAAAGTGGTTATTCTCTACGTTTCCCAGTGGTTAAGAGAATACGCGATGATCTAAGTATTGAAGACATAGATACAGTTGAAAGGATTAATTCAATGTTTAAGGGCAATTAAAACAAAAAAACCCAATTTTTTTTATATTTCCTATTCTCTTTTTTTAACTACTAAAATCTCAATAGTATTAATTTTTATAAGATTGTTATTATAAATATTAAACAAAACATTCTAACTTTTTAAGAAAGTGGTGAAATTATGGAAGATCGCTACATATTAAAAATAGTATTTATTGTTTCAATTTTCGGAATAATTGCTATGACTATCTTTTCAGGACTAATATTCTTGGCGATATCTATTTTCTATATTCTGATATATTAATCTCATCATTAGTAATACAATATCATAAGCAACTCGGGATCCACTGAGGTAAGATACAGATATCATTTGGAGTCATGATTAATGGATATACTCATACTCAAACACGCATGGATATATTACAAAATTGATGTATTAAATTGAGAATTAGTATTATTTCAAACTAATTATTATCTTAGGATTATTATCTCTGGGCTTACAAAAAAATTAAGAAAATAAATAAAAATAGAATAAAAATAAGAAATTAACCATAAAAAACAAAAACAAACCTCAAAATAGCTTACAAAAAAAATTTAATTAGAAATTAAAATACAAAAATCAAGTAAATAGAAATTCTCCTCTATTATTAGAATTACTATCTTTATTGTTAAAAAAATATGATAGATTTAAGTAATTTTGTATAAATACTAATTTAGGAGGTATTAACAATGCATTTAAATTTTAAGGCTATTGGTATAGGATTTGTTGTCTCAGCTGTTTTAGCATCGGTTTTAGGAGATTTAGGTTATATTTTGGGAGGATTGGTTGTAGGCTATTTAATTACTGATGATTATTTTGATGGAGCTATAAATGGTGCAATTTCAGCTGGATTGGCAGGATTATTGGTTGCATTATACATTGCGTTCATATTAAGTAGAATATTAGGTGTTTACACTGGTTCCTATACCTCTAGCGGAACATCTGCAATAATGTATGTAACTTTAATTTATGCTGCCATTCAAGCCATTATAATTGGTCTTGTATTAGGAGGGATTGGTGGTGCTGCAGGTATATTTGTATATGAACAATTAGAAATGAGAAATATGCAAAAATTAGGTGTTACATCTAATAGATGGCAATGGATATCTAGTTTGCGTTAAATGTAATACGTATTATAAATTAGAACCTGGAGAATCACCAGGAGATTTCACAAACGAATGTGAATGTGGAGGGAAATTTAAATTTTTTAAAAACATTGATTGGCTTAATAATTAATAAATGTAAAATTTTGTCATTAATCTTTTTTTCAATCATTAACTATCGAATCATCAATAGAATATTCTGAATATTAAAAAAAATTACTTTAGAAAATTTCTATAATCCTTTTCGATTTGTTTTAATTATTTGGGAATAAAAATTCAATTAAAATTTTAGTAATGGCTCTTTCAGAATTACTTATTGTATATCTATACAATATTACAGAGAATTTATCAACCGACCCCTATGAATCTGAAAGTATTGTGCCAGGAAAATCAATAGATATAATTTGCCCTAAATAAATGGGCCATAGCTTACAGTTAAGTAATGTTATAGCTATGGTGGATAATAATAAAAAATTATTATTTTAAAAACCATTGTTTAAATGGATTAGAAGTAGTAATGAATCCACGATATTTACTCATGAACTACAAAAAACTAGTTTAAATTTTTATAATAAAATAAATAAAGTATTTACACGAATGAAGGAGATTAAATGAAAAAAGATATCAATAAATCAACTGAAATGGTACCAAAAGTGTTTGAATTTAATTATGGGCCTTGTTTAAGTTTAAACGGTTTCTCATTGAAAATCGAAGATGGTAAAATATTACCTGATAGTGATTTTTTGCTTTTCCCTAACTTTGATAATGATTATATCATCCCTATAGAAAATATTTTAGATAATGAATTTCATAGTTTATCTATAAGTAACTCTAAAGGAATGATAAGTAAATAAATTAAACTCCACTGAGCAGTTATAAATGAAATCAATAATGCTATAACTGCAATTACAATGAATAATAAGCTACTTCTTTCACTAGATTTTAATTTAGTACGGTCAGCTTTTTCATAAATTAAATCACTCCTACTAACATAATAACAATTCAAAAAAAGAAATAAAGCTATTCCAATCATATTAACATTGAAAATAACTCGCGCGAGAATGAATTCTGGTCCATACATCCCATCTAAAATCGAAGTGAATGGAACCAATACGATAAATAATAACCATATAATAGTAATCCACAGTAAAATACTATTCGTTACTCTTATCTGAATAAATATACGACGATGAATACTCCAAAACACGGCTAATAAAATGAAACTCAAAACCAGGGAAACAAAAATAGGTAAAAGACTATAAACTGAATTCTGAAATGCAATATTAGTTAATGGATTATTAAAATGTGGTATAGGTAAATCAAAAACCAGTAAAGTCATAGCAATAGCAAAAATCCCATCCACCAATGTCTCCAGACGATCTTTACTAATATATTTACTTGATAACTGTGACTCCACCATTTTTATAAATCCCCCCATTAAATAAATAATATCTTCAAGCATAATTAAACTTTATTATCCAGCAAATACAGTGAAAAAGTAAATTCAAATGTGAATGCATCCGTTAAATTGGCTTAAAAATGAATCAATTATTTATATGGGACAATAGTCTAAATAATAATACAAAATAATAATAAATGCAACCTTAACTGGAGTATAAAAAAAATATTACTCATTAAAGTATTTAGGGTCTTAGATTTTTTATGTTTCGGATAGCTTTTGTAGGTCTGTTTTGGTGGTGTAACCTGTTGTTGTGATGAGTCCTGCTAAAAATACAATTAGTATAGTGGTTCTTTT
>Ga0182014_10000992_pt1 | contig 38638 bp, 31 predicted proteins | sample 612S2DmetaG_FD_120489 | JGI IMG/M metagenome (GOLD analysis project Ga0182014, IMG submission 120489) | Permafrost microbial communities from Stordalen Mire, Sweden - 612S2D metaG | ecosystem: Environmental > Terrestrial > Soil > Wetlands > Permafrost | place: Sweden: Stordalen | collected... | reverse complement strand
GGATGGCAGCGGTTACTCGGTGTTGTATCACTTTACCGGCACCAATGGCGATGGCGCGAATTCCCATGCGAGTCTGGCGGGAAAGGCTGCCGGTGTGTTCTACGGAACCACTTTGAACAAAGGAACCAGTGGTTTTGGAACCATTTTCCGGCTTGCCCTGTCGCCGACGCTGAAACTTGCCGGTTCAAAGCCGGCGGCATTGCAGGGCACGGTGACCGGATTTTCCAGCCAGTCCTGCCTGATTCAGGCGTCGACCAACTTGATTGATTGGGGGCAATTTACCAACCTAGTGCTGACGAATGGCATTGGCCAGTTCACAGACTCTGCTGCGACCAACGGATCGCGCCGGTTTTATCGCGCACTCGTTCAGTAGATCATACCAAGCTATTGAACACCGTGCCACCGAACATTCCCCCGCTGGATCGCTATCATCCGTTTCTCACCCGCGCAGCGTCGAGTACAAGCGGGCGCGCGAAAAACCAAATTCCTATCAGTGACCCCGCTCCGTTTCTGGTGGGATTGTCGGTTGACATCCTGCCCCCCAGTCTGCCAAAATCGCGTCATGCGTGGTGAAAGCAACAAGCAATTCCCCTTCACGCGCGCAGCGCTAAGTGCCACACCTGTGCGCACCGAAAACCAGATCCCCATCCGTGGCCTGCGCCACAAAACAGGGTCAAACCGTAGCTTGGAATTCGAGCTGGGCGCAAAAGCGGGGTCAAACCGGAGGTTAAAACTAAGAAGGAGTATGCTCTCCTGCGTTCTCGACCAACAGCCAAGAGGACCGGATGGGCATTCACGAGCGCAAACTCCGCTCGGGGCACCGCTTCCGCCCGGGAATGGTGATGGCAACCCCCTGCATCCGTCGCTGCGCGGCGGCTCTGGAGGTTCAGGGCCCCGCCGCCCTGATGTCCCGCGGTAAACGGAGGGCCGTGCGAAAGCGTGATTCCTTCCTTAATGTTATCTTAAGGTTGGCGGATGCATAGTTGGAACCAAAATGAACCGCAGATCATCTCAATAAACAAACATGAAGATGCACGCATTACTCCTGGGCGGCCTGGTTGCTGTCGCAGCCACTGTGACCGCCGGCGAAGCCGTGGACCTCAGCAAGATTGACCTCAGCAAGCTACCTCCCGCAGCCACGAAGAAGGGGCTCACCTTCAGCAAGGACATCCAGCCATTATTGGAGGCTTCGTGCAGTCGGTGCCATGGCCAGGACCGCCCCAAGGCCGGCCTTCAGTTGACAAGCTTGGATACGCTCCTCAAAGGCGGTAAGGACGGCAAAGTGGTCGTGCCGAGCGACAGTAAGAAGAGTCTCTTGGTTATCGCCGCGGCCCAAATTGACGAGAATACGGCAATGCCTCCGAAGCGCGGCCCGGGTCGTGGCGGGCCAGGCGGACCCGGTGGCGGCCGTCCCCCGGGTGGACCGCAAGGAGGCGGGGGTCCTGGTGGCGGTCCTGGCGGCCCCGGCGGCCCGGGAGGATTTGGCCCACCGCCAAAACCGCTGACAGTCGAGCAGGTTGGATTGCTGCGGGCGTGGGTGGATCAGGGGAGCAAGTAGCCGCTTCGGGCCGGGTCAGTGCCGCCCCAGCCAAATCGTGGTGGCTTGGCTACATGGAAGTTCAGCGCAGGGCACGGATGCGCAGGCCGAGGCCCGCGGGCTCGGAGTCGAAGCGGAGCAAGACCGTGTCGGCCTGGGGTTCGACCTGCATCATCGCCAGCCATCCGTTCCTGCCCATCCAGGCGCATCACACTTATCTGGCGGATTTTACTGCGTTCGGCGGCGACAGTGGCGGCCCCGTGTTTGTGGCGGGCGGACAGGGCCACCCATTGCTCATTGGCCTTGTGCTGGCGCAGTTCCGTCACGATGAGCAAGTGACGACGGAGTATGAGGAACGCAGCATCCATCACCCCCTCGGATTGGGATCCGTTCTCCACGCACAGTTTGTCCGAGACACCATCGAGCGCGCCGCCAAGCCAGATGCCACTGAGGCCAAGTGACCGACAGAAAACGCCAACAGACGGTGCAGGCAACGCCGGGGTCGTGGCTGATTTGCACATCCAAAGGCGGAACGACTGGCTGCGGGGTCTGTCAAAGCATAATAACTATGGCAACTAAAACTCACTGGAGAACCCGCCGCCAGGCGCACCCGGGCACAGTCCCCGGAGCGCCGGCTTGTAGCCGGCTTTGCGTGTGGCTTGATCCCGCTTGCGTCCCCATGAATATTGAACGATCTAAGCCGGCTGCAAGCCGGCGCTCCGGTCCGACTGCATTGACGGCGGGGGCAGTGTCTCAATGCGCCACCGCCCGCCGGCCAGTTTCGCTGCGTCGCGGGCTTTTGCGCCTGGGTCTGATGGCGGCCGCTTTGTGCGCCGGGCTATCAGCCAGCGCCGCCAATTGGCCGCAATATCGCGGGCCGGGCGCTCGGGGACTCGATGAAAGCCAGGCGTCGCCGACCAATTGGAACGTTGAAACTGGCGCCAACATCCGCTGGCAGACCCCCGTGCCCGGGCTGGCTCACGCGAGCCCAATTGTTTGGGGCGACCGCGTCTATGTGGCCACGGCGGTGAAGGCGGGAGAGGCGGACCTCAAGGTGGGGCTCTACGGGGACATCACGCCGCTCGTAGAAAAGGAAGTCCATCAGTGGCGGCTGCTCGCGTTGGACAAAGCGACGGGCAAGATCATCTGGAACACGCTCGGCCACGAGAGGGTGCCGCGGGCCAAGCGACACCCCAAGGCGAGCCCTTGCAATTCAACGCCGGCAACGGACGGCCACCGCATCGTCGCGCTCTTCGGCAGCGAGGGTCTGTTCTGCTTTGACACGGAGGGGAAACTGGTCTGGCAGAAGGACCTTGGGCCAATGGACAGTGGCTTTTACATGGTGCCAAGCGCCCAATGGGGTTTTGCCAGTTCGCCGATTATCGCGGACGGCAAGGTGATCGTGTTGTGCGACGTGCTGACCAACTCGTTCCTCGCGGCTTATGAGCTGGCGGATGGGAAGGAGGTCTGGCGAACCGCGCGAAGAGACGTGCCGACCTGGGGCACCCCCACCGTGGTGGAGACCCCGGGCCGGAAGCAAATCGCCGTCAACGGCTGGTATTTTACCGGGGGATATGACTTCGCGACCGGCACAAATTTATGGCACTTCGAGGGCGGGGGCGATATTCCAGTGCCGACGCCCGTCTTTGCCCATGGGCTGATCTACTTCACCAGCGCGCACGGCTTGTGCGCGCCGATGCGAGCGGTGCGGCCCGAAGCGACGGGCGACATCACGCCGGATGATCCCGGCTCGACCAACTCCGCCGTCGTCTGGGCGCATGCTAAGCGGGGCAATTACATGCAAACCCCCATCGTCGTCGGGGACCTGGTGTTCGCGTGCAACGATGCGGGAGCAGTGACTTGCTTCGACGCAGCGACGGGTGCGGTCAAGTTCAACCATCGTCTTGGCGCGGGCGGTCAGGGGTTTACCGCTTCACCCGTGTCGGATGGGCGGCATGTCTATTTCACGAGCGAACAGGGCGTCGTTTTTGTGGTGGCGGCGGCCAGCCAATACTCGCTCGCAGGTTCCAATGAGCTGCATGAGACCTGCCTCGCAACGCCGGCGATGGCGGATGGCACGCTGTTCTTCCGGACGCGGGGGAAGTTGATCGCGGTTGGGGCTGGGAGCGGGGGAGCGGCGGGCCAGACCAATTGAATATGAGACTCCTGGGTTCTGGTTGGGCGCTCGGCGTGCGGCGGTTGGCCGTGTTGTTGGTGGCAAGCCCGCTCGTGCTTTGCTTTTGGCCAAGGCAAGCAGCCGGCGCCGTCCAGACCCCGTCTTCGCCCGGCCCACCGGCTTCCGCGCCGGGATATGCGGCAGACCGGATCCTCGTTCAACCGAAACGGGGGACCGGCGTCGAAGCCCTGGCCAGGTTCCATTCCGGGCAGCAAGCCACGGTGTTGCAAACGTTCGAGGGTATTGGCGGCCTCCAGGTCGTGTCCGTCCCCGCAGGTGAAGCCGTGCCCGGGTTCGCCGCCAGATATCAGAAGAGCGGCTTGGTCGAGTTTGCGGAGCCGGACTATCTCGGCCATGTCGCCGCCACTCCTAATGACCCGTCTTATGTGAACGGCACGCTCTGGGGCTTGAACAAGATCGAGGCGCCCGCAGCCTGGGATGTCTTGACCTCTGCCAGCAATATCGTCGTGGCCGTGGTGGACACTGGCGTCCGCTACACTCACGAAGACCTCGCGTCAAACATGTGGACCAATCCGAACGATGGCGGCCACGGCTGGAACACGTTCACCGGGACGAACAATCCGGCCGACGACAGCGGTCACGGAACGATGGTGGCGGGCGTTCTTGGCGCCGTGGGCAACAACGGTAAAGGCGTCGTGGGCGTCGCCTGGCGAGTCCAAATCATGGCCTGCAAAAGCTTCAATTCTTTGGGTGTGGGCACCGTCTCAGCTTGCGTCACCTGCCTGGATTACGCTCGGACCAATGGCGCCAGGATCATCAACGCAAGCTGGGGATTTACCAATTCCCTGGCACTGTCCAACGCGGTGTACAGCCTGCGCGATGCCGGGATCATTGTCGTCGCCGCCTGCGGCAATGGCGCAACCAACACCGATGTCAACCCCACCTATCCCGCCAGCTACCCGCTCGATAACGTTGTTTCCGTTGCCGCGACCGCCAGCGATGACACCCTGGCCAGCTTCTCGAATTACGGCGCCGCCAGCGTCCACCTCGCGGCGCCCGGCGTCAACATCTGCTCCACTTTTGTGGCCACGGATAGTTACTACTACACGGACTCCGGCACCTCGCTCGCCGCGCCGTATGTGGCCGGCGCCGTTGCGCTGATGCTGGCCGAGTATCCCGGGGAGAGCTATCAACAGATCATCAATCGCGTCCTGAGCGGGACCGATCCGTTGCCTTCGCTGGCCGGCAAATGCGTCACCGGCGGCCGGCTCAATTTGCGCAAAGCGCTCACGCCCATTCGCTTGACGGGCTCGGCGGCGGCGGGCGGCCCGTTTGAACTGCACTTGACCGCCACCACGAACCTGGCCTGCGTAATCCAGATTTCAACCAACTTGGTCAGTTGGTCACCCATCTTCACCAACACCACTTCGAGTGCCGGGACCTTCGATTACACGGACTCTCCGTCCACGAACCTGACGCGGCGGTTCTACCGCGCGGTCTCTTCGCCTTAAGAGGATTTGGTAATTCCCCTGCGGGGGCGTTCGTGGTTAGACTGGGGGCATGAAGATTGAAGGATTGCACGTCGGCATGAAGGTCCGGCACCCGCAATATGGTGTCGGGGTGGTGAAGACTATCTCGGAAGCGACGACAGACATCCAGTTCGACGAGGGGCGGCGGACGGTTGCGCCGGAGCCGAGCGGGCTGGAACCCGCCGAAGCGCAGGCGAGTATCCGGGGGCTGGAGGTGCCACTGGCCCAAGTGGTACAACAAGCGGTGGAAGCGACGATTCAAAGGCTCGGGTTGGAGAAACCGGAGTCGGTGGTGGAGTTACTGGGCGCCCGGTGGCACAAGGGACGGGCGGTGCTGCACCCTGCGGACTCGACCTTGCAAACCAAGGAAGTGCCGCTGGATATTTTCTTCCACAAAGTGGTGATGATTCGTAATAACCTGCGGGTGCTGGAACAGAAGATCAATGCGCACGCACAGCTCACGGACGGCGAGAAGGTGGACATGCAGCAATACATCACGCGCTGTTACGGGTCGCTGACGACGTTCAACCTGCTTTTCAAGGAAAAGGAAGGCCAGTTTTGAGGGTGGGAGTCGGTCATCAGTAATCAATGGTCGGTGATAGGTCATGAGCATGAAGAACAATTCTCTGAGTGATAGGTTGGCGGTGTGCAGTTGGTCGTTGCAGCCGACGAGCCCGGCTGACCTGGTGGCCAAATTGGAGAGCACGGGCATCCGGCGCGTTCAGCTTGCGCTTGATCCCCTGCGCGAGACCCCCGGGGTTTGGGGGGAGACGGCATCTTTATTCCGCCAGAAGGGCATCACGACGGTGTCGGGGATGTTCGGCTGTGCGGGGGAGGATTACTCGACGCTGGAGACGATCCGAATGACGGGGGGGATTGCCCCGGATGCGACGTGGGAGCAAAACTGGAATAATATCCGGGCCACAGCCGCGCTGGCGCAGCAGCTCCGGCTGAAACTGATTACCTTCCACGCGGGGTTTCTGCCGCACGAGGAGAAGGACCCGAACTTCGCCAGGATGCTGCTGCGGCTGGGCGAGACGGCAGATGTGTTCAAGGCCGCGAATATTGCGCTGGGATTGGAGACGGGGCAGGAGACAGCGCCGGTGCTGGTCCAGCTCTTGCAGAAGCTCCAGCGTCCGAATGTGGGGGTAAACTTCGACCCCGCCAACATGATCCTTTACGACAAAGGCAACCCGATCGCAGCGCTGCGGATGCTGGGGCCATGGATTCGCCAGGTGCATATCAAGGACGCGCGGCGGACAAAGGTGCCAGGGACCTGGGGAGAGGAGGTTGCGGCGGGGACGGGCGGGGTGGATTGGCGGGCCTTCTTAGCGACGCTGAGGGAGCTGAATTACGCGGGAGACCTCGTGATCGAACGCGAAGCTGGCAGCCAGCGGGTGATGGACATCCGCACGGCGAAAGAGGTGGTGGCAGGAATGGGGGATGGAGTCAATTGAACCGAATGAATTGGGTTGGACGCGAGGCGGCGGGTTCGCCAGATTTCGCCATATGACGAGCCAACATTTCGGTGACTGGCGCCGGGCCGGGCGAGCCCTTCTCCTCGGTCTTGCGGCGACGGCCGCGCTCTGCTGCCTGGGGGCGCAGCGCGGCTACCCGGCCAGCTCCGCCGTGCGCAAACCGAGCATCATCTTCATTCTCGCCGATGACCTCGGCTATGGGGACTTGGGATGCTACGGCCAAACGAAGATCAAGACGCCCAATCTGGACCGGTTGGCCGCGGAAGGCATGTGCTTCACCAACTTCTACGCCGGCAGCACCGTATGCGCCCCGTCGCGCTGCTCGCTCATGACGGGCTTGCACACCGGGCATGCGTTTATCCGCGGCAATGCCACGTTGGCGTTGCGGCCACAAGACTTGACCGTGGCGGAGGTTCTAAAGCAAGCCGGCTATCGCACCGGGCTCATAGGGAAATGGGGTTTGGGCGACTCGAACACGACCGGCCTGCCCGAAAAGAAGGGGTTCAATGAGTTTCTTGGTTATTTGGACCAGGTCCACGCGCACGATTACTACACCGATCACCTCTGGCGTTACGACCCGCCCACCAGCGCCAAGCCGGGCTATGTCGGCCAGATGGGTTTCCCCGAAAACGAGGGCGGCAAAAAGGGCCTTTACATGGATGATGTGTTCACCACCTCCGCGCTGAATTTTCTGCGTATCAGGAAGCCTGAGCCGCTCAATAAATATCGGCCGTTCTTCCTTTACCTCGCCTATACGATTCCTCACGCGAACAACGAGGAGGGCCAGCGCACCGGCAATGGCATGGAGGTCCCCAGCGACGCCCCTTATTCCGATCAGCCGTGGCCGGCACCGGAAAAGAACAAAGCCGCCATGATCACCCGCCTGGATGGATACGTCGGCCAGCTCCTGGACAAGCTCAAGGAACTGAAGATAGATGACAGCACGGTCGTGTTCTTTTCCAGCGACAACGGGCCGCACAAGGAAGGTGGCGTGGATCCGAAGTTCTTCCAGAGCGCCGGTCCTTTGCGCGGCCTCAAGCGTGATCTATATGAAGGCGGAATTCGGGTCCCTTTGATCGTGCGCTGGCCCGGGAAGATTAAACCCGGCGTGGTCAGCGGGGAGGTAGGGGCCTTCTGGGATTTCCTGCCGACCGCCGCCGAGATTGCCCAGACGAATGTAACGAGGCAGCTCGACGGCCTGTCGCTGCTGCCGACCCTGCTCGGCAAGCCGCAAACCAACCAGCACGATTTCCTCTACTGGGAATTCCACGAACGTGGCTTCCAACAGGCAGTCCGCATGGGCGATTGGAAAGCTGTGCGCCCCCAGGCCGGCGAGCCGCTCGAGCTCTACAAGCTCAGCGCCGACCTCGGCGAGAAGCAGAATGTGGCCGCGCAGAATCCCGAAGTCGTGGCCAAGATCGAAGCCTGCCTGCGAACCGCACGGACCGAATCGGCTGATTGGCCGATTAAACCCGCCCCGCCGCCGGCGGCGAAAGAGGCACAAAAGAAATAGCTCCGCGCTTCGCCGGCGCGGCGGGCGAGTTCAGGTCATGGATGCGCCGCGCCCGCTCGACCTCTTTGCTCATCCAGAGCACCGCCAGCGCAATCGCCAGCAAGATTGCCGCAAGCACGAACCACGGCCAGGTGTAACGTCGCTGTTTTTTGGGGTCCGGCACATTGCCCGTTTCGTTCGTCATGTAACGGGTACAGGATGCGCCGGAGCCGCGGCCCAAGACAATGCAATATCTCCCCCTTGCGCTCCACCGCGGCGGCGGCAGGTATGCTCCATAATTGCCACTTGATTATCGCCGGGCATCTTGTGTTGCCGCCGGCCAGGTGTGCCCGTCGAGGGAGCGAACTCTCCGCTGGAAAAAGCGGAGTCCCACTTTACAATCTGCCGCATGGCAATGACACGACATTGTTGGAAGTGTGGCGCCGAATACACGCTGCCCGGAACTCCGGGCCGTTCGGAATCCTGCCACCGCTGCAACTCGGACCTGAAGGTGTGCTTGAATTGCGTCAGCTACGACCCGCGGGTCGCCGAGCAGTGCCGTGACCGCCGCGCTGACCCCGTGGCGGAAAAGCACATGGCTAATTACTGCGAGTATTTCGAGTTCATCCGCCGGGAGTTTGTCCCGCCCGTCGAAGACACGTCCCGTGAAGCCAAAGCGCGGGACACTTTGAAGAAGCTGCTCGGAGATTGAGAAGAGAAAACCCCTTCCGATTCTCTCGGAAGGGGTCTCAAGGTAGGTTCTAACTCAGCTTAGAACTTGTAGATGACGTTGGCCGCCAGCATCACGGCGTTTTTCTGGTTCGGATCGCCGTTTGCGTCGGCACCGAACAGATCGTTCCCGCCCAGGGAATGATCCCAGCGCACTTCGAAACGGCTGATGACGTTCTTCCACAAGTCATACTGGACTGTGCCGGTGAGCCCCATCACTGTGGCCCCATTCCCCGCACCGGTGTTTCCAAAGGCCAGGAAGGTTCCCCCAGCGTCCGCAAGCTTGTCCTTGAAGTACTCCGCGCGGGCGTGGAAGCTGAGCTTCTCGGTCGCCTGGTAGGAAAGGTAGCCAGCGAGGGAATAGGTGTCGTTGTTGATTGGATGGAGGTCGAGATAATCAAACGACGCCCCTACCCGGAGGCCCGTCACTGGAGTGGCTACGGTCGCGCCAAGATAGTAACTGGTCACGGTGAGGGGTTTAGCCAGATTGCCATGGGGAACATCATCGAACCCGTTCACAACCCCGGCGTACAGGGTTGAGCCAGACAGGAATCCCATGCTGTCCGGAGCGGTCAACGCAATCGACCCCATGTAGGTCTTGTAAGACTCAGATTCCGTTTGAGGGGAGTACGCTGCTGCGTTGAACGGCGCAAAGGCGCGGTCATTGATTGCTGGCCCGAAGGTATCAGCTACCCCAGCAGAGGCGCTCAGACAGTCACAGAAGCGGTAGCTGGCCAACAGACCCGTCTCGGTTTGCGGCTCAATGGAATGGCCGTATGAGCGAGTGAAGTTGGGGTTATTGCCGGACTCGATGGATTCATACCCGATGATGCTGTCGAACACACCCATCTTGAGATCGAGACCCGTGCCCACTGGGGCGCGCAGCGCGACATAGGCTTGCCTGATGCCGAAGTCACTGTTATTGACCCCAAGCGAAGAGGTTCCGAGGGTATTGGCATCCGGCCCGAACCAAAAGTCTGCCCGATAGCCGGCAGCCCAATCCTGTTCATCCAATGGCTTGTCGATCCTGAGTTGGATGACATCCAGGTTAAAGCCGTCGGCCTTCCTCGTGCTGTCGAACTTGTACGGCGGCAGGTTTGCGTTACCCGTGCCAGGGTTCCATTCTGCCGACGTATCCACATACCCGCTGATGGTCGTGCCGGAAAGCGCGGTCATGACCGGACTCGCCTTTTCCTCGGCTTTGGCAGCGGATGCGAAGCTCACCACCCCGAGGGCGGCCAGAGCTACTGTCCATTTATTATACTTCATTCGTTCCTCCGATGTTGATACTATATTTGTTGTATAACTATGCATTTCACAGGGTAAAACCGGTTTACCCTCGCACCAAAACCGGTGCACTTTCGGCAATAATTAGGGGATAGTCGCCGGTTTGACAACAACTATTTTCACTATTTCCCCCTCTGGCCGTCCCTAATTATATGCAAGGTTTGTACCAGATTAGGGCAATGCCAGGCTGGCTGGATGCGGAAGGAATTTCTCAACCAGATACGCGATGCCCTCGCCAAGGTGCGGCAATTGGGCTGGACGCCCCTCCCGCCGGCCCCGTCCAAGGGCGGTTCGATCGTGACCCGCTAATTTGGAACAAAGCCTGCTTAGCAGAGCGTATCGAATGCTTTGTACCGTTTCCATAAATGGCCCTGGCCTCAAGATGAGCCGGGCCGAGCAACAACAGTGATCGGACTTTAATTATGGCTTCCTTCGTCTATGTCGCGCGCGAGACGGCTTCCGGCCGGGAGATACGCAGTTCGGTCGATGCCGCCACCGAGCAGGCAGCCATCGCGGCCCTGTTGAACCGCAACATGCTGGTCGTCTCGATCTCGGAGAAGGTCACCAAGCAGGGGCGGACCAGCGGCGGGCGTGTGGCCTTAGCCGACCTGGTCATCTTCACCCGGCAACTGGCGACGATGATTGATGCCGGCCTGGCGATGGTGCAGTCCTTGCAGGCGCTGGGCGAGCAGACGACCAACAAAATCATGCGCGACGTGATTCATGACGTTTGCGCGCGGGTCGAGAACGGCGACAGTTTCTCCGAAGCCCTGGAAAAGCACCCGAAGGCCTTCAGCCGGCTCTACGTTTGTATGGTCGGGGCTGGCGAAAAAGGCGGCTTGCTAGCGGAGATTCTCGCCCGGTTGGCGACTTATCTGGAAAGTACCGCCCGGCTGCGCAAGAAGGTCAAATCCGCCATGATGTACCCCACCGTCGTGACGATCGTGGCGATCCTGATCACGGTCTTCCTGCTGGTGAAGGTGGTGCCAGTCTTTGGCGAAATCTTCTCGAGCTTCAACGCCACACTGCCTACGCCGACGCTGTATTTGGTCAAGCTCAGCGATTTCGTAAAGCATTACCTCATTTTCATTGTGCTGGCCGCGGGCGCGGGGGCGTATGGGTGGTTCTATTTCATCAAGACCCCCGCCGGCCGGCTTTTCTGGGATTCGCGCCGCATCAAATTACCGATCTTCGGCCCCATCGCCCATAAGATTTGCCTCGCCCGGTTCACGCGCACGCTGGCTTCGCTGGTCCGCAGCGGGGTGCCAATCCTGGAGGTACTGCAAATCGTCTCCCAAACGGTGGGCAACGTGGTCCTGGAAAAGGCGATCAAGACCGCCGCAATGGATATTGAGCGCGGCGAGAGCATTGCCGCCGCCTTGGCGAAGCATCCGGTATTCCCCACCATGATCGTGCGCATGGTAACCGCTGGGGAGCAAACCGGCAAAATCGACAGCATGCTGGAACGTATCTCAGACTTCCTGGATGAGGAAATCGAGACCACCCTTTCGGGTCTGACGTCATTGATCGAACCAATCTTGATCGTTTTCCTCGGAGTAGTGGTGGGCGGCATGGTCATCTGCATGTTCCTGCCCATCTTCAAATTGCCGGAAATCGTCAACGGCAACGGCCATTGAGGCCGCCGAGGGTCGTCCCCGCTTGGGTGAGCGGGGGGATGGAGAGCCTCGGGTGATGAGGCGGTGGACAGCGCTGGCAACCTTTACGTAGCGGATTCCAACGGTGGCCGGATTAGCGAAGGCACTCTCATTTACCCGTGGCCCACGATGGGATCAGGCCGAACGCACGCGCAAATATCCTGGTCGGCGGTTTACCAGGGCTGGGAGCTCCAGGCGCAGACCAACTGGCCGAGCACGAGGCTGGGGCTCTACCTGGTTCCTGGAGACCGGCTCAACGACGAACACGCAATTGTCCATCCCTGTTGAGCCGTTTAGCCCGGAAGTGAGCGTGCGAACGGCCATGGGAATGCAGGCCGGTACATGGGAGTTTCCAGTTACTTTCGGACCTGCCCATAGACCCTGAAACTGAAGGCAAGTGGACAAAAATAGCCGGTATTCACAATGTGCTGTGGCGCAATAGGTTGCTCATTATTGACGGGCGAGGTTCCTGGAAAGGGAGCTGCGACACCCATGAGACCTCAAAGCAACTCCAAAGCCAACTGATAGGCAACCGATTGCGACCCTAAAGCCACCCGAAGGCTACCCCAAGGCTACCCCAAAGCCACCCTCAAGCCAAGTTCGCCGATGGAAAGCTAGGGGCGCGGATGGTACTTGCGATGGACGTCGCGCAAGCGACTGGCCGCTACGTGGGTATAAACCTCCGTCGTGCTGATGCTGGCGTGGCCGAGCAACTCCTGAATCACGCGCAAATCGGCGCCATGGTCCAGTAAATGGGTAGCGAAGCTGTGCCGCAACATGTGCGGGGTGACGTTGCGGGGGATGCCAGCTCGCCCCACGCGCTGCTTGATGCGCAGCCAGAGGGTGACGGGAGCGAAGGGGGTGCCACGCTTGGTGAGAAAGACATTGGCGGGGGAACGCGGGGTCACGAGCCGGGGCCGGCCCACGCTCAGGTAGCGTTCCAGAGCAGCGACGGCCTTGCGCCCGATCGGCACCACGCGCTCCTTGTTACCTTTGCCGATGACATTGATAAAACCGGCGTCAAGGTGGAGGTGCTCGAGGCGGGCGTTGCGCAATTCGGCCAAGCGCAGGCCTGAGGCATAGGCCAACTCCAGAACGGCCTGTTCGCACAGGTTCTTGGGGGTCTCAGGGGTCTCGGGTGCAAGCAGTTTGTCGATTTCCAGGCTGGTAAGGGCTTTGGGCAGGCGTTTCCAGCGCCGGGGCAGTGACAGGTTCTCGGCGACATTGGCCGGCAGGAGCTTTTCGTTCTGCGCGAAGTTATAGAAGGCGCGCAAAGCGGCAATCTCCAGGTAAAGGCTCTCGCTGCTGAGGCGGCGCGGAGACTCTTTGGGCTGGTTGGCAAGCACTCGCTCGCGCTCGTGCTGGAGGAATGCCATCAGGTGGGGGAGTTCAACCGATTTCCAGTCTGAGAGACCCTGTTTGGCGGCCCAAGCGACGAACTTGTTCAACAGCGCGGAGTAGGTTCTCTGTGTGTGCTCCGCCTGGCCGCGCTCGTGACGGAGGTATTGGAGGAAGTCTTCGACCAGTTGATTCATCCCAGCTTCTGGCCGGTCAATAATTCATAGGCCTCCAGATACTTCGCCTGCGTCCTAGCCACCACCTCGGGCGGCAAGGCGGGCGCGGGCGGGGTCTTGTTCCAATCCAGGGTTTCCAGGTAATCTCGGACGAACTGCTTGTCGAAGCTCGGCTGGCCCTGGCCGGGCCGATACTGGTCAGCCGGCCAGAATCGCGAGGAATCGGGGGTCAGGATTTCATCAATCAGGATGAGTTTCCCGTCGAGGAGGCCGAACTCGAATTTCGTATCGGCAATGATGATGCCGCGCCGACGGGCGTAGTCGCTGGCGTAGCGGTAGATCTTCACGGACGCAGCGCGCGCTTGCTCGGCGATGTCCGCGCCCACAATCCGGGCGGCCTGTTCAAAGGAAATATTCTCATCATGGCCGGACTCCGCCTTGGTGGCCGGCGTGAAGATAGGCATGGGCAGTTCCGCGGATTCCTTGAGCCCCGGCGGAAGCCTGATGCCGCAGACCGTTTGCCGCTCGCGATACTCTTTCCAGCCGGAGCCGGCAAGGTAGCCGCGGACGACGCATTCGATGGCGAGCGGCTGGGCCTTCTGGACAATCATGCTCCGGCGCGCGAGCTGGGCGGCATAGGGCTGGAGGCTGGCTGGCAACGGATCATTGGGGCGCGAAAGCAGGTGGTTGGGCTGGAGCTCCTTGGTCTGGGCGAACCAGAAATAGGAGAGCTGCGTCAGCACCTCGCCTTTGCGCGGAATCCCGTTGGGCATGATGCAGTCAAAGGCGGAAATCCGGTCCGTGGCGACGAAGAGCAAGCGGTCCCCCAGATCAAATACTTCCCGAACTTTACCGCTCTTGAGTTTGGGCAGGCCGGGCAAATCCAGCCGGAGTAAGGTTTCGTTTGCCATAACATCAAATATGATACAAGAATCCCCTGGAGCAAAGAGCAAAGTGCGTCCGCGCACCCGCCAGGCAGGGCCGTTGACAAAGTCTGCGCGACCAGACCGAAGCGCCGTGAGTTTGCCGGCTTATGTGGCCCTTGGCGCCGAAGGGCCTAAATGCCAATGAGATACGCTGAAATCTCTCTGATTCGGTTGCCCATTCATTGGCATCAGGCCGTCCGCGGGGGTAGCCTGAGGGTAGCTTCAGGGTAGCCTGAGGGTAGCCTCAGGGTGGCTTCAGGGTGCCTACCGGTTGGCTACCAGATGGCCTGAGGGGAGCTTCAGGGTGGCCTCGGGTGGCCGTATAACCCACCTGGGTCCTGCTTCGGCCCCCGGTTGACACCTCTTGAGGCTCCGATGGAGCTACGGGGGTAACGGCAGCCAGCCAGCGTGAGCAAGGCCATTCCATCGAAAACAGCGAAGAACCTCCCAAGCGGCCCACGCCGACACTCCCGTCCGGTTGACATAACTTCTCTCGGGTACCCTGCCGCCGTTTTCAGGTTTGACAGCAGACACACACATTATACTGTATTCATATACAGTATGAATGCATTGACGCGTAAACAGCAGCAAATCCTCGATTTCATCCAGAAATGGCAGCGGACAGAGGGCGCTACCCCGACCTTTCGGGAGATTGCCGACCAGTTTGGGTTCCGCAGCCTCAACTCCGTGACGGAGCACGTCAGGCTCTTGCGACAGAAGGGTGTCCTGGCTACCGCCCCCGGCAAGGCGCGATCGTTGCGGGTCATTTCCCCGCTGACGAAGCTGCGGGGTCGCATCGCCGACATTCCCCTGTTCGGCTCGATTCCAGCCGGATTGCCGCAGGCCCGGGAACAGGAGGCCGAGGGCTGCGTGTCGGTGGACATCGGAAGCATCGGATTCAAGCCGACGCGCAATTCGTTCGCGTTGCGCGTAACGGGCGATTCAATGATTGGCCGACATGTCCTGGATGGGGATGTGGTCGTCCTGGAGCACGGCCCGGAGCCGCGCAACGGCCAAGTAGTCGCCGCGCTCATCGACGGTGAAAGCACGCTCAAAACATTTGTCTTAAAAGGCGGCAAGCCTTATTTGCGAGCCGAGAACCCGAAGTATCCCGATCTCATGCCCGCGCAGGAGTTGATGATTCAAGGCGTGTTCAAAGCGCTGATCCGAAAAGCCAAGGAGTGAGCATGGCTCCGAATATTGGCATGACCACGTATGGGCCGAACCATTGTTCATCTCGACGCCGATGCCTTCTTCGCGTCCGTTGAGCAGGCGGCTGACGTGCGGCTGCGGGGCAAACCCATGGCCGTCGGCGGTGAGAGCCGGGGCATCATCGCCTCGGCTTCGTATGAGGCCCGGAAGTTCGGCATCTACACGCCGATGCCGACGGCGCGGGCGCGGAAGCTTTGCCCCAGGCTCATCGTCCTCCCGGGCGACTACGAGCGCTATGAGCAGTTTTCCAACTGGATGTTCGGCTACGCTTACGATTTCACGCCGGACGTGGAGCAGACTTCGATTGACGAAGGCTATTTTGACCTGACGGCCAACCACAAGAAGCCCGCCGTCGAGATTGCGCAAACGATCCGCCAGGCGATCGGCCAATCGCTCAAGATCACCGTTAGCGAAGGCATCGCCTCCAACAAGCTGGTCAGTCAGATTGCCTCCAAGCTGCACAAGCCCGCCGCCTTCCAAAGCGTGCCGGGGGGACAGGAGAAGCAGTTTCTGCATGCCCTCCCGAACAAGTGGCTGCCGGGCATCGGGCCGAAGACCGCCGTGCGCCTGGATGCGGCGGGCCTGGCCGACATCGGGCAGATTGCTGCGACGCCCGTGGATTTGCTCTCGTTGCTGCTCGGCGGCCAGGCCCCCATCCTGCGACAGTTCGCCAACGGCATTGATGAGCGTCCGTTGATTCCCGCCCGCGAACCTCAGAAATCCTTCAGCCAGCAGGAAACGTTCGATGAGGACGTAACCGACGAAGAATACGTGGAGGCCGTGCTGCGGCGAATGGCCGACCGATTGTTTGCGACGGTGCGCGAGGAAGGCCGGAGCGTGCGGACGCTGACGGTGAAGGTGCGTTACAATGACCGGGACGAAAACCAGCGAGCTGAAAGCCTGCGCGAACCCACGGATCTGGAGACGGACGTCTATGGACGACTGCGGGGACTGCTCTGCGCGGCGTGGCAGCGGCGCGTGAGTCTGCGGATGGTGTCGCTCAAACTGTCGAACGTGTATGACGCCATGTTCCGCAGCGAACTGCCGCTGGAAACGGCCGCGCAGAACCATGAAGCACGCGAACGGCTCGCTGTGGCGTTGGATGAACTGCGGCGCAACAAAGGCTGGTCCGTGGTTTTGCGCGGACACGACTTGAGGTTGCGCGACGCGCCCAGAGACATCGCGCACGAGCCCGCGCAACCCTGGCTCAGGATCAGTGTGAACGTGGGGACACCCCGGTGCATGCCAGCCCGAGCGACGGCCTGCGTTCCTTTGCGCGTCCGCAGCTACTACACCTTTCTCGATTCCACGCTTTCGCCCGCGGCCATCGCCGACTGCGCCAGGCAACACGGGCTCACGGCCATTGCCCTGACCGACATCGGCAATTTGCACGGCGCGGTGGAGTTCGCCCAGGCGGCGAAACGCGCGGGCATCAAGCCGATCTTCGGAACGGAATTGCGGGTGAACGACCACCCCTTGCTTCTCTACGTTGAATCCGCCCACGGCTATCACAACTTGAACCGGCTGCTCTCGCTGAAGGCGGAAATGGGAGGGCGAGCGTCCCCGCGAGCCCAAACTTCCCAAGCCATCCGCCAAGATCAGGGCTCGCGGGGACGCTCGCCCTCCCAGGAAGGCGCCGTAGCCACGCAGCAACGGCAACCGACCGCGACTAAGACGCTGGAGGCGTTTACGGAAGGGCTGATTGCCGTCAGTCCCGACCCGGGCCTTGCGGAACTGTTTCCAGGCCGCTTCTACCAGATGGCGGCGAAGCAACCGGCAAATCGCTTTCCGGTGATCGCCTGTCCGGCGATTCATTACGCGCTGCCGGGCGATCGGATGAAATACGACATCCTGCAATCCATCCGCACGTTGACCCTGCTGCGGGAGCAACACCCCGAGAAACGAATGGACGGGCGCTTCCATTTCCGCACGCCAATGGAAATGGCCAAGGCGTGCCAGGAACATCCTGAATGGCTGGCGAACTCGCTGGAGCTCGCCGATCGCTGCAATTTTGAGATACCCTTCGGCAAACCGCAGTTCCCCGCGTTCGAGCCGTTGAACGGTTCACCGCCGAGCGAATTTCTCCACCAACTCGTGTTCGACGGACTGCGGCGGCGCTACCGCGAGCGTGCCGCTTCCATGCGCCCTCAAGTGGAGCAGGAGTTGCGCATCATCACCGCTGTCGGCTACGAAGAATACTTTCTCGTGGTGTGGAGCATCCTTCAGGATTGCCGCGCGCACGGCATCGAGTGGATCACCCGCGGCAGCGCGGCGGATTCGCTCGTGTGCTATTGCCTCGGCATTTCGGATGTCTGCCCGGTCCGCTTTGGCCTCTACTTTCGGCGCTTCCTGAATCAGGAGCGCATGGCCTTGAACAAGCTGCCGGACATTGATGTGGATTTTCCCCATGACCGCAAAGACGACGTGGTGGATTTGATCTTTGCCAAATACACGCGCGAGCGCTGCGCCGTGGTGGGCGGGTTCTCGACGTTCCAGGGCCGGAGCGCCTTCGCCGACGTGGCGAAGGTGTTGGGCGTGGCCGAACGCGAAGTACGCCGCTTCACCGAGCACTTTCCCTGGAGCTTCGGCGGCGGCTGGGTGCCGGACGAACATACCCCGAGCGGCGGAGCCAAATTGCGCGAGTTGCTGGCGGCCAGCCCCGAAAATCGCGACCTGCCGTTGAATGAAGAGCCGTTCAAGACCGCGCTCGACGTGGCGGAGTTCCTCGACGGCTTTCCGCGGAATCCAAAGATGCACCCGTGCGGGGTCGTGCTGTCGCGCCAGCCCATGCACGAATTGACGCCGACGTTCATTTCCAACAAGGGCTACCCCACCACGCACTTCGACATGGACGCCGTGGAAGTCATCGGCCTGGTAAAGATTGATGTGCTCGCGCAAGGTGGACTGGCCGCCATGCGCGACGTGAAGGCATCACTGGCGCAACGTGGCGTCACGGTGGACCTGGGCGCGCTTGAACCGTGGCAAGACCCGCAGGTGTGGGAACTGATCGGCAGCGGCGGGGCACGGGCCGTGCATCACATCGAAAGCCCGGCGATGACGGGCCTCTGCCGCCAATGCAACGCGCGTGATATTGACACGCTGATCGCCATCGTGAGCGTCATCCGGCCGGGCGCCGCCAATGAAGGCAAGAAACTCGCATTCAGCCGGCGCTACCAGGGACTCGAACCGATCACCTATCCGCATCCATCGCTTGAACCCGTATTACGCGACACATTCGGACTGGTGGTCTATGAAGAACACATTCTGCAAATCTGCGAAGCGTTCGCCGGCTTGCCGCCCGGACGCGCGGACGTATTGCGCCGGGCATTGAACAAGCAGAAGCGCGCCGTGATCACCGAGATTCGGGAGGAATTCTTCGCGTCGGCCAAGGCGCGCGGACACGACGACGCAAAGATTGCTGAGGTTTGGGGGCTGGTATCTGGTTTCGCCGGTTACGCCTTCTGCAAGGCTCACTCGACGGCTTACGGCGTCGAAGCGTATCAAGCCGCATGGCTGAAGCGCAATTACCCGGCGGAATTCATGGCCGCCGTATTGAGCAACGGCAAGGGCTTCTACGATCCGCTCGTTTATGTGCTGGAAAGCCACCGGCTCGGATTGCAGTTCCTGCCGCCGACGGCCAACGAGCCAGGACCGAAGTTCGCAGTAGTAGCGGCAGGCAGGATGCCTGCCGCTACGGCCATCCGTGTCCCGCTGACCCGCACCACGGGGCTTACGGACCGCACGATCAAGCGGTTGCTCGCCGAGCGCGCGCGCGGGCCGTTTGCCTCCCTGGCTGACTTCCATCGGCGAGTGAAGCCACTGCCGGAGGAAATGGAAGCGATGATTCGTGCCGGAGGCTTTGATGAGTTCGGGCAAACGCGCACGCAACAATTCTGGGAAACCCAGTATTTGCATCGCACGTTCGGCACCAACCGGGAGTCCGGGCAAGGCTGGCTGTTGGCACCGCCCTCACTTGAGCGATTCCCCGGCGTGCCGTTGCGCGAACCGACGCGGCGTGAACGGCTCGAAGCCGAGACGGAATTATTCGGCTACGCCGTGAGCGGGCATCCCCTTGAACTGTTTGCTGACGTGGCCTGGGATACCTATTGCCCGGTCGCGCGGTTAGGCGAGCATGTCGGAGAGACGGTGGTGACGTGCGGGCTGGTGGTCGAACAACGAACGCATCACCAGATCACCGGCGAACCGATGAAGTTTCTGACGCTGGCGGACTGGACGGGCATGGTTGAGACCGAGCTTTTCGCGCAAACCTATAAAAGCTACGGGTTAGCGACCGTGCGGTATCCGGTCCTTGAAGTCACGGCGACCGTCGAGCCCTTCGAGAACGGGCGTGGCTTTTCCTTGCGAGTGTGGCGGGCGGGCAAGCCGCGAGCTCGCTGATTACCTGAGTGCAGGCTGCCCGGACCGTGGCGGTAGGATCTCCAACTTCGGCCTTCGCAGGCATGGGGCCTTGGCGTAAACTGTAGGCGATGGCCAGCATTGGCAAGCGCAACACTTTGACGGCTCTCCGCAACTCGTCGTCCGGCGTTTATCTGGACGGCGGCGAGCACGGGGAGATCCTCCTGCCCAATCGTTATGTGCCCCGGGGGGTCGTAATGGGCGACCGGCTCGAAGTGTTCGTTTACCGGGATTCGGAGGACCGGCTGGTGGCCACCACCGAAACTCCACGCGCCACGGTTGGGGAGGTGGCCACCCTGAAAGTCATTAGCATCAACCGCCAGGTCGGCGCCTTCTTAGACTGGGGGTTGGCGAAGGATTTATTGTTGCCCTTCCGGGAGCAGACCGGCCCGGTGCAAGTGGGCCAGGACGTAGTCGTGCATGTCTATTTGGACGAAAGGACCCAGCGGATTGTCGCTTCTATGAACCTGGGCCGGGACGCAGCAATCGAGCCGCCGAACTATCGAACCGGCCAGCAAGTGGAGTTCCTCATAACCGAGAAAACCACCTTGGGTTACAAGGCCCTGGTAGAAGGCAGCCACCCTGGTTTGCTTTACCACGAAGGGATCTCTGTCCCGGTGGCCATCGGCCAGAAATTCAAGGGCTTTGTGCGCACGCTGCGGCCCGACGGCAAGATTGATTTGAGCCTCGACCAGGCCGGTTACCGGCGCGTGGCGCCGCTGGCCCTGCGAATCGTCCAGGTCCTCCAGCGCAGCGGGGGCCGGCTGGGCCTCGACGACGACAGCCCGCCCGAGGCAATTCGCCAGGCATTTGGCGCCAGCAAGAAGGCCTTCAAACAAGCCCTGGGCACGCTCTACCAAGCCCGGCGCATCCGCTTTTCCAGGCCAGGCATCGAGCTCTTGGACAACACCACTTGGTCGCCGGGCAGCCCGCCGCCTCTTAACCAGAAGGACACGCCCAAGATCGGCCGCCCAGAATGCGGCGGTGCAGTTGAGGCAAAGCCTCGCCGGCATCGGCCCCATTATTAAGGACAAGCCGGAGTCATTTGATCGCGCCAAAAGCTCTTCCCGACCACCACCCCTACGACTGTTCCGATGATCGCTCCAGCAATGAAATCCGAAAACCAATGGATGGTCATGGAGACGCCGATGCCGACATAGAGCGAGTAGGTGATCGCCACAAACCCCAGCCACCTTTGCTTCGGAAAGAGCCTGAAGAGCGTGACGGCCATGGCAAACGCGATGGTCGTATGAGAGGACGGCCAGCCCCAAAAGACCCCGCCGCGCAGGAAGCCGAAATGGAAGACGTGGCTCAGATCCGCGCCGACGTCGTGCGACGGATGGGCCCGGCCAGTAATCGCCTTGTATGCGGCAGCGACGATAGCACCTATGAACTCAGCCTGCCCTACAGCCCAGCCGGTCAAAGTGATCCTGGCACTTCGACTGATGATGCCGATGGCAAGCAAGCCGAGTGGCAAGCCGATGGGAAGAAGTCCACCGATGACCACGGCGGGAAACATCCATGAACGAACCATCGGGTTGCGGGTCGAGGCGAAATAGAGCCCATCAAAACCGGACGTGACGAGAATGAAAGTGATGATGATGGCAATGCTGTGCCAAATAACCATCCGGCCCTTGAAGCAGTCGAGGACGTTACCGGGCAGGGTCGAAAGCAACCGTTTCATGCGTAGATTGTAGAATCATAACCAGGAAGTTTGACTTGGGGTTGCATCAAGCTCGGTACCATAGCAGGGTGGGGGCATGTGTATAGCCCGAGTTTGTCCTCTGCTGGCAACGGAGCGCAAATCAGGTTTTGCGTAACTGTTGTTCTCCGCGCGCCTGGCCAGCCTTCGACTCGGGAATAGTCAATGCCGGCAGCCGCGCTGGGCTCCGTATGGCTAACGCACGCTACCCCGGCCGACACTTTCCCGCCGTCGCCTGCCCCGAGCACCGCCGTCAGGCCCTGGGGAAAGGTCGCCGACCTGTAGAATCCGTGGCCAAGCTGCGCCTCGGCCTTGCTCCTTTGCCGGTTGCCGGAGTCTCGGTTAATCGCTCCAGCCCAGGTTGGGGTCAGCTCCTGGCCCCTCACCCACCGCCACCCTCCCGGCCCATTCCCACGGATAGGGCGGCAGTCCTCCCGTAGCCTCGCCGTAGCCTCGCCGTAGTACCCTCGATAGGATCGAGGGTACTACGGCGAGGCTACGGCGAGGCCCGCACGCGGTACGGGGGCGGTGAGCGAGGGCATCACGGGCGGCCTGAATATGCCTATCTGGCAGCCCCATCACAACGGTCTCAGCGCATCCCATTGGCGCTCAGGTACTTCCGTGGCCGACGATGCTCGACGCCTCGATTGCGCCAAATCGTTGCTGAGGGTCCAAATCCGTATCCCGGGCTCAAATAGGGTCCGCTCGCCGTGGAGCATGGGGGTTCTGCGGCAGTTTTCAATTTGATACTCCCAAGGGCGCGCCCAGCCTCTGCCGGAAACTGGCAACATCATCCGCCAACAGGTAAGTTGTGTAACGAGCAATGGAACTTCGTGATTTTGCCGAACAGGTCTTGTTCGCCACGACCCTGGATGAAAAGCTCCAGGCCCCGGCGGACGTCACCGATGACCGCCCCGGGTCCCCGATGCTCGCGCCTCAGGCTCCCGGCCGGCCGGCCGAGTTACGCTTCAAACCGCCAGGCTCCGGCAAGGCGGACTTTCCCGGCGTGCATCGCCTCGAGCAGGAGCACGAACGCGGGCGCCTGCTGCACTTCTTCGCCAACCACGAGCTGCTCGCCACGGAGCTGATGGCGTTGGCGCTCCTGCGTTTTCCGAACGCGCCGGCCGCCTTTCGCCGTGACGTTTGGCAGACGCTCAAGGACGAGCAGCTTCACACCCGCCTCTATGTGCAGCGCATGCGGCAATGCGGGATTCAGTTCGGCGAAATGCCGGTCAGTGGTTATTTCTGGCGTTCCGTGTCCCAAATGGAGAGCCCGCTGGATTACGTCGCCGGGCTCTGTCTGACCTTCGAGCAGGCGAACCTCGACTTCTGCCGTTACTTCGCGCGCGGATTTCAAGCGGTGGGCGACGGCGACACGGCGGGCTTGCTCGACCGCATTTACCGCGATGAAATCGGGCACGTTGCCTATGGCTTGAAATGGTTCCGCCGCTGGAAGAATCCCGACCAGAGCGACTGGGAGGCGTTCTGCCGGCAATTGAAGTTCCCCCTCTCGCCCCAGCGCGCCAAAGGCCTGCTGCTCAATATCGAAGGCCGGCGCGCGGCCGGGCTTGACCCGGCGTTCATTGCCGAGCTGAACGTCTATTCACAGTCCAAAGGCCGCACCCCCAGTGTCTTCGTATTCAATCCCTTCGCCGAAGGCCGCATCGCCCACGGCAAGCGCTTCACTCCGGTGAAGCACCAGGCGATGCTCGCCAGCGACCTCGCCAACCTGCCACAGTTCCTGTGCCGGCCGGACGACATCGTGCTATTGGCAAAACGTCCGTCGGTCGAGTTCTTGAGCGCCGTTAAGCAAGCTGGCTTCCCGCTGCCGGAATTTATTGAACTGAAAGAGGAACGCATAGATCCGGCCAGCAGTCTCTGCCAGCGGAAGATCGGCAGCTTGCGGCCCTGGGCCTGGGGGCCGGACAGCTTGGAACTCCTCCAACCGCTCCTTGACAAAGTGACCGGGGAAGTCCGCACCACGAGTCAGCGTTTCAACGAACGCATCGCCCGCCTTTATTCCAAGGCCTGGAGCGCCGGCTTTCTCAGAACCGTCTTAGCTCGCGGCGCGCTGGGGACAGCACTCCCTACCCCCGAACCCTGGCTTTGCACCGAGGACGAGGCAGGCGTGGCGGTGGACACCCTCGTAGGCGCGCTCGAAGCCATTGCAGCCATTCGACGGCGTGGCCATCATCGGATCGTGGCCAAGGAGGCCCACGGTTTGGCGGGCCACAACGCCATTCGCTTGTGGGAGCCGGAGTTGTTGGCACCCCAGCAACGATGGCTGGTTCGTGCCTTGGAGAATGGCCGGCAACTGGTCATCGAGCCCTGGCTTGAGCGCGAGTTGGATTTCTCCATCCAATTGGAGATGGGGCCGCGCGGCCTGAAGCTCTGCGGCTACACCGGCTTGATCAATAACGCCAAGGGACAGTTCCAAGCCAATTGGGCGGCGGCCAACTGCGACCGCCGCATTCCTGTGAACGTGGCCGCGCTGTTCGGTGAAACGGCTGACATTTCGGGCTGCCTGCAGCGCCTCTATCGCAACATCCTTTCGCTGCTCGAAACGGAACTGCGACACGCTGGCTTCGTCGGGCCGATCGGTATTGACGCCTTCGTCTATCGCACCTCTCATGGCGGCTGCCGGCTCAAACCCGTCGTGGAAATCAATCCCCGCTACACCATGGGCCGCTTGACCTTGGAGCTGATGAAACAAACCTGTCCGGGGAGCTGCGGCCTTTTCCACCTCGTCAGCCGGGCGCAGGCGCGTGCGGACGGCTTTGATGATTTTGCCGCCTACGCCTGTTCTTTGAGCGAGCGCTTTCCCCTGCTCCTCGAGGGCGAGCCTATGCCCAAAATCCGAGGCGGCGCGCTGTGTTTGAACGACCCCGCACAGGCACAGGTGTGCCTGGCGACCTTCCGGGTCAGCCGCACCCTGAAACCGCTCTTGGCCAAAGCCGTGCGCAATGACTTGCATTTGTGAGTGACGGGCCGTCAAGTTCGCGAGGTCGGGGTGTCATCAGCAACCCACCCAATCGGTTTGAGCGGATCTCATTGGAGCGGGATGCCGATTGGGACAATGAGCAAGACCCCAGCCCGGCGACCCAATTCCTGCGGGACCACTCCCGCACGATCATCACATACAACGACAGCCCCGACATCTCCTTCAGTGCCAGTATCAACCCGTATCGGGGCTGTGAACACGGCTGTAGTTATTGCTTTGCGAGAATCACGCATGAATTCCTGGGGTTCTCCGCAGGCCTGGACTTCGAAACCAGGATCATGGTCAAGGAGGACGCCCCATGCTTGCTGCGGAAGGAACTGGCCTCCCGGAAGTGGAAGCCGCAGCTACTGGCGATGAGCGGTGTGACTGACTGCTATCAGCCCATCGAGCGCCGCTTGCAGCTCACCCGAGGGTGCCTGGCGGTGCTGGCGGAGTTCCGAAATCCGGTTTGTATCATCACCAAGAACCACTTGGTCACGCGGGACATCGACCTCCTGAGTGAACTCGCCAAGCATAACGCCGCCGAGATCCACCTCTCGATCAATTCGCTGGATTCCGATCTGGCTCGACGGCTGGAGCCGAGGGCATCCTCACCCCGACATCGGCTGGCAGCCGTGGAAACACTGGCCAAGGCCGGAATCCCGGTCGGGGTGCTGGTGGCTCCGATAATCCCGGGACTCAACGACCACGAAATACCGGCGGTCCTCGAGGAAGCCGGGAGGGCTGGTGCCGTATGGGCGGGAATGGAGATCCTGCGTCTGCCGCTCACCGTGGCGCCCATCTTCCAGGACTGGCTGGAGCGCAATGAGCCGGGGAAGAAATCCAAAGTGTTGGATCGGATACGCTCCATCCGCGGAGGAAAGCTGAACGACCCGCGGTTTGGAGAGCGAATGCGGGGGCAAGGGATATTTGCAGAGCAGATACGGCAGATGTTTCACGTCGCATGCCGGAAGGCAGGATTATCAGAGGATGGGCTCGAGCTCTCGGTGGCGGCCTTTCGCCGGCCTCCTGGGAGCCAACTGGAGTTGGGCCTTTCGGAAATGGAGTGACGCGAAGGCTGAATCGGCTGGAACAATGTCCTCGACCCAAGGGCCCAGCCCCGTAATCGAACACTGGTCCCACCCCGATCACCAATCACTTTTCACTTTTCACGCTTCCCGCTCCCCGCTTCGCCGTCTTCCCAAGTCCCTTTACCACGCCGCGCATCCACTCCACGCTCTTGCGCGTATTCTCGTCCGTCCCGCTGCATTCGATTGACACCACCCCATTCCAGCCGCCCCGATGCAAGTAAGCCATGCAGTTGCGGATATTATCGGCGTTGACGCCGCCACCGACATAGACCTCCGAGCTGCCGATTCCGGTTTCCTCGCCCCGCACTGCCGCCGCTAACGCTGGGCTGACATCCTTGATGTGGCAGTGGCAGACGTATTTGCGCAACGCCTTGAGGTATTCCAGCGGGTTATGGCCCGCGATAAAGGTGTTGCCCGTGTCGAAGTTGCACTGCAGATACTCGGACTCAAAGTGCTTGAACAGGTTCTGCATGAACTCAATGTCATTGGTGTAGGGACCATGCGGCTCGATGTTGATGACCACCCTGTAATCCTCGGCCCACGACAGGCATTGACGGTAGTTGTCACATGTAACGCGGAAGACCTCCTTGCGCGTCATGCCGGGGATCTCGAAGGCGCCGTCCACGGTATCGACCATCGGGCACTCGAGTTCGGCGGCGAAGCGGATGGACTGGGTGACATATTGAACGCCATAAGCCGAGCCGTTTGGCCCCATCATGGGGTAAGCGCCGTCAATCTGCGAGACCTTGAGACCGAGTTTGTCCAGGAAGCGACGGAGAGCGAGCGGGTTGGACTGGAGGGAGACGCCCGGATCGTAGCCGAGGGCGGTGATGAAGTTCTGGCCATGGATGGCGGCGAACTCGAGGTGCTTCAGGCCGGTCGCGGCGACCTTTTCGCAGGCGCTTTCAAAGCCAACGCTCAGGGGCCTCCAATTATCAGTGTGTATTCCCAAGTGAATCATGCCGTCCTTCTATGCCTGCCGCAACCAAAGGTCAAGACGGTTGATTTGCGGCCAGGGCTGCATCAAGCCCCCAAGCACAATTCGACATAGCGGGGGTTTGAACGATTACTCGGAACATCCCCCGCGCCTCGTATTTCAACTGCGCATGCCCAAACCACAACGATTGCCCAATATCGACGAACAGAGCGTGCTGGAAGAACTCCGGGTCTGCGTGGCCTTACCCGCGTTGGTTTTTAGGCTTCGACGAAAAAGTTTGCCCTTCATGCGAAATCTGGCAAAATATACCTGCGATGGTTTATAACGGATTACGTTTGAATGCGCAGTGTTTTGCCAATCGGACTCGGAGCCTGAGTCTGAGGGTGTTCGCTGTTGCTTCATCCGTCCAGTTTCAGATTGCAGTATTAGATTGTCACACTGGATTCCAAGACCATCATTTTACCTCTATAAATATTGAGTCGGGGCGTAGCGTAGCCTGGTAGCGCGCTTGTTTCGGGTACAAGAGGTCGTGAGTTCGAATCTCACCGCCCCGACCATTCTTCTCCCGGTTATGGAACAAATTCGACGCGCATTGCTTTCGGTTTCCGACAAGAAGGGACTCGTCCCGCTGGCTCAGGTCCTGGCGGCGGCGGGTGTGGAGTTGATTTCCACCGGCGGCACGGCCAAGGCACTCCGCGAAGCGGGCCTGAACGTAACCGACCTGAGCGCCTACACCGGTTTCCCGGAAATGCTGGACGGCCGGGTCAAAACGCTCCACCCCAAAGTGCATGGCGGCCTGCTCTACCTCCGAGGCAACGAACGCCACGAGGCGGCGGTTCGGGCGCACGGCATCCAGCCGATCGACATGGTGGTGGTGAATCTGTATCCCTTCGAACAGACCGTGGCCCGGCCAAATGTCAGCCTGCAGGAGGCGATCGAGAACATCGACATCGGCGGACCGTCCATGCTGCGCAGCGCAGCCAAGAATCACGACAGCGTCACGGTGGTAGTGGACCCCGCCGATTATGAAATGGTCGCCGCACAGATCAAGGCGAACGGCCAAACGACTTTGGAACAGCGGCGAACGCTAGCGGCCAAGGTTTTCGCACGCACCTCAGCTTACGATGCCGCCATCTCGGCGCACCTTGCCCAGGCCTTTGGGGCCGGGGTGCCCGCGAATTTACCCGCGCCCCTGCAAATCCAGGCGCCGCTGGTCCAGCCGTTGCGCTACGGCGAGAATCCACACCAGAAGGCAGCGCTCTATGGGGGCTTTACCTCGTATTTTCAGCAACTGCACGGCAAGGAGCTTTCGTATAATAACATCCTGGATTTAACCGCCGCAGCAAACCTGGTTGCGGAATTCTCGACCGAGCCGCCAACGCTGGCCATCCTGAAGCACACCAACCCCTGCGGCGTGGGGCAAGGTGCAAGTCTGCGCGAGGCCTGGGACAAAGCACTCGCGACGGACCGCCAGGCCCCCTTTGGCGGCATCATCGCGGTGAATTGTGTGCTCGACCCGGCCTGTGCGGAAGCGATTGCGGAGATCTTCAGCGAAGTCATTGTGGCGCCTGAGTTCGCCGCGGAGACGCTACGTATCTTGCAGAAGAAGAAGAATCTGCGCCTTCTCCGCGTTTTGAAATCCCCACTCACCGCGCAACCGTGGGAGGTGCGAAGTGTTGGCTCCGATTCGTTCTTGTGGCAGGAGCGTGATCTCAAAGTCACCACGGCTCAAAGCTTGAAAATCGCCGCGCGCCGAGAGCCCACGGCGAAGGAGTTGAAAGCCATGTTGTTCGGCTGGCGCGTGGTGAAGCATGTAAAATCCAACGCCATCGTTTACGCCGACGCTGATCGTACGCTGGGTATCGGCGCGGGCCAGATGAGCCGCGTGGATGCCAGCCGGATCGCGGTTTGGAAAGCGGGCGAGGCGGGTCTCTCGCTCAAAGGCAGCGTGGTGTGCAGCGACGCATTCTTTCCGTTTCCGGATGGTTTAGTCGCGGCGGCGGAGGCGGGCGCTACCGCAGCAATTCAGCCGGGGGGCTCGGTGCGCGACGCCGAAGTGATTGCGGCTGCGAATGAGCGCAACCTGGCGATGGCCTTCACGGGCATAAGGCACTTCCGGCACTGAACTGCGTTGACCCTCGTTCAGCGGAGCAGCCAATAGATAAGGCCGACCTGACCGAGGGAAATGGCGGCGATGGCAGCCCAGGTAAACCCTTCGCGTAAGCGCAGGTCGGCTTGGCGGGTTTCACTCAGCCAGAACTGGAGTCTCAGGGAGCCGATATCGATAGCATCGCCATTGCGCAAGACAGTTTGTTGAACGGCTTCGCCATTAACGGCGGCTAGGGCGTTAGGCTGGGCGCTCAGCACGATGCCCTCCGCGGGATCGAAGTGGAGCTCGAGATGCTGGTCCCAAACCCCGCTATCCTCCACTTGAAGTTCGGCGCTGGCAGAACGTCCGATGCGTACAGGAAAACGGCGGGCCACCCATGCAGTGCCCGCCTTTTTGCCAGACAGAACCTTAAGCTGGATCATTACCAGAGCCGGCGTAGAACATGGATTGTATCGCCTGGATAGACTTCCGGGTCCAAGCTGGGATTGTCCAGCGCTTTGATGCAATTTACGACCTGCGTGCGGCCATCCACACGAGTTAGCCTCACCTTCTTCTTGTTGGCAAAGTCGGTAAAGCCACCAACCGAGGCGATCGCTTTCAGGACCGTAATCCGGCCAGCATAAATCTGACGGTTAGGCGATTTCACTTCGCCATTCACGTAATACCAACGAGTGTCAGCCTGCTGCTTCACCGTGACCGTCATGTACTTGTAATAATTCGGTACGTAACACGCCCGGATTTCCTTCTCCAAGTCGCCCGGAGTCTTGCCGGCGGCCTTGAACGTCTTGTCCAAGGTCAGCTTGATGGTCCCATCTTCCCTGATCTTCTCGTCGAAATTCGGGATCGTGACCGGAGTATCCGTGAAGATGATTGTGAGTGAATCGCCCACGCGAAGCACCTCGGCTTCAGGACCACTGCCGCTTGCCGCGGTTGAGACGGCCACTGGACTGACAACCGGAGCCGCGGCCTGGGTGACACCCGACGCGGCTGGGCGGGTATCCGCTGCGGCTGTTAAGGCGGGTGGCACCTCTGCGAATTGTTGTCCTGGCTGCTGCGTTTGGCAGCCGGAGAGGTAGAGCCCCCCCAAAAGCAAACCACACACCGCGCCCCAAGACCCCAACCGTTTACCAACATTCCTGATGCTCATTTAATCTGAATCCCTCTCAATACTTCTGCTTGATATCCAATTTAGCCTGGTCTCCGGATGCCGCGTCTGCCTTCCCCGACGGTTCGGTTTCCTCGCTGCGATAATAATAATCATGGTAATATCCGCTGTAATAGTAATAGCTCTCATCCTGAGACATGTTGATGTTGTTCAACACAATGCCTACCAGGTTGCCGCCTACTTTCTCGACCAACTGCTTGGCGCGGATGTTCATCGGCTGCGGATAGCGGCGGTATTGGATCACCTGCAGGGTCATGTCCACTTCGCTGGCAAGGATTGAGGCATCGCTGACCCCCATGATTGGCGGAGAATCGAAGAACACGAAATCGTAGCGCTTTTTCAACTCACCGATCAAGTCCCGCATCTGCGCCGAGCTTAGAATGCCCAACGAACTGCTGGGCAATTTGCCGCTCGACAGGAAATCCAGCGTCGGCAGGCTGGTGGTCTGAATTACTTCCTCCAAGGAGTTCTGCTTCAACAAATAATTGGTGAGCCCGCGGTTGTTGTTCAGGCGCAGCATCTTGTGCAGTGTGGGACGGCGCAGATCGGAGTCCACCACCAAGGTCCGCTGTCCGCTTTGGGCGAACACAGCGGCTAAATTGAAGACCGTGGTTGATTTGCCTTCGCCGGCCCCGGCGCTGACGACGGCGACGGTGTTGAGCTTATCCTCCTTGCGCGAGAACAGAAGATTGGTGCGCAAGACGCGATAGGCCTCGGCATGCGGGCTCTCGGTTCCTTCGTCCATCAGCAAGCCGACATTCTGGGGGATGACCCCCAGCACGGGACATTGCAGCGAGCGCTCCACGTCATCAATCGTCTTGACGCTCGTGTCGAGATACTCGATGAAGAAGGCCAAACCGACGCCGACCACCAGGCCGATAATGATTCCCAGGGCGATGTTAAGCGGTTTGTTAGGGTGTGAAGGCGTGGCGCTGGGGACCGCCCTGTCTGTGATTTCCACCATCATGGTTTTCGGCAACTCCACATCGATCTTCTCGGAAGCGATCCTCATGTCGAGGATTTGGCGGAAGTGTTGGAGTTCCTCGAGCGCGCGCTTGGCTTCAAAATAGGGCCGGGTCAGGTTGGCCTCCGCAACGTCATTAGTTTTGGCCTGAGCCACTTCTTTTGTGAAATTGTCGAGACTGGTCTTCAGCGACACCACCCGCGCGTCAAGGCCGAGCATGATGCCCTCCACGCGGCTCTTGACCTTCTTGTGCAGGTCATCCGCCATGGCCTTGCATTTAATGACCTCGACGTGTTCGGGGCCAAGTTCTTTCTCCAGCCTCACAAGCGTCTGCTCTACCACGGTCAGTTGCTCAAGCAAGGAAGCGAGCAAGCTGTCCGAGGTGGCAGTCGGGATGGCTTGGGCCAGGCCTTCCGGGCCGAGATCCGTGCCAAGAGTCTTTAGGCGGTCCAGCAAGGTCGCCTGCCGGTCATATTCGGCCTTGCTTTCGATGCGCAGGCTTTCGAGCTTGCGCAACGTTTCGGCCGTCATCAGGATCGACGGGCCTTCTCCACTTGCCGCCGCATCGGAGATATTCAGTTTAATGCGCAGCTCATCCACGTTCGTCTGGGCTTTCTTAATCTTCGCTTCTTGCTCATCGAATCTATCCTGAAGCGCGACGATTCCGCCCTTGCTCAACTGCATGCGCTGCTCAAGCCGGTGGGCCTTATAAGCTTCAGCCACGGCATTGGCAATTCTGGCGGCTTCTTCCGCCTTCTCACTCGAATAGCTAATTTCAATAAGGCCGGTGTTGCGCACCAAGTGGAGCCCAATTCTATTCTTGAGTATCCGTTTAGTTTCTGAGGTCTTGAAAGGCTCGCCGCTGCCATATTTCCTGCCCCATTCCTTGTTCAGATCGAGTTCATCAATCACCTTGCCCAGGATAACGTCGGACTGAATCAACTCGAATTCAGTCTGCATGAAGTAGGGATCATAGGGCATGTTGCCTCCTCGCTCCATGATCCCGGAAATGTCAGGCGCGTCGCGCTCGATCTTAATGCGCGCGGTGCTGGAGTAGGACTCGGGCAGAATGAAAGTCACCAGGGTAGCCGTGATGACGACAAGGAGAAAGACCGCCAGGATAACCGTTTTGCGAATGCGGATGATGCGCCAATAATCCAGGAAATGCAGTTTGGTTTCCGGCGGCGGTGATACTTTCAATGGATCCATAAATCAAAAAAAAGGGGGAGGGCGGTCGCGACAGCCCAGCCCCCCCACTACATTATACCAGAGTCAGATCAATAGCTGCCGGTGACTCCTACGTAAATCCTGTTCCGGTCAAAACCCCGATCGGCTATGTCGGATTTCACGTTGTCGTAATTATATCCAACCTCCGCAGAGAAGTTGGGGGTGAAGCGATACTGCAGGCTCAGGCCGACCAAGTAATAGTTATCGGCTTCGCCATCAATCGTCCCGCCGTAATAGGTGGAGTTCTGATACTGGGCCAGCAGGGTCGCGTAGAGCTTCGGCGTTATCCGATGATTGACCGAGGCGAACACGGTGGCGGACTGTGCGTTGAGCGTAAGGTTACCGGCACTATTGGCGGAGAACAAGGAGGACGGGCTGTAATCGTAAACAAACCCCGCCTGCAAATAGCTTTCCGGCAGATACGTATATTTGAGGTTGAGCATCGCATACGGGCTCAGTTCGTCCTGGCTGGCTGGATTGTTGTAGTACTGAGTATATTGCCCTCCCGCCCGTATCGAACCGGTTAAGTCTGGCCGAAAGTTATGGTCCAACCCGAGATACAGGTAGTTCATGCGCGCATTCCGCTCGTCGCTCACTACGCGCACTGTCTGGTTATTAGCGTTCTGATACGACCCGATTTGCTGATTTCCGGTGTAGTCCAACTCCCTGAACTGGTACCCAAAAATGCCAGTGGTCTGTGGCTGGAGCAGGTAACGCAGGTCGAGATGGGCTACGTTGTCCAATTCATCCAGCAGGCCGGAGTTGCTGGGTTGCAAGAAGTTGCCGTTGCCATCCAGGTTCTGATTATCCGAATAGGAAAAGAATGTATTGGCGTAGCCCATTTCGGTTCCCAACTCCGGCGTGATCTGAGCAGTAAAAGTAACTGAGCCGAAATTGCGGAGGTTGTCCCCCGAAATGCGCTGGAAGCTATCGAAAGTATTCCCAGCCCGCAGCATATCAGGCTCCTGGCCGATTACGAAGGAGTCCGCGACCTTAAGTTGATACCGCTCGCTGAAAGCGTGGGAGAGGGCCACGTCGAAGTCGTGGGTTTGATCGTAATTATCCGTGTTGCCGAGTGGTTTATTGTCGTAGTACTTCAGGGAATAGACGTACCCGAAGCTGATGGTGGTCTGCTCCATCGGGAAGCTAAACCGCAGAAAAGGGCTGACCTCGAAGCCGGTGCTGCTGCGGTGGAAACCGGGGCCTGGATTAAAATTATCCGGCACTGTGTTGATGTTATCATCATAGAAGCCGCGCAGCGTGGCCCCGACGGTCCAGGGCTTGCCGGATTCTGTAGTCATGGCCGGCAGCAGTTCTGCCTGAAGACCGGAGGCGCCAACGGCAACCAAACCAACGGAGGCAACGATTCTTTTCATAGATATTGTTTAGCTTGTTTTACACCCACAGACGAACAACGCCAATAGTAAAACCTACATAGTTTTAACCAAGACCCCAGTCCTCTGTCAAATATTTCTTCAACTATTTCGCGATCATAAAAACGGCGCCCTTCGAGCTGGCTTCGCCTTCTGCCCGCCAAACCACGCGCGACCAATCCGATTCCGCTATCATTTGGCATACATTCACCGCTGCCAGACGGTGAACCCCAAGCACCGTTTCACAGAGCATCTGCCCGCCACACGAACAGGCGCGTTCCTTTGACCTACAGCACGCGCGTCCGTTCAAATCTTTCTTCAGCTACGGCGCGGGGATATTCAGGGTCTGGCCGACTTGCAAACGCCGCGGCTCCATCTTGGGATTGGCGGCCATCAGCGCTTCGAGTTTAACGCCGTACATCCGCGCAATTGAACTGGGTCTGTCGCCGGCCTTGACGATATGTGTGCGTGGAGTTGCTGCGGGCGTGGCCGCAAGCCGGCTCGGGTTTGTCGCATTGACCGGCGCCGGCTGGGCGGATGCCGGTGGTTGAGAAGCGCGCGTTACCGGCATAATAGCGCCGGGCCGATTCGTCAGGGTCTCCAGATGGAGTGCGTAGGCGTGCCACCTCTCGCTTACCTCTTGCAATTGCTTGTAATCCGCCGCAAGCTTCTCAAATTCACGCTGTCGGTTTTCCGTCCCCGGGTCCAGGGAGACGGTTGCGGCCAGTTGCTGTTTGCAGGCCAGGATGTGGGTCCTCACCAGTTCTTCCTTGCCTGAGTTCGGCAGGAGCTTGAGGTAACGCTCGTAATGGTAAATAGCAGCGGCGGGGTCGGGCTCCTTTTGATCATAGAGCAAGCCCAGTTCGAAGTGGGCCGGGGCCGATTTCGGATTCACCTCCAGCGCCTTCTCGAAGGACTGAATAGCGCCCGTAAAGTCCATGGTGCTCACCCGGCCTTTGCCCGCCAAAAAATACGGCTCCTTCTCCTCGTCCCCCGGGGCGGGGGGCACGCAACCGCCCAGCACACACCCGGCGAGCAGAAGCAGCGCGGTGCGAAAGAGGCCCACTGAAAACATCATGGCCTCATGGTAAACAAACCGGCGGCGTCAGGCAATCATGCGAACGGATTTTCCTTCGCACCCGCCGCCTGACGCCGAGGCAAACTCAGGGGGCTGACGCATAGGTAAACCCAACCCATTACCAAATGCACGGCCGCTGAGATCGCCAGCAGCACCAGATCTAACGCGCCCCAGCCGTACAGAACGACAACAGCGCTCAGCAGCAGCGCCCCCGGCATCAACGCCGCCCCCGCCAGGCGCCAGCTCCCGGGCAAGCTCAAATCCCGGTTCGCGAAGAACCCTGCCAGCCACGCCGGCAGAAAATACACCGTCGCCAAAATCGCCCAGCTCAGCATCAGACCCCCGACCACCAACACAGCGACGATCGCCAGAATCGCCGGCGCCCAGGCGCCCCACCAGGGCCCGAGTTCGGCGCGGTTGAACGCCGCCGCCCAGCGCGGCGGATATGCGCAGCGCATGCAGCCGAACAGTGAAAAGACCTTGCAGTCGGTCCGGCCAAACTCCACCTGCACCTGCGCTGCCGAGCGCGCTTCCCCGCTGTGGTCCAAATCGACGACGAGTGCCAGAAACCGCCCCTCCGCCAGGCGCAAAGGCGTTGGACCATGCCAGTCCAATCTGCCGGAACGAAGCTCTCCTTGCGGCGGCAGTTGACGGATGGCGTCACCGATGGTGGGAAACCAGGCCTGATGCAGGAACCAGACGACGCTGCCGGCAGCAAAGAGTGCGACGATGAACTGCACCAGCAGCAATCGCGCAAAGGACGCGCCCGCAAAAGCGGCCACGCCCCGCATTGTCAGCGGTTGCCAAGCGATTTGTGCTTTTTCGACCGGTTCGTTCATACGCGGCCCCTCGCGGCAAGTCAGCGCTTGTCTCCCAGGCGAACGGCTCTCGCAAGCCGCTTCGGGGCACTCCGGAGGCCGTTCAGGGCGCGGGCGCTCGAGTGGTCGGCGGCGCTGAGGGCGTTGGCGGCTGGTTTGGCGGTGGTGTGACGATGACTGGAACTGGATACCGCAGTTTCATCACGTCATCCACCAGCACTTCCACATAGTAGATGCCGGCGGCCTTAAACTCGACTTGGGCGAAGACCGTGACATTGGTTGCGTGCTGGCCGGCGTCCGGCAGCGTGAATTTCACTTCACCCTTGCGCAGAACCGTGGTCTGGTCGGGCGCGATGAATCGCGAGGTCTCAACGAAGCGGCCCACGCCGGCGGTCCAACGGTTAAATACGCTCAGCTTGAACGCCACCACCGGCAGTTGGGGCACGCGAATAAAGCTAATCACGCCGATCAGGAAGAAATTCCCGTTGGCTTCCTGGCGGACTTCCTCGCACATCAGCGAGGATTGCAAATCAGGCAAAATTCGGGTCGCTTGCATCAGTAATCAGGCTTGTTTCAGGTTTCGTCCTAAGGGCTCCGGAATCAGCGCGCGGCCCGCTCGGCTGCGCGCACAGTATTTTGCATCAGCATGGCAATCGTCATCGGGCCCACGCCCCCCGGGTTAGGCGTGATCTTGCCCGCCACCGGTTGCACAGCCGCGAAATCCACATCGCCGACCAGCCGCGAGCCGCCTTTGGCCGCGGGATCATTGACCCGGTTCACGCCCACATCCACCACCACCGCGCCGGGTTTGACCATGTCCGCCTTCACGAATTCCGCCACCCCCATCGCCGCGATCAGAATGTCCGCTCGCTGGCAGTGGGCCCGGATATCTCGCGTCGCGGAGTGGCAAATGGTCACCGTGGCGTTGGCGGACTGCTCTTTCTGGCAAAGCATCACCGCCATGGGCTTTCCGACGATGTTGCCGCGCCCCAGCACGACCACTTCCGCCCCGCTGGTCCTGACCTTGGACCGCGCCAGCAACTCGCATATGCCGGCTGGAGTGCACGGAAGAAAACCTGTCGGATCGCCTAGCATCAACTTGCCTACATTGACCGGATTAAACCCGTCCACGTCCTTTTCCGGGAGCACGCTGGCATAGACGACGGTCGCCCGGAGATGGGAGGGCAGCGGAGCTTGCACCAGTATGCCGTGCAAGCGTGTGTCGGCGTTAAGCCGAACCAGCAGCGCAAGCAGTTCGGCCTCACTGGCGGTCTCAGGCAACACGTGCGTCTCTGAATAGATCCCCAGCTCGGCGCACGTCTTTTCCTTCCGTCCGACATACACCTTCGACGCCGGGTCTTCGCCGACGCGCACGAAAGCGAGGCCCGGCGGCACGCCGCTCGCCTTCAACGCCGCGATGCGCTGGACCAACTCGCCTTGCAGTTGCCGGGCGATGCTCCGCCCGTCGATCAGGTTCGCTGGAGGCATTACTCCAGGACCTGGATCTTCTGGATCGTGATGACCGGCGTGTTTCCCCAGCGCTCGTCCAGGCCTTCCTCGCCTGTCACAATAATCCGCAGGCCCTTGTACCGCCGCAGGTCGAGATCCTTGGAGGTGGTGAAGAGGTAATCAATATCCCGCCCATTCTCCGGGCTGACGAGCACAAACTTGGAGGGCGCCTGGATGCTGGTCATGCCGCGCACGATGCCTTCCCGCTGCACAATCCGCGGCGGCGGCGGTTCCTCCACCACTGGCTCGGACGGCGGCGTCACCGGGTTCGTCATCGCGGGCGTTTCCGTTGAAGGCGGCACGACTGGATTCTCAGTGGGCGGCGGCGCAACCGGCGGGACCGCCGCCACAATAGTTGGCGCCGGCGCTGGCTCGGGTGGCGCCGGGGTGGGAGCGGGAGCCTCGGCCGGTCCCTGTTTCAGATACTGCGCCGCCATGAACGCATACGCGCTTGTCGGCGCCTCGATCTCCGTCCAGTCACCTTTCGTCGTGATCGTCTTCACGGCGTCGCCGCTGTGCAATAAGCCAATCACGCTGTAGTTCTCACCCGGGCCGCTGCGCAGGTTCAGTTTCTTCGGTTTGACCGTCTGGTTGCCTGCGTCGATGAACGCAGTATTGATCCACACATGCGCGCCGGGCGGCAGCGCGATCTTAGCCCAGGCCGACGGCTCCTCCGGCCCGGAATTATTCCGCACGATCTCCTCAAGCACGGTCACCGTTTGGCCTTTCGTTATCCGCGTCACCACTTCGCTCTTGAGCCTGGCCTGACCGCGCACATTGACGTTGCTGGCCACGACGGTCGCCGGACCGGCCACCAGCGGCACGGTCTTCAGTTCCGGGGCCGGGGCCTTCTTCTTCGCTGCGGCCTTCTTTTCAACTTTCTTCTTCGCGGCCTTCTTCTTGCCCGCCTTGGCCGCGGGCGCGTTGGTCTTGGCGGTCGCCGGCGTCAGTGTGGCCGCGGGCGCGGCCGCCGGCATGGCAATCGGCGCAGCCGGGGTTGGATTGGTTGCCTGTTGGGCCAACAAGCTGGTCGAAAGCATCGCCCCCAGAATTAACAAACAGTTCTTTTTCATAACTCAGCACATTAGAGATCTAACCTCGGGTTCTGTCAATGTCCGCCATTTGCCTGGCGGCAGCTCGCCCAGCTTGATTTTCCCGATCTGGACCCGCTGCAAACGCTTCACCGTCACTTGCTGCGACTCGAACAGCCGCCGCACTTCGTGATACTTGCCCTGCGCCAATTCCAATTCCACTACGCTCTGCGCCTGGCTCGCCGAGACCAGCCGCGCCTTTTCCGCCTTCAATTTGTCCCCCTGATACACCAGACCGCGCGTAAACCGGGTCAGCACCTCTGCCGCCAATCGCCCTTCCACCGTCGCCACATACTTCTTATGCACCCCGTAGCGGGGATGCGTTAAGCGCAGGCTGAACTCGCCATCGTTGGTCAGGAAGATCAACCCTTCACTGTTGTAATCCAACCGCCCCACTGAATGCAAGTGCCCCCATTCTTTCGGCAGCAAGCCGTAGATCGTCGGGCGCTCAAATTCATCGTTGCGCGAGCAAACCAGACGCGGCGGCTTGTTGAGCGCCACGTAAAGCTTGCGCTTCGCCCGGATCGGCTGGCCGTCCACCGCCACCCGGTCGTGGACGGGATCAACCCGGGTGCCCAATTGCCCAATCGTCTCGCCATTGACCGCCACCCGTCCGGCCAGAATCATCTGCTCGCCGGCGCGCCGCGAGGCGACACCCGCTTCCGCCAGGAATTTTTGCAG
>Ga0182014_10000991_pt1 | contig 38661 bp, 31 predicted proteins | sample 612S2DmetaG_FD_120489 | JGI IMG/M metagenome (GOLD analysis project Ga0182014, IMG submission 120489) | Permafrost microbial communities from Stordalen Mire, Sweden - 612S2D metaG | ecosystem: Environmental > Terrestrial > Soil > Wetlands > Permafrost | place: Sweden: Stordalen | collected... | reverse complement strand
AGCCGGAGGCCTTTCCATTCCCAGGCGCCCTCGTTCGTCGTGCGGGGACCGTCCGGGCTGGATCGCGGTCCCCGGTCCATGGCGGCTCCGGAATCGCGAAGGTCGGAATACAGTTCGCCCCGGCTGCGCCGCTCATCCGGGATCGGGTCATCTCCCGTGACCGGCCTGTGGATATCCCTGGCTGAGTGCTCGCCGGCGTCCGCCCGGACCGGTCTGCTGTCGACGGCAGAGCCGTGGTTGTGGTGGCGGTCGGTAGCCATAAGGAACGAGTGCTCCGGGGGCCCGGGGACAGCTAGTGCGAATGTCCGCCATAACGGGCACTCGTCAACTTCACGGATACCTTAACCGGGCGGTTCGGAACGCGGGAGAAGTTTTGTCCCTGGTGCCGTGAACTGCTGCGGATCATCCGCAGGGGCACCGGGTCGATCAAGGAGATCGCCAAGCCCAGGGCGGCCGAGCACGGTCCGCCGTTTCGGTCTGACCGGCACTAGATGAGCGGCTGCAGGACCGGGGATGCGCCGGATGAGGAGTTCGGCTTCGGCCGCCAGCCCCATAGCCCTTTCCAGCCGGGGAACAGGCACAGCACAACGAACCCGACGGCCACTACGAGCCGGCAATAGACCGACAGGTCAAGCCCTTCGAAGTTGACCATGCGCTCGATCCAGATGGGCGGGTTCCACGGGATCCCCGGCATATACACCGGCGCGGCCAGGATCAGGCGGACCAGCACCAGCCAATCCAGCCGGGACGCGGGATAAACCGCCAGCAGGCTGATGGCCATCACGTCGTACCAGGGCCGCTGATAGGACCACATCAGCAGCCACGCCAGGCTGACCGCCAGCGCCGGGCTCAGGGCCGGCAGGCTCGGGGTGCCGTCGGGGAAGCGGAAAAACGCGAGGATGGCGACGGCGCCAAAGGCGACCCCGGCGACCAGTGTCAGATTGGCCGGCATGATGAACGCGCCGAACGTCTGATAGCCGAGCGGCCGATAGAAGATCTGGTACATGGTGTCCCAGGTAGTCCCGGGACCGCGGCTGATAAGGGCCGAAATGGCAGGCTGGCCGGCTATCGCGTACACGGGCACGAAGATCAGTGCGAAACCGGCGCTCGCGGCCCCGAGCGCCCTGAGCGATTTGCGGCCGGCCCAGATCACGCCGACCCCGAACGCCGCGTACGGGATCTTGATGGCTGCGGCGATCCCGATGAACAGCCCGGCGAGCAGGAATTTCCACAGCGCCGGCCGCTTGCTGTTCGGTCTGATCGTCAGCATCAGGATCCCCAGCAGCCCGAACGCGGCACTCAGACCGTCGATGTGGCCGCTGGCCACGATCTCCCATAGCAGCAGTGGATTGACCGTCCACAGCAGGTGCGCGCGCAGGCGGCGGGCCGGGTCTCGCCGCAGCACCCGGTCCAGCATCAGCGTCACGGCGCCGAACGCGATCGACGTCAGGAGCTTCAGCCAGAACGTGATCCGGGCCACGGACGTACCGCCCAGTTCCGCCGCGGCCCACTCCTCGGCCGTCGCCATCGGGCCGTAGACCGAGACGTTGGTCTGCCATGACGGCGGGATCCACTGGCCGACTGGGTCACCCGAATTCTTCAGTTCTTGCGGGGTCATGACGTACGGGCTGTGGCCGGTGGCGGCCATCCGGCCGTTGGCCGCATAGCTGACGACGTCGGTGGACCCCCCGGCCGGCAGCACGGTCAGCGTCGCCACGACCAGGAAAGAAAAAATGATCATCGCCCGGGCCGACGGCCGGGCGCCGCGCGCCACGGCGGCAAGCCCCGCGATGATCCCGGCCCCGCCGGCGCCGGCCACCGTCCACGACGCGAACGTCACCAGCGGAATCGACGGACGCAGCGAGAACCACCACGGAGGGCCTGCCGCGGGCCTCGGGATGTGGATGACGGCCGAGCTGGGGCCAGCCACCAGCACCGCGATTATGATCGCGGCCGCGAAAATGATCAGGATCGCCGCGATCCGCGCCAGGACGAGGCTCAGCCAGTCAGGTGCGGGCCGGGACCCGTCCTTGTCCGCCGGTGCGGAAGCCGGTGAAGGGACATCGGCCGGGCGGGGACCATCCGGGGTGTACCGGGTGGTCCGGTCCGTGCGTGACCACATGCTGGCCGCGGTCGCGGGCACCGGCCGTCGTGGAGAGCCCGTGCCGGAGGCCTCTGGATGGGCCGAACGGGACGGTTCGCCGCCTCTCCCCAACCTGCTCGCCACCCCTGCCTGCCGGATCAAGATCGCCAATGACGGCGTCGGCGTCCTTCTTCCGCGCCAGGCCTGCGGCACGGCACCCTCGCCAAAACGCGGGTGCACCCTCCAAAATTTACAGGACCGGAGCGGAAAGACGGCACACGGTGCGGGAAGACCACGACCTGGGACGAACCGGCGGCAGGATAACCGGCCCGGATCAATCCCTCCATGGATCCGGAGGCCGTCGGCGGCTCGTGGCAGTCACGCAGCACCGCTGACGCCATCTGCCTTACCGACCATGGCTTTTGTATACAAAATGTAGGAAGATGCGGATCGTGTCAAGCTGAACGCATAATGTTCCAGGGGGGACGTCTGGGCCCGGAGGTGTCACCGTGCAGGAACGTCCCGCCTACCTTGTCGTTGCTGATGAGCTACGTCAGCAAATATTGACCGGCCGTTATGGGCCCGGTGCGCGGCTCCCCACGATGGAAGAACTGCGCCGCGCTTATGGCGTGTCGGAAATTGTGATCAGGCACGCGGTATCGCTGCTCCGGCTCGAGGGCCTGGTCGAAACGCGGCGCGGCGGCGGCACGATTGTGCGCGCCCGGCCGCAGGTGCGGCGGCGGCCCATGGAGCGCTACGCCGCTGACGCGCGGCAAGCCGCCGAAAGGTACACCGCAGGGCCCGGCCAGGCCACTGATCCCCGCACGTCATTCACCGAGGATCACGCCATCGAATGGCAGGAGTATCAACTGACGGCCCGCTACTCGGACGCCGCCGCTGACGAGGAACTAGCGGCGCTCTTCGGTACTGAGCCGGGCACGCCCCTGCTCTGCAGGCACTTTGTGTTCTACGCCCGCGGAGAACCGGAGCAGATTAGCGTCAACTACCTGCCGATGGATCTCGTGGCAGGAACTCCCGTGGCCGACCCCGCCCGGGAGCCCTGGCCGGGCGGGACCTTCGCCCAGCTCGCCTTTCTCGGTCATTCCGTGTCACGGGTGGAGGAGTCGGTCAGCGCCCGCATGCCGAGTGAAGCGGAAGCACTGACGTTGCGGGTGGCGCAGGGGGTCCCGGTGTTCGCGATCCTGCGGCGGCTGATTTCCGGCGACGCGGTGCTGGAAGTCTGCCGTCACATCGTGATTCCGGCCGACCGCGTCGTCCTTGAATACGGGATCGAAGTCGGCGCGCCGGTACCGGGCGATTTAGCGGAAGTGTGCCGCAGCTCACGGTGACATTGACCAGCGCGGCGTCCGCGACGTTCTCCGGGAACGTGGTGCTCTACGCCACCAGGCTCTCGGGCGAGCTGCTCGGGCCTACCCTGACTCTCACCCCGGGTAACGCCGAATCGACACTGCTGCAGGTGCTGAACACGCTGACCCGCTGGTCCCGGTCACAATGACGAACGTGACCGCGGACCAGCCGGTCGTCCTCGGCAACTCCGTGGCGGTCAGCGGGCTGGCCGTCACGGCCAGCTAGTCAGCGCCGCTACCGGCCATCTGCGGCCGGCAGCCTGCCCGGCCCGCGCGTGGCCGTCACCGGGCCCGCGCAAACGAGCACGGCGCATGGGGCGTCATCGGCGCGGCGCCCCATGCGCCGTCCGTGCTACTGCGGAGTCGCAGGGCCCTCAGGGCTGGCGCACGCGGCCGTTCACCTCGGCGTCCAGCCCGGCCGGGGCCGTTGAGGCCGCATCCTCGGCCTCCTCATCCGGATAGGGCGGCGCGGGCTCAGGCTGGCGCTTGCGCAGCACGATCGCTACGGCCGCGCCGGCTGCGACCAGCACCGCCAGGCCCACCGCACCGGGCCAGCCCAGCAACCGCCGCGCCTTCGACGGTTTGGGATCGACCCGCCGTGCGGTTGCCTTGAGCGCCGCGGAAACCTTGGGGGCGACCGTCTCACTGACTGCGTTGGCGGCATCCTCGATGCGCGGCGCCGCCCACTCGCGGGCATCGTGGACGCCCTGCTCCACGCCCTGCGCGGCCGTCGCCCCGACCCGCTTGCTCAGCGGCACGACCTGCGCCGCCGCGTCCTGGGCCCGGTTGCGGGCCACGTCGGCCGCCTCCCGCGCGCGGCTGCGGGCCACGTCCGCCGTGTCCTGGGCCCGGTTGCGGGCCACGTCCGCGGCGTCGGCGGCCCGGCCGCGGGCGACGCTTGCCGCGTCCTGCGCACGGGCACGGACCACGTCAGCTCCGGCGGCCGCCCGGGCCCTGGCCTTCTTGGATTTCGTAAGGGACACAGTTGACCTCCTGCAAAGAATCTCGACTCAAACACTTCCCGTGACCCGCATCCTCAACCCTCCGCGATTGCCGCGGCCGGGCCGTGCGGGCCTTTCGCGCCTACAGCCCCTCAGTCCGGTAGCCCCCTTAGTCCGGCCGGTCCTGGGCATCACGGCGGCCGGTCACGCGATATTGCTTGTACCGTGGAAGTGTACGGAACATGTATCTGCCCCTTCAGACGGCTACGGCGCCGGCTATGCGAGGATTCCCGGCATGACCAATACGCTTACCGCGACACTCAACACTAACCAGGGCGCGATCAAGGTCCGGCTTTTCCCTGATCAGGCACCGCAGACCGTGCGTAACTTCGTCGAACTGGCCGAGGGGGCCAGGAAGTGGACCGATCCCCGGACCGGGGCTCAGTCCAGCGACAGGCTCTACGACGGAACGATTTTCCACCGCGTGATCGCGGACTTCATGGTCCAGGGCGGTGACCCTCTCGGCACCGGGACCGGCGGCCCCGGTTACAAGTTCGGCGACGAGATCCACCCGGACCTCGGCTTCAACCGCCCCTACCTGCTGGCGATGGCCAACGCCGGGCCGGGGACCAACGGATCACAGTTTTTCATCACGGTCGTCCCCACCCCATGGCTCACCGGTAAGCACACCATCTTCGGTGAGGTCATCGAGGGAGCCGATCTCGTTCAGGCGATCAGCCAGGCCAAGACCGACAGGCGGGACCGCCCGGCTCAGGACATCGTGCTTGAGTCAGTGGTGATCGACCGTGACGGCGACGCGCCCGGCGCGTCCAGGTAGACGTCGTTGGACGCCCCCGGGCAACCCGACGGCCGCATGAGTGGGCCGGCCGCTGAGGTGCCAACCTGTTTCCGGCATCCCGGCCGCGAAACGTATGTCTCGTGCGTGCGCTGCGGGCGCCCCGCATGCCCCGACTGCCTACGGTCCGCCGCGGTGGGCCAGCAGTGCGTCGAATGCGTCCGGGGCGCGAACAAGGGTGCCCGGGAGGCGAGGACGGAATTTGGCGGGCGAACGGTCACGGCGCCCGTCGTCACCTGGACGTTGGTCGGTATCAACGTTCTCCTCTACCTGGCCGTCCTGGCCCGCCCCAGCATCGCCGACAACCTCGAGATGGTGGGTTACGCCAGCAACGGCCGCGGTGCCATCGGCGTCGGGGCCGGTCAGTGGTACCGCCTGATCACATCGGCCTTCGTGGCACCGACCGGCGGGCTCGGTATCACCGATATCGCCTTCAACATGTGGGCCCTGATCTTCGTGGGGCCGTCTCTGGAGCGGATGCTGGGGTCCACTCGCTATCTCGCGGTGTACCTGCTCAGCGCGCTCGGCGGCGGGGTGATGCTCTATTACCTGGTGGCGCTCAACCAGCCTGCGCTCGGTGCGTCCGGGGCCATTTTCGGTCTCTTCGGCGCCTGGTTCGTGGTGTCCCGGCGGCGAGGCTTGGACAGCCGGGGCATCATCGGGCTGATCGTGATCAACCTGGCGCTCGGCTTCGTGGTGCCGCACATCGCGTGGCAGGACCACATCGGCGGCCTGATCACCGGGGTAGTCGTGACGGCGGCCTACGCCTACGCTCCGCGTTCCCGGCGGCGACTGGTCCAGGGCGGCGTCACGGTGGCCGTGCTCGCCCTGCTGGTTCTCGCCGTGGTCGTACGGAACGGCCAGATCGGCGTGTCCGGGTTCTGAGCCCAAACTGGTGAGCCCGGTTCGGTGGGTCGCGGGTCACCGCGTGCCTACCGCCACCGGGTGGCCAGAATCACCCCGCCGATGATCAGGGCGAAGCCGATCACCACGTTCCAGTCACCCAGGGCCGACATCCCGGCTAGCTGGTCGTTGGTGAGGTAGAAGACAGCGATCCACACCAGCCCGATGACCAGGCACGCCACCATCGTGGGAGCCAGCCACGGGGGGCTGACCTTGGCCCTCGCCGACCTCGGCGGGGGCACGTACACCGCCTTCTTGCGGACGCGGGACTTCGGCACCGTCATCTCCTGGTCTGGGGCGGGTGCTGGCGCACCGGCGCGGGGCTCGGGCTGCTGGCGTAATGGTAGTGGGTTACGCCCTTCCGTGCAGCAACGCGAAACGGCGGCCCGTCCGAAGACGGGCCGCCGTCGCAGGCCGGTGAAGCTGGCCGGTGTGCCCGTTTCAGTTACCTCCGCCGTTACCTCCGCCGCCGTTACCTCCGCCGCCACCCGTACCTCCGCCACCCGGGGCGCCGGAGTCCGTCGCTGAGGGTGTCGGGCTGGCGGACGGTGTGGCGCTTGGTGTCGGGCTGGCGGTCGGGGTGGTCGGCTGGGCCGCGACGAAGATCGTCACCGGCGTGCCCTTGACCGCTGAGCTATTGCCCGTGGGGTTCTGCGCGAAGACATTCCCGGGTGTGGTACCGGCCGGCGCGCCGGACTCGGTCTTCGACACGACGCTGAACCCGGCGGTCTGGAGGAGCTGCGTCGCGGTGGCCTGTGAATCACCGACCACGGACGGTACGGGCACCGCGCCGCCGGAGACGGTGAGCGTAATCTGGGTGCCCGGAGGCTCGTTGGTGCCCGCCGCGGGCGACTGCTTCGTCACCTGGCCTGCCGGTACGGTCGACGCTGGGTCCGATACCGTTTTGTAGGTCAGACCTTGGCTGGTCAGCGTGCTCTCGGCGGTGCCGGCCTGCTCGTTAGTCACGTTCGGGACCGATATCAGCTTCGGGCCGGTCGAGACGTCCAGCGTGACCACGGTGTTGGCCTTGACATTGTTGCCCTGCGGCGGATTCGTGCTGATCACGTCGCCCTTGGCGACCTGGGAACTAGCCTGGGGGACCACATTGGCCTGCAGGTGGGCGGCGTGGATCTCCTGCACGGCCTTGGCTTGCGGCAGACCCACCACCAGTGGCACCGCGTCGGTTTTGCCGCCGCCACCGAACATCATGTAGGCGAGCGCGCCCACCGCGCCGAGGACGACCAGCAGGCCCAGGACCCACAGCAGCGCCCGGTAGCGGTGCCGCGGCGGCCCTCCCTGGGTGTCCTCCTGGCCGTAGTTGTAGGACGGGACGGCCGTGGTGGGGCTGGCCATCATCGTGGCACTGCCCATCTGCTGCGTGCGCCCGTAGTTGTCGATCCGCGTCGGGGCGGCCACGGCCATGCCGTTCATGGCGCGCTGGATGTCCATCCGCATCTCGCCCGCGCTCTGGTACCGGTCGGCCCGGTCCTTGGCCATCGCCTTCAGCACGATGGCGTCCGCCCACGGGGGGATCTCCGGGTCCACGACCGACGGCGGCACCGGGTTCTCCCGGACGTGCTGGTAGGCGATCGCGACCGGTGAGTCACCGGTGAACGGCGGGCGCCCGGTGAGCAGTTCGTACATCAGGCAGCCGGTGGAGTAGAGGTCACTGCGGGCATCGACCCGCTCGCCGCGTGCCTGCTCCGGCGACAGGTACTGGGCCGTGCCGATGACCTGCGCGGTCTGGGTCATCGTGGCCTGGTCGTCGCTCATGGCCCGGGCGATGCCGAAGTCCATCACCTTGATGTCGCCGTTGCGGGTCACCATGACGTTACCCGGCTTGATGTCGCGGTGCACGATGCCGGACTCGTGGCTGTAGTCCAGCGCGCCCAGCACCCCGTCGATGATTTCCAGCGCCCGTTCCGGCAGCAGCCGGTGATCGGCCTGCAGCAGGTCGCGGACGGTCCGGCCGTCCACGTACTCCATGACGATGTAGGGGACGGGGAGACCGGCCGCCATGTCCTCGCCGGTGTCGTAGACCGCGACGATGGACGGGTTGTTCAGGGATGCCGCCGACTGTGCCTCGCGGCGGAACCGGGCCTGGAATGTGTGGTCCCGGGCCAGGTCGATGCGGAGTGTCTTGATGGCGACGGTGCGGTCGAGGCGGATGTCGTGGGCCCGGTACACCTCGGCCATGCCACCACGGCCGACGACGCGGTCGAGTTCGTAGCGCTCACCGAGCAGTCGGGGCTGTGTCATATCTCGCACTTTGCCAAACCATCCCGCATAGTTTCATCACCGGCCCCTATTGGGACCCGATTACTTTCGTCAACGACCCGATTACTTTCGTCAACGAGATGCCGCCGCCCGATGTCCCCTTCGTTGATGTCGGCGTTGATGTCGGCGTTGGTGTTGGTGTTGGTGTTGGTGTTGGTGTCGGTGTCGGTGTTGGTTTTGGTGTCGGTTTTGGTGTCGGTGGCGGAGCCGACTTCGTGGTCTTTACCGGTGGTACCGGCTTCGTCGTTGTTACCGGCGGGGGCAGAGTCGATCTACCGCCTGTCGCTACTCCCAGAGTAGGCGTAGTCGCTACGACGCTGGCCGGAACATGAATCTGAGTAGGGGTTGTCCTCGTGGACGCGCTCCTGCTCGCGGAGACGGCCGGGGATGTCGCGGTCGGGCTGACGGGGGAGGTATCGCTGGTAGTGCTCATCGGACGGCCGGAGAGCATGACCGCCGCGACGGTACCGCCGATCCCGGCGATCGCCACACTCACCGCCGCGGCGAGAAACGCCGACCTCCGACGGTGACGATTGTCACCAGGCTGCCGTCCGTTACTGGCCGGCCGGCCGCCGAAATTCGCGCCCGTGAGGGCCGTCACGGGCAGGTCGGCTCGCGTGAGCGCGGCACCGAGAGAGGGATTCGTCACCGCTCCGGGGAAGATCTCCCCCGTCCGGGTCAGCTCGTCCGCTCCGTCGCCGGGCACCGCTTCGGCCACCAGGTCGGGCGACCGGGGCAGCCCGCTGCGCAGCTGGCGGGCGCGGTCGGCCACCCACCGGGCGCTTTGCGGCCGCTCCTCCGGCTGCTTGGCCAGCATGTCGGTGACCAGTGCCGCGACCGGAGCGGGCACGTCGTCCGGCAGTGGCGGCACCGGGCGATGCATATGGGCCACCGCGATCGCGACCGGCGTCTCCGCGGTGAACGGCGGTGTACCGGTGAGGCACTCGTAGGCGACGACACCGAGGGAGTAGATGTCGGAGGCGGAGGTGATGGTCCCGCCGGTCGCCTGTTCGGGCGAGACGTAGCTGGCCGTGCCCATGACCATTCCGGTCTGGGTCAGGTGGGATGCCTGAGCGGCCCACATCGCGCGCGCGATCCCGAAGTCGGTGATCTTCGTCGTGCCCTCGGTGGTGACGAGCAGGTTGCCCGGCTTGATGTCGCGGTGGATGATGCCCGCCTCGTGCGCCGCGGACAGTGCGTCGGCAGCCTGGCTCACAATCCGGAGGGTGTCGGCGCTGGACAACCGCCCCTGCCGGGCGATCAGCGCCGACAGCGGCTCGCCGGACACCAGCTCCATGACCAGGTACGCGCCGCCGGATGGCAGATCGGACGGTGCCTCCTCGTCGGAGGAGGTCTCGCCGTAGTCAAAGACCTGGGCGATGTTCGGATGAGACAGCGATGCCGCGTAGCGGGCCTCGGCACGGAACCGGGCCCGGAACGCCTCGTCGGTCGCGTGCGCCGCCGAGAGCAGCTTGACGGCGACGGGGCGGTCGAGCAGTTCGTCGGTGCCGCGCCATACTTCGCCCATGCCGCCAACCGCTATCCGGCCGGTCAGCCGGTAACGTCCGCCCAGCAGGTGATCGTTCACCCGTTCACCCGTTCTCCAGATACGCCTTGAGGACAGCGACGGCGATCGGGGCGGCCGCCGCGGCGCCGTAACCGCCGCCCTGAATGATGACGCCGACAGCCATCGAACGGTTGCCGTTAGCGGCAAAACAAGTGAAAACGGCGTCGTTCAGGCCGCTGTTGTTGACCCCGTTCTGCGCCGTTCCGGTCTTGCCGGCGATCTGCACCCCGGGGATGGCGTTCTTGAACGCCGCTGCGGTCCCGTCCGGGGAGCTGACCACGCTCAGCATCATCGTCTTGATCTCGCTGGCGGCGGCCGGGCTGACCGGCTGGCTCAGCGCCGCAGGGGATGCCGAATCGACGATGCTCAGGTCGGCGGCCTGGACCTGCTGGACGAGGTAGGGCTTCATCAGCGTGCCGTTGTTGGCGATGGTTGCGGAGAACATGGCCTCCTGCAGCGGTGTCACCGTGTCGTCCTTCTGGCCGATGGCGGACATCGCGGTGAAGGACTGGGCCGGTTCCAGCGGGAAGTTGCTCTGCACGACCGACGACGGGATCTTCAGATTCGGGTCGTTCATGCCGTACTTCTCGGCCATGCTCTTCAGCGTCGCCGAGCCGAGCTGCATGCCGATGTTGGCGAAGGCGGTGTTGCACGACTCGGTGAACGCGGTGATGATCGTCGCCTTGCCGTTGCCCATGGTCCCGCACTGCTCGCCGTTGTTGTTGATCAGGCGGGTGCTGGTCTGCGGTAGCTGCAGGCTGGTGGGCGCGTCGACGACCGTGTTCGGGTTGTCGTTGCCCTGGGTGAACGCCGCGGAGCTGGTGACGATCTTGAATGTCGAGCCCGGCGGGAACGTTGCGTCGGTGGCCCGGTTCAGGAGCGGCTGGTTCGGGTCCGTCAGGAGCTTCTTGTCGTTGGCGTTGAGCTGGTTCCCGTCCAGCACGGCCAGCTGGTTCGGGTCGTATGAGGGATAGGAGGCTATCGCGAGGATGGCCCCGGTCTGCGGGTTCAGCGCCACCACCGCGCCCGCCTTCCCGCTGGACTGCAGTGCGCTCCACGCCGCGTTCTGCGCGTTGGAGTCCAGGGTGAGCTGGACGGTCGCGCCCTTCCGGGGCTTGTTGGTGATCATATCGATCACGTTCCGGACGGCCAGATTGGAGGAATTGCCGGTCAGATAGGAGTTCTCCGCGGACTCGACGCCGGACGCGCTATACAGCGCGTCGTAGCCAGTGGCAGGGGCGTACTCCTGGCCGAGCGGGTACACGCGCTGGTACTTGTACACGCCGCCGACGTTCTTCGATTCGGCGATGACCTTGCCGTCCGCCGTGGTGATCTCGCCCCGCTGGTACTGGAACTGGGCCGCGAAGGCGCGCGAGTTCCCCGGTTTGTCGGTCAGGCTCCCGGCCTCGAACGCCTGCAGGTAGTTCACGTTCGCGAGCAGCAGCACGAACATGACCAGGGCGGCGATCGAGATCCGGCGTAGGGCGCGGTTCACGAGAGGTTCACCACCTGGGTCATTCCTTCGTCCTGGATCGGCTGTGGCGGCGGCTTGCGGGCCGTGTCGCTGAGCCGCATGAGCAGCGCGATCAGTATCCAGCTGGCGACGAGCGAGGAGCCGCCCTGGGAAAGGAATGGGGTGGTGATGCCGGTCAGCGGGATCAGTCGCGTCACCCCGCCCACGATCACGAAGATCTGCAGCGCCAGCATAAACGCGAGACCGCCGGCCAGGATCTTGGAGAACGGGTCCTTGACGGAAAGGGATGTGGCCAGGCCGCGCTGCACGATCAGGCCGTACAGCAGCAGGATCGCCATCAGCCCGGTCATGCCGAGCTCCTCGCCGAACGCGGTGACCACGAAGTCGCTCTGCACCAGCGGGGTGAGGTAAGGCTGGCCGCCGCCGAGGCCTTTCCCGAGGATCCCTCCCGACGCCATCCCGTAGATGCCCTGAACGAGCTGAAACGCGTTGTTGAACGGGTTCTGGCCGGCGAAGGGGTGCAGCCAGATCTGGAATCGCTCGCCCACGTGCGCGAAGAGCTTGCTGGCCGAATAGGCACCCGCGACGAAAAGAACGAACCCGATCAGGAGCCAGGATGTCCGCTGCGTGGCGATGTAGAGCATGGCCACGAACAGCCCCATGAACAGGGCCGAGGTGCCGATGTCGCTCTCGAAGACGAGCAGCAGCAGGCTCACGGCCCAGACGATTATCACCGGGCCGAGGTCGCGGGCCCGGGGCAGATCGATGCCGAGCACCCGGCGCCCGGCCAGCGAGAGCACGTCGCGCTTGGTCACGAGGTAGCTGGCGAACGACACACCCAGGGCCAGCTTGGCGAATTCCTCCGGCTGGATCGTGAACCCGCCCAGGCGGATCTGGATCTTGGCGCCCTGCACCTCGCTGATGCCGGCCGGGAGCAGCGCCGGCAGGGCCAGCAAAACGATGCCGACGAGGCCGAAGATATAGGTGTAACGCTGCAGTACGCGCGGTTCGCGGACGAGCGCCAGCACGGCGACGAAGCAGCCGAGCCCGATCGCCGTGTACACGATCTGGACGAGGGTCGCCGACGAGCTCAGCGGTACGGACATGGAACCCGGATTGCCGTCCCGCCCGACCTCCTGAAGCCGGTAGGTCATCACGATGCCCAGGCCGTTCAGCGTGGCCGCGAGCGGCAGCAGCAGCGGATCGGCCCACGGTGCGAGCCTGCGGACCGCCAGGTGGGCACCGGCGAGCAGCACGACGAACGCGATCATGTACTCGGCCATGCCGGACGGCAGCGAGCCCTTGAGCCCGAACCCGACGTTGGCGTAGGCGAAGGCGACCAGCGCGACCGCGAAGACGAGCATGACGGCTTCGGTGCGCCGCCGTCCCCGGGGCATTGCCATCGGGGAATCGGGCATGCCGCCGAGGGTGGCGTCCTCGGATGTCGCGACGCTGCTCACCCACTGCTCCCCTGCGTCGGGTGCGCGGAGTGGGTGGCCGACGGGGGCGCCGACGGCGACGAGGGAGAGGTGGAGGGCAACGGAGCGACCCCCAGGGCCGTCGCAGCCGGGCAGTCCGCCGGCACGGTGGGCTCGGGCGGCAAGGCGGGCTTGAGCGCCTTCGGGTGGGCCTTGTTATACGCGGTCAGCGCGGTCTGCTGCTGGATCCAGGAATTGCGCGCCGTGTAAGCCTGCTTGCACTGCGTGTCCTGGGTGTGCAACTGCCCGACGATGCGCTGGGCATCGTCCAGGCTCGTCGCGGAGATCGTTCCCTGGATCATCTGCAGTTCCTGCGGCGGGACCTGCTGTTCGGTGATCCCGGTCCGGGCGTACACGCTGAACAAGTTGACCCCGGCGACGCGCTGGTTGATGCCGCGGAAGATCGTGACCTGGTTCGCGTCGGTGCCGAGGTAGTACTGGTGCTCGGTGTAGTACCAGGCGCCGTAGCCGCCGCCGATGATGACCGCGGCCAGTACGCCCAGCGCGATCGAGACGATCGGCCAGCGGCGGCGCGACGAACGCCGCTGCCGCTGCGCACGGTGGCCGTTCCTGGTCTGCGGCTGACTGTCGGGCTGGTGGCGGCCAGGCTCGGCGTCAGCAGGCCAGCCCCCGGGCGCGGTGCGGGGCTCGTCGAGCATGACGGCGGGCTGCGGCGCGGTGTGCGCGAGCATCTGCGCCCGGCCGGCCGGGCTGTCCGCGCGCTGCAGCAGGCTCAGGTCCCCGGCGCTGCCGTGCGACGCCGCCCCCGCCATGACCGGGGCGGTCGTGGGGGCGGCCGAGGTCGTGTCGGTGTCCACGACATCGGCCACGATGACGGTGATGTTGTCGGGGCCGCCGCCCCGGATGGCCAGCTCGATGAGCTGCACGGTCACGTCATTCAGGTCCGGCAGCGTGCTGAGCGTGTGGTGCAGCGTCTCCGCGCTGACCACGTCCGACAGGCCGTCGGAGCAGAGCAGGTACCGGTCACCGAGCATGGCCTTGCGCATCGACAGGTCCGGCTCCGCCTCCCCGCGCCCGTCGAGCGCCCGCAGGATCAGCGAGCGCTGCGGATGGGTAGCGGCCTCCTCCTGGCTGAGCCGTCCCTCGTCCACCAGGGACTGCACGAGGGAGTGGTCGTGGGTGATCTGGTACAGCTCGCCGTCGCGGAGCATGTAGCCGCGTGAGTCGCCGATGTGGCAGAGGGCATAGCCCTGGCCCGCCCACAGCATGGCCGTCAGGGTCGTCCCCATGCCCTCGACGGCGGGGTCGGCCGACGCCATCTGGTACAGGGTGTCGCTGGCCGAGTGGACCGCTTTGTTCAGTGAGCCCAGCAAGTCACCGGTCGGGGGTGACCCGTCGTCCAGTGCGGCCACCGAGGCAATGGCGACGGCGCTTGCCACCTCGCCGGCGGCATGGCCGCCCATACCGTCCGCGACGGCGAGCAGGCGGGGGCTCGCGTACGCCGAGTCTTCGTTTCCCTCGCGGAGAAGACCGACGTCGGAGCGTACCGCGTAGCGGAGTGCAAGTGTCATCTGCGCAGTTCCAGAACGGTCTTGCCGATACGGACCGGCACGCCCGCCGGCACAGGGGTTGGCCTCGTCACTTTCTGGCGATCCAGATATGTGCCGTTGGTTGAGCCGAGATCCTCAACGATCCATTGCCCGTCCTGCGGAAAAATCCGGGCGTGTCGGCTTGAAGCGTAGTCGTCGTTGAGTACGAGCGTAGCGTCATTTGCCCGGCCGAGCGTAATTTGCTGCTCGCTGAGATCTATGGTCGTCCCCTTGAGGGAACCAGCCGTCACGACGAGCACATGAGGCTGCCCCCGCCGCGCCCGCTGTGGCTTGGCTGCCGCGCGCGGAGCCTGCGCCTGCCTGCGTGCGGCCCGCGAACGGCCACCGGAATTACCCGAAAGGTCCGTGCGCACGACGCCGATCGCCGCGATCACGAAAAGCCATAGCACCGCTAGGAAGGCTACCCGGATAAGGGTGAGGGTGAGCTCGTTCATCCCAGTGAGATGTTCCTCGCCTCTGGCGTCAGTAGCTGCTGTCCCTGCGGAAAACCAGGGTCGTGCGGCCCAGGGTGACCTGCATGCCATCGGTTAGCACCACGTGCTTGATGGGCTGCCCGTTGACGAACGTGCCATTCGTAGAGCCTAGGTCGACAAGGATGACTTCGCCCCCCTCAACCCGCAACTCCGCATGATGACGCGAGACGCCCGGATCAACAAGCCGGAGGTCGCAGTCGGTTCCCCGGCCCAGCAGGGTGGTCGGCGTGACGAGGTCGTAGTTGCGCTGCTGCCTGCCGCCGCCGTTCGGGTCCCCGGTCGACACGATCAGCCGGGGGTGGCCCGCGAAATCACTGCCCCTCGGCTCGGGCAGGTCGCTGGCCGGCCGGCGGATCTCGCCGCCTTCAACGGTTGACCCGCGGATCACCCCGGATCGGATCCGGAACGTACCTGTCGTCAGGTCGTCTACGCCCTCGAACCGCATCCGCACCGGCCCGACGAATGAGTAGCCCTGCTCCTTCGCGTAGTCCCGCGCCAGGTTGGCCAGCTCCACGCCAAGGCTGTCTGCGTACACGTCGAGACGTTCATGATCACTATCGGCCAGCTCGACCACGAAGTCGTTCGGCACCAGTGTGCGGCCCTGCGCCACGATCGCCGCTCTGTCATCCATCTCGCGCTGCACGGCGCTAGCCACTTCGACCGGCTGTAGCTCAGACTTGAAAGCCCGTGCGAAGGCGCCCTCGACCATGCCCTCGAGCCGTCGCTCGAAGCGCTGCAGAACTCCCACCGTGGCACCTCCCTTCGCTACTCGCATCTGATCGTATCTGGGGTGTGGGTGCGCTCGGGGTCGTGCTAGCCTTACTGCCTGCCCAGGGCGGGTGGCGGAACGGCAGACGCGCACGGTTCAGGTCCGTGTGTCCGAAAGGACGTGAGGGTTCAAATCCCTCCTCGCCCACGAGACGGTTCATGCTGCTCGGTGGCCCTGCGGGCCACCTTCGCGGAGGTCCGCAGTGCTGTTCCGGGGGGGCGACCCCCCGGACCCCCGCGTGGCCCACTCTCCCGGCTGGTTCTCGCCGTTGGCCTCGTACCGGTCTGTTCTGGTTTCCGCCATTTGGGCTGGTACCGCTTTTCCGGGTGCCGTCGCTGGCCTTGTACCGGTTTGTTCGGATGCTCGGCCGTTGGCCTCGTACCGGTTTGTTCTGATGTTCGCCGTTGGCCTTGTGCCGGGCTCTCGTGGTTCTCGCCGTGGGGGGCCAGTGCCCGCTTCGTTCTGGTTCTCGCCGTTGGCCTTGTGCCGGGCTCTTGTGGTGCTCACCGTCGGCCGGTACCGCTTTTGGGCCGGTTCTTGCCGTTTGGGTCGGTATCGCCTGTTCCGGTGCTTGCCGTCAGCTTTGCTCACTGAATTCCCGATTTCTGGAATCTGGAAGGCTTGCACTCTCCGCTGGGGCATGGGACACCGCGTGGGTGGGCGGGCACTTGGAGTGGCGGGGCGTTCACTTTTGGTGCTCCCTTTGGGCCGACGGGGTGGTGATGTTGTGCGGGAGCCAGAAAGAGTTCCGGATGTTCCTGTGAGCTGAATGAAATACTGCCCGTTTTGCTGCTGAAAGAACATGGGGAATGTTCAGGAACGGTCACGATCGCGGATGGGCCGCCGCTGGATATGCGGCCTTCACCGGGCAATCCCGGAACGGCGGCCGGGCGCCCGGGTTCCCGCGACCTCGGGGGACCCGCGAAGCGGGCGCTGCCATACATTTACGTCACATAACGTAGTCGGCTCACACCTTGACATATCGAACTCAAATTCGATACTGCTTAGTCATGCGGAAGGGAATTTCGCAGGTCACGGGCGCTCTGGACGTTTTTGACGAGCCATCCGCAGATGCTGCACCGGTCGGTGCCATAGGGCTGATCGGTAACGCTGTGTCTTCCGAGGTCGCTGAGGCTCTCCGCATCGATGGGCTTTCCACGGGGGTGCTGCCGGTGCTGCCCGCGCTGGCGGAACTGCTTCCCGCGGGGGGTCTGGCCAGGGGATCGGTGGTCGTGGTGGACCGGCCCGGGCTGCTGTGCCTGGCGCTGGTGGCGGCGGCGTCCGCGGCGGGAGCCTGGTGCGGGGTGGCCGGGATACCCGATCTGGGGGTGGCCGCGGCGGCGGGTCTGGGGGCGGAGCCCGCCCGGCTGATGCTTGTCGCCCACCCCGGGCCAGGCTGGCCACAGGTAGTGACGTCGATGCTGGAGGCCTGTGAGGTCGTGGTGGTGCGGCCGCCCGCCCGGCCGCCGGCGCAGATCCGCCGTCGGCTGGAGGGTGTGCTGCGGCGGGGCGGCGGGGTGCTCGTGGCCGCCGGTGAATGGGAGGGCGCGCCGGTGCGGCTCCGGGTGGCCCGGCGGTCCTGGGCCGGGATCGGTGACGGATACGGGAGTCTCCGGGCCTGCCGCGCCGAGGTGGTGGCGGAGGGGCGGGGAGCGGTGACCCGGCCGCGGCGGCGCTGGATGTGGCTGCCTGCTCCCGACGGCACGGTGATCCCAGATGAGACGGGGGACGCCGGCCGCATCGATTTCCCCGCGGGGCCGGCGGCCGCCGGAGCGCCCACCGCCGCGGAAGCTTCCCTGCGAGCGGCCCGGTGAGGGCCGAGCGTACCGGTAAGCCGGCGCGGATCCTGGCGGTGTGGTGTCCCGGCTGGCCGGAGGAAGACGCCGACGGTGCCGAAGCGCGGGCCTTTGGGCATGTCGTCACGGTGGTCGAGGACTTCTGCCCGGAAGTTGAGGTGCTGCGGCCCGGGATGTGCGTACTCGGCGCCCGCGGGCCGGCCAGGTACTTCGGCGGCGAGGACGCTCTCGCGCGGAAGATCGCCGAGGCCGTGGCGGCCCACGGCTTCGACTGCCACACCGGAGTCGCCGATGGCCAGTTCGCCGCGTGCCTCGCGGCCCGTGCCGGCCGCCTCGGCCGCCCCGTCAGTCCTGGCGACCCCGGTGCGCCCGGTGCCCCTGGTGTCGTCGTCCCGCCGGGTGGGACCCGGCAGTTCCTCGCCTCCTACCCGGTGCACGTCCTGGCCGCCCCGGGCCTGGCCGGCCAGCTTGCCCGGCTGGGCATCAGGACGCTGGGGGATTTTGCGGCCCTTCCGGCCCGGGACGTGGCGGGCCGGTTCGGCGCCGAGGGAACAGCTTTCCAGCGGGTAGCCCGGGGCCAGGAACCCCGCCGGCTGGCGGCGGGGCCGCCGCGGGCCGATCTCTCGACCGCGCTCGAGTTCGACCCGCCGGTCCACGCTGAGCCGGCGGCGTTCGCGGCGAAGGGCCTCGCCGAGCAGATGCTGGCCGGGCTCGCGGCCTGTGGTCTGTCCTGTGTCCGGGTCCGGGTCCGGGTAACCGGGGCCGACGGGCGGGAAAGCGCCCGGCTGTGGCGCCACGACGGCCTGCTGTCGGCGCTGGCCGTGGCGCAACGGGTGCGCTGGCAGCTGGACGGGTGGCCGCCGGCCCGCGCCGGCGGGGACGACGGCCCGGCGGATGAGGCCGCCGGCGGGATCACCCTGCTGCGCCTGGTTCCGGATCAGCTGGTGCCAGAGGAGGGACGTCAGCTCGGCCTGTGGGGCGACGACCTGATCAGCGGCCGGGTGGAACGTGCCGCCGTCCGCCTGCAGGCCATGCTCGGGCATGAGTCGGTCGCCCATCCACTGCTCGCGGGCGGCCGCGGGCCGGCCGAGCAGGTGGTGCTCGTGCCCTTCGGCGACATGCGTGATCCGCGCTTCCCGGCGGACCGGCCATGGCCTGCGCGCATTCCCCCGCCCGCCCCGGCCACGGTGTACCCGGTCCCGCTGACCGCCCGGGTCATCGACGCCACCGGATCGCCGGTCGCCGTCACCGGCCGCGCCGTCGTATCCGCGCCGCCCGACGCGCTGATGGCGGGAGACAGCCCGTGGCTGGCGATCACCGCCTGGGCCGGCCCGTGGCCCGTGACCGAACGCTGGTGGGACGAGCAGAACGCGACCCGGCGGGCCCGGTTCCAGCTGGTTACCGAGGACGGCAGCGCGTGGCTGGCCGCCATTGAACTGGGCCGCTGGCAGATCGAGGCCAGATACGACTGAGGCCGGTTGGCCACGGCCACCACGGGCGGGAGGCGAGCATCATGGGCTGGGACAACCTGCCGGTCACCTGGCGGGAACTGCAGCGGCGCCTGTCCTGGAACGTGACCAGGCTGCCGTCCGGGCCGGAAGGAGCACCGGGAGCCGGCCGGCCTGGCGCCGGCCCGGGTCGCGGCCGCGCCGCACCGGCCGGGGACCGGGAGGATGCGCCGCCCTGGGCGGAGCTGCACTGCCATTCCTCCTACAGCTTCCTCGACGGGGCGTCCAGCCCAGCCGAGCTGGTCGCCGAGGCAGCCCGGCAGGGGGTACAGGCCCTGGCTCTCACCGATCACGACGGCATGTACGGGGTAGCGCAGTTCGCCCAGGCCGCGGCGCGCCAGGCGGAGCAGACGGGAATCCCGCTCAGCACGATCTTCGGTGCCGAGCTGAGTGTCGGTGCTGGCCCGGGGGGGCGACCCCCCGGAACCCCCCGCATGCGCTCCGCGCCCCGCGGTGGTACTTCGCCGAGACACCGGCCGCTCGCCCGGACCAGCACCCGCGCGGGGGTGGCGGATCCGCCGGGAGAGCACCTGCTGGTGCTGGCGCGGGATGCGGAGGGGTACCGGCGGCTGTGCGAGGTGATCAGTTCGGCCCAGCTCGCGGGGGGCGAGAAGGGGCGGCCGGTCTACGATCGCGGCGTTCTCGCGGACGCCCACGGCGGGCACTGGGTGGTGCTGACCGGCTGCCGCAAGGGCGCCGTGCCCGCCGCCCTGGCCGCCGAAGGCCCCGGGGCGGCGCTCCGTGAGCTGCGCGCGCTGGCGGGCATGTTCGGCCCCGGCAACGTCATGGCGGAGCTGACATTCCATGATCAGCCCGGCGACGACGAACGGAACGAGACCCTGGGCGATCTGGCCGCGGCGGCGGGAGTGGGCCTGGTAGCCACCGGTAACGTGCACTACGCCGCACCCGCGCAGGCGCGGCTGGCGGAGGCACTCGCAGCGGTCCGCGCCCGCCGCAGCCTCGATGAGATGGACGGCTGGCTGCCCGCTTCCGGCGCCGCCTACATCCGGTCCGGCGCCGAGATGAGCCGGCGGCTGCGGCGGTTCCCCGGCGTGCAGGAGCGGACCGTGGAGCTGGCCAGCTCCTGTGCGTTCGACTTCCGCATCATCGCGCCGGGGCTGCCCGGCTTCAGGGTGCCCGATGGCTACAGCGAGATGTCCTGGCTGCGGGCGCTGGTCGCCAGGCAGGCCCCGAACCGCTACGGGCCGCCGGGCGCGGAGTGGCAGCCGGGTGCCTACCGCCAGATCGAGCACGAGCTCAGCGTGATCGAGGAGCTCAAGTTCCCCGGGTACTTCCTCCTCGTCCACGACATCGTCCGGTTCTGCGAGAACCGGAACATCCTCTGCCAGGGCCGCGGTTCCGCCGCGAACTCGGCGGTCTGCTACGCGCTCGGCATCACCAGCGTGGACGCCGTCCGCCACGGCCTGCTGTTCGAGCGGTTCCTGTCCGCCGGGCGGGACGGCCCTCCCGATATCGATCTGGACATCGAGCACCGGCGCCGCGAGGAGGTGATCCAGTACGTCTACGGCGCCTACGGCCGTGACCGGGCCGCCCAGGTCGCCAACGTGATCTCCTACCGGCCGCGGATGGCGTTGCGGGACGCGGGCCGCGCCCTCGGCCATCCGCCCGAAGAGCTGGACGCGTGGTCGCGGCGAGCCGGGCCCGGAGAGGACGCGGGCCAGGACGCGGACAAGTACGCGGGCGTCCCCGACGACGTGGCCGCGCTGGCGGAGCAGATGCAGCAGCTCCCGCGGCACCTGGGCATCCACTCCGGCGGGATGGTCATCTGCGACCGCCCGGTGGGTGAGGTGTGCCCGGTGGAATGGGCGCGGATGCCCGGCCGCAGCGTCCTGCAGTGGGACAAGGACGATTGCGCCTACGTCGGGCTCGTCAAGTTCGACCTGCTCGGCCTGGGCATGCTGTCGGCCCTGCACGACTGCTTCGACCTCGTCGAGAACCACTATGGCCATCAGTGGGACCTGAACTCGATCCCGCAGGAGGATCCCGGCGTCTACGAGATGCTCCGGGCGGCGGACACCGTGGGGGTTTTCCAGGTCGAATCGCGGGCCCAGATGTCCACTCTGCCGCGGCTGCGCCCGGAGAAGTTCTACGACCTCGTGGTGGAGGTCGCGCTGATCAGACCGGGTCCTATCCAGGGCGGGTCGGTCCATCCCTACCTGCGCCGCCGCGCGGGCACGGAGGAACGGCTGATCCCGCACGAGACCATGCGGGAGGCCCTGGGCAAGACGTACGGGGTGCCGCTGTTCCAGGAGCAGATGATGCAGCTGGCCATCGACTGCGCGGGTTTCACGCCGGCCGAATCCGACCGGCTGCGGCAGGCGATGAGCTCGAAGCGCGCCCCCGAGCGTATCGAGGAGCTGCGCGGGCGGCTCCTCGACGGCATGGACCGGCGGGGCATCCCGGGCCCGGTCGCCCAGGATGTCTACGAAAAGATCCTCGCCTTCTCCAGCTACGGGTTCCCCGAGTCCCACGCCATCAGCTTCGCCTACCTCGTGTACGCGAGCGCGTGGCTGAAGCACTATTACCCCGCGGCGTTCACCGCCGCCCTGCTGCGCAACCAGCCCATGGGCTTTTACTCTCCGGCCAGCCTGGTCAGCGACGTGCGGCGGCACGGGGTCGGGGTGCTCGGGGTAGACGTCAACGTCAGCAGCGACCTCGCCACCCTCGAATCGGCCGGGACGCCGGCCGGCCGGCCTCCACCCGCGCTACCGGGGCAGCCTCAGCCTGCCATCAGGCTTGGGCTGCGCGGTGTGCGCAACCTCGGTGCGGGCACCGCCGCGGCGGTCGCCGCGGGGCGCCCGTATGCGGATATGGAGGATTTCGCCCGCCGGACCCGGCTCCCGGCGGCGGCCCTGGAAGCCCTCGCGGCCGCGGGCGCGTTCGGCTGCTTCGGCATGGGCCGCCGGGAGGCGATGTGGGCCGCGGGAGCCGCGGCGGCTATCCGGCCGGCCCAGCTTCCCGGCACTACGCCCGGACTGGTCGCGCCCGTGCTGCCCGTCATGACACCAGCGGAAGAGACCGTCGCCGATCTGTGGGCCACGGGGGTCTTCGGCACCCATCCGCTCCGGCACATCCGGCCGGTGCTGGCGGAGCAGGGGGTCGCGGCCGTGGCGGAGCTGGCCATCGCCCCCGCGGGCAGCGCCATCGTGGTGGGCGGCCTGGTCACCCACCGCCAGCGCCCGCCCACGGCCGGCGGTGTGGTGTTCCTCAGCCTGGAGGACGAGACCGGAATGGCGAACGTCATCTGCCCGCCGCGGGTGTGGGAGCGCCACCGCCGGGTGGGCGCGGAATCGGGCGCCCTGCTCGTTTCCGGCCGGGTCGAGCGCGCCGAGGGCGCCACCAACCTGGTCGCCACCCGGCTGCGGCGGCTGCGGGTCGCCGCCGCCCCGCCCAGCCGTGATTTCCGCTGAACGCCCGGGCCGCGGGCCGCCGTCATGCCGGTGGCCGGCCAAGGGCCAAGGGCCGGGACAGAGGCAGGTCCGGGTTCAGGGGTCAGGGGTCAGGGGTCAGGGGACGACGATGACGGGGCAGCGGGCGTGGCGGGTGAGCCAGCCGGGAACCGAGCCGACCAGATGGCGCCAGGCCCGCGACGGGGCGCCGATGACGAGGGCATCCGCGTCCTGCTCCGCCGCCGCGGCGGCGAGTTCCCGGGCGGGGCTGCCCCGGCGGGTGAGCACGTGTACGTCGAGGCCGGCCGGGTCGGCCGCCTGGTTAAGCTCCGCCCGCAGCCATTTCTCCAGGTCACTGGTGCGCTGGGGCAGGCCTATCACCTGGCCGCTCAGCGGTTCGCAGTACATGCCGGCCGGCGACACGTGGACCACGAGCAGGGACCGCCCGAGACGCCGGGCCACGCCCGCCGCGTAGGCGAGCGCGTTGCGGCTGGACGGTGAGCCGTCATAGCCCACGATCACCGGGTGCTCCAGGCGATCCTGGCCGGGTTCGGGCCGCCCGCGCCGCCGCTCAGGCTGGCCGGGAGGGGGGTATGACTCTGCCTGGTCCAATGTCCGCGTCCTTGCGGGAACCGCACCGCCGGTGCGGGGAGCGCCGCGTGGCAACCTGTCTTGTTACCGCTACGTATGCCCGATATCACGCCAGTCATACCTGCAATTAGTTTGTTTGGTATAAGCAAATACCATAGTGCCCGGTTCTAGGCTGGTCGCCATGAACAGCCTGGCGGACGATCTCGCGGCCGCGATCGGGGCGGAGCACGTCCTCGCCGACCCGGATCTGACGGCCGGCTACACCACGGACTGGACCCGCCGGTACCGCGGCGACGCGGACTGCGTGGCCCGGCCGGGGACAACCGCGCAGGTCGCCGAGGTGGTGCGGGCCTGCGCCCGGCACCACGTCCCGATCGTGCCGCAAGGGGGGAACACCGGTCTGGTCGGCGGGTCCGTGCCCAATCGCGGCGGCGTGCTGCTGTCCACCCGCCGGCTCCAGCGGCTCGACCCCGTGGATACCCTGGCCGCGCAGGTCAGCGCGGGCGCGGGGGTGACGATCGCCGGGCTGCAGGCGCACGCCCGCGCGGCCGGTCTCGAATACGGGATCAGCCTCGCCTCCCGGGATTCCGCTACCGTCGGCGGGACCATCGCCACCAACGCGGGTGGCCTGCACACGATCCGCTATGGCGGGACGCGCGCCCAACTGCTCGGTGTGGAAGCCGTCCTGGCCGACGGCAGCGTCGTCTCCCGTCTGGGCGGCGTCCGCGCGGACAACACCGGCTACGACCTGGCGCAACTGCTGGCCGGCAGCGAGGGGACGCTCGGTGTGATCACGGCCGCGCGGCTGCGGCTGTGGCCCGCGGAACCGCACGTCGTCACCGTGCTGGCCGGCGTGGACGGCATCGAGGCCGCGCTCGCCCTGCTGGCCGAGATCCGCCCGCGTGCCCCGGGCGTGCGGGCGGCGGAATACTTCGAGGCCGCCGGCCTCACGCTGGTACGCGAGCACACCGGGCTGCCCGCACCGCTGCCCCGCGCGTACCCGGCCTACCTGCTGGCCGAGGTGGCTGGGCCGGCCGATCAGGCCGAACGGCTCGCGGACCTGCCGCTTCTCGGCGACGCGGCCGTCGCGATGGATCTCACCGGTAGTGCCGCCCTATGGGCCTACCGCGAACGGCACACGGAGGCGATCAGTGCCGCCGGCGTGCCGCACAAGCTCGACATCGCGGTACCGCTGACCAGGCTGGCGGCGCTGCGCGGGGCCCTCGGGGCCACCGTCCGGGGGGCCAGTGCGCCATCCGGCGGCGCACCGCTCATGATCGTCTTCGGGCATATCGGGGTCGGTAACCTGCACGTGAACGTGCTCGGCCCGGATCCGGCGGATCAGGCCGTGGACGAGGCCGTGCTGGGGCTGGCGGCAGCGTACGGCGGCTCGATCTCAGCCGAACACGGCATCGGCCGGGCGAAGGCCCGCATCCTGCGGCTGAATCGCTCACCGCAGGAGATAGCGGCCATGCGCGCCATCAAGGCGGGACTGGACCCGGCCGGCCTGCTCAACCCGGGGGTCCTGTTTAGCTGAGCTTTCGGTGACCCGCAGTGGTGCTCAGGTGGCACCATGAGGGAGTGGTGACAGAGCCAGCGGAGACGATGAACCGGGTCGACGCCACGGCCCGTGCCGTCATCGAGTGCGCCGCCGACGCGATCGTCGCCTTCGGCATCGACCGGACCGTGCTGCTGTGGAACCCGGCCGCGGAGCGGATGTTCGGCTGGCCGGCATCCGAGGTGATCGGCCTGGAGCCGCCGATTATCCCCGAGGAGCTCAAGGCCGAGCACAACGCCGTGCTGGAACGGGTGCGCGGTGGGGGCCAGATCTCCTTCGCGACCCGCCGGATCGGCAAAGACGGCAGCATGCTGGACGTCCGGATCGACACCAGCGCCATGATCGGCGGCGGCGGCGAGGTGACCGGCTGGGTCAGCGTCTGTCATCAGGCTGGTGAAGACGACATGGCCCGGCACTACATGGCCGAGCGGGCCCGGGTCGTGCGCAGGCTGGGTGACGTCGTAGCCGACATGAACGCGCAGCGTGACCTGGAATCGGTGCTCGACCGCATCGCGGCGAGCCTCCGCGAGCTGACCGGTGCCGACGCCGGCGGCTTCGTCCTCATCGAGGACGGCATGCTCCAGCTGGTCAGCTCCTCAGGGCTGCCGGCCCGGCTGCGCGGGCGTACCGCGGTGCTCTCCACGAGCCTGGTCGGTGAGCTGATGCGATCGGGCAAGACGGTCATGATGACCACCGGCGACACCGGCGGGTTCGACGACCTGATCTGGTCCGCCCTGCCCGGGCTGCATACCATCGCCCTCAGCCTGTCGCATGTGGGCGAGCGGCCCTACGGAGCGCTGTACGCGCTCTACAGCCGGCGTAACCTCGGCCACGTCGAGCTGGAGCTGCTGGAGTTGCTGGCCGGGCACGCCGGCGTCGCGCTGACCAACGCAATGGCCTTCGAGGAGGCCCTGCGGCAGCGCGCGCATGAGCGGGCCGTCATCGACGGCAGCGCCGACGGGATCGCCGTGCTGGACGGCGCCGGGCTGGTCCGGCAGTGGAACCCGGCCGCGCACCGGCTCACCGGCGTGGCCGCCGATGACGCGATGGGCAAGCCACCCCCGTTCCCCCAACCGGAACCGGGCGCCAAGCTCACGCACCGGCTGCCGGGCGGCAAATGGCTGGATGTGCTCTGCACCGCGCTGGCCGGCAGCGACGAGCGCGTCATCGACTTCCGTGACGTCACCGCGGCCAAGGAGCTGGAGGAGGCCAAGGACCTTTTCCTCGCCACCACGAGCCATGAGCTGCGCACCCCGATCACCGTCGTGCAGGGGTTCGCCAGCACGCTGGCCCGGCGCTGGGACCAGCTGACCGACGCCGACCGGCGCTCGGCCGTGCAGACGATCGCCGAACGGGCCGGCTCGCTGGGCCGGCTGGTCGAGCAGCTGCTGCTCGGCTCGCGGGCCGGAGCCGATCGGCTGCCGGTCCGGAACGGCCCGTTCGACCTGGGTGGCCTGCTGCGGGCCGCGGCGGTCGCATTCCAGCCCCTGTCGGACAAGCACATGCTGGTGGCTGATATCCCCGGCGACCTGCCGTCGGCCTATGGGGACGCGATGGCCACCGACATCATCGTCGGCCAGCTGCTCGAGAACGCGTTCAAGTACTCACCGGCAGGCGGCCGGGTCACGGTCCGGGCGCGGGCCCGGGATGGGCAGGTCGAGGTGACCGTGGAAGACCGGGGCATCGGTATCGCGGACGGTGACCACGAGCGCATCTTCGAGCGCTTCTTCCAGGGCGAGGCCGGTGATCGCCGCCGGTTCGGCGGGATCGGCATCGGGCTCTACATCGTGCGCCAGCTCGCCGTGGCCCAGGACGGGCAGGTGAACGCGGCGTCGCGGGACGGCGGCGGGACCGTGATGCGGCTCGTGCTGCAGGTCGCCGGCTAAACCGGCTGGCCTAAACCGGACCGGCTGGCCTAAACCGGCTGGCGGGAGCGGCGGTCGCCGCCGGACGCCTCCAGGTAGGCGTCGATGATGCCGGGGACGTCGTCGCCGTCCATAATGATCTCTCCCCGCTCCAGCCAGATCACCCGGTTGCAGGTCTCCTCGACCTCGCCGAGGTTGTGGGCCACGATGAAGACCGTCCCCGCCTCCTGGCGGAGTTCCGCGATGCGCTTGTGGCTCTTGGTCCGGAAGGGCGCGTCGCCCGTGGCCAGCGCCTCGTCGATGAGCAGGACGTCATGGCTCTTGGCCGAGGCGATCGCGAAGCGCAGGCGTGAGCCCATGCCGCTCGAATAGGTGCGCATCGGGAGGTCGATGAAATCACCGACGCCGGAAAACTCGACGATGTCGCTATAGCGGGCCTTGACTTCCTGCGGGCTCATGCCCATCGCCAGGCAGCCGAGCACGACGTTCCGCTCACCCGTCAGGTCGTCGAGCAGCGCCGCGTTGACGCCGAGCAGGGACGCCTCACCCGTGGTGTAGACGGCGCCCTTCTCCGGGGGCAGCAGCCCGGCGATGGCCCGCAGCAGGGTGGACTTGCCCGAGCCGTTCCGGCCGATGACGCCGATTGCGTCGCCGCGGTTGGCCACGAAGGAGATACCCCGGATGGCGTTCACCTCGCGGAGCCCAGGGCGGTTCTGCCGGCGCATCATCCGCATCAGCGCGGTCGCCGCCGTGCCCTTGTTGCCGCCCGCGCCGTAGACGCGATACACGATGTGCAGGTCGTCGACGACCACCATCGGATCTGCCACCGCCGTACCTCGCTTCCGCGTCCCGGGATATGCGCAAGCCTAAAGGCTGGCCGGGACCGGCGCGTTCGGTTGCCTGTCTCTCCACTCGAACCGCAGCCGTCACTTTATGTGGCCTTTATCTGCTCCAGGCGGGAAGACAACCGTTAACCACTCCACGTATCGGCTACAAAATGTGACCGTTGCGGTTTCCCGGCCTGTCCCGCGGGGCATTTTCCCGCTCGTATCGGATTCGTTGATCTCTCGGGCGGACTGCTTCACGAGGAGGTGAGTACATCGGCAGTCGTACTGCTTCCGTACACGCCGTCCAGCGTCTCGGTGGCCCGGCGCCGTCTGGTGGCCGATCTGGTATCGGCGGGGATGTACGAATCTGTCGTGGGGGACGCCGCGCTGATCGTCAGCGAGCTGCTGAGCAACGCGATCCGGCACGCGGCCCCGTTGCCCGGTTCGACGGTACGGGTGGCGTGGACCCTCCACGACGACACGCTGCACGTCGCGGTCAGCGATGCGGGCGGTGGCCCGATGCCTCACGTCACCCAGGCCTCCGCGGCCGCCCCGGGCGGCCGCGGGCTCGGCATTGTGGAAACGCTGTCCGCCCGGTGGGGTGTGCTGCGGGACGAGAGCGAGACCACGGTGTGGGCCGTGCTCGCCGCCGCGCCCGTAGCGGGGGCGGCCGTCCGGGGTGATCCCGGCGGCGGACCCGGCCCCGCCGCGAGGAGTTCGGTGGCCGGCGCCTGATCCCGCGCGGATCGCCCAGCACATCCAGGCCCGGCAGCCCGCGCGCCAGACGGTGCCGCAGACCGCTGCCTGGCTGCACAAGACCCTGTAGCCCTGGCGATCAGATGACGGTATGGTTCGCTCGTGGAACTCAATGTCTCGAGCCGGTCTCAAGGTGATCACACCATTGTGATCGCCTCGGGCGAAATTGACCTTTACACCGCGCCCCGGCTGCACCGCGAGCTCGTCGACGTGCTGGCCGACGACCGGCCCGCGCGCGTGATCGTCGACATGTCCGGCGTGGTGTTCTGCGACTCCACCGGGATGAACGTCCTGCTTTCCTCGCTCCGGCGCGCCCGCGAGCGGGGCGGCCAGCTCGAGCTCGCCGCTCCCCGCGCCTCGGTCCGTAAGATCCTGCAGGTGACCGGGCTTGACTCGGTCTTCACCGTGCTGGACGATTCCGTCGTGGCTTCCGGTCAGTAGGCCGTTACCTGATGCCCTAGGATCTAGCGCATGCTGCCGAAGGGCGATGGAGCGCTGGCCGGCGATATCGCCGTCATTATCCCCGCGAAGAACGAGTCCGACCGGATCCGGGACACCGTCACCGCGGCGTCCGGGCTGCCCGGTGTGGACCTGGTGCTCGTCGTCGACGACGGCTCTCGCGACGGCACCTCCCGGGCCGCCGAGCTTGCGGGCGCGACCGTTATGCGCCACGGCCGCACGCGGGGCAAGGCCGCGGCGATGGAAACCGGCGCCGAGGCGATCCGTCTCCTGGACCGGCAGGAGAACCGCGTCAGCCCGCGTCATCTGCTCTTTCTCGACGCTGATCTTGGCAGCAGCGCGGCGTTCGCGGCCCCGCTGACCCAGCCGGTCACCGCCGGGGAGGCGGACATGACCATCGCCGCCTTCACCTCCACGGTCAAACTGGGCGGCCACGGCATGGTGGTCGGGCTCTCGGGCGCGGGCATCCGCCGGGCCATCGGCTGGGCCCCGGCGCAGCCGCTCAACGGGCAGCGCTGCCTGACCCGCGCCGCATTCGAGGCGGCCCGCCCGCTGGCCGCGGGGTTCGGCGTGGAAACGGCGCTCACCATCGACCTGGCGCGCAAGGGCCTGCGCATCACCGAGGTCGAGGTCCCGCTAGCGCACCGCGCGACGGGGACCGACCTGCGGTCGCAGCTTCACCGGGCACGACAGCTGGCCGACGTCGCGAGGGCGCTGGCAACGCGGCGATGAGCCCGCGGCCGCCCTTCCTGCCGCGGCCGGAACACGTCCGGCGCTCCGGGTACGCCGGGCCGGCCGGTCTGGCGATGATCGGTGCCAGCATCGCGCTGACCTTCACGGTGGCCGTGGCCGGGATTTCCGTGATGGAGCCGCCTTATCCGGGGCGGCCGGGCCAGCCGCCCTGGGCCTTCAGCGCGCACCTCTCCCCGTACCTGGCGGTCGCGCTGGCCGGAACCGCGCTGGCCAGCGGGACGATCGGGCTCGCGGTCACCATGCATGCGATGCGGCGCGGCTGGGCCATCCCCGCGTGGCCCGTCGTGGCGGCCGGCCTCGGCGCGGCGCTGGCGCTCACGCTCGTGCCGCCCTTCGGCTCCTCGGATCCGCTCAGCTACGCCGCCTACGGCCGGATGCTGGTCACCGGGCACAACCCCTACGCGATCGGGCCCGACGTGCTGGCCCGGCTGGGGGACCCGGTGGCGCGCGCGGTGCAGGACTGGTACACCACCCCGTCTGACTACGGGACCGTCGCGACCGGCGGGCAGGCTCTCGCGTCGCTGATCGGCGGCACATCGGCCCGGCTCACCGTCTTTGTCCTGTCCGTGCTCAACCTGGTCGCCTTCGGCGGTACCGGCCTGCTGCTGCACCGGCTGGGACGAGGTGACCGCCGTCGCCAGATCCGCGCGGCCCTGCTCTGGACGTGCAACCCGTTGCTGCTTCAGGTGCTGGTGGCGGGTGAGCATGCCGACAGCCAGGCCGTGTTCTTCGGCGTCGCCGCCGTCGCCGTCTTCAGCCCGCTGGTATCCGGCGCGGTGCCCTGGCCCGGGGGCGGCGCGGACGGCGTGGACGGCTCCGGTAGTACGGACGGTACAGGCCGGGAGGCGCCTTTCCGGATGGCGCTGCGCGCAGCGGCGGCCGGCGCCCTGATCGGGCTCGGGTTCGCGGTCAAGGTGACCATCGTGCTGCTGGGGGCCGGGCTGGCGGTCGCGGCGGTGCAGGCCTTTGCGCCGCGCCGCGGTGCAGGCGGGAGAGCGCCCCGCGGGTGGCCGTGGCTGGTCCCGGTCGCGGGCGGTCTGGCCGCCGGGTTCGCGGTCATCGCCGGCCTGGCCCTCGTGCTCGGGGGCCGGGACGGCTTCCGGCGGACGGTACAGGCCAGCAGCATGGTCTCCATCGGGTCACCGTGGCGGGTCATCCGCACCCTGCTGCATCTCGGCCTCAGCGAGGCCTCGGCCGGCGATGTGGTCAAGGCGGCGGCGGTGGTGCTCGCGGTGATGCTCGCCATCCTGCTGCTGCGGGGCCTGCCGCGCGGAGCGAACGCGGGCGGGCGAGCGGCGCTCGCGTTCGCGCTGGCGTGGCTGCTCGCCTGGCCGTACGTGCTGCCCTGGTACGACGCGCTGGCCTGGGCCCTGCTGCCGCTGGTGGCCGCGTCCACCCTTGACTGGCTGCTGCTGGCCCGCACCTCGGCGCTCGCGTTCGGCTACCTGCCCGCGCGAGTCGCCGGGGTAGTCATGCCGGCCGGGCTCGGCTGGCTCCAGTCGGTGGTCAGGACCGGGGTGACGCCGGCGGTGCTCGCGATCGTGACCGTCTGGGTGGTGGTGAGCATGCGGCGCGGCCGGGCGTCCTCCTCCCGTCCGGACGGGCGGTCCGGGCCCGATGGCGCCGGCGCGCCTGGTCCGGCGGCGTCCCCGACCTCGGCGCGGCAGGGCGCCGCGGACGGGAGAACCGGATGACGCGGGCCGCTGGCCCGCCGCCCGCCGCCCGCCGTGGCCCGGCCGCGCTGGCCACCCGGATGGCCGCGCGGATGGCCGCCCGCGCGGCCCGGCTGCCACGGTGGGCCACCGTGGTGCTCGGCGTGCTGGCCTGGGCGGCGGCGCTGGCCGCCATCGAGCCGATCGTGCACGGGTACCTCACCAATCCGCCCGATCAGCGCCTGGTCGACCTGAACGTCTACCGGACCGGGGGCCTGAGCGTGCTGCAGGGCCAGCCGCTCTACCGCGTGGTCACCCAGCCGCCCCAGTTGCTGCCGTTCACCTACCCACCGCTGGCCGCGATCTTCGCGGTCCCGCTCGCGCTGATGTCGTGGCCGGCCGCCCAGCTGGTCTGGGTCGCTTTCGTCTACGTGCCGCTCGCGGTGATCATCTGGTACGCCTTCCGGCCGCTGCTGCGGCGGGCCGGGCGGTGGCGGCCGGTCGCGTTCGCGGCGATCTTCTGCGCTTGCGCGTACCTGTTCCCGATGCAGGACGAGATGCGGTTCGGCCAGGTCGACGCGGTGCTGGCCGCCATGTTCGTGGCCGACTGCGCGGCGGTACGGCCACGCTGGCCGCGCGGCGCCCTGATCGGCCTGGCCACCGCGATCAAGCTTGTTCCCGGCGTGTTCATCGTCTACCTGTGGGCCAGCGGGCGGCGCCGGGCCGCGCGGACCGCCGTGCTGGCCGCGGTGGCCTGGACCATCGGCGCGTACCTGCTGCTGCCGCGTGACTCGGTGACCTACTGGACGAGCGCGATCTTCCAGTCGGGGCGGCTTGGTGATAACGCCGGCACGGAAAACCAGTCATTGCGCGGGCTGCTGCTGCGGATCTTCCTGCCCGGCCATGCACCGGGGGTGCTGTGGGTAGTGATCGCCGTCGCGGTGGCGGTCCCCGGCTTCGCCGTCGCCCGGCGGCTTTCCCGGGAGCAATACGAGATGGCGGGAATCGCCGTGACCGCCATGCTCGAGGTCCTGATCTCACCGGTCGCCTGGATTCACTACTTCCTGGCGGCGATCATCGCGATCGGCGTCATCGCCGGGGATGGGCGGCTGTCGCGGCGGGTACTGACGGCCGCCGGCACAGCCGTCTTCTTCGGGCTGACCATTCCCTGGTGGGGGCACTCGCTGCTGTCTCATCCGGCGGTGCCCAGGCTGCTCAGCCGGGTCGTCGAGGATTCCTTCGGAATCGCGGCCATAGCGCTCATCGTCATCATCGCGCGGATGCGGAAGACCGGCGCGGACCGCGACCGGCCGGCCAACGGGACCGGGACAGGGGACGCGGCGGGGGCCACGGCGCCACCCGCCGCTCTCCCGGATGAACGCGCCGCCGGGGCGGCTGGGCCTGCCGGGCTCCCTGGGCGGCAGATTCCGGCGCCCGGACCGGCCGCGGATGTGAGCACCTGAACACGGCCGTACGCCACGCCGCTAGGTATCTATAGACCTGTATAGGGCGCGGCCGCTACGGCCTCTATACACGGCAATGCATCCGGATACTGCCGCGGCCGCTAGGTGTCTATAGACCTGTATAGGACGCGGCCGCTATGGCCTCTATACACGCCAATACATCCGGATACTGCCCTGGCCGCTAGCATCGGGGGATTATGGCCGAGCGTTACGCCTATCTGGGACCGGAAGGCACCTTCACCGAGGCGGCGTTCCGCGCGCTGGACGCCGCCGAGCACGCCGAGCCCTGGCCGTGCCCGACGATCCAGGCCGCGCTGGCCGCGGTCCGGGCCGGGGCGGCCGACCGGGCCGTGGTCCCGATCGAGAGTTCGGTGGAGGGCGTCGTCACGGCCACCCTCGACGATCTGACCGCCGGCGGCGACCTGCTGATTCAGGCTGAGCTGCAGCTCCCTATCGCCTTCGCGCTGCTGGCCAGGCCCGGGATGCGGCTGGCGGCCGTCCGGACGGTCAGTGGCCACCCGCAGGCCCAGCCGCAGTGCCGCCGCTGGCTGGCCGAGTACCTCCCCGGCGCCGAATGGGTGCCGGCCGCGTCCAACGCCGAGGCGGCACGCCAGGCCTCCGAGGGGAAGATCGACGCTGCGCTCGCCGGAGCCTTCGCCGCCGCCACGTACGGGCTCGAGATCCTCGCCCACGACATCCACGACCGGCATAACGCGGTCACGAGGTTCGTGGTGGCCGGGCGGCCGGCCGGGCTGGCCGACCCGACCGGCGCCGACCGCACCTCGCTGGCCGCGTTCCTGGCCAACGACCATGCGGGCGCCCTGACGGAGATCCTTACCGAATTCGCCGTCCGGGGCGTTAACTTGACCACGATCCAGTCCCGCCCGACCGGCGACGGGCTCGGCCGCTATTACTTCTTCATCGACTGTGAAGGGCACGTCGCGGACGCGCGCGTCGGGGAGGCACTGATGGGCCTGCGGCGGGTCTGCGCCGACGTCAGGTTCCTCGGCAGCTACCCGCGCTGTGACGGCGGCCGGACGCAGATGCCGCGGGGAACGTCGGACGCCGAGTTCGCCGACGCGGCCGCGTGGCTCACCCGTCTCCGGTCGGCGGGCACGGACAGGGCGGCCAGCGACGGGTAAGGCCCGGACGCACCGGGCCGTCCCCGATGCGGTGGGCCATACCTTCTCGCTGGGCTTACAGATCTCGCTGGGCTTACAGATAGGGTCCGGATGCGCCGGGCGGTCCCGGCCGTCCCAGATCCTCGCCCGGCATCTGTCCCATGCCGGGCGGCAGCGCCCGCCGCATCTGCTCGAGCTGCGCGCGCGCCGCCATCTGCTGCGCGAACAGGGTCGTCTGGATGCCGTGGAACAGCCCTTCGAGCCAGCCCACCAGCTGTGCCTGCGCCACCCGCAGCTCCGCCTCGCTGGGCAGCTCGTTCTCGGCGAACGGCAGGGAGAGCCGGTCCAGTTCCTCGACGAGCTCCGGCGCGAGCCCGTCCTCGAGCTCCTTGATCGAGCTCTCGTGGATCTCCCTGAGCCGGGCCCGGCTTTTCTCGTCCAGTGGCGCGGCCCTGACTTCTTCCAGCAGCTGGCGGATCATGCTGCCGATCCGCATGACCTTGGCCGGCTGCTCGACCATCTCGGTGACTGGCCGTTCCGAGATTCCCGTCTGCTCGTCGTCCCCGCCCAGTGAGGCACCCTCGATCGGCATGCCGTCGGGACCGACCACCACCACATTGGGCCGGTTCCCGGAGTCTGCATTCATCCCGTCATTCATCTTCCTAGTGTGTCGGACTGATCCGTGAGCCGGACCAAGAGGGCTTCCTTAACGCCGCCGCGGTCCTGCTCCCCTCATTTCACCAGCAGTACCTTGCCGATGTGGTCGCCGGCTTCGAGGATCCGGTGCGCCTCGGCGGCATTGGGCATCGGCACCTTCTGGTCGATGACGGGAACCACCTTGCCCGCACTGACGAGCGGCCACACGTTTTCGCGTACGGCGGTCACGATAGCTGCCTTCTCCCCGAGCGGCCGGTTCCGGAGCGTGGTCGCGTGGATGCTGGCCCGCTTGCCCTGCAGTACACCGAGGTCAAGCTCGGCGCGATTCCCGCCCTGCCGCCCGATGATCACGAGCCGGCCGCCGGTGGCGAGAGCCAACAGATTGCGGGACAGATAGCTCGCCCCCATGATGTCGAGGATCACGTCCGCGCCGCTGCCCCCGGTCGCATCGCGGACGACCTCCACGAAATCCTCGTTCCGGTACCAGATGGCGACGTCGGCGCCGAGAGCCTGGCAGAACTCCACCTTCTTCGCGGAACCGGCCGTGCATATCACGCGGGCACCGTTCGCCTTGGCCAGCTGAATGGCCGCGGTGCCGATGCCGCTGGCGCCTCCGTGCACGAGGAAGGTCTCGCCCGCAGTGAGCCCGCCGACCTGGAACGCGTTGGAATACACGGTGCAGATGGCCTCGGGCAGCGCCGCCGCGTCCACGACGTGAACTCCGCCCGGCACGGGCAGCACCTGCCCGGCGGGGACCGCGGCCTTTTCCGCGTATCCGCCGCCCGCCATCAGCGCGCAGACCTCATCGCCCGGCTGCCATCCGGTCACCTCCGCCCCGACGGCCTCGATCCGGCCGGAGCATTCCATGCCCGGATAGGGCGGGGCGCCCGGAGGCGGCGGGTACAGTCCCTGGCGCTGCAGCAGATCAGCCCGGTTGACGCCCGCGGCGGCCACGTCGATCAGGACATCGCCGGGGCCCACGTCCGGGTCCGGTACTTCCTGCCACTCCAGCACCTTTGGCCCGCCAGGTTCGGTGATAACGACAGCCCGCATCTCACTCCTACGTGTATTTTCCGGTATTGGTTGCGACGGCCGGTAATCAATGTCTAGCTCTATGGCAACCGACGACGTTGGCCTAGGCTTCCGCTGTAAGCAATCAGACCCTGCCCGCACCGGGCTTACATAGTCCCACCATGAGGAATAGGGGGAGCGACCCGTGGCGACCGATGACCGCGACATGCCTGCTGGAGCGGCAGATGGCGGACGCGAGGACATGCCCGCAGGACCATCGGCGCCGCACACGGACAACGGGAAGCCTGATCCCGTCAGCGGTCCCGGACCCGGCAACGCGGCCAGCCCGAGCGCGGCCACGGATCAGCCGTCGGCCGAAGACCAGGCGGCGCCCGGGGAGCAGGCGGGGCTAGCGGGGGAGCAGGCGATGGCAGCCCAGGAGCAGGAGGGCGCGGCGCAGGAGGCCGGGGAGCAGGCCGGCGGCCACCCAGACGACGACTTCGAGCCGTACCTGCCGCCCGGGCCCAATCCGTTCTCCTCGGTTCACCCGCAGGGAGCACCGCCCTACCGGCCGGCGGCGGCCGGGCCTGGCGTGGCACCCGAGCCCCGGGTGCCCGAATCTCGTGCCGCGGAACCTTCTGCGGCAGGGCCCCGTTCGTCCGACGACGCAGGGAAGCCCGGGCACACGGGCGATGCGGAGTACGGGTACCCGCCCGTGTCGCCCTATCCGCGGCTGCCCGAGGAAGAGGACCTCCGGAGCGGCCGTCCCGGGGCGACGGCCTATGGGGGCGCCTCGCCCTACCCCGTGTACCGGCCCTACGGCCCCGACGACGACGTGGCCGGGGACGCGCTGACCGACTACGGGCTGCCCTCCCCGCAGGCGTACGGGCTGGCCCCCCCGCCTCCTCCGGTCGAGCCCCTCCCGGATCTGGGCGCCCCCGAGCAGGTCTACCGCAACGAGCCCTACGAGCCGCCCGGTTACCGTGACAACGACCTCGCGGATGCCGACAGCGGGCCGCCGCCCGCGGAGCGCGGCCGGCCGGCCGGCGGCCACCGGCGCACCGAGGGCGCGACGGGACAGCATCGCACCGGGGCCGCGGAGAACGGCCTGCGCGGTATGGGGCTGCGCGGCGGCGCGGCGCCCGCGGAGGCCCCGCCCGGGCGCGGTCCCGAGCGTCCCGTCACGCCGTCCAGCCGAACGCCGTCCAGCCGAACGGCGCCCGGCCAGGGCTATCCTCCTCCGGGGGCCGTCCCGTCTGGCCCGCTGCCCCCGGGCGCCGCCTCCCTGGGGAGCGGTGTGCCCCGGGGCTCCAGCGGCCCCGACGTGTACGGTGCACCCACTGGAGCCGGCGTGCGCGGTGGGCCGAGCGTGCGCAGTGGGCCCGGCGCTGGCGATGAGGACTATCTGCCGCCGCACGCGGACGCCGGGACCGCGCAGGAACACGAGACCTCGGACAGCCTGACGACGGAGGCGTTGCTGCACGGCAAGCGCCCGGCCCCGGGCTCCGGCTGGCGCCGGACCGTCTTCCGGGCCACCGGCGGCCTCGTCCGGGTCGGTGAGTCGGCCAGTTCGCAGCGCCGCCGCGAGCTGATCTGGCGCGCCCGGACGCCGGTCGCGGGTGGCCACCACCGGGTCGCGGTCATGAGCCTCAAGGGCGGGGTGGGCAAGACCACGACGACCGTCGGCCTGGGGGCCACGCTGGCTACCCTCCGCGGGGACCGGGTCATCGCGGTGGACGGGAACCCCGACCGGGGCACGCTGTCGGACAAGGTCCGGCTGGAGACGTCGGCCACGGTCAGGGATCTGCTGAACGAACGGCAGCAGGTGCACCGGTACGCCGACGTACGGGCCTTCACCTCGCAGGCGCCCAGCCGGCTGGAGGTGCTGGCCTCCGACCGCGATCCCGCCGTATCCGTGGCGTTCAGCGAGGAAGACTACTGCGACGTCGCGCGCGTCCTGGAGCACTACTACTCGATCTGCATCACCGACTGCGGGACCGGCCTGCTGCACTCCGCGATGACCGGCGTGCTGAACCTGGCCGACCAGATCGTCCTGGTCAGTTCGCCGTCGGTGGACGGGGCCCGCTCCGCGAGCGCGACCCTCGACTGGCTGGACGCCCACGAGTACGGCGACCTGGTGCGCAACGCGGTGGTCGTGCTGTCGACCGTCCGCCCGCGGAACAAGAGCACTGTGGACCTGGACCGCCTGGAGCAGCATTTCGCCGCGCGGTGCCGCGCCGTCGTCCGCGTTCCCTACGACCCTCACCTGGAGGAGGGGGCCGAGGTCGAGCTCGAGCAGCTCAGCCCGGCGTCAACCGAGGCCTACCTGCAGCTCGCGGCCACGGTCGGCGACGGTTTCGCGTGGCCGCGCCGCGCTCTGCAGGGGGCCGTCCGGGCGCACCAGTAACCGCGAGCGTCCGTCCGCCCGTCAGATGATCGGCTGACGCAGCAGGGTCTTCAACCTGGCGGGAGCGGTGCGGCGCGGGTCGCTGAAATAGATCTCATGGTGCCTGCCGGAAGGCCGTGAGCCCAGCGCGGCGATGAAGGCGTGCAGGTTCGCGATAGCAGGATGCTCGTCGGCGTAGGGGCCGACGTACATGACTTGCGCGGCGCGTCCTTCCGCGAACCGCTCCACCCGTAGCTCGCCAATCGGTAGATCCGGCTTCTTGCGTGCCGTGGCGGCGAGCGCGCCCGTTACCAGCTCGCCCGGCGCGGTCCCCGGCAGGCGGATCATCATCGTCCAGGACCAGTCGCCCTTGGTGACCGCCGTAAAGCCGGCTGCTTCAGCCCCCCACCACAGTCCCTCAAGGGGTGACACGTGCTCCTCGGGACCGCCGGATTTCTTCAGGGCGAACTTGACCGCGTATGCCGCGCCGTACAAGGCCCTGATGGCCTGCGCGTAGGCGGCCGCGGTGTTGGGATCGCCCTGCCCATCGATCATAAGGAAAGATGCGGGCGGCACCTCGACGACCTCGGGCACGCCGACCTTGGCACGGTAAAGCTGTTCATGTGTCCTGATATCGGGCGTCGTCGTATCGGCCGTCTTAACAGCCATGACGGTCCCTCCTCCACGATCGCGGTCCGCAGATCATTTCGATCCTCTCGCCGGGGGAAACGGCTGGCAGATGCCATTGGTCCTCTCTGCGGCCGCATTGATCCTGCGATCAGAAACGACATGAATGATCAGATTCGGTGGCGCCGGAGGGTGATGGGATATGAGAGGCTGGGAACCGATGCCAGGCCGCTGGACGGCAAGGCGTCGAGGCTGCGACCAGCTACGGACCGGTGGGCGTCAGGGCTCTGATCCGGGCACGATCCCAGCTAGGAGGGCTCGCCTAGTGGCCGATGGCGGCGGTCTTGAAAACCGCTATGGGTGGTGACACTCATCGTGGGTTCGAATCCCACGCCCTCCGCTTTGTGATCTCTCGAGAGATCGGAATAGCCCCGAACCTTCATTAGGTGCGGGGTTGTTTCT
>Ga0182014_10000990_pt1 | contig 38662 bp, 49 predicted proteins | sample 612S2DmetaG_FD_120489 | JGI IMG/M metagenome (GOLD analysis project Ga0182014, IMG submission 120489) | Permafrost microbial communities from Stordalen Mire, Sweden - 612S2D metaG | ecosystem: Environmental > Terrestrial > Soil > Wetlands > Permafrost | place: Sweden: Stordalen | collected... | reverse complement strand
GCCCTTTCGTGCGCGGGCGGTTTGAGTTAAACCGCCCGCGCCGTTCGTTCAGCCTCCCAATCCGCTTATCCGCAGAGCCGCCGCAATGCCCCGCATTCACAAGATCGAAGATTACCGAAACTTCGGGATCATGGCCCACATTGATGCGGGCAAAACCACCACGACCGAACGTATCCTTTACTACTCCGGCAAGTCCCACAAGATCGGCGAAGTCCATGAGGGCGCCGCCACCATGGACTGGATGGAGCAGGAGCAGGAGCGCGGCATCACGATCACCTCCGCCGCCACCACCACCTTCTGGAACGGCAAGCGGCTGAACATCATCGACACGCCCGGCCACGTCGATTTCACCATCGAGGTCGAGCGTTCGCTGCGCGTGCTCGACGGCGCGGTATGCGTGCTCGACGGCAACCAGGGCGTTGAGCCGCAGACCGAGACTGTTTGGCGTCAAGCCGACAAGTATCATGTGCCGCGCGTCGTGTTCGTCAACAAGATGGACAAGATCGGCGCCGATTTCTATCGCTGCGTCGACGAGATCCGCACGAAGGTCGGCGGACGTCCCGTATGCATCCAGCTGCCGATCGGTTCCGAATCCGATTTCAAGGGCATCATCGATCTCGTCCGCATGAAGGCGGTGGTCTGGGAAGACGAGGCGCTTGGCGCGAAATACAATGACGCGGAAATTCCCGCCGACCTCCAGGCGAAAGCCGAGGAATATCGGCATATCCTGCTCGAGTCGGCGGTTGAGCTCGATGACGACGTTATGTCCGCCTATCTCGATGGCGTCGAGCCCGACGAAGAGACCCTGAAGCGGCTGATCCGCAAGGCTGTCCGCTACATCACCTTCATTCCCGTTCTGTGCGGCTCCGCCTTCAAGAACAAGGGCGTGCAGCCCTTGCTCGACGCCGTCGTCGACTATCTGCCTTCGCCCATCGATCGCGAAGCGATCAAGGGCGTCGACGTCGACACGGGCGAAGAAGTGCTGCGCCTGCCGCGTGACGAAGAACCCTTCTCCATGCTCGCCTTCAAGATCATGGACGATCCTTTCGTCGGCACGCTGACCTTTGCGCGCGTCTATTCGGGCCACATCGAGTCGGGCACGACCGTGTTGAACTCGACCAAGGACAAGAAAGAGCGCATCGGCCGCATGTTGCTGATGCACGCCAACAATCGCGAAGACGTCAAGGAAGCCTATTCGGGCGACATCGTCGCGCTGGCCGGCCTCAAGGACACCCGCACCGGCGACACGCTGTGCGATCTCGGCAAGCCGGTCATTCTCGAGCGCATGGAGTTCCCCGAACCCGTGATCGAGATCGCGATCGAGCCGAAGTCGAAAGCCGATCAGGAAAAGCTCGGCGTCGCCCTGGCGAAGCTTGCGGCGGAGGATCCGTCCTTTCGCGTCTCGACGGATCAGGAATCCGGCCAGACCATCCTCAAGGGAATGGGCGAGCTTCACCTCGACATCAAGGTCGACATCCTGCGCCGCACCTACAAGGTCGACGCCAATATCGGCGCGCCTCAGGTTGCTTATCGCGAGCGTCTGACCCGGCGGGTCGAGAAGGACTACACGCACAAGAAGCAGACCGGCGGCACCGGTCAGTTCGCGCGCGTCATCATTATCTTCGAGCCGAATGAAGCCGGCGCGGGCAACACCTTCGAATCGAAGGTCGTTGGCGGCGCCGTGCCGAAGGAATTCATTCCCGGCGTCGAAAAAGGCATCAACAGCGTCATGGGGTCTGGCGTTCTCGCCGGCTTCCCTGTCGTCGACGTCAAGGCGACGCTGATCGACGGCGGCTTCCACGACGTCGATTCATCCGTGCTCGCCTTCGAAATCGCCGCGCGCGCGGCGTTCCGCGAGGCGCTGCGCGAAGGTGGGTCGGTGCTGCTCGAGCCGATCATGAAAGTCGAAGTGACGACGCCGGAGGATTACACCGGCTCCGTCATGGGCGATCTGCTCGGCCGGCGCGGGCAGGTGCAGGGACAGGACATGCGCGGCAATGCGGTTGTCATCAATGCGATGGTTCCGCTCGCCAACATGTTTGGCTACGTCAACCAGTTGCGGTCCTTCAGCCAGGGCCGCGCCAACTACACGATGCAATTCGATCATTACGAACAGGTCCCCGCGGGCGAAGCGGCGAAGGTGCAGGCCAAATACGCCTAAGCCGCGAGCCGAAGCTTCGAGCCAAGCGAAAAGTGATCCTAGAGGAGCCAGACCATGGGCAAGGAAAAATTTCAGCGGAACAAGCCGCATTGCAACATTGGCACGATTGGCCATGTCGATCATGGCAAGACGTCGCTGACGGCTGCAATCACTAAGGTCCTGGCCGAGTCGGGCGGGGCGGTGTTCACGGCCTATGACCAGATCGACAAGGCGCCGGAAGAGAAGGCGCGCGGCATCACCATCTCGACGGCGCATGTCGAATACGAGACGAAGAACCGCCATTACGCGCATGTCGATTGCCCCGGCCACGCCGATTATGTGAAGAACATGATCACCGGCGCGGCGCAGATGGATGGTGCCATTCTCGTCGTCTCGGCCGCTGACGGTCCGATGCCGCAGACCCGCGAGCATATCCTTCTCGCCCGTCAGGTCGGCGTTCCCGCCCTCGTCGTGTTCATGAACAAGGTCGACATGGTCGACGACGCCGAGCTTCTGGAGCTGGTCGAACTCGAAGTTCGCGAGCTGCTGTCGAAATATGATTTCCCCGGCGACGATATTCCGATCACCAAGGGCTCGGCGCTCTGCGCGCTCGAAGGCAAGCAGCCGGAGATCGGCCATGACGCCGTGCTGAAGCTCATGGAGACGGTTGACGCCTATATTCCCCAGCCGGAACGCCCGATTGACCAGCCCTTCCTGATGCCGGTCGAAGACGTGTTTTCGATCTCCGGCCGCGGCACGGTGGTGACCGGACGCGTCGAGCGCGGCATCGTCAAGGTCGGCGAGGAAATCGAGATCGTCGGCCTGAAGCCGACCGTCAAGACCGTCGTCACCGGCGTTGAGATGTTCCGCAAGCTGCTCGATCAGGGTCAGGCTGGCGACAACATCGGCGCGCTGCTGCGCGGCACCAAGCGTGAGGACGTCGAGCGCGGCCAGGTGCTGTGCAAGCCGGGCTCCGTCAAGCCGCACACCAAGTTCAAGGCCGAAGCCTATATCCTGACCAAGGATGAGGGCGGTCGCCATACGCCATTCTTCACCAACTACCGTCCGCAGTTCTATTTCCGGACGACGGATGTGACCGGCGTGGTCACTCTGCCGGAAGGCACGGAAATGGTGATGCCCGGCGACAACGTAACGATGGACGTCGAGCTGATCGTGCCGATCGCGATGGAGGAAAAGCTGCGCTTCGCTATTCGCGAGGGCGGCCGCACCGTCGGGGCCGGCGTCGTCGCCTCGATCACGGAGTAACGCGCAGAAATAGCGCGTTGCGATCAAAGCTCCCGGGCTTGCGCGAATAGCGCAAGCCACGCGGGGGCGGTAAGAGACCAGGTTTAAGCCGGCCAACCGGACCTTCCGGCGCGGGGCGACAGGGATTGAATTGATGAACGGCCAGAACATCCGCATTCGCCTCAAGGCATTCGATCATCGAATCCTCGATTCTTCGACGAAGGAGATCGTCTCGACGGCGAAGCGGACGGGCGCGCAGGTTCGCGGACCGATTCCGCTGCCGACGAAGATTGAGAAGTTCACGGTGAACCGCTCGCCGCATGTCGACAAGAAGTCGCGCGAGCAGTTCGAGATTCGTACGCATAAGCGCGTGCTCGATATTGTCGATCCGACGCCGCAAACGGTGGACGCGTTGATGAAACTCGACCTCGCCGCCGGCGTCGATGTGGAGATCAAGCTTTAGCGCGAGCGGGCTTTTATGAGACGAACCCCGCGCCCCGCGGCCATTCGGCCGTCTCGCGCCAGGGACTTTAAGGATTGAACCATGCGGTCAGGTGTCATCGCACAAAAGCTCGGCATGACGCGCGTTTTCAGCGACGTCGGCGAGCATGTGCCCGTCACGGTTTTGAAGCTCGACGGCTGTCAGGTCGTCGCGCATCGAACCAAGGCGCAGAACGGCTATACGGCTGTGCAGCTGGGCATTGGCCTTGCGAAGGTCAAGAACGTCTCGAAGGCCGAGCGCGGCCGGTTCGCGGTTGCGAAAGTCGAGCCGAAGCTGAAGCTCGCCGAATTTCGCGTCGAGGAGGATGCGCTGCTTCCGGTTGGCGCTGAAATCACGGCGGATCATTTCGTCGTTGGCCAGTTCGTCGATGTGACGGGGACCAGCACCGGCAAGGGCTTCGCTGGTCCGATGAAACGCTGGAACTTCGGCGGTCTGCGCGCGACGCATGGCGTCTCGCTGTCGCATCGTTCGCACGGTTCGACCGGCGGCCGTCAGGATCCGGGCAAGACTTTCAAGAACAAGAAGATGGCCGGCCATATGGGAACCGACCGCGTGACGACGCTCAACCTGCGGGTCGTCCAGCTCGACATCGAGCGCGGGCTGATCCTCGTCGAGGGCGCTGTCCCGGGAACGGCCGGCGGTTGGATTTACGTGCGCGACGCGGTGAAAAAGGCGCTTCCGAAGGATGCGCCGAAGCCCGGCAAATATCGTCTTTCGAGCGAGCCTGCTGTCGAAGTCGCCGCCGAAGCCGAGACGGGAGCGCAATCGTGAAGATCGACATCACCACTCTGAGCGGCGACGCCGCCGGGTCGATTGAACTCGACGACGCAATTTTCGGTCTTGAGCCGCGCGAGGATCTGATCGCGCGCATGGTGCGCTATCAGCTCGCCAAGCGCCGCGCCGGAACGCACAAGACCAAGGGGCGCGCCGAGATCGCGCGCACCGGCAAGAAGCTCTACAAGCAGAAGGGCACGGGCTCGGCTCGCCATGGCTCGGCGCGCGTGCCGCAGTTCCGTGGCGGCGGACGCGCTTTCGGCCCGGTCGTTCGCTCCCATGCGCATGATCTGCCGAAGAAGGTTCGCGCGCTGGCCCTGAAACATGCTCTTTCGGCCAAGGCGCAGGACGGCGGGATCATCGTCTGGTCGGACGCCTCGGCGGCTGATGCGAAGACCAAGAGCCTCAAGGCGAGCTTCGCGCATATCGGCCTCACCAACGCGCTGATCATCGACGGCGCGGAGCTTGAGGCGAACTTCAGCTTTGCGGCGCGCAACATTCCGCAGATCGACGTGCTGCCCGTGCAGGGCATCAATGTGTACGACATCCTTCGCCGGGACAAACTGGTTTTGACCAAGGCGGCGATCGACGCCCTGGAGGCGCGCTTCAAATGAGCACCGCAAAATTCGCGCTCGACGCGCATCATTACGACGTCATCATCGCGCCGGTCATCACCGAAAAGGCGACGCTCGCCTCGGAAGCGAACCAGGTGATCTTCAAGGTTCGCAGGAATGCGACGAAGCCTGAGATCAAGGCGGCGGTGGAGCGCCTTTTCGACGTCAAGGTGACGGGCGTGAATACGCTCATCCGCAAAGGCAAACGCAAGACGTTCAAGGGGACGCGCGGCGTCCAGTCCGATGTGAAGAAAGCGGTCGTGACCCTCGCCGATGGGCACAAGATCGACGTCACGACGGGTCTTTGAGGTTTAGGATTTAGGAATTGCGCCGATGGCACTGAAGACGTTCAAACCGATCACGCCGAGCCTTCGTCAGCTCGTGATCGTCGATCGCAGCGACCTCTACAAAGGCAAGCCGCTGAAGCAGCTGACCGAGGGTAAATCGTCCTCCGGCGGGCGCAACAATAACGGCCGCATCACCGTCCGTTTTCGTGGCGGCGGCCACAAGCAGAGCTACCGGATAATCGATTTCAAGCGGCGCAAGCTCGACGTGCCGGCGAAAGTGGAGCGGATCGAATATGATCCGAACCGCACCGCCTTCATCGCGCTGGTGCGCTATGCCGATGGCGAACAGTCCTACATCCTTGCGCCGCAGCGGCTCGCCGTCGGCGACGAAGTGGTCGCCTCGCTTCAGGCGGACGTGAAGCCCGGCAATGCTATGGCGCTCGCCAACATGCCGGTCGGAACGATCGTGCATAATATCGAGATGAAGATCGGGAAGGGCGGGGCGATGGTTCGCTCGGCCGGCGGTTTCGCGCAGGTTGTCGGCCGCGACCAGGGCTATGTCATCGTTCGCTTGAATTCCGGCGAGCAGCGGCTGATCCACGGTCAGTGTTTCGCGACGGTCGGCGCTGTGTCCAATCCGGATCACATGAACGCCTCGATCGGCAAGGCCGGACGCAGCCGCTGGCTTGGCCAGCGCCCGCATAATCGCGGCGTCACCATGAACCCGGTCGATCATCCGCATGGCGGCGGCGAAGGCCGCACTTCGGGCGGCCGTCATCCGGTGACCCCGTGGGGCAAGCCGACCAAGGGCAAGAAGACGCGCTCGAACAAGTCCACAACGAAATTCATCGTGACCTCGCGTCACAAAAGCAAGAAGAAGGGCTGATCATGGCTCGGTCGATCTGGAAAGGCCCGTTCGTCGATGGCTATCTGCTGAAAAAGGCGGATGCCGCGCGCGGTTCGGGACGTTCCGAAATCATCAAGATCTGGAGCCGCCGCTCCACCATCCTGCCGCAGTTCGTCGGGCTGACTTTCGGCGTCTATAACGGGCACAAGCATGTTCCGGTCGCGGTGACCGAGGAAATGATTGGCCATAAATTCGGCGAGTTTTCTCCGACGCGGACCTTCCATGGCCATGCGGCGGACAAGAAAGCCAGGAGAGGCTGATATGTCCAAGGAGAAGGCGCCGCGGGCGCTCAAAGACAACGAAGCGAAGGCCGTAGCGCGCATGCTGCGCGTCAGCCCGCAGAAGCTCAATCTGCTGGCGCAGCTCATTCGCGGCAAGAAGGTCGATCGCGCATTGGCCGACCTTGAATTTTCGCGCAAGCGCATCGCCTTCGACGTCAAGAAAACGCTGGAGAGCGCCATCGCCAACGCCGAGAACAATCACAGTCTCGATGTCGACGATCTCGTCGTCGCCGAGGCCCATGTCGGCAAGGCGCTGGTGATGAAGCGGTTCAGCGCCCGCGCGCGGGGGCGGTCCGGGCGAATTGAAAAGCCATTCTCGCATCTGACGATCGTGCTGCGCGAAGTCGCCGCCGCGGCTGAGGCCTGAGGAGAGAAGATGGGACAGAAAGTCAACCCGATCGGCCTTCGGCTCGGCATCAACCGGACCTGGGACTCGCGCTGGTTCGCCGGCAAGAACGAATATGGCAAGCTCCTGCACGAGGACATGGCGATCCGCGAGGTCTTGATGAAGACCTTGAAGCAGGCCGCCGTGTCGAAGATCATCATCGAGCGTCCGCACAAGAAGTGCCGCGTGACGATTCATTCGGCGCGCCCGGGCGTCGTCATCGGCAAGAAGGGCGCGGACATCGACAAGATCCGCAAGCTCGTCGCGAAGATGACGGACAGCGAAGTGCTGATCAACATCGTCGAGGTTCGCAAGCCCGAGATCGATGCGACGCTGGTCGCCGATTCGATCGCGCAGCAGCTCGAGCGTCGCGTCGCCTTTCGGCGCGCCATGAAGCGCGCGGTGCAGTCCGCCATGCGTCTTGGCGCCGAGGGCATCCGGATCAATTGCGCGGGCCGTCTCGGCGGCGCCGAAATCGCGCGCCTCGAATGGTATCGCGAAGGGCGGGTGCCGCTGCATACGCTGCGCGCGGATGTCGACTATGGCACCGCGACGGCGCACACGGCCTATGGCACGTGCGGCATCAAGGTCTGGATCTTCAAGGGCGAAATCCTTGAGCATGATCCGATGGCCCAGGACAAGAAAATGGCCGAGCAGGACCATGGCGGCGGCGGTGGCGGTGGCGGCGATAGACGCCGGCGCGAGCGCGACGCGGCCTGAGACTGAACAAAAAAGAGTTTTTGCATCATGCTGCAACCAAAGCGCACCAAATTCCGCAAAGCCTTCAAGGGCCGTATCCGCGGCTCCTCGAAAGCCGGCTTTGAACTGAACTTCGGGCAGTTCGGCCTGAAGGCGCTCGAGCCCGAGCGGATCACCGCGCGCCAGATCGAGGCCGCGCGGCGCGCCATGACGCGCCATATGAAGCGCGCTGGCCGCGTCTGGATCCGCATCTTCCCGGATGTGCCGGTGTCGAAGAAGCCGACCGAAGTGCGCATGGGTAAGGGCAAGGGCGCGCCGGAACTATGGGCCGTGCGCGTTGCGCCGGGCCGCATCATGTTCGAACTTGATGGCGTGCCGGTCGAGCTGGCGCGCGAGGCGCTCCGCCTCGCCTCGGCGAAGCTGCCGATCAAGACGCGCTTCATCCAGCGCATTCAGGAATAGGGGAGGATCGGTCATGAAAGCCAAGCAGCGTTTGTCCGACCTCAAGGTGCTGTCCGCGGATCAGCTTGAGCAGGAGATTTTGAACCTCAAGAAAGAGCAGTTCAATCTCCGCTTCCAGCGCGCCACCGGGCAGCTTGAAAATACCGCCCGCGTCCGCGTCGTTCGCCGCGATATCGCGCGGCTGAAGACGATCGCCGCGCAGCAGCGCAGCGGTTCTGCGAAATAGGGTTTGAGCGGCGGTATCGCCGGGTCTGAAAAGAACAGGTTTAAAAGACTATGCCGAAGCGAATTCTCCAGGGCGTCGTGGTGAGCGACAAGCAGGAAAAGACCCTCGTCGTGAAGGTCGAGCGCCGATTCACGCATCCGCTCTTCAAGAAGACGGTGCGGCGCTCGAAGAATTATCACGCGCATGACGAGGCGAAGGCGTTCAAGGTCGGCGATACGGTGTCCATCGAGGAGACCAAGCCGATTTCGAAGCTGAAGCGCTGGATTGTCCTGCCGCAGAGCAATGGCTGAGGCATAATTCGCTGTTTAGGGTTCTTAAGGAGGCGCGCCTCCTTCAGACGAAGTCCGGCGCGGCGGCGCGGCGGAAACCGGTCTGACAAGAAAGGTATGAAACGATGATCCAGATGCAGACCAACCTCGACGTCGCGGACAACTCCGGCGCGCGCCGCGTGATGTGCATCAAGGTGCTTGGCGGCTCGAAACGGAAATATGCCGGCGTCGGCGACATCATTGTCGTGTCGATCAAAGAGGCCATTCCGCGCGGGCGCGTCAAGAAGGGCGACGTCATGAAGGCCGTGGTCGTGCGCACCGCGAAGGACATCAAGCGCGCCGACGGTTCGGTGATCCGCTTCGATTCCAACGCCGCTGTGCTGATCAACAATCAGTCCGAGCCGATCGGCACGCGCATCTTCGGACCGGTGCCGCGCGAATTGCGCGCCCGCAACCAGATGAAGATCATCTCGCTCGCGCCGGAGGTGCTGTGATGGCCGCAAAAATCAAGAAGGGCGACAAGGTCGTCGTGCTGGTCGGCCGCGACAAGGGTCGCGGCGGCGAAGTCCTGCAGGTCATTCCCAAAGAGGGGCGCGCCATCGTTCGCGGCGTCAATCTCGTGAAACGGCATCAACGCCAGACCGCCCAGCAGGAAGCCGGCATCGTCTCCAAGGAGGCCGCAATTCAACTGTCCAATCTCGCGGTCGCCGACCCGAAGGACGGCAAGCCGACGCGCGTCGGCTTCAAAATTCTCGATGACGGCCGCAAGGTCCGCTTCGCCAAACGTTCTGGAGACGTGATCGATGGCTGATTCCAAAGCAGGCAAGGGCGCCAAGGGCGCCCCGCCCAAGGGCGGCAAGGACGCCAAGGGCGCGCCCAAAACCGCAACCAAGGCGAAGCAGCCAGGCGAAGGCGGCGGCGGTCGCGAGCGCTCGGCCGGGCCGACGGCGTCGGCCGCCGATCTCGCCGCGCCGAAGGATTACGCGCCGCGGCTGAAGAAATTTTACGACGAGACCGTGCGCCAGCAGATGATCGAGCAGTTCGGCTACAAGAACGCGCTCGAAGTGCCGGTCATTGAAAAGATCGTGCTGAACATGGGCGTGGGCGAAGCGGTCAACGACACCAAGAAGGTGACGCTGGCGGCGGCGGATCTCGCGCTCATCGCCGGCCAGAAGCCGGTGATCACGCATGCCCGCAAAGCCATCGCGACGTTCAAGGTTCGCGAAAACATGCCGATCGGCGCCAAGGTGACTTTGCGCAAGACCCGCATGTATGAGTTCCTCGATCGGCTGGTGACCGTGGCCCTGCCGCGCATCCGCGACTTCCGGGGCCTTAACCCGAAGAGTTTCGATGGCCGCGGCAACTTCGCCATGGGCATCAAGGAGCACATCATTTTCCCCGAGATCAACTATGATCAGGTGGAAAGCGTGGTCGGCATGGACATCATCGTCTGCACCACGGCGAAATCCGACGACGAGGCGCGCGCCCTTTTGCGCGCATTCAACTTCCCGTTCCGGCAGTGAAACGCGAGCGTTTCAGACGCGGCGACCAGAGGTAGAGGTTTATGGCCAAGAAAAGCTCGATTGAGAAGAACAAGCGCCGGATCAAATTGGTCAAGCAATTTGCGGGACGGCGCAGCCGGCTGAAGGCGATCGCCAACGACGAGAGCCTCAATGTCGAGGAGCGTTTCGCTGCGCGCCTCAAGCTGTCGGAGCTGCCGCGCAATTCGGCGGCCGGGCGCATCCGCAATCGCTGCGAAGTGAGCGGGCGCCCGCGCGCCTTCACGCGCAAGATGAAGATGTCGCGCATCGCGCTGCGGGAATTGGGGTCTCAGGGCCTCATCCCCGGCCTTGTCAAGTCGAGCTGGTAGGAGGGACGGATCATGGCAGTCAACGATCCGTTGGGCGATATGCTCACCCGTATCCGCAACGCACAGATGCGTCGCAAGGGCAAAGTGCAGACGCCGGGTTCGCGTCTTCGGGCGCATGTGCTCGACGTTCTGCAGTCGGAAGGCTATATCCGTGGCTATTCGACCACTGAATATGGCAATGGCCGCACGGAGTTCGAAATCGAGCTCAAATATTTCGACGGGCTGCCGGTGATCCGGGAGATCCAGCGCGTGTCGAAGCCGGGACGGCGGGTCTACGCCGCGGTCGACGCGATGCCGCGCGTCGCCAATGGCCTTGGCATCACCATCGTCTCCACGCCGAAAGGCGTGATGGCCGATCACGCCGCGCGTGAGGCCAATGTCGGCGGCGAAGTTCTTTGCAAGGTGTTCTGACCGTTAGCGCCGCAAACTTTGAGTTGGGAATAGAGTTATGTCTCGTATCGGAAAGAAGCCGGTCGCAATTCCAGCCGGCGTTACGGCCAAGATCGACGGCCAGCTGGTTTCGGTGAAGGGCGGCAAGGGAGCGCTTTCCTTCGCCGCACCGGAGGACGTTGCTGTCGTTTTGGGCGAGGGTGGAATCGAAGTCTCGCCGCGCAACGAAACCAAGCGCGCGCGGGCCCTTTGGGGCATGACCCGCTCGATGGTCAATAACCTCGTCACCGGCGTCTCGAAGGGCTTCGAGCGCAAGCTGGAGATCACGGGCGTCGGCTACAAGGCGGCGGTTCAGGGCAAGAACCTGCAATTGTCGCTTGGGTTCAGCCATGATGTAAGCTTTCCGATCCCGGAAGGGATCGCGATCGTCGCTGCGAAGCCGACGGAAGTCGCGATCAGCGGCATCGACAAGCGTCAGGTCGGGCAGGTCGCCGCCGAAATCCGCGCGCTGCGGCCGCCCGAACCCTATAAAGGCAAGGGCGTCAAATACGCCGGTGAATTCATCTTCCGCAAGGAAGGCAAGAAGAAGTAATTCAGAGCTAAGGATCAGGAGCCAGTCATGGCAAAGGACAATGTGGCCACAGCCCGCCGCCAGGCGCGCGTCAGACGCTCGCTGCGCGCGCGCGCCTATGGCAAGCCAAGACTTTCGGTGTTCCGGTCGTCGAAGCAGATTTACTGTCAGATCATCGACGACGCCGCCGGACGCACATTGGCGTCTGCGTCGTCCCTTGAAAAGGGCAACCGCGAGAGCCTGAAGACCGGCGCCGACGTCGAGGCGGCGAAGGCGATAGGCAAGCTGATCGCTGAACGGGCGGCGCTCGCGGGCGTCAAGGAAGTCGTGTTCGATCGCGGCTCCTACATGTATCACGGGCGGGTCAAGGCGCTGGCCGAAGGCGCGCGCGAGGGCGGCCTCAGCTTTTGAGGTTGCGCGGGATCGATATGGAAAACGGTTTGGGATTGGAACAGACACATGGCGCGTGAAGGTGAAGGCGGGCGTGGCCGCGACCGCGAGGAGCGCGATAGCGAATTCATGGATCGCCTGGTCCATATCAATCGCGTCGCCAAGGTGGTGAAGGGCGGCCGCAGGTTTGGTTTCGCCGCGCTTGTCGTCGTCGGCGACCAGAAGGGCCGCGTCGGCTACGGGCATGGCAAGGCGCGCGAAGTGCCGGAAGCCATTCGCAAGGCGACCGAGTCCGCCAAACGCGCGCTGATCCGCGTGCCGCTGCGCGAAGGCCGCACGCTGCATCATGACGTCAACGGACGCCATGGCGCCGGGCGCGTCGTGCTGCGCGCCGCGCCGGCCGGCACGGGCATCATCGCCGGCGGCCCCATGCGCGCCATTTTCGAGACGCTCGGCATGCATGACGTTGTCGCCAAGTCGCAAGGTTCGTCCAATCCTTACAACATGGTGCGGGCGACATTCGATGCGCTGAGCCGCGAGGATTCCCCGCGCGCCGTCGCCGCCCGCCGCAATCTGAAGGTGTCCACCCTTCAGTCGCGTCGTCAGGGCGGCGAGGCGGAAGCCTCCAGCGAAGGTTGAAGGAGCCGACGATGACCACCAAAGCTCAAACCACGGTGACCCTTGAGCAGACCAAGAGCCCGATCGGACGCCCTGCCGAGCAGCGCGCGACATTGATCGGGCTTGGGCTGAACAAGATCGGCCGCCGCTCCTCTCTTAAGGACACTCCGGCCGTGCGCGGCATGATCGCGAAGGTCGCTCATCTCATCCGCGTCGTCGAAGACGCCTGAGGCCGCGGCCGACCTAGGATAAAGACATGAAACTCAACGATATTCACGACAATGCGGGCTCGTCGAAGTCGCGCATGCGCGTCGGCCGCGGCATCGGCTCCGGCAAGGGCAAGACCTGCGGGCGCGGCGTCAAGGGTCAGAAGGCCCGCACGGGCGTTGCGATCAAGGGCTTCGAGGGCGGCCAGATGCCGCTGCATCGGCGCTTGCCGAAGCGCGGGTTCTGGAATCCCTTCCGGACCAACTACAATGAAGTCAATATCGGCCGCATCCAGGACGCCGTTAATGCGGGTAAGCTCGACCCCGCGGTCATCGTGACCAACGCGGTCCTGATCGCCAGCGGCGTGATCTCGAAGCCGCGCGATGGCGTCAAGATTCTCGGCGTCGGCAAGCTTGAGGCCAAGCTCACGTTTGAGGTTGAGGCCGCGTCGAAAGGCGCCGTGACCGCTATTGAGGCGGCCGGCGGCTCCATCACGCTCTCGGTTCCCGCTGAGCCCGCAGCGGTCGCAGACGCCGGCTGAACCGGCTCCTGCGCGACGCTGGCGCGTGAGCGGCGTCGCGCTATTGGAGGCGCGTTGGACGGCGGAGGCGGCGCGCAGAGGCGCCGGGTGGGGGCCGAAAGGCTTTCGATCCCGCTTCGCCTGTCCTATAAGGAATTCGCTGGGCGGTCCCTTGGCGGAGCCGCTCGCCAAGGTGGCGGTCCAGCCGCGCCGATCCCACATTACGCGAACTGCCGGGCTGTCGCCGGGGACTGGCGCCCGGCGCGCGATCGATATGGTCCGGGGCGTGGATTTAGAGCATTCCGGCGCGCAAGGCGCCTGAGGAGCACCAGATGGTATCGGCGGCAGAACAGCTTGCGGCAAACGTCAACTGGGGCGCCTTCGGCAAGGCCGAGGAACTCAAGAAGCGGATCTGGTTCACCCTCGGCGCTCTGATCGTTTACCGGTTCGGCACGTATATTCCGTTGCCGGGAATCGATCCCGCCGCCTTCGAGGCGAATTTCACCGGCAACAAGCAGGGCGTGCTCGAACTCTTCAATATGTTCGCGGGCGGCGCCGTTCAGCGCATGGCCATCTTCGCGCTGAACATCATGCCTTATATTTCGGCCTCCATCATCATTCAGCTGCTGACCTCGGTCTTCCCGACGCTCGAGGCCCTGAAGAAGGAAGGCGAATCCGGCCGCAAGGTCATCAATCAATACACGCGCTACCTGACGGTGGTGCTCGCCGCGTTTCAGGCCTATGGCATCGCCGTTGGACTTGAGAGCCAGGCGGGAGTCGTCACCGAGCCGGGCTGGTTCTTCCGGATCTCGACGGTTCTGACCCTCATGGGCGGCACCATGTTCCTGATGTGGCTTGGCGAGCAGATCACCTCGCGCGGCATCGGCAACGGCTCCTCGCTCATCATTTTCGCCGGGATTGTCGCCGCTTTTCCGGCGGCGATCATCAATACGCTGGAACTCGGGCGCCAGGGCGCGATCTCGACCGGGGTCATCATCGCCGTGCTGGTGATGTCGATCGGCGTCATCGCCTTCATCGTCTTCATGGAGAGAGCGCAGCGGCGGCTGCTGATCACCTATCCGAAGCGGCAGCAGGGCAACAAGGTCTATGAGGGCCAGACGTCATTCCTGCCCTTGAAGCTGAACACCTCCGGCGTCATTCCGCCGATTTTCGCTTCCTCTTTGCTGCTTCTGCCGACGACCATCGCCAATTTCTCGCAAAACCAGACCGGCGTCGTCGGAATGATTTCAAGTTATCTCGGCCACGGCCGGCCGCTCTATATGGTCGCCTATGTCGCCTTGATTGTCTTCTTCGCGTTTTTCTACACGGCGATTGTATTCAACCCGGTCGAAACTGCCGATAATCTGAAAAAGCACGGCGGTTTCATTCCCGGAATTCGTCCCGGCGAACGCACGGCGCAATATATCGATACGATCCTGATGCGGATCACGGTGATCGGCGCGGCCTATCTCGCCGTGATTTGTCTTTTGCCTGAAATGCTTATTTCCTATGCCGCGCTACCGTTCTATTTTGGCGGCACGTCGCTCCTCATCGTGGTCAGCGTCACCATGGATACGGTCGCCCAAATTCTCGGCCACCTCCAGGCGCATCAATATGAGGGGCTCGTCAAGAAAGCAAAATTGAGGGGGAGACGCAGATGAGGCTTGTGCTTCTTGGTCCGCCAGGGGCCGGGAAAGGGACGCAATCGGCGCGTCTGCAGGAAAAATACAAAATTCCTCAGCTTTCGACCGGCGACATGCTGCGCGCGGCGGTGAAGGCGGAAACGCCGATCGGTCTTCAGGCCAAGGCGATTATGGACGCGGGCGGTCTCGTGTCCGATGAGATCGTCGTCGGCATCATAGCGGACCGTATCGACGCGCCAGACGCGAAAGCCGGCTTCATACTCGACGGGTTTCCGCGCACGGTGAAACAGGCCGAGGAACTCGCCGCCATCCTGCACGCCAAGCAGATGGATCTCGATGCGGTGGTTGAGCTCCTCGTCGACGACGGCGCCTTGCTTGCCCGCATCGAGAAGCGGGCGCAGGAAACAATCGCGAAGGGGGAATCCGTTCGCGCCGACGACAATCCGGAAGCGTTCAAGAAACGGCTCGAATCATACCACGCGCAAACCGCCCCCGTGTCTGCGTTTTACGCGGCGAAGGGCGCCTTGAAGGCGGTCGACGGGATGGCGGCGATCGACGATGTGTCGGTTGCGATCGAGCGGGCGCTGCAGGATGGAAAAGAGGCCGCGGCTTCCAAGCGGGCGGGCGGCGCCTGAGCCGGTCGACGCCGCTTGCGGCCTCGTCAGATATAATACATGAGATGCGCGGAATCGCTTTCGGTCAAAGCGCGCATCTCGGCCAGCGTCCGATTGTCAAGCACGGTTGAAATTGCGTTGCGCGCCTCGAGCATGATGAGCCTCACGGCGCAATGCTTCTCATCGGTGCAATCGTCGCAGCGCCGATAGGACGACTTGCTGGCGCATTGAATGGGCGCCAGGGGGCCGTCGAGCACGCGAACGATATGGCCGACCCGGATCTCATGCGCAGGGCGCGCCAGCGTGTAGCCGCCGCCCTTGCCCTTTTTGGAATTGACGAAGCCGGCATTGCGCAGCTCGCCGAGAATCGTATCGAGAAATTTCTTCGGGATCTGATTCGCAACGGCGATGTCAGTCACAAGCGTCGCCTCACCGGGCGGCTGGCCGGCCAGGTGGACCATGGCCTTCAGCCCATATTTGCCTTTTTTTGTGAGCATGCGAACTCCGTTGGCGAATTCCGCGGCGCGGGCGAGGCGCTTCGCATTGATTCGTCTCTCAGGAAATATGAAGCCTTTCGGTCATTGTCCATCATTTTTGTAGGCTTACGGCCATTAATGCCCCGTTTTCGACGCCGACAGGAGAAAAAAATTCGCCAGAGCGGCTTGTGGGTGGGTTTTCTTTCGCCCGCCGCCGGGAATCGCTATCCGCCATCGCTCTTGTGCTGACGCGGGAGAAATGACAAAAGCGCCGCAATTGGAAAATATGGCAGGTGATCGCGCGAGTTGCGGCGCGTTCGGGGCGGCGCCAAAACGGCCGGATCAGTGTGGCGCGTGGCGCGGCCTTTGAAGGCGGACGTGGCCCCGTGCGTTATTTTCTCGTCGGCGAATGATAGGTTCAGAATGCAGACGCATGAAAACATATCGAGCTTCCGCAAGGTCGTTCTCGGCTCCAATCGGAAATTCGGCCTGACGTTCGGGGCCATTTTCGCCTTGTTGGCGTTTTGGCCACTCTTTCACCATCATTCGCCGCGATGGGGGTTCCTTGCGGCGGGCGTCGTCATGGCGGCGCTTGCTTTGGTCGCGCCTGATCGTTTGACGCCGCTCAATCGCGCCTGGTTCAAGCTGGGAATGCTGCTGAACCAGATCGTCAACCCGATCGTCATGGGACTGATGTTCTTCGCCGCCGTCACGCCGCTCGGCTGGCTAATGCGCAAGAGGGGCGGCGATCCGCTCAGTCTGAAATTGGATTCCTCCGCAAGGAGCTACTGGATCTCGCGCGAGCCGACGGCCCCGGGGCAGGGCGGCATGACAAAGCAGTTTTGAGGGAACACAAATGTCGATTGTTGCTGAGCTATTCGAGTTTCTGGGCGCGCGGAAGAAATTCTGGCTACTGCCCTTGCTCGCTCTCTTCCTGATTTTCGGCGGTCTGTTCGTGTTGAGCCAGGGCTCTGTCGTCGCGCCCTTCATCTACACGCTGTTCTGATCCGGTTCCGATGCTCGTTCTGGGGATTTCCGCCTTCTATCACGACAGCGCCGCGGCCCTCATCCGCGACGGAGAGATCCTCGCGGCGGCGCAGGAAGAGCGCTTCACGCGCAAGAAGCATGATCCGGACTTTCCGGCGCAGGCGATCGCTTATTGCCTGAAAGAGGCGGGAGTCGATCCCGCCGCGGTCGATCGCGTGGTCTTTTACGAGAAGCCTTTCCTTAAGTTTGAGAGGCTTATCGAGACCTATCTCGCATTCGCGCCGGAGGGCTTCGGGTCCTTCCGCAAATCCATGCCGCTCTGGATCGGCGAGAAGCTGTTTCAGCGCGATCTCCTGCTGCGCGAACTGAAGGCGATCGATCCGGCGCTTGGCGATAAAGCCAAGCTTCGTTTCAGTGAGCATCATTTTTCGCACGCCGCCTCCGCATATTATCCCTCGCCATTCCAGTCGGCGGTAGTTCTGACGATGGACGGCGTCGGCGAATGGGCGACGACCTCGGCGGCGATCGGCGAAGGCGCGAACCTCAAGATCACGAAGGAAATCCATTTCCCCCATTCGCTCGGGCTGCTCTATTCGGCGCTGACCTATTATACCGGATTCAAGGTAAACTCGGGTGAATACAAGGTGATGGGGCTTGCGCCCTATGGCGAACCGACCTTCGCCGGGCTGATCCTCGATCATCTGATCGACGTCAAGGACGATGGCTCTTTCCGGCTGAATCAGGATTATTTCGGCTATTGCACTGGCCTCACCATGACCAATGCGCGTTTCGACGCGCTCTTTGGCGGGCCACCGCGGCGCGCCAGCGAGCCGCTCGAGCAGCGCCACATGGATCTCGCCGCCTCGGTTCAGGCTGTGACGGAGGAGGTGGTGCTGCGGCTGACCCGTTCGCTCGCAGCCGAAACCGGACTGCGCAATCTCTGCCTCGCCGGCGGCGTCGCGCTGAACTGCGTCGCCAATGGCAAGGTCCTGCGCGACGGCCGGTATGACGAAATTTTCGTGCAGCCGGCTGCAGGCGACGCGGGCGGCGCGCTTGGCGCGGCGCTGGCGGTTTATTTTGAAGAAAATCAGGGCGTTGCGGTCAAGAACGCAAAGCGGCCGGACGCCATGCGCGGGTCTTATCTCGGCCCCAGCTACGCCCAGGGCGAGATCGAGGCCCGGCTGACCGCCGCCGGCGCGGTCTTCACCGTCGTCGATGATGAGCAACTCATTGAAAAGACAGCCGCCGCGCTCGCTGCGGGGCAGGCGGTAGGCTGGCATCAGGGCCGCATGGAATTCGGCCCGCGCGCGCTCGGAAATCGCTCGATCCTTGGCGACCCGCGCTCGCCGACGATGCAGAAGGCATTGAATCTGAAGGTCAAATATCGCGAGAGCTTCCGCCCCTTCGCGCCCTCTGTGCTGCGCGAAAAGGTCGCCGACTGGTTCGAGCTTAATTCCGACTCCCCCTATATGTTGATGGTCGCTCCGGTTAAATCGGAGCGTTGCCGCAAGATGTCGGAGGCGGAGTTGGCCCTGTTCGGCATCGACAAGCTGAATGTGCAACGCTCCGACATCCCGGCCGTCACCCATGTCGATTATTCGGCCCGCGTGCAGACCGTGCATGCCGAGACCAACCCGCGCTATCATGCGTTGATCACGCGCTTCGAGGCGCTGACCGGCTGCCCGGTGCTCATCAACACAAGCTTTAACGTGCGCGGAGAACCTATTGTAAACACGCCGGAAGACGCCTTCCGCTGTTTCATGGGTAGCGAGATCGAATATCTCGCCGTCGGCAATTGCGTGCTGGTCAAGGAGCGCCAGGATCCGGCGTTGAAGCTCGACTATAAGAACGCTTTCGAACTCGACTGACGCGCCGGGCGGATCCCGCCGGACGCGCTCTCACGACGTAAGATCGCGTCCCCGCTTTGACCGGTTTGCGGCCTCGATCGGTCAAAAAAGTTTCACGTTAAACACCCTTCGGGGTTGCTGTTTCACGTGAAACACATCTTCAAACCATTGGCGAAATCCCGCGAAGGCGCTTCAGTTCGGCGGCGCAGGCGCACCTGCAAGCAAAACATATGCCATGTGTTGTGCAATATACGCCCGCAGCATTTCGGCGCGCAGCCGGTTGGCCAGCGGCGTCGGGTGCCCATCGCCCGGAATGGCGATCTGCGCCCCGCCAGCTTCTTCCTTGATGAGCGAAACATCGACGACATCAGCGCCGCCCTGGCGCAGCCGCTGCATGATCGATTCATTGGTGAAGCCGGTCCCCAGCAGATAGCCGTCCGTACTGTTCAGGAACGGGATCAGCGTCGGGACGCCATATTTGGCTTTGGCGAGATCGACGGCCGCCAGAACGATGCGGATATAGAGTTCGATGTCGTCGTGACTGGCCTTCTGGCGATCCGGATCGAAGATCAGATGATAGGCGGCCGAGTTCCACAGGAACTGCTGCAGCTTCAGCGCCGCGCCTTCATAGCAGGCGCCCTTGAAACTCACATTGCCATCCTCGATCGCATAGCGCGGCGCATCGACGACCCACGAGGCCTTGCAGGAGGTGCGCTCGGCGTGCCAGGGCACAGTGAGGAAGACGAACAGGCGCGGCTTCGGCCCGATCACGGAGTCGAACAGGCCGGTCTGCATTTCGCGCAGGAAATGCTGCGGACCATAGCCGGTGAAGGCGAGGTTGATGACGCGCTCTTTGGGGTCGAGCAAATCGGCGAATTGTTGCGGCAGCGTATCGGCGTCGTTGATGCCGACGCCGAAGGTGATCGAATCGCCGAAGAAGGCGATGGTCGGCTCCGATTCGGCCGATACGGTCCGCCTCAGAAGATTTGAATCGATCGTATAGTCGGCGCTGTAGATGAGCGCGCCGGTTTTCGGATCGCTTTTCTCCGAGTGGAAGCGGCCGGCCCGCTCCGGTCCCCAGCCGATGACCGGGCGGCGGACGGTGGCGCCGTCGCTCGATGTGATGACCTGGCCGGGCTTCAGGACATAGGCCGCGGCCTCGATCGCGCAGAGGCCGAAAACAAGCGAAGCGAGGACGAGCAGGCTGTCCCGCGCGGCGCCGCGCAACAGCGACGCGGCATTGGCGATGATGAGAAAGAGAAGGGCGAAGCTGATCAGGCGGAAGAAGCCCGGCTGCCGGCTGGTCTCGACCCAGACGATGAGGCCGGCCAGAATGGGAAAGGCTGCGAGGCGCAGGAGCCTTGATGGCGCGAATGCTCTCGAAGAGGCTGGCGCCGTCTCCCGCGGCCGCGTCGGAATGTTCAGGGTTTTGACTCCAGCTGGGATAACAGGATCCCTGACATATGCTGCGTGATGTAGGACTTGATCAACTCCGCCCGCAGGCGGTTGGCGTCGGCGGTTGGATGGCCGTCGCCCGGAATTTCGATCGGCGCCCCCGCGGCCTTTTCCTTTTGGAGGGAGGCGTCGATCACGACGGCGCCGCCCTCGCGCAGCCGCTGCATGATCGACTCATCCGTAAAGCCCGTTCCCGCCAGCGCTTCAGGCGAGGAGCGCACATAGGGCACGAGCGTCTCGACGTGATATTTTGTTTTGGCGAGGGCGACCGCCGCGTCGAGTTCGCGGATATAGAGCTCGACGTCGTCACGCGTAATGCGCTGCAGATAGGGCTCGACAAAATAGCGGTAGGCTGCCGTCTGCAGCAGCGCATGCCGGGCGGCGAGACGCCAGCCTTCATAGCAGAGGCCCTTGTAGACGGGCACGTCATTCTCGAGCGCGTAGCGCGGCGCGTTGAGGGTCCAGGATGGCCTGCAGGCCGCGCGCTCGGCGTGCCAGGCGAGCGTCAGGAAGATGAAGAGCTTCGGATCCGGGCCGATGACGCCGTCGCGGAAACCCGTTTCAAGCGTGCGCAGGAACTGCTGCGGGCTGTAGCCGCCATTGGCGAGATTGAGAACGCGCTGCTTGCGCTGAATGACGTCGGCGAAGGCCTGCGGCAATGAATCGGCGTCGTTGAGGCCAAAGCCGAAGGTGAAGGAATCGCCGAAAAAGACGATCGCGGGGCCGCTTTCGGCGGACAGCGTCGGGCGGGTCAATTTCGAATCGACCGTGTAATCGACGCTGTAGATCGTCGCGCCCGTCTTCGGATCGATGCTGGTCGCGTGATAGGTTCCAGGCTTGGCCGGTCCCCAGCCGAGGACAGGCTCAAAGACGTTCCAGCCGGTGCTGGTGACGAGCATCGTCTTCGGCTCCAGGAGCGTCGCGGCGAGCTCAACGAGGCAGAGCCCGAAGGCGAACGAGGCGAGCATTGTGAGCCCGTCGCGCCAGCGCCCGCGCGCCAGCGAAGCGAGGCAGGCGACGAGGAGAAATCCGAACAGGAAACTGTAGAGCCGGAACCAGGGAGTGGGCTGCTTCAGCTCGACCCAGACAATGAGGCCGACGAGGAGCGGAACGGCCGCGATGCGAAGGGCTTTGAGAAGCTTGCCTGTCATGGTTTCCGACGGTTGTGGCGCGCCAGGGCGATTGGCGCCGCCGAAATTCGCGCTTCGACGACGCAGTCCTTTTCGGGGCGGCATTTGTCGTTTTCGAGGCATAGCGGACCAGTGGCCGCCAATCCGGGCCGCGGCCCCTCGATCATTTCGCGTCCGCCAGCAGGGCGCCCGGTACTTTCTCGTCGATGACGGCCTTGATCTGCGCGGCTCTCAAGCGATTGGCCAGCGGCGTCGGATGGCCGTCGATCCGGATGCTGATCGGCTGGCCGGCGGCCGCCTCTTTCCTGAGGGATGACTCGACAACGATCGCGCCGGAGTCGCGAAGGCGCTGCATGATCGATTCATCCGTAAAGCCCGTGCCGGCGAGATAGGACGCCGGCTCGCTGAGATAGGGGATGATCGTCGGGACGCCATATTTTTCCCGGGCCAGTTTCACCGCCGCTTCCAGCTCGCTGACATAGAGTTCAACGTCCTTGTGGCTGACCCTGTGGCGCCAGGGCTCGGCGAAATAGCGATAGAGGGCGGAGTTGTTCAGCCAGTCGCGCCAAAAGAGGCTTGCTCCTTCGTTGCACTCGCCCTTGAAGACGGGACGGCCGTTTTCCAGCACATAAAGCGGCGCATGGGCGGTCCAGTAGGCTTTGCAGGAGGTTCGCTCGGCGTGCCAGGGCGCGGTCAGGAAAATGAAGAGTTTCGGGTCGGGACCGATAACCTCGTCAAAGCGCCCGGTCTCCATTTCGCGCAGGAATTGCTGCGGGCTGTAGCCGGTGAGCGCCAGATTGAGGACGCGCAGCTTGCGGCCGGTCAGATCGGCGAAATCCTGCGGCAGCGTCTCATTATTCCTGACGCCATCGCCAAAGGTGAAGGAATCGCCGAAAAAAACCACCGCGGGGCCGGTGTCGGCCGAAACCGTATGCCGCAGAAGATTTGAATCGAAGGTGTAATCAGTCTCGTAAATGATCGAATTGTCGCTCGTATCGGTCATTTTCGCGTGATAGGTCCCGGCCTTTTCCGCGCCCCAGCCCATGATCGGCTGGCGCACCGACCAGCCGCGATCGACATTCACAACCGAGCGCCCTTTCACGGCGCCGGCGGCGGCCTCGGCGATCGTCAGGCCAAAGACCAGCGAGGCCAGCATGACAAGAATGTTTCGCGCCTTCCCCTGCGCCATGATCGCAAAGTCCGCCAACAGGGCAAAGAACAGGATCAGACTGAACAGGCGAAAGTTCTGAACGGGATGCTTCAGTTCAAGAAACAGAATCGCCGCGGCGAGGACGAAAATCGAGATCAGTTGAATGCGTGAAGACGTCTTTCTCGTCATCGCCGGCAAGCCCCGTTCAAATCAAAAACGACATGCGCTGATAAAGGCTTACGCATTCACTGTCTAGCCACCTAGTTTTTGCCGCGGCGGCGGATAATCTTGAATGCAACTGCGCCGTGTCGCGGATCGTGCTTGCACGAAGCAAGCTGTGTCGGCCCGCCGCGCGTCTTTTCGGCGGCGCATCATCGAAGTCATCCACACCTTACTGCGCCGATCGGCTTTTGCGGCGGCGGTCCGATGCTATCTTGCCACCGAAGCGGGCGGTCGCCGCTGATTCTCTTTGCGCCAGACCGCGTCTTTTCAAAACCGGCCCGCCGGCGAGGGGCTTGGCTGCAACAGCCTTGGCAGGGGTGTCGCCTTGGACGAAAAATCTTCCGCGCGAGATTATAGTTGGCCGCGGCGCCGTCCAGAGGCGGGTGCGGAGCCTCCCGGCGGCCGGCCAGGGCCCGACGAGGTCGTTGAAGCGGCTGGCGAGGTCAAATGGTTCGACCTCGTCAAGGGCTATGGCTTCATCGCGCCCGACAATGGCGGCCCGGACGTGCTTTTGCACATGTCGACCCTGCGCAAGGACGGTTTCCAAACCGCGCAGGCGGGCGCGCGCATCGTCTGCGAGGCGGTCAGGGGGCCGAAGGGGCTGCAGGTTCTGAAAATCCTCTCGATGGACGCGCAGGCGGCGCACCCTTCCGAACACGCGCCGCGCACCCATGTGAACGTGACCCCGACGAGCGGCTTCGAGATCGTCGTCGTCAAATGGTTCAACCGCGCGCGCGGATTCGGCTTCGTCACGCGCGGCGGCGGCACGGAGGATATTTTCATCCACATGGAGACCTTGCGCCATTATGGCGTCGCCGAACTGCACCCGGGCGAAAGCCTTCTGGTGCGCTTCGGCGACGGGCCAAAGGGGCTGATGGCGGCGGAAGTGCGTCTGCTCAACGCGGCCGCGCCGCGCTCGCATTGACGGCGGGGGCTTGCGCCGGGGATAAGGGCGCGGGGACGGACGATTTTTCAAGGATGATGATTTGGCGATCTTCTTGATGCGGGGCCGCGCGGGCGGCCGTGGGCGGGAGCGCTGCGGCGTTCGGCCGCGCGGGATCTTTCGGTCATTGCTCGCCAGTTTTTTCGTTTTGATGCTGTGCTTCGCCGCTTCGCCTCGCGTTCTGGCCGAGGCGGCGGGCGCGGAGGCGGGGGCGCGGCTCGAGCCGCTCGACATCGTGACCGCCTCGGGTTCGCATCCGTTCCTGGTCGAAGTCATGCGCACCGAGGCGGAGCGCGAGCGCGGCCTGATGTTTCGTCGCTCGCTGCCGGAAGATCACGGCATGCTCTTCGATTTCCAGACCGCGCGGCTCGTTCAGATGTGGATGCGGAACACTTTCATTCCGCTCGACATGATCTTCATTTCGCGTTCGGGCGCCGTCGTCGGCCTCGTCGAGAACGCCGAGCCGCTCTCGGAGCGGATCATTTCGTCAGGCGCGCCGGCCGATGGCGTCATCGAGGTCAATGCCGGAATCGCGGCGAAGATCGGCGTCAGGATCGGCGATCGCATCCGCCATCCGCTGTTTTCGAAATGATCGCGCGGCAAGCCCGGCCTTGTTCGCGCCGCGCCCGCGTGATAGCGAGAAGCGCGATGCAAGAAGCGGAATTTGCTCGCCCGGCGGGGTATAGCGCAGCCTGGTAGCGCGGAAGTTTTGGGAACTTCAGGTCGCAGGTTCGAATCCTGCTGCCCCGACCAAACTGGAAAAGACTAATGTGGGACGCCGTCCCTTGGGGCGGATCGCGATGACGTCAACCGGAACGCCCGACATGAGCGCACGCATCTATCTGCCCGCCAGGACCGCCACGCAGTCGGGCAAAGCCCGGACGAAGCAGTGGGTTCTCGAATTCGATCCGGAAACGCCGCGTGAAATCGATCCGCTGATGGGCTGGACCGGTTCGAGCGACATGAAAAGCCAGGTACGCCTGCGCTTCGGCGACAAGGACGAGGCCATCGCCTATGCGCAAAGGCACGGGCTCGCCTATCGGGTCGAGGAGCCGAAGCCGCATGTCCGCCGGATCGCATCCTATTCGGATAATTTCAGGTCGACCCGTCTTGGCCAGTGGACGCATTGAGCCTATTCGAAAGGCCAATGACCCCGTAGCTCAGCTGGATAGAGCAGCCGCCTTCTAAGCGGCAGGTCGCAGGTTCGAACCCTGCCGGGGTCGCCACGGGAATATAACGACTTGGTTTAGCGTTCTTTTTATCGACGGCCTCGCGCCTTCGCCATTTGTGCCTGACAAGTCCCGGGCGCTCCCGGCGGCAGATGCGCCACCCCTAGTTAAAACACGCAGGATTCCGATTGATTCGATCCGAAAGCTTCAGCTGCACCCCGCACAGCTTTTGCATTTCCTGTTTTGTAACAAGAGATTCCAACTCTTCCAGGGCAAGAATTTCAAAATGTTCAGGCGAACCTTTGGCAATCTTGCCGGCGCAATAAAGATCCTGCAGCCGATGTAGCCGCACGAAAAAAGCGTTGTTGTTATTCTTCAATCGCACTTCGATTATGACTCCTGCTTGAACTGATCCACCTAACGAAAGCAGTGGCGCCAATCTGCTCAAAAATGCTCATAAAGGGGAAATTTTATCCTTGTCAACTGCGCGGCCCGCTTCGAATGGTCAGCGCCATGATTCTCGGCGAACGGCGACGCGGGCGGGTTGCGAGATCGCGTGTGCGAGGGGCGAATCGTGCGTCGCGCCGCCTCGTCTTCGAGCCGAAGGTCGTCGGCGGACTGCGGAGAGTTATTGGGCCCGCGGGAAAGCGCCGTTCGCCCGTGAAGCGCCTCGGGCCTCAGTATCTCTCGAGTCTAAAGGCTCTTGACGTCCGGCGGCGCGGCGTTTTGCTCGCAGCCCCGCGCCGAATATTCAGTGACAAGCTTATGCGCCTTTGGCGTGTTGCGCGACGCCGGGTCGATGGCGACATAGGCGAGAATCGTCAGCGCCGCGTCGCAGGGCTTGCCGAGGGCGGCGTAAATCTCGGCCATTTCCGTGAACACCCATTCGCCGACGTCGCGCGGATTTATTTGCAGCTGCATCGTGCTGCGATAATCCGTGAGCGCCTCGGTGTAGCGCTTCTCGTTCGCAAGCGCCTTGCCACGCAGATAGCGGTAGTTCGCGGCGCTTGGGTCGTGCTCGATCAGGGCGCTGGCGAGCGCAACGGTCTTCTCGTTGTCGCCGAGCTGCTGCAACAGCTGGGCGGCGCGATATTTTTCGCCCTCGCCATTCGGGCAGCCGGCGGCGAAGCCGGAATAGGCGTCTGCGGCCAACCGCTTTTCATGCGCAGCAGAGAGCGCCTCGCCCAATGCGAAGATCGCCTCCTTGTCGCAGGGCTCGCGCGACAGTTTTTCGAGGCTCGAAGAGATTATCGGCGAGACGGCTAGAGAGACGGGCAGGGGCTCCAGCCCAAGGCGCTGGTAGGCCGGGGCGAACGCGTCGGGCGGCGGCTTGAAGCCGATGAGGGCGGCAGCCGAAAAACCCGCGCGCCGCGCGGTCTCGCGCAATTCCGGGAGCGCGACGAGCGCGACCGCTCCGGCGACGACGAGCGCCAGCGCCGCGGACAGAAAAAGGCCATTGTCGGATTTCGCCGGCGGAGCGATGCGCTCTTCGCGCTCAAGCCTCATGCGAAACCTCTTGGAAATATCGCGGCCGCGTGGCCTCAATGAAGTGACGATCCAAAAAACATGATCAGCGCCAGCGAGCTTTCGGCGCAGCCCCGAATGGGGGTCTCGCAGAGCGGCGGTGCAATGCATCAAGCGTAGCTTACGCCGTGCGCCTTGTCACGCTGGGTCGCCGTTGGTTCGTGTCTGAGTTCGAATTTCCGCACTGGGTGGGGCGAAGTCTGTCCGCTATAGAGTGGGCAAAGCCGACGTTTGGACTTGAGCGCCGCGTTCTATCTTGGCGCTTGAAACCTCGCCCTTGCGCGAGCGGCCTGTTCGCGGACGATGCACCCTTCGACGTGATCGTTGACGAGACCCATGGCCTGCATGAAAGCATAGGCGGTCGTGGGCCCGACGAAGGCTCATCCTCGCTTCTTGAGGTCTTTCGACATGGAGATCGACGCGGCTGAGGTCGAAGCGGTCTGCGGGGCAGCCAGTTCCTCGCACTTCGGCTCGAACCGCCAGACGTAGGCGGCGAGCGAGCCTTCCTGCTTCACAAGTTCCCGCGCACGTCTTGCATTGTTGACGACAGCTGCGATCTTGCCGCGATGGCGAACAATGCTGTCATCCTTCAGCAGGCGTTCGATATCCACTTCGGTCAAGGCGGCGATCCGGTCGAAATCGAACCCGTGAAAGGCCGCGCGGAAGTTCTCCCGCTTGACGAGGATAGTGCGCCAGCTCAGACCTGACTGGAAGCCTTCGAGGCATAGCTCCTCGAACAGGCGAGGGTCATAATCGACCGGGAAGCCCCATTCGGTGTCGTGATAGGCGAAGAATTCTGGCGACGCTGCACACCATCGGCAGCGCGGGCGTCCGTCCGGGCCGGGGACCGTCGCGCTCATCGCTAAGCTTTCAGGAAGGCCAGCCGTTGGTCGGTGCGGCCCGGTGTGATTTCAAGAATGTCGGCGCTAACGACGCCTTCGGTGACAAACGGATCTTCCCGCACCCGTGTCTCGATGTCGGCACGCGAGCCATTGTCGGCGATGATGGCGCCGCCTGCGTTCGGTTGGAGACTGCCGCCCAGTAGGAAGACGCCATCGTCGAAACCACGTTTGATCCAGGCATTGTGCCCATCCATGAACTGCGGTGCTTTCGTCTTGTCGGCAAATCGAAGGGTTATGATGAACATGGATGCTCCGTCAGAGGTGTTGGTGAGAATGGGGCTGAATCGATCGTGAACCGGCGAGACATTGCATTTCCAGCCAGGCGTCCATGTCCTCGACTTCACGGCGGATGAAGTCTTCGTCACGGAACGCTGTCGCGAGCGCTGCAACACCTTGACTTCTCATCAGCATATGCAGCGCGAGTGCGTCAGCCTCGGCCTCTCGGCCAAGCGCTGCGAACTGGCGAGCGAGCCAAGCCCGGAAGAGAGTGAAGAGCTTGGTGGCATCGCCTTGGGCGGCATGATCGAGCTTGGCGAGTTCATTGGAGAGCGTGCCAACCGGGCAGCCATGCGCCTTGATTTTTACGCGGTTCATAATGAGGATATGGATGAAGCTGCGTATGCGCTCCGCCGGCGCGGTCGCGTTCTCTTCCCAGGCGTCAAGCATGGCTTGGGTGTTCGCCAGGCGCAGTTCGATCACTGCGTCGAGAATCTCGTCCTTCGTCCTGAAATGGTAATAGAAGTTGCCACGGGAGAGCCCGACCGCTTTGGCAATGTCGGCGAAGGAGGTGGCCTCAAAACCGTGCTCATAAAAGAGCTGGTCGGCTGCCTCCACAATCTGTCGCCGGGTGTCGGCCGCTACCACGAGGCTCTCTCTCCATGCTGAGTGTCGGCTGCGGGTGTCGGCAACGACATCGCAAGATCTAGGGCGCTTGTCCTAGACGGGTATAGGTCAACCGTCCTAGCGCGTCAACACTCTGCGAAATGGAGCGATGCCCAAACCCCGAGGGCGGCAGGTATGGGTCGAAAGCTGAAATTCAAGCTGACCCATCACCCGCCCTTGTGGAAAAGCGCTCGCAGGCGCTTCCGCATTGAAGCTGCTCCTTGTTATCGCGCCGGGGCGCCGCGATAGTGACGCCGCGCGGCGTTCGCTCGCGCAGCGGGGCGAGGGAGCGATTGCGCGGCTTTTACGAATTCTTCGCCGGCGGCGGCATGGTCCGCGCGGGCCTCGGGCGGGGCTGGACCTGCCTCTTCGCCAATGATTTCGATGCGCGGAAGAGCGCCGCCTATCGCGCCAATTGGGGCGCCGCCGAGCTTGTCACCGCCGATGTCGCCTCGCTCGCGCCGGGCGATCTGCCGGGCCCGCGCGCAAAGCTCGCCTGGGCCTCGTTTCCGTGTCAGGATTTGTCGCTCGCCGGCGCCGGCGCTGGCCTCAGGGGCGCGCGGAGCGGGAGCTTTTTCGCTTTCTGGGCCCTGATGGAGCGCCTGATCGCAGAGGATCGCGCGCCGGACCTCATCGCGCTGGAGAATGTCCAGGGCGCGCTCACCTCGCATGGCGGCGCGGATTTTCGCGCGCTTCTTTCGCGTCTGCATGGCGGCGGCTACGCCTTTGGCGCGCTCGTCGCTGATGGCGCATTGTTCACGCCGCAATCGCGCCCGCGCCTCTTCGTCATCGGCGTGCGCAACGGGCTCGCCATTCCGCCTCATCTGAAGGGGGAGGGCGCTTCAACATGGCATTCAACCGCCGTGCGGACGGCGCATGCGGCGCTGCCGGCGGCCCTGCGGCGCGCCTGGGTGTGGTGGGCGATGCCGGCGCCCCCCACGCGGGAAACGCGGCTCGAGGATCTCATCGAGGACGACGCCGCCGTCGACTGGCATGGCGAGGCCGAAACGTCGCATCTCATCGGCCTGATGAGCGAGGCGAACCGGCGCAAGCTCGAGGCGGCCAAAAAGGAAGGGCGGCGCGTCATCGGCTGCGTCTACCGGCGCACGCGGACCGACGCCGCCGGCGTCAGGCGCCAGCGCGCCGAAATCAGGCTCGACGGCCTCTCGGGGTGCCTGCGCACGCCGGCGGGCGGCTCCAGCCGGCAGCTCATTCTCGTGGTCGAGGGGAGCCGCGTGCGCTCGCGCCTGATCTCCGCGCGGGAGACGGCGCGGCTGATGGGCCTGCCCGACGCGTATCGTCTGCCGCCGAATTACAACGAGGCCTACCATCTGACCGGCGACGGCGTCGTGGTCCCGCTCATTCGCCATCTCGCGGCGCATCTCCTGGAGCCGCTGCTCGCCGATCAGCGCGTCGGCGCGGAAGCGGCCGAATGAGGGAGGCGCGCATGCCCGAGGCGCCGAGCGAAGCCCGCAGCGCCATCATGCGCGCCGTCAAATCGACGAACACCAAACCGGAAATGAAGGTGCGCTCGCTCGCGCATGGGCTCGGGTTCCGCTTTCGCCTGCATCGCAAGAGCCTGCCGGGCCGCCCCGACCTCGTCTTCGTCGCGCGGCGCAAGGCGATCTTCGTCAATGGCTGCTTCTGGCACGGCCATGACTGCAAGCGCGGCGCCCGCATGCCGAAAGCCAATGCCGCCTATTGGCTTGCGAAGATCGAAGCCAACCGGCGCCGCGACGCCCGGGCGCGGGCGGAGCTTGCCGCCTCGGGCTGGGAGAGCCTCACCCTCTGGGAGTGCGAGATCAGAGACGAAAAAGCCCTGCGCGCGCGGCTGCTGGCGTTTCTATCGGGAGAAGGCGCGGCGACGCGCGGCGATGCGCATGGCCAGTCTCGCGCCAGTTGATGTCGTTAACCTTGATATTGCAACGGGATTCGAGTTTTGGAGGCGGTTGACGCCATCCGCCGCGCGAATTCGCAGCACTGTTGCAAAAATGCATAAACAAATGATTTTACTTCAAAATTTAGGCTTCCGCGCGGTGCTGGAAAGCCTGCGCCAGAAGGCTCCTCACGCAAATTCCAGTCGGCTTCGGCGATAGCTCGTGCATAGTGCGCTTAAGGCTTCGTCAATAACGGGGTGCGAAACACCCGTACGGGGCTTTGGCCAATTTCAGCTTTGCGGTCCGCGTCGCGGACCAAAAACTGGAAGCAGACAGGAATTGCGCATGCTGGCGAAGCGCCCTTTGTCTTCTTTTCCCCAGGTTCGTCCATCGCCCCTGCCGCGTTTGATCAAGGCGTCTTTCTTGCCCGCAAGCTTCCTGTTTCGCATTGCTTTTCCGCGTCTTTCCAGCGCGCCGCGCAGGCTTTTCATGATTGCGCTCGCCGGCGGCGCGATGGGCCTTGGCGGCTGCGCCCAGCAGCAGCAATTGCAACGCGTTGCGGCTCATTCCAAGGAATATTTCCCATCCTCGAAATATGGTCCGGCCAGCCCGCGCGTCATCGCCGATGGCGAGCCGGTGCCGCGCGGCGGCGGCGCCTATATGGTCGGCAAGCCCTATTCGGTCGCTGGCCACACCTATTATCCGAGCGAGAAGCGTTACGCGGCCGTCGGCCTCGCCTCCTGGTATGGCGACGCCTTCCACGGCCGGCGTACCGCCAATGGCGAGATCTATGATCGCGACGGCGTCACGGCCGCCCATCCGACCATGCCGCTGCCCTGCTACGCCCGCGTGACCAATCTCTACAACCATCGCTCCATGATCGTTCGCGTCAATGATCGCGGACCTTTCGCGGCCGATCGCATCATGGATGTCTCGCGCCGGACGGCCGAGGCGCTTGGTTTCCAGGGCGGCGGCACGGCCAAGGTGAAGGTGGAATATGTCGGGGGCGCGAGCCTCGCCGGATCGGATGACGAAAAGCTGCTTGCGACGCTGCGCCTCGACGGGCCGGCGAGGCTCGATGGCGACGTGCCGACGATGGTCGCTGAATCCGCGCCGCCGCCGGCAGCCGTCGCCGCTCTCGATCCGCGTGAAACGCCGGCGCCCGGCCGCCAGCGCGCCGCCGCGTCCGATGATGACGAGCCGAACGCAGCGATTGCGAAGAGCGCAAAGTTCGCAGGCGTCGCGCCGCTGCCGCCGCCGCGTCCCTATGATCTTGGCGCACGGTCGCCAGCCGCCTCGGGGCGCGTGCATGTTGCGGCGCGCACGAAAGATTCCGAATAGGCCGGACTTGCCCGCGCCAATCGCCGGCTCATTGCTTCGGCGACCGGTGGCCGCCAATGACCTATGACGATTACAATGCGTTTTGCCGCGCGCTGCCCGCTGCGAGCCATGTGGTTCAATGGGGCGGATCGCATGTCTGGAAAGTCGGCGGCAAGGTTTTCGCCATCGGCGGCTGGGCGGAAGATCGTCCCGCCTTCACGTTCAAGGTGAGCGACGTCTCCTTTGAACTGCTGAAAGAGCAGCCGGGCCTGCGCCCCGCGCCCTATCTCGCCTCGCGTGGCATGAAATGGATCCAGCATTACGCCGAACCGGGACTTTCCGACGAAGAATTGCGCGATTACATCGCGCGCTCTCATCGCATCGTTTCTCTCGGTCTGAGCAAAAAGACGCAGCGCGAACTCGGCCTGAATGAAGCGTAAGCCGCGTCGACGAAGGCCGTCGCGGCGGCAAGGGCGATGGCGCGGACCTCGGGTCATTCTCCACGCGCCAAACTTCGCCTTGATTGCCGCCTTCGCCTAGGCCACATAAATCGAAGGCGTCATCGCGCGGGATTGACGCCAGCCGGCGCTTCGCTTTGGCGAAGGCGCGGAAAGGCTCGGAAGTGATCGAAAAGCTGAAAGCGCTTCGGACTTCGCCAATAACGCTGCTCGTTGGCCTCGCCGTTTTGGTCGGCGTCGTCTCCGGCGCTTTCGGGCAGACGATCGAGACGAGCGTCCCGCACGCCATTCTGATCGACGCCGATACGGGAAGCGTGCTCTTTGAAAAAGACGCCGACGCGCCGGCGACGCCGGCCTCGACTGTGAAGATCATGACCGCCGAGGTCGTCTTTCACGAGCTGACCGAGGGCCGCATCAAGCTCGACGATCAGTTCCTCATCACCGAGAACGCCTGGCGCACGGGCGGCGCGCCGGCGCGCGCCTCAAGCATGTTCGCGGCCCTTAACAGCCGCGTCCGGGTCGAGGATCTCATTCGCGGCCTCGTCATCGATTCAGGAAACGATGCGGCCATCGCGCTGGCCGAGGGGGTCGCCGGGTCCGAGGGCGCCTTCGCCACGCTGATGATGAAGCGGGGCCGCGAACTTGGCCTGACGCGCTCGGTCTTCACCAATTCCTGGGGCAAGGACGATCCGGAACAGAAAGTCACCCCGCGCGAGATGACGCTTCTGGCGGCGCATTTGATCCGGACCTACCCGGATTATTACAAATATTTCGGAGAAAAGGAGTTTCTCTGGAACAAGATCAAGCAGACGAACCGCAATCCGCTGCTGACGATAGACATTGGCGCGGACGGGCTGAAGACCGGCAATATCGACGCCAGCGGATTCGGCCTCGTCGGTTCTGCGGTGCAGAACGGCCAGCGTCTGATTCTGGCCATTTACGGCGCGGCGAGCAACAAGGAGCGATCCGAGGAGGCGCGCAAGCTGCTGCTTTGGGGCTTCAGATCGTTCGATTCGAAGACGATCTTCGCGGCGGGTGAGGTCGTTGGTTACGCCAAGGTCTTTGGCGGGGCCAGCTCCGAGGTCCCGCTTGTCGCCGAGCGCGAGATCAAAATTCTGACCCCGCGCAATGGCGCCGAGAAATTCACCGGCCGCATTGTCTATGAGGGCCCCTTGACGGCGCCGGTCGAGGCGGGCCAGCAGGTCGCCCGGCTGAAGATCAGCCGCGGCGCGACCGAAGTGCTTGATCTGCCTTTGAAGACCGCCGCCGCCATCGAGGTCGGTTCGCTCCCGCGCCGCGCGATGGACGCCGGGCTTGAATATACGGGGGACCTTTTCCGAAAATATATCGGCAGCAAGATCGAAAAGAAACTCGTCTCCCGTCAATGAGCGAAACGCTAGCGAAAGCGCGAGCCCTGGACCAAGGCGCACCTTGCGCGCGCGGCAAGCTGATCACGCTCGAAGGCGGGGAGGGCGCCGGCAAATCGACCCAGATCGGCCATCTCATGCGCCGCCTGCGCGCGGCGGGGATCGAGGCCATCGCGACGCGTGAGCCGGGCGGCTCGGAGGGCGCGGAACTCCTGCGCGGGATTCTTCTGTCCGGCGTCGTCAAGCCGCTGGGTCCGGCGGCCGAGGCGATCCTTTTCGCCGCGGCGCGGATCGATCACATCGACAACACGATCGAGCCGGCCTTGAGGGCTGGAAAATGGGTCGTCTCCGACCGCTTCTCCGATTCGACGCGGGCCTATCAGGGCGGGGCGGGCGCGATCGATCCGCGCCTCGTCAACGCGCTGGAGCGCGTCGCTTTGGGCGATCTGCGCCCCGATCTCACGCTGATTCTTGATCTTCCGGCCGAGGAGGGCTTGCGGCGCGCGGCGCGCCGGCGCGCGCCGGGCGCGGCGCTCGATCGTTTCGAAGGCGAGGATCTTCGCTTTCACGAGGCCCTGCGCGCGTCCTTTCTCGCCATCGCCGCAGCCAATCCAGGACGCTGCGTCATCATTGACGCCAGCGCCCCTGAGGCGGAGGTGGCCGACGCCATTGAACGCGTCGTTTCGGAGCGGCTCATAGCCGGGCGTAGCTTGGAGCGAGCGCATGGCGCCTAGAGGGGCGGGCGGCGACGCGCCGCCGGAATCCGATCGCTTCGAGGAGACGCCGCATCCGCGCGACGCGCTGCATCTGTTCGGCCATGCCGAGGCGGAAAGCGAAATGCTGCAGGCCTATGCTTCGGGCCATCTGCCGCAGGCGTTTTTGATCGGCGGCCCGCCCGGCGTCGGCAAGGCGACCCTCGCCTGGCGGCTGGCGCGATTTCTCCTCGCCAACCCGGATCCTTTCGCGCAATCCGACCCCGCAGGCGCGCAAAGTCTCGATGTGCCGCCAGATCATCCGGTCGCGCGGCAGATTTCTGCGATGTCGCATCCCGACGTGGTTTTGCTGCGGCGCGAGTGGAACGAGAAAAGCAAGCGGCATTTTACGGACATTCGCGCCGAGGCCGTGCGCGCGGCGCAAAACCTGTTCCATCAGGCGGCGGGGCGGGGCGGCTACCGCATCTGCATTCTCGACAGCGCCGAGGATCTTAACGCGCAAAGCGGCAACGCGCTTTTGAAGTTGATCGAGGAGCCGCCGCCGCGCTCGGTTTTTCTGATCGTCGCGCATCGGCCCGGCCGCGTCCTGCCGACCATTCGCTCGCGCTGCCGAAGAATTACATTGAAGGCGCTGGAGCCGCCCGACCTTGCGCGCGTGTTTACGACGCTGGGGCCGCCCTGGTCGAGGGCGGCGGCGGCGCAGGTTGAAGCCGCCATCCAGTCCTCGCGCGCTTCGCTGCATGGCGCGCTTCGCCTGCTCGACGGGCGCGGGCTCGAATCGGACGCGAGACTGCGGCGCGTGCTGGACGCGTTGCCGCGGGTCGACTGGCGCGCGGTCGAGGCCATCGCCGACGAGGCCGCTCCGGCCTCGGGCGAGACCGCCTATCAGGCGCTGCTCGCCAGCGCCTATGACTGGCTGCAGGAAAAAGTGCGCGCGGCGGCGCTCGCCGGGGCGAGCGATCCGCGGCGGCTTGCGCCTTACGCCGAGGCGTGGGAAAAGTTGAGCAGCGCGGCGCGGGAGACCGAAGCGCTCAATCTCGACAAGCGTCCCTTCGTCATCGCCCTGTTTTCCGATTTGGCCGCGGCCGCCGCCGCCGCGACGTAAGCTTCGCAACGCCCGCGCTCAAGATTAAAGTCGCGCGTCGAGACAGGCGCGTGGCATAATGCGCGCGCTCGCAAACCTTTCATACAGTTGAGATTGCTTACGCCATGTCCGGCCGCCCCCTCTTTTACGCCACGACCGCGATTCCCTACGCCAATGGCGCGCCGCATATCGGCCACGCCTATGAGCGCATCGCGACGGACGCCATCGTTCGGTTCAAGCGCCTCGACGGCTATGAGACCTTGTTCGTCACCGGCATGGACGAGCACGGCCAGAAAATGCAGCAGACGGCGGCGCGCGAGGGGCTGACCCCGCTCCAGCTCGCCGATCGCACGGCGGCGCAGTTCGAGGCGATGGGCGCGGCGTTGAACGCGCGGGCCGACGACATCGTGCGCACGACGCAGGAGCGCCACCACGCCGCGTCGCAGGAGATCTGGCGCCGCATGGCGGCGGCGGGCGATATTTATCTGTCGAAATATCCCGGCTGGTACTCGGTCCGCGACGAAGCCTTTTTTGACGAATCCGAGCTGAGCGAGGGGCCGCAGGGCCAGCGCCTCGCGCCGACCGGCGCGCCGGTCGAATGGGTCGAGGAGGAGAGCTATTATTTCAGGCTGTCCGCCTATCAGGACCGCCTGTTGAAACATTATCGCGACCATCCGGAATTCGTGACGCCGGAAAAATACCGCAACGAGATCGTCGCCTTCGTGGAGCGCGGCCTCAAAGACCTCTCGATCAGCCGCTCAACCTTTGATTGGGGCGTTCCCGTGCCGGGCGATCCGAAGCATGTGATGTATGTCTGGGTCGACGCTCTGACCAACTACATCACCGGGACCGGCTTTCCGGACGCGGACGCGGCGCGCGCGAAATTCTGGCCGGCCGACGCGCATGTGATCGGCAAGGACATCACGCGCTTCCACGCGATCTACTGGCCGGCTTTTCTGATGTCGGCCGGGATCGCGCCGCCGAAGCAGATCGTGGTGCATGGGTTTCTGCTTAACCGCGGCGAGAAAATGTCGAAGTCGGTCGGCAATGTGATGGATCCCTTGGCGCTCGCGGCCCATTACGGCGTCGATCCGCTGCGCTATTTCTTCCTGCGCGAAGTGCCGTTCGGGCAGGACGGCAATTATTCGCATGAAGCGATCGTCAACCGCATCAACGCCGATCTCGCCAATGATCTCGGCAATCTGGCGCAGCGGTCGCTCTCCATGCTGGCCAAGAACTGCGGCGGCGCGCTGCCTTCGCCCGGCGCGCTTGAGGCCGCCGATGAGGCGATTCTGGCGCAGGCGGCGGCGCTGGCGCCGCAGGCCCGCGCCTTGATGAAGGATTTTTCCCTGCATCTGATCCTCGCCGAGATCTGGCGCGTCGTCGCCGAGGCGAACCGCTATTTCGCGGCCGAGGAACCCTGGATCAAGCGCAAGAGCGATCCGGCGCGCATGGCGACGATCCTCTATGTGACGGCGGAGGTCTTGCGCATGATCGCCATCATGGCGCAGCCGGTCATGCCGGCCTCGATGGCGAAGCTGCTCGATTTATTGGGCGTCGCGGAAGGCGCTCGCCTGTTCGTCGACGCGGAGCGGCCCCGCGCGCTGACGCCGGGGAGCCTGCTTCCGGCGCCGGCGCCGATCTTTCCGCGCTATGTCGAGGCTGAGGCCGCGACGCCGGCTTAAGCAATCCCATCAGGTCAACCCATGCTGATCGACAGTCACTGCCATCTCGATTTTCCCGATTTCGCCGCCGAGCGCGACGCGGTCGTCGCCCGCGCCCGCGCGGCCGGCGTCGGGCGCATGATCTCGATTTCGACCCGGATCGGTAAATTCGGCGAGATCGCCGCGCTGGCGGAGGCTTATCCCGAAGTGTTCTGCACGGTCGGCGAACATCCGGAAAACGTGCATGAGGCGCCGGAGGCCGATCTCGATCAGCTGATCGCGCTCGCGGCCCATCCAAAATGCGTCGGCATTGGCGAGGCTGGCCTCGATTACCATCACGACAGCGCGCCGCGCGAAGCCGCCAAAAGAGTTTTTCGCACCCATATCGAAGCCGCGCGCCGCACCGGGCTGCCGCTGGTGATCCATAGCCGCGACGCCGATCGGGACATGGCGGAAATTCTCGCCGACGAAATGGGGAAGGGGCCTTTCAAGGCCGTGCTGCATTGCTTCACCTCGTCGCTTGAGCTGGCCGAGGCGGGCCTTGCGCTGGGCCTGTCGATCTCCTTTTCCGGCATTGTGACCTTCAAGAATTCGCATGCGCTGCGCGACATCGCCCGCATCGTGCCGATGGACCGGCTGCTGGTCGAGACGGACGCGCCGTTTCTGGCCCCCGTCCCGCATCGCGGCAAACGCAATGAGCCAGCCTTCGTCGCCGCGACGGCCGCCGTGCTCGCCGAGGTCAAGGGCGTCCCGGTCGCGGAACTGGCCGTGAGGACAAGCGCCAATGCGCTGAAATTATTCGACAGGATGCCCCCGCCGGCGCCCGATGAAACCGCCGTGGCGGCGATCGCGGAATGAGCCTCGCGATCACGATTCTCGGTTGCGGGTCGTCCGCCGGCGTGCCGCGCGTCGGGCAGGGCTGGGGCGCCTGCGATCCCGCAAACCCCAAAAACCGGCGCCGGCGCTGCTCGATCCTGCTGCGGCGCACCGGCGCGGATGGCGCCGCGACGCAGCTTCTGGTCGACGTCTCGCCCGATCTTCGCGAGCAATTGCTGGCTGAAGACGTGAAAAGGCTGGACGGCATATTGCTGACCCATCCGCACGCCGACCACACCCATGGCATCGACGACATCCGCCCGCTGGTGATCCTGGCGCGGCGCAAGATCGACATGCATATGGACACCCCGACGTCGGCGATCGTGCGCGCGCATTTCGACTATATTTTCGCGACGCCGCCCGGCAGCCAATATCCGCCGCTTTTGAACGAGCGCCGACTAGCGCCGGGGATTTTGGCGCGGATCGAGGGTCCGGGCGGGCCCATCGAAGCCATGCCGTTCCGCCTCGAACATGGCGAGATCGACGCGCTCGGCTTTCGCTTCGGCGACATCGCCTATACGCCCGACGTCAACGGCATTCCGGCGGAGAGCCTGCAATATCTTGAAGGGCTGGATCTCTGGATCGTCGACGCGTTGCGCTACATGCCGCATCCGAGCCATTTTTGCCTGTCCGAGACCTTGCGCTGGATCGCAAGGCTTGCGCCCAAACGCGCCATCGTCACCAATTTACACGCCGATCTCGATTTTGAGACGCTGCGGGCCGAACTGCCGGTCAATGTCGAACCGGCCTACGACGGCATGCGGATCATCGGCTGAGCCGCCAGCGCCAGCAGTTGAAGCTGGATATGAAGTTTCGTTTCCTCAACGATATTATCGGCTGACACTGACAAAGCCTTAAACACAAATAATATTCAATTATGTTCCATAATATATCTTATGCGAATCTCGCATTGACGACTTGGGGCCCCTACCTGACCTTCCACCGCACGCGGACCGGCGTTCAGGCTCAGCCGGTGTGCTCTTCCTGCGGCGGCCAGCACAT
>Ga0182014_10000989_pt1 | contig 38668 bp, 35 predicted proteins | sample 612S2DmetaG_FD_120489 | JGI IMG/M metagenome (GOLD analysis project Ga0182014, IMG submission 120489) | Permafrost microbial communities from Stordalen Mire, Sweden - 612S2D metaG | ecosystem: Environmental > Terrestrial > Soil > Wetlands > Permafrost | place: Sweden: Stordalen | collected... | reverse complement strand
ACCTCCACGACACGGCCGTCGATCAACACCGAGACCGGCTCCACGGGCGCGTTGGCCGCGGCCACCTAGGCGGCGACCTCCACGCCGGCACGAACCGGGCATTGCCCGGCTCCACAGTGGCTCTCGAACTCCTGGGGGAACATCCTGTACGCAGACATCACGAACCAGGTCGCGGTGTCGCCCAGCGGGCAGAAGCACCGACCGTCCATGGCGGCGCAGATGCTGGCCAGGGTCCCCAGCTCGGCCCGGGTCGCCAGTCCGGCCTCCAGGCGGTGCATCAGCTCGCTCTCGAAGTAGGTGCCCTCCCGGCAGGGCACGCACTTGCCGCAGGACTCGTGGTGGTAGAAGTCGACCAGGCGCTTGGAGACGTCGACCAGGCAGGTGGTCTGGTCCATGACCACCAGGGCCCCAGCGCCCAGGGAGGACCCCGCCTCGGTGACGGCTTTGAAGTCGAGCGGGAGGTCGACGTGCTGCGGGCCCAGGATCTGCATCGAGCCGCCACCCGGCTGCATCGCCTTGAGAGCCCCTCCCCGCCACACCCCTCCCGCCAACTCCAGAAGCTCCCGGAAGCTGGTCTTGCCCATGGCGACCTCGAAGGTGCCGGGCCGCTCGACATGCCCGCTGACGCAGAAGAGCCGGGTGCCCGGGCTGCCCGGCGTGCCCAGCTGGGCGTAGACGGCTCCCCCGTTGTTCACGATGAAGGGGAGATTGGAGAGGGTCTCCACGTTGTTGACCACGGTGGGCTGGCCGTACAGCCCCTTCACCGCGGGGAAGGGCGGCTTCAGCCGGGGCTGGCCACGGCGCCCCTCCAGAGAGTCCAGCAGAGCCGTCTCCTCCCCGCAGATGTAGGCCCCGGCTCCCCCATGGACGATGAGCTCACAGTCCCAGTCGGTCCCCAGTACCCCCTTGCCGGCCAGGCCGGCCCGGTAGGCTTCAGCCACCGCCTGTTCGAGCAGCTCCCGCTGCCGCCGGTACTCACCCCGGATGTAGATGAAGGCGTGGGAGACGTGGAGGGCGAAGGCGGCGATCAGGCTCCCCTCCAGGAGCTGATGAGGCAGCTCCTCCATCAGGACCCGGTCCTTGAAACAGCCCGGCTCCGACTCGTCGGCGTTGACGCAGAGGTAGCGGGGGAAAACCCCCTCGGGCAGGAAGGACCACTTGGTGGCGGTGGGGAAGGCGGCGCCACCTCTGCCTCTCAGCCCCGAGGCCTTGACCTCGGCGATGACCGCGGCCGGCCCCATCGTCAGCGCCTTCTGGAGCGCCTGGTACCCCCCCACCGCCCGGTAGCCAGCCAGGGTGGCGACCCCCGGCGCGCCCAGGTGTCGGGTGAGCACCTTCACCTCAGGCATTGCGACGGCCCCTTCTGCCAGCACCGTCCTTCTTCCGAACTCCCGCCAGGACCTGAGCCGCGGCTGCCGGGTCGAGATTCTCGTAGCTGATCCGATCCACCTGCATCATCGGGGCACCCCCGCAGCCGCCCAGGCACTCCACCGTCCCCTCCAGGGTGAAGAGACCGTCGGCGGTCGTCCCCCCCTCCTCCACCTCCAGGCCCTCCTGAAGATGGCGCAGGATCTGGTCGGCGCCGCGGAGCCCACAGGATACGTTGAGGCACACCTGGATCAGGTGACGGCCGGGCTGCTGCTGGAAGTACATCGAGTAGAAAGTGGAGACCGCCTCCACCTCGGAGGGTTCGAGGCCGAGCTCGCGGGCGACCGCCGCCAGCCCCGATGGAGGCAGGTAGCCGAGCTGATCCTGGACCGCCCATAGGGCCGGCAGCACCGCCGACCGCGCCGACGGGTACTGCTCGCGGGAGCGCCGGATCCGCGCCAAGGTGACCTGGCTCAGCGGCTCGAGCGGACCGTCCGCCGGGCCACCTCCCTCAGCCATGGACCGGTGAGCAAATCCTCCCACCGAGGAGGCAAGACCGAGGCCTCTCCGGGCGGCAGGGGACGCGCGTCTGCATGCCGCAGCTCATTTGCCGCCAACTTTACCAATACGGCCGCCCAGCTCAAAGGTGCCTGCCTCACCGCCGAGGCTCGGTGCCTCAGGATTACCCCCGTGCCGCCGCCACCTGCGCCCCACGCCGAGGATTACCGGCCCCCGGCCCCCATGGCGCCCAGCGCCCCGGTCGGGCGGGTCCGGGGCCTGCTCAAGAACCCCCTGGTCAGCCAGAACCTCCTCTACCTGATCGGAATCGGAGGCTCGGGCGCCGGGATCCTGGTGGCCCAGTCGTACGGGGCCCACCACCTCAGCGCTGCCGCCAACGGCGAGTCCAACTCGGTGGTGGCAGTGCTCAACCTGCTCTACACCGTCTCCTTCGTGGTGTCGGCCGGCGCGGCCCGGGAGGTGGCCGCCACCGTGGCGCGTGGGGTACCCGCCCTGGAGCGGTGGGCCGACCTTCGACACAGCACCATCCGGATCGGTCTGGTCCTGGCGGCGGTCATGCTCCCCGTCGACTTCCTGCTCGCCTTCCTCCTCCACCTGCCCCACCCCGAGGTGCTCGCGGTCACCTTGGTCGCGGGCCCTCTGGCCGCCTACGACGGGGTCCAGCGCGGCTACCTCCAGGGCGCCCGCGACTTCCGCCGCCTCTCGGCCAACTTCCTCCTCTACGGGGGGACGGTAGTGGTGCTGGCAGTGGTCCTGCTCCGCCTCGACCTGGGGTCGGCGGCGATCCCGGTTGCCACCCTGGGAGGCGCGTTGGGCTCGGCCGTCTACCCCCGCCACCCGGGTAGCCGCCGACGCGGTTCGGCGGATGTCCGCGGCCACCTGGTCGACTTCACCGTGGTGGCTGGAGCCGGGACGGCTCCGATCTTCAACAACCTCGACGTGGTGGCGGCCCGGCACGTACTGCCCCCGACCGGAGCCGGGCTCTACTCCGGGCTCTCCGTGATGGGCAAGATCATCTTCTACGGCACCAGCAGCCTCAGCGCGGTCATGTATCCCCGGGTCGCCGCCGCCACCTCGGCGTCCGCCCGCCGGCGCCTCCTCCTCCAGACTCTTGCCCTGCTCTGCGCGGTGGACGCCGCCGCGCTGCTGGCCTACGGCCTGCTGGCCCCCGTGCTCCTCAAGGTGGTGCTCGGCCACCAGTACGTCCGCGACTCCTCCCTGCTCCTGCTCTTCGCGGTGGGCGTGGTCGGGCTCACCTTCGTCAACCTCATGGTCTACTACGGGATGGGGACCCGTCACCGCAATTTCGCCATCGTCCCGGCCATCGGGGTACCGGCTCTGATCGCGTGGCTCTTCACCTCGCCGCCGCTGATCTCCGACTTTGTCCCCCGGATCGCCAGCGCCCTGGTCATCCTGGCCGTGCTGGAGACCGCCCTGGTACTCCCCGGGGCGATCGGGAGGCCCCGGCACCGGGAGACCTGACGCCCCTCCCCGCCGCCCAGCGCGGAGGCTAGCGGTCGACGTCCCCCAGGGTGATGTCAATGCTGCCCACCACCGCCACCGCGTCCGCCACCAGCTCGTCCTGGACCATCCGGTGCAAGGCCGAGAGGTTGCTGAAGGATGGGGCCCTGACCTTGCACCGATAGGGGCGGGTCCCGCCATCGGAGACCATCAGGAAGCCCAGCTCCCCCCGCGGACTCTCGATGGCGTGGTAGACGCTGCCGGGGGCCACCCGGAACCCCTCGGTGGTCAGCTTGAAGTGGTGGATCAGTGACTCCATCGAGGTGTCGATCTCAGAGCGCGGTGGCAGGGTCACCTTGCGGTCGGGGCTGTTGGTCGGCCCTCCGGGCAGCCCCTGGATAGCCTGGTCGATGATCCGGCAGGACTCCCGCATCTCCCTGACCCGAACCAGGTAGCGGTCGTAGACATCGCCATTGACCCCCACCGGCACCTCGAAGTCGAATTGGTCGTAGCTGGAGTAGGGCTGGGCCCGGCGGATGTCATAGGGCACGCCCGAGCCCCGCAGGGTCGGGCCGCTGCAGCCGAACCCGAGCGCCTCCGCGGCGCTGATCACGCCCAGCCCGATGGTCCGCTGGCGCCAGATCGGGTTGGAGGTGAGCAGCCCCTCGTACTCGTCGACCCGGCGCTGGAACCCGGCGGTGAACGCCCTCACCATGGGGACGAACTCCTCGGGCACGTCGGCCATCAGGCCCCCCACCCGGATGAAGCTGGTCATCATCCTCACCCCGGAGATCCACTCCAGGATGTCGAGGATCTGGTCCCGCTCCCGCCAGGTGTACATGAAGAGGGTGGTCGCACCGAGATCCAGGGCGTGGGTCCCCAGCCAGATCACGTGGCTGGCGATCCGGGAGAGCTCGGCGATGATCACCCGGAGGTACTGCCCCCGGGGCGGGATCTCCAGGTCCAGGAGCTTCTCCACCGTGAGGGCGAAGCCGAGGTTGTTCATCGGCGGGGCCAGGTAGTCCATCCGGTCCGTGAGCGGGATGCACTGCTGGTAGGTGTGGGACTCGAAGCTCTTCTCGAAGCCGGTGTGAAGGTAGCCAATGTCGGCCCGGCAGGCTCTCACGCGCTCACCGTCCAGGCTCAGGACCAACCGCAGCACCCCGTGGGTGCTGGGGTGCTGCGGGCCCATGTTGATCTCCATGAGCTCGTCGGCGGACTCAATCTTCTCCATGAACTCGCCCACCCCACCCGGGTGGATCCGCGGGATTCCCGCCTGTCGCGGCACCTCATCGGCAGGGGTGCCGTTGCCGGCCGGAGGCGGCACGACCGCCATCAGGCCCGCTCGACGGCGCCGCGGGTGGCGCCCGGCATGTACTCAGGGCGGTCCTGGGACGAGAGCGCCCACTCGATGTTGTGGGTGAAGGCGACCGGCTCGCCGAAGGACACGTAGTCCTTGCGCAGGGGATGACCCTCCCAGTCATCGGGCAGCAGGATCCGGGTGAGGTTGGGATGGCCGCTGAAGCGGATACCGAAGAGGTCGTAGCACTCGCGCTCGTGCCACTCCAGGCCCGGGAAGATCCCGGCCAGGGAGGGGACCGCGGTCTCCTCGGAGGCCAGCACCGAGATCCAGGCGAGGTCGTTGAACACCAGGGAACGGAGCAGGTAGACCAGCTCAAAGCGCGGATCGCGCTCCGGCCAATCCATGCAGGTCATGCAGACCGCCATCTCATAGAGGGCGGAAGGGTCAACCCGCAGCGCGCTGGCCGCCTCGGGGAGACGTCGCGCCGGCACCGTGACCTTGCACTGGCCTCTCTCGGAGACCACCTTGACGCGCTGTCGGGGGAGCAGCGTCCTCAGCAGCTGCGCCGCCCGACGCCCCTGCTCAGATCCCGAGGCCAGAGGCCTGGCCCTCCTCGAAGCCGGAGCGGCGGCCAGCGGGCTAACCTCGAACGCTGGTCACGGGGGTGGCAGCGATCTTCTTCTGGAGCTTGATCACCGCGTCCAGGAGTCCTTCGGGCCGCGGGGGGCAGCCGGGGATGTAGACGTCCACCGGGACCACCTTGTCGACCCCCTGGATGATGGCGTAGTTGTTGAAGATTCCTCCACAGGAGGCGCACGCGCCCATGGAGATCACCCACTTCGGGTCGGGCATCTGGTCGTAGATCTGGCGCAGCACCGGGCCCATCTTCTGGGAGACCCTGCCCGCCACGATCATCAGGTCGGCCTGCCGGGGCGAGGCCCGAAAGACCTCGGCCCCAAATCGGGACATGTCGAAGCGGGCATTGCTGGCGCCCATCATCTCGATGGCGCAGCAGGCCAGGCCGAAGAGCGCTGGCCAGAGTGAGGAGTACCTTCCCCAGGCGATCACCTTGCCCACGGTGGTGGTGAACACGCCCACCTGGGCGGCGGCATCCGCCAGATCCCGCTCGGAAGGAATGGCCCCAGGGATGGCAGGAGCCTGGGCGGACGCCAGCTGAGTCACCCCCATCCGTCGGGGCACGACCAGCCCCTCAGCGACCCCACTCAGTTCCACTCCAGGGCCCCCTTGCGCCAGACGTACAGAAGCGCCACCCCCAGGAGGGCGACGAAGACCGCCATCTCGATCAGCCCGAACAGGTGGAGGGTGTGCTTGACCAGGACCGCCCAGGGATAGAGGAACACCGCCTCCACGTCGAAGACGATGAACAGCATGGCGGTGAGGTAGAAGCTCACCGAGAACCGCCGCCGGGCGGTCTCCGCAGGAACTATGCCGCACTCATAGGGCAGTCCCTTGGCCTTGGTCGGGTGGCGGGGGCCCAGGAGAGCGATGCCCAGGATGATGACCCCTGCGACCAGGATCACCATCACCAGGAACACCAGCAGAGGGAGATAGGCGAAGAGCATCCTCGCTCAGTCTAGCAACGGAGCCGGGACCGGCCTGCCATCGCCGACCCTCGCTCCCGACGCCGCCTCAGTGGGGCGCGAGGGCCAGCGGCAGGGCGGCGGAGGTGGCCTGCTCAGCCTCCACCCAGAGTCGCTCCGCCAGCTCCCGGCTGCGGGCGCTGCGGAAGGGCCGGATGGCCCGGGGATGGCCTCGGACCCCCAGCAGCGAGGGCGCGTAGATGCCGCCGTTGACCGCCTCCGGGGCCCCGGCCGCGAAGAGCACGGGCCAGGCTCCCATCGCCGCGGGCTGGGCGATCCAGTTCCCGGGGGCACCGGTCAGCCGGGCCAGGCGCCGGTGATCCTGGCCAAGACTGACCGACATCAGGCTGGTGTTGGTGTAACCAGGATGGGCCGCCATGCTGCGCACCGGAGAGCCGCCAGCGGCCAGCCGGCGGGCCAACTCCACGGCCAGGACCAGGTTGGCCAGCTTGCTGGCCGCGTAGGCGCGGTGCCGGGAGTAGCGGAGGCCACCCTCGTCCCCGAAGTTCAGCACGGCCCGCATCGCGACCAGGCTGGTCATGGTCACCACCCGACCGCCAGGTGCCGCGGTGAGGGCGGGCAGGAGCAGCGCTGTGAGCGCGAAGTGACCGAGGTGATTGGTTCCCCAGTGGAGCTCGAAGCCGTCCTTGGTCCGCCGGTTGGGGGCCAGCATCACCCCAGCGTTGTTGATCAGGCCGTCGAGACTGCGGTGGTTCTCCAGATACTCGGCGGCAAACTGGCGCACCGAGGCGAGGTCCGCCAGATCCAGCAGCCTGGCCCCGACCGAGCACCCGGGAACCTCACGGCGGATCTGGATCGACGCCGCCTCCCCCATCGCCAGGCTGCGAACGGCCATGACCACCGCGGCGCGGTGCCGGGCCAGGGCCAGGGCGGTCTCGAAACCGATCCCCCGATTCGCTCCGGTGATGACGAAGATCCGGCCGGACAGGTCGGGCAGGTCGCTGTCCCGCCACCCTCTGGGGACGGAGACGACCGGGAACGGGGTTGAGGTCACGTTCGCCTCCTGAACCGAATCTCTCGCCGCCTGGGGACCACTCTAAGCGCCTCCCGCTCTGGTGCAGCGGCTATCCTTCTCCATCTGGTCGCGCGGGAGTAGCTCAGTTGGTAGAGCGCTAGCCTTCCAAGCTGGATGTCGCGGGTTCGAGTCCCGTCTCCCGCTCCCCAAGCGGGGGGGTCCGCCCCAGGTGGTGCGGTCAGCGTGGACGCGTCTACCACATCTCCGGATGTCAGGGTGGCAGGGCGAGACGCATTGCCTGCTCGCGCGCGTCCTGATCCGGTAGGCTGGCGCGCAGAACCGCATCGGCGGCCAGGAGCTGTGCGCGCTCGACCCGCTGGTCCAACCGACGCTCAAGCGCGTCGATCGCCCTCCTGATCGCGCGCGCGTACTGGTCGCCGCGCTGCGTGAGCTCGACGTTTATCTGCCGAGCGTCGCTCGCGTCCCTGGCGGTCACGACGAAGCCGCGCTGCTCGAGCCTGGTCACGAACTTGCGGGACGCCTGGCGGGTGACTCCGAGCGCCGCACCGATCTGCCCGATCGACCTGGGGCGGCAGCTGAGCAGGCGCATGACCGCGGCGTCGGTGCGACGGTAGTCGTCAAAGCCCGCGCGGTCGATGTGCTCGGCCATCTGGCGCACCCAGTGCTCGCGAGCCAGCGCGAGCACGTCGCCGAAGTGATAGGCGGTCCTTGGCTGCTCCGTCATGGTGCGGTAGACTATTATGCAACATGGTTGCTCATGTGTCCAGCCCCCGCAGAGCCCCAGCAAGGGCGGTGACAGCCGCCCGGCTCACACTCATCGGCGTCGTCCTGTACGCGGTCATCGACGCGGCCCTCGCGTTCCTCCGGCCGGAGTTCTCGGTTCTGCACAACGCCGAGAGCGACTACGGGAGCAGCGGGCCCTGGGCGTGGTTGATGGACCTGAATTTCCTGCTCCGCTGCGCTCTCAGCCTCGCTGCGGTCGGAGCTGTGTCTGTCACCGCCGCGAAGACCCGCCGGCTTCAGGCGGCACTCGGCCTGCTGATCGTGTGGGCGCTGGCCTCCGGGCTGCTCGCATTCTTCCCCGACGATCCGCTCGGCACTCCCGTTCACACGTCAGGCGCCGTCCACCTCACGGTCGCCTTCGTCGCATTCCCAGCTGTGCTGGTGGGAACGATTGTCGGTTCAAGGGAGCTCCGAGCGCAGCCGCGCTGGCGGCGGGTTGCGATCCCGATGGCCGTTCTCTCCTGGGGAGCGCTGGTGCCCCTTCTGCTCCTCGGACGGGTTGGCTTCCACCCGCACTCGCTCGGCGGGCTCTACGAGAAGATCTTCCTCGGCATGGAGCTTCTGTGGCTGGCGCTCGTGGCCATGGGCGGCACAGTGGGGTCAAGTGAAGCCGTCGAGTAACCGTCCAGGGACCCAACGCTTCGGTCACGCCGGGATGAAGCCACGCCGTCTGTGTACTTGCGTCTCATGGGGCGTGGGCAGGCGGGGGGAAGGTGGGAGAGCCTGGCCCCGTCTATGACCGCGTCAATCTGTTCCCTGTGACGCGAGCGCTACTCAGCGAGCCAATCTGCCAGGCGCGCGCTGGAGCCCGTTTCAGCCCACGCCGCATGCCTGACCGGCAGTACGGCTACTGCCTTCCAAGCGGGATGTCGCGAGTTCGAGCCGCGTCTCCCAGCCCATCACCCCACTTCCACCCCGAGGTCGGTGAGCATGGCCTGCTCCCGAAACCAAGGGCCGGTTACCACTGGCAGGCACGCTGGGCGTCGCCCTGTCGAGTCTGGCCTTCGGCGCCGGCGCGGTGCTCAGCCGACCCAGATCCCCACGGCCAGGAGGACGGAGCTGGCCGCCAGGACCGCCCCCATCTGCTTGAGGGCCCTGATCTGCAACCGAGGGTTATCGGAGCCCGAGTTGCGGATCGGGGCCGCCAAGGCCGGCAGCACCAACCAGGGCAAGCAGACGGTGAAATGGTCGATCCCCGGAATGGCGATGAAGAGCGGAACTGCCAGGGCCAGGCCCAGAAGGCCGAGGAGGAGCCAATGCGACCGGCGCGGCCCCAGGAGCACAGCCAGGGTCCGCTTGCCCACGACCCGGTCAGTGCCGATGTCGCGGATGTTGTTGACCAGCAGCAGCGCCGCCGCCAGGGAACCCGGCAGGATGGCGGCCAGCACCCCCAGCGTCCCCACCTTGCCAACCTCGACGAAAACCGTTCCACAGGTGGCGACCAGCCCGAAGAAGACGAACACTGCCAGCTCGCCGAAGCCCCGGTAGCCGTAGGGATGGGGTCCTCCCGTGTAGAGGCACGCTGCCAGGATGCATGCAGCCCCGACCGCCAGCAGCCACCAGGAAGTCACCGAACAGAGCCAGAGACCGATGATGGCCGCGATCGCGAAGGAGGCGGTCGCAGCCTCAGCCACCAATCTCGGCGAGATCACTCCGGAGGCCGCGGCGCGGGGGGGGCCAAGCCGGGCCGGGGTGTCGGCACCGCGAGCGAAATCGGAGTAATCGTTGGCGTAGTTCACCCCGAACTGCAGCGCCACCGCGACTCCGAGCGCGGCCAGACTGCGGCCCCAGCTGAGGCTACCCAAGTGGGCAGCCACTCCCATGCCAACCAGCACCGGCGAGATCGAGGCTGCCAGCGTGGCCGGACGGGATGCGTGCCACCAGAGCCGGGACACGCTCGGCACCGGCGTCACCGACGGCTCCCGGGCTCGGGGACCGGAGGCAGGTCCGCCGAGACCGGACACCCCCCGCGCGGCCCCCCTCATCTCAAACCGCGCTGGGCGTTCCTCGTCGGAACGATCGCGACACTGCGCTCCTCAGAATGCCGGCCCCTGGGATGCTCCCAGCACCGAAGGAGAGCAGTCGCTCACCAGGGACCGTATGGGCTGGCGTTGGCCACCCGCATCGCGGCCACGTAGCCGCTGCGCTGGTGGGCCGTCTCGTCCTCGTCAAGGGGCACGGCGAGCTTCCCGCGGAACTCCCGGACCGTGTCGAACCCCTTGCGGCCCATCCAATCGGACAGGCCATCGAGCAAGGTCGTCGCGTGCCCCGGGCCGTGACGCAGCAGGGAGGAGGTGGTCATCACCACGTCCGCCCCAGCCAGCAGGTACTTGGCGACATCCTCCGGCCCCTCGACCCCTGTCGTCGCGGCGATGGAGGCCCGCACCCTTCCATGGAGCAACGCGATCCAGGCACGCGGAAGCCGCGCATCCATCGGCCTGGAGAGCCCCACACCTGGCGCCACCCCAAGCGACTCCTGGTCGATGTCTGGCTGCAGGAAACGGTTGAAGAGCACCAGCCCGTTCGCGCCGGCCGCGTCGAGTTGCCTCGCCATCTCGCCGGTGGAACTGAAGTAGGGACCCAGCTTGACGGCGACTGGCACGCTCACCGTGCCCTTGACCCGTTCGAGGATCTCGACATGGCGCCGCTCGACCTCGCGGCCGGAGACGTTCGAGTTACCGGGGAGGTAATAGATGTTGAGCTCGATGGCGACCCCGCCGGCATCCTGGATCGACTGCGCGTAGCTGGTCCACCCGCCGGGTGTGATGCCGTTCAGACTGGCGATCACGGGAATGTCGACCGCGGCTGCGGCACGCTCCAGCAGGCTCAGGTAGCGGCGCGGGCCAGGCTCCTCCCCTGCCGCCTCCGGGAAGTAGGAGAGCGACTCAGCGAAGCTCTCACTGTGGGCATCCACCAGCCGTGCGTTGCGGGCCGCCTCCTCGGCCAGCTCCTCCTCGAACAAGGAGTGGAGCACGACCGCGCCGACGCCGGCATCGGCGAGCCGGCGAACCCCGTCCACGGTGTGGGAGATGGGCGAGGCCGAGGCCACCAGCGGATTGCGCAGCGCCAGCCCCATGTAGTCGGTGGAAAGGTCCATCACCGCTCCTTCCGAGCATCGACCGGGAAGCGCTCCGCGGGCCGGGTCGCCATCTCCTCGTAGGTCTCCCAGCGCTGGGTGACCGCCGTCTGGGCCAGGCCGCCGAGACGTTCAGCCTCCGCCGGGTCCGAGTTGGCGAGGCTGGTGTAGCGGAGCTCCTGGCGGGTGTAGGCCTCGAGCCCGATGCGGGGCCTGGGCGAGTCGAGCAGGAACGGGTTGCCGCCCGCCGAACGCACCATCGGGTCGTAGCGGATCAGCGGCCAGTACCCGCTGGCCACGGCGCGGTACTGCTGGTCCAGCCCCGAGCGCATCTCGATGCCGTGGGCAATGCAGTGGCTGTAGGCGATCACCAGCGAAGGGCCATCGTACGCCTCCGCCTCGCGGAAGACGCGCAGGGTCTGCTCGGGATCAGCGCCCATCGCGACCCGAGCCACGTAGACGCTGCCGTAGGCGATCGCCTGCAGAGCGAGGTCCTTCTTCTCCACGGTCTTGCCGGCCGCTGCGAACTTGGCCACGGCACCCAGAGGCGTCGCCTTGGACATCTGCCCGCCGGTATTCGAGTACACCTCGGTGTCGAGCACCAGCACGTTGACGTTGCGCCCACTGGAGAGGACGTGGTCCAGGCCACCGAAACCGATGTCGTAGGCCCAGCCGTCGCCGCCGACGATCCAGACACTGCGCCGGATCAGGTGGTCAACAACGCTGGCCAGATCCACGGCCGCGGGCCCGGCCAGGGAGCCCAGCCGCCCATTGAGCTCCTCCACCCGCTCGCGTTGGGCCTGAAGCTCCGACTCGGAGAGCTGCGGCGCCTCGAGAATCGCATCGACGAACTCACTCCCAAGCTGGTCGCGCAGCTGTCCCAGCCGCTCCCGGGCGAGCTTGGCATGTTGGTCGGCGGCCAGGCGCAGGCCGAGGCCGAACTCAGCATTGTCCTCAAAGAGCGAGTTGGACCACGCCGGGCCGCGCCCGCGGGCGTCGGTCGTCCATGGCGTCGTGGGCAGGTTCCCACCATAGATCGACGAGCAGCCGGTCGCATTGGCGATGACGGCCCGATCGCCGAACAGTTGGGAGAGCAGCTTCAGGTATGGCGTCTCGCCGCACCCCTCGCAGGCCCCGGAGAACTCGAAGAGGGGCTCGAGGAACTGGGTCCCACGAACCGTGCCGAAGTCCACCCGGGAGCGCTCCGCCAGCGGCAGCGTCTCGAAGAACGCTATGTTGTCGCGCTCCGCCACCCCCAGCGGCTCGAGCTCGGCCAGGTTGATGGCCTTGCGGGAGGGATCCTCCGGCGCTGTGATCGGACACGCCTCCACGCAGAGCGCACAGCCGGTGCAGTCGTCGACGTAGACCTGCAGGGTGTATCGGGTGTCGGGGAGCCCCCGGGAGCGCAGCGGTGCCGAGCGGAACGCGGCTGGGGCCTCTGCCAACTTGGACTTCTCGTAGAACTTCGAGCGGATCACGCTGTGGGGACAGACGAAGCTGCAGTTGCCGCACTGGATGCAGAGGTCCGGGTCCCAAAAGGCGACGAGCTCGGAGATCTTGCGTTTCTCGTAGGCCGTGGTGCCGCTCGGCCACGTGCCGTCCGGCGGCAGGGCACTGACCGGAAGTTCATCTCCGCGCCCCGCCATCATCATGGCGGTCACCTTCTGGACGAACTCCGGCGCGTCCGCCGGCACGACTAGCGGCAGCTCGGCGTCAGAGGTCACGTGGGGCGGCACCTCGACCCGCTCCAACCCGTCCAGAGCACGATCGACCGCCAGGAGATTCGCCTCGACGACCTCCCCGCCCCGCCGGCCGTAGCTCTTGACAATCGCCGCCTTGACCTTGGCAATGGCCTCGTCGCGCTCCAGGACCCCGGAGATGGCGAAGAAGCCTATCTGCAGCACGGTGTTGATCCTCCCGCCCAGGCCCACCTCGCGGGCGATCCGGCTGGCGTCGATCACGTAGAGATCGATCTCCTTGGCGAGGATCTGCTCCTGGATCGGCCGAGCCAGCGCCTCCCAGAGTTCGCTCGCGGGACGGGGGAAGTTGAGCAGCAGGGTGGCGCCCTTGGCGGCACGACGCAGAACCTCCTCGTGCTGGAGCAACCCGAAGTGGTGGCACCCCACGAAACTCGCCCGGTCCACCAGGAACGGGGCCCGAATCGGCCGCGGGCCAAAGCGCAGGTGGGACACGGTCTGCGACCCGGACTTCTTGGAGTCGTAGGCGAAGTAGCCCTGGGCGTACAGATCCGCTTCGGACCCTAGGATCTTGATGGTGTTCTTGTTGGCGCTCACCGTCCCGTCCGAGCCCAGACCGAAGAAGACTGCCCGCAGCGTGTCGGCAGGCTCGATGTCGAACGAGGGGTCGTAGGGAAGGCTCAGCCCCGAAACGTCGTCGTTGATACCAACCGTGAAGCGCCTTCGGGGTTGCTCTCGGCCCAGCTCCTGGAACACTCCGGCGACCATTCCGGGCGTGAACTCCTTCGAGGACAGCCCATAGCGCCCACCAATGACAATTGGCATGACCTCACGCTCGTGGTGGGAATGCGCCTCCGCCAGAGCACCGATCACGTCGAGGAAGAGCGGCTCCCCGGGCGAGCCGGGCTCCTTGGTCCGGTCGAGCACGGCCACCCGCGACACCGTGGCGGGCAGCGCCTCGAGAAACTCCTTGGTCGGGAAGGGCCGGTAGAGGTGCACCGTCACCACCCCCACGCGCTCACCTGCCGCAGTGAGGTGGGCGACCGTCTCCCCTGCGGTCTCCGCCCCCGACCCCATGACCACGATCACACGCTCCGCCTCGGGGTGCCCGGCGTACTCGATGAGACGGTACTGGCGCCCGGTGAGCTCGGCGAGACGGTCCATGGCATCCTGGACCAGCCCCGGCGTGCGGACGTAGAAGGGGTTCACGGTCTCACGGGCCTGGAAGAACACGTCGGGGTTCTGCGCCGTGCCCCGGATGAAGGGGTGCTCCGGCGACAGCGCCCGCTGGCGGTGCCCCCGGACCAGCTCCTCGGACACCATCGCACGCAGGTCGTCGTCGGAGAGAAGCTCGATGGTGTTGAGCTCGTGCGAGGTCCGGAAGCCGTCGAAGAAGTGCAAGAAGGGCACCCGCGTCGTGAGCGTGGCGGCCTGAGCGACCGCCGCCAAGTCCTGGGCCTCCTGGACCGACGAGGACACCAGCATCGCGAAACCGGTCTGACGGACCGCCATCACGTCGGAGTGATCGCCGAAAATCGACAGTGCCTGCGCGGCCACCGAGCGAGCGGCTACGTGGAATACCGTCGAGGTGAGCTCCCCGGCGATCTTGTACATGTTCGGGATCATCAGCAGGAGCCCCTGAGAGGCGGTGAAGGTCGTCGACAGGGCCCCACCCTGAAGGGCCCCATGGAGGGCACCGGCCGCCCCGCCCTCGCTCTGCATCTCCACCACCGAGGGCACGCTGCCCCAGACATTGAGCCGCTTCTTGCTCGCCCACTCGTCGGCCAGCTCGGCCATCGGCGAGGACGGTGTGATCGGGAAGATGCAGCAGATCTCATTCAGCCGGAATGCAACCGACGCCGCCGCCTCGTTCCCGTCAAGGGTCGTCCGCATCAGCCCTCCTCCGCCACCATCTCGATCGCATGCACGGGGCACTGCTCGAAGCAGGTGCCGCATCCCGTGCAGAGGTCGTAATCGAAGCGGTAGCGCGACCCCACTCCGAGCTTGATCACCGCGTCCTCCGGGCAGGCCCCGAGGCAGCCATCGCACTCGAAGCAGTTCCCGCATGACAGGCACCGCCCCGCCTCATAGCTGGCCTCCACGACCGACAGGCCACCGACCACCTCGCCGAAGCCGGAGATCCGCGCCTCGGGCGCGAGCTCGGGCTGGCGGCGCCGGGCCGCGTCGCCGAAGTACCACAGATGCAGCTGGTCGAACTCCGCCTTCTCGTGCTTGGGCGCGGGCGCGGATACCACGCCCCGAAGCCAGCCGTCGATGTGGCGGGCGGCCTTCTTACCGTGCCCCACCCCCACCGTGACGGTGCGCTCGGCCGGCACCATGTCGCCGCCGGCGAACACGCCAGGACTTCCGGTCATCATCGAGCTCGACACCACCACGGTGCCGTCCCGGGTGAACTCCACACCCGGAACCGCCCTCAGGAAGGTCGTGTCGGTGTCCTGCCCGAGGGCGAGAATGATCGTGTCAGCAGCGAGTTCCTCGAAGCGCCCGGTGGGCTGAGGGAATCCGGTCTCATCCAGCTCCATGGCCTCGACGGTCAGCGTCGGCCCGTCGAAGGCGGTGATCGTCCGCAGCCAGTTGATGCGCACGCCCTCACGCTCGGCGTCCTCGGCCTCCTCCTCATGGGCAGGCATCTGGGCGCGGGTGCGTCGGTAGACGATGAGCGCGTCGTCGGCACCCAGGCGCCGCGCGGTCCGGGCCGCGTCCATGGCCGTGTTGCCCCCGCCGTAGACCGCCACGCGCCGACCGATCACGGGTCGCTCCCCGGAGGCGACGCTGCGCAGGAACGACAGCGCGTCGACGATCCGCCCAGCATCCCGGGCCGGGATGTCGACGCGCTTGGACAGGTGCGCCCCCACGGCCACGAAGACGGCGTCAAAGCCACCCTCACGACGTTCGGCGGCCAGGTCCTCGACCAGGTGCCCACCGGTGATTCGCACCCCCATCGCCTCGATCCGTCGCACCTCGGCGTCCAGCACCTCTCGGGGCAGCCGGTAGGCGGGTATGCCGTAGCGCATCATTCCGCCGGGATCGGCCCCGGCGTCGCGGATCTCGACCTCGTGCCCGAGACGGGCGAGGTGGTAGGCCGCCGACAGCCCACTCGGCCCGGAACCGACGACCAGGACCCGCTTGCCGCTGCCCGCGGGTGGCGGCGGGAACGCCCACCCCCGCTCCAGGGCCAGATCGCCCAGGAAACGCTCGACGGAGTGGATCGAAACCGCGCTGTCGAGCTCGGCGCGATTGCACACGGACTCACAGGGGTGGTAACAGATCCGGCCATGGATCGCCGGGAGCGGATTGTCGACGACGAGCGCCCGCCAAGCCTCCTCGTAACGGCCGGCCTCGACGTGCTCCAACCAGGACTGGATGTTCTCCCCAGCGGGACAGCCCGCGTTGCAGGGAGGTAGCAGGTCCAGGTAGAGGGGACGCCGGCTCCGCACGGGCCCCGCCCGAGGACGCCCGTCTGAGAGGTCAGGCAGAGACGCGACGTCTCTCGGGATCATCGCGTGGCTCGTGGCAGGCCGGGCACCCCCGTACTTTACCAACCAGCCCCCCACCCCCGGCCTCCACCCCCGGCGGCGAGGTGGGGACGGCGGTGACGACCGCCAGCAGCTCGGCTCGGAGCACACCGGCGATCTCCTCACGGCGCCACCCCGAGGACTCGAGCGCCATGGGCCACCCTCCGGTGTGAGCCGGGACGTTCGGGACCATCTCGACCGGAGCTCCCCTCTCACCTCCACGCTCGGGGCTGCCGCCCAGCGTGGAGGGCCCACCTGAGTTGAGGCGTACAAGCCGCAGCAGAAGCCGAATCGCCGTGGCCTTCACCGTCCCGTGCCGGCGCGGACGCCGAGGACCCCTACGCGCCGTTCTGGCGGAGGGCCGCCCCAGCTCTCCCCGGGGATGGCGGCCTAGCTGGAGCACCAGCCACCGATCGGATCGATCGGGCGCGAGCATGTGCTCCCGGCAGGCTCGGACAGTTCGGTGGCGACGACCTCGCGGCCTCCACCGGGGTCCGGGCTGCGGCCCCGGTCCTCGGGCACCTTTCCCGTGGGGAAGCCCGGCGTCGCCGGCGGCTCAGCGTTGGACTTGACCTGGGACACACCGGACAGGACCCGGCCCGCGAGGATCGGGGCCCGCTCCCTAGCGAACGGTCGGCGCGATTGCGGCCGGCCAGCGGGAGCCTCACCCGGGGGACACGTTCACCACTCGTGCGAAGGGCCGGGACTTGCGCTTCGGGCCGATCTAGAAGCCGGGAAAGACCCGAGCCAGGTCGGCGAGCCCGATCGGGCCTGTCAGGGCCACCCTGGCGGCGTCGTCAGGCCGAATGCGACCGGTGACGAGCCGAAGCAGGGACTCACCCCGAGCCTCCAGGCTGCCATCGCTGCCCGGCGCCGGCTCGGACAAGGCGACCTGCTGCCCCAGCTCCAGGGTCCAGCGGCGCGGTGGTGCGATGGTGCTCACCGCCAGGCGCGCTGGGGGCTTGACCAGAGCATCGCCGTGGCCGATCCAGGGCATCATCATCGGCAGCCGGTCGACCAGCAGCTCCGCTGCCGAGTCTGCGATCGTGGCTCCGGGATCGAAGCTGACCCGAATGTCCCAGTTGTGGAGCTCATGCTCTCCCAGCCGCAACCCCACCAGCCCCACCGAGTCGACCGGCTCGGGGAGGAATGAGATCCTCACCTTCAGATGGGCAAGGATGTCTTGGCTCAGGCCCTCAAGCGCTTCCAGGTGCCGGGTGTCCCATTCCAGGAAGCCTGAGGCCTGCTCCTCGGGGCTCATGCCGTTCCAGCGGCCCCAAACCGAGACACTGGTCTCACGGATGGGCGGCTCACCCCCAGCCAATGCGGCCTGAAGCGTCATCAGAGCCAGCTCGGCACCGCTGCCGAGGTGAGAGAGCACCTGGGAAACACTCCAGTCGGTGCAGGCCGAGCCTGCGCGCAGTTGCGCGTAGGTCAGGGAGGTAACCAGCTGGGCAAGCTCATCGTGGGAACGCCGCAACTCGGAGATCCAGCGAACTGGATTGGGTTCCATCTTTGACTCCCTGCCTCAATGCCCCATCTGCTCCGGGGCGCTCTGTCCCCTAAATCCGGGCCCAGCCGATCCACCCCAGCCGGATCCGACCTGATCAGAAGCGGTGGGGGTCGACAGGTCCGCCCCCACTATGAGCGCGGAGGTCGGCAGGACGGCGTCGGCCAGTAGGCGGCTCCCCTCGGACCGGAGACCCCAGGGGTACTGGCTGCCCTCCTCCCTGACGCCGACCAGCCCTCGACCCGCTTCAGTCGCGCCCGCAGCCGTTCTCGAGGCCGGCTCAGCTTGAGACCCCGGAAGCCAGGAAGACCGGCCCCGGCAGGACCTGGGACAGCCCGAGGAAGACGTGCGGGCCCGCTGCCTCACTCTGCTCGTCCACCCTTCTCCACCAACGGTGAGATGCAGCGGCCCGCCCTGGAAGCTCTCGGAGTGTAGGCCCAGTCGAACCTGATGCCTGGGGGACCGCCGCCGAGCTCCCCCGCGACTCAGCCGGAGGCTGCCCCGGCTGCACGGGACCGCCGCCGCTGCCTGCGCGGGACAGGTGTTAGGATCAACGCCGAAGCCGGTCCTCACCGGCTCCAGCCTCTTGGTGATCCCTCGTCCCGCTGGCACAGCGGCATCTTCGAGAACGCTGCTAGCCGAGTTGACGAGGTCACGCGGGGCGTTTCCGCCCAGAGGCATCCAAATATGAGTTCGTTCGCAGATCTCGGAGTGCGACCACGCACCTGCGAGACCCTCCTCCGACTGAGGATCACCCAGCCAACGCCCGTGCAGTCCGCCGCCATCCCCCTGCTGCAGGCCGGACGCGACTGCCTGATCCAGTCCCCCACCGGGTCCGGAAAGACGCTCGCCTTCTTGATTCCCATCGTGGACCGGCTGCGCCGACATCGAGCTGGCGAGCCGCGGGCGCTGATCGTGACCCCCACCAGAGAGTTGGCCACCCAGATCGGTGCCGTGCTGGGACAGCTTGACCCGGGGCTGCGACATGTCCTCGTCTTCGGCGGGGTCGGGTACGGCAAGCAGATCGGCGAGCTCCGCCAGGCGGACGTGATCGTCGGCTGCCCGGGCCGGCTGGTTGACCTGTCCGGGAGCGGGGCGGCGCTTCTGGGGGCGGTGGAGATCCTGGTCCTGGACGAGGCCGACGAGATGCTGGACGCCGGTTTCGCCAGGGATGTTGAGGCGATCATCAGGCGAACCGACCAACGCACCACGGCGGCCCGCCGCCAGACCCTCCTCGCCTCGGCGACGATGCCTGACTGGGTGGCGAGCCTGGCCCACCGGCACCTGGTGGATCCGGCCAGAGTGGCGGTCGCACCGGAGGCCGAATCAGCTCTGGAGCACGGGCTGCTCTCGGTGCCACGGGAAGAGAAGGTGATGGTGCTGAGTCAGCTGCTCGAACAATCCGAGTCGAGCATCGTCTTCCACCGCACCAAGCATGGGGTCAAGAAGCTGGCCCGCGACCTGACCGCGCTGGGCCACTCGACGTCGGAGCTCCAGGGCAACCTGTCCCAGCCGGCCCGCGATCGCTCGATCGCCGCCTTCCGCCGCCGCCAAACCACGGTCCTGGTGGCCACCAATGTCGCCGCTCGCGGCATCGACGTCGAGGACGTAGGCCTGGTCGTCAACTACGAGCTACCCGACACCGCGCACTGGCTCACCCACCGGGTCGGACGAACGGCCCGCAACGGGGCCCGGGGAAGGGCTCTCACCTTCCTCAGCGAGGATGAATCCGACAAATGGCGGAACCTCCGGCGCCTCGGCGCCCCGGAGCTCCGGTTCGTAGACACCGCCCGCCTGCTCAAGTCAGGCACCATGACATTCCTGCCCGGACGACCCCAGGAGCTGGCTCGGATCACTCCCCAGCCCCGGCCCGCTCCGGGCTCCGCTAACCCCCACCGAGCCCACCGAGCCTCGCTCGTAGTTGGTGTCCCAGCTCGGCGCCGCAGCCGCGAGAGATCGGCTGGCAGGCGCCGAAGGGATCTCGCGGCGGCCTCCCCTTGACGGTTTCCAACCGGACCGACGACGACTGGCTGGATCAGCTGTCAGCCGACTGCGGCACCACGCCGGAGATCACCGTCGCCAGCCAGGGTACCGATGCCTCCCTGACCCGGTAACTCACCGGCTCGGGTGAGCCTCGACGGTCCACCAGCTCGGCCTCCTCGAGAACGGAGAGGTGGTACAGCACCTCCTCGGGGGTGAGATGGGTCGTCCTCTCCAGCTCCTCGGTGGTGGTCCACCTCTCCAGCAAGGCCTGAGCCACGAGCAGCCGCGGAGCCGAGGCCAGGATCCCCATCCGTCGAGCCATGACGGAAAGCTGGCCCGGATCGGAAGTGACCGTGGGCCGCGGTCGGCCTATGTGGGGCCGAATTCGATGTCGATACGACGTTCTCAGGAGCGCCTCGCCCACGGTGGACCCGGCGCCCCGCCGGAGCAGCAGCAGGTAAAGGACGCTGATCGCAGCGATCACCACGACGCCATCCGCCCAGCCGGCCTTCACCCCGGCTCCCGTCACCAGCCTCACCAATGAAAGGAGGCCGGCCACGATGCTGGCCACCACCGCCGCGTCGACCGCGACCGCCAGCCCGACCCGCACCGGCCCCGACAGGTGCATCAGGGGTGACCCCGCCGTGCTTGGCGCCCGCCGGATGGCCACATAGCCTCCCACCCCGATCGCGACCAGGATCCCTCCCTGGAGGCCGAGCTTCTCCACCTGGTCGAAGAAGTGCTCAACGGGAACCCCGACCAGCGCCCCCAGGAGCACGAAGACGGTCACCCAGATCGCGGTCACCGGAACCATCCCGGCGAAGAACGTGCGCCGGCTGACCCCGACCGCCCCGGCCACCAGGGTTGTGTAGATGCGCAAGCCGGGTATGAGACGGGTGACCCCGATCCTCACCGGGCCAGCGGCCCGGATTCGCTTGGAAATCCGTTCCAGGGCGCTCCCCTGATGCAGACGTGCCGCCAGCGTTTCCAGCCCCTTCTCCCCGACCAGACGGGCCCAGCTGTAACCGAGGGCCGACCCAGCGACGCAGGAGACAAAGGCGCAGGGGATGAAGATGAAGAGGTCCAGTCCACCCGCGGCCACCAAGAGCCCGGCCACCACCAGGGTCAGCTCTCCAGGGGCGAAGGGCAGGGGAACGCCGGCCTCCTCGGCAAACAGGAGGCTGCAGAGTAGGACTAGGGCGACGACCCCATGGAATCCCGAGAGGAAGCCCATTACAACCCAGGCCGCCGCCACGGTGAGGGCATCGCGCCGCCGGCATCCGGTGCCCGACCAGACCTATCGGCCAGGACGGGGATCCCAGCCCGGGACTCCGCGTTTGGACGCCAATACCGGTCAGAGATCTGTGGGCAGTCCCGTGGTCGCGCTGATACGGCGCCGGCCTCCATCGAGAGACCCGCGCCAGCAGCGTACTCGCTCGCGATTCCGCTGCCAAGCCGCCAAGGGCACCCTTCGCACCGGCTCGCACTCCCTGGCTCTGCGGCGCCACTCGCGGACCTCGGAACGGGCTGCCGCTCACTTGCCGACCCCAGCTCCCTCGCAGGCCGACGTGAGGCACGGCAAACTCACCACCGCCCGCGCCGGGCGCGGCCTGCCTCCAGAGCCAGGTCAGCTGCGGCGGTCCCTCCGCCACTCACCAGTCGGGGGTCAGATGCCCAACTCCCCCCAGGTCGCAGACCGCCGCACACCCTCGCCCATCGGGTACAGTGGCTGCGAACGCAATCTGGACCGCCGGCTCCGCCCAGCCGGTCGCCCGCCGTGATGGGGGTCGTCGAAGAGATGTCCATTCGCCGCGACGCCGGTCTGCTGCTGCTGCGAGTCGGCGTGGGAACCACCCTGGCCGCCCACGGACTTCCCAAGCTGCTGGGAGGTCCCGGCCGCAAGCCTCCTGAACTCCTCTCCCGGGTGTTCGGGCCCAACTACGCGGCGGGCTGGGAGAGCAGTGGACCAGAGCAGTTCGGCCAGGCGCTGAAGACAATGGGAGTTCCGGCCCCAGAGCTCTCGGCCTGGATCAGCGGCGGCGCTGAACTCGGCGGCGGGCTGGCGCTGGCGGCAGGGATCGCCACCCCCCTGGCGGCAGCGGTGCTCGCGGGCAACATGGCCGTGGCGGTGGGCGGAGCCCATTGGAAGAGCGGGTTCTACGGCCAGGGAGGCTATGAGTTCGCCCTGGTCCTGGGGCTGGCAGCGGCCGCCATCGCGCTGACCGGTCCTGGGAAGATCTCGGTCGACGCCCTCCTTCGCTGACCCACCCGCCAGCTCCACCGCATCCCGGGGTTCGCCTAGAGGAGCCAGCGCGTTCGTCTGGGCTGTGGCTCAGGCGGCCGGGCAGGGAGCGAAACCGCTGTGGGCGAAGATCGCCCCGCCCGAGGTGGTGACCAGCTCCCCCCAACGCTGAGACGGGTGCCTGCGCAGGTAGTGGGCCAGGATCTGGTAGCCGATGGCGAGCCCGGTGAGAGGTGGCATCGTCGACTCCGCGAAGATCGACCGCTGCACCGGACCTCCCGTCATCACCTGCTGGTAGAGGCCAACACGGTTGAGCACCGGCTTCAGGTGCTGCCACTGCTGGCACTCCTGGAGCGGACTCAGCGCCTCCACCCAAGGGTCCTTCGGACCAGGGAACGCCGCCTCATCGAAGGCGGTCGCGACCCCCTCGGTCACCAGTTGGTCGAGCAAGGTGGTGCCCAGCCCGGGACCCGCCTCCACCCTCACGCTGTGGCTCACCTGCCCGGCCAGGGTCCGCGCCAGCCACCCGGCGAAGTCCGGGGGCTCCTCGGCCCAGTAGGGGTAGAGGCCGATGGTGACGGCCCCGCTCTCGGGATCGGTGAAGCCACTGGTGCCGGTGCTGGGGAGGATCTGGTCCGGATCCCCGACGGTGAGGGTCACCGTGGTCGGTGGGCCCGGCAGGAGCGAGTCGATCCGGACCAGATCCTTCTCAGTCAGGGTCTGGAGCGGCACCTGGTGGTTGGCCGCCGCCCTCACCACCTGGCGAGTCACCTGCACCGCGAAGCGCCCATGGGCAGCGGTGAACTTCAACGGAACCCGGGGATTGATCCCGGCGCAACTGGTCAGCGCCAGCAAAGCCACTGCCGTGACGGCCACCCCCAGGGACCGCTTCACGGCCTCGGCCCCGTCCGACCGCTCGGACGGCCCTCGACCGCGAAGCCGCGGACCCAGAGCCCAGCGTCCCGAGCCCCGAGGGTGAGCTCCATATCGATCCGGATCGGGCCCCGGTAGCGGCCGGCGCCCGCCCCAGCCCCACCGGGGGCACGGCCGCCCGTCACCGGCACTGTCTCCACCCACAACGCCAGCGGCAGTCCGCCGTCGCGGCACCAGAGTCGGCCGCGAGTACCCTGCCCAACCCTGGCCCCTCCGCCCCAGTCACCCGGACGAGGATCTCTCTCGGGGCGCCAGGCATGGCCACCATCGTCGGCGGCCGCGCCAGGGTGAAGTCCAGCCCCATCATCACGGCTAAGTGCAGCGCCAGCCAGATCCGGGTTCCGGCCTGCTTCCGGGTCAGCAGCGCCCTGATCAGCAGAGCGCCAACGATGAAGACAGCGTTCATGGACTCCAACCGACCGCACTGGTGTGCCCTCCAGGCCAGCCGAGTCTACCGGTCCGACGGGGGACCGGAGGTGGGAAGCACGGGCCGTGGGCAGGTACGCTTCTCGCATGAGTTCGGAAGTCCCACCCGAGGCGGCTGACCCAGGCGCCGCCCCGCCGCAAGCCGAAACCCTGGTCGCTCCGGCCGGCAGGTTCCGGCTCTACCTCGGTGCCGCCGCCGGCGTGGGCAAGACCTGCGCCATGCTCGATGAGGGCTGGCGCCGGTGGCAGCGCGGACGTGATGTGGTGATCGGCTTTGTCGAGACCCACGGGCGGGCCCACACCGCCGCCTTCGTGCGCGACCTAGAGGTCGTTCCCCGGGTCACGGTGAATTACCGGGGCAGCCAGTTCGAGGAGATGGACCTGGATGCGGTCCTGGCTCGCAAGCCGGAGGTGGCCCTGATCGACGAGCTGGCCCACACCAACGTCCCCGGAAGCGGGCGCCACGCCAAGCGCTGGGAGGACATCCTCGAGATCCTCGACAACGGGATCAACGTGATCAGTACGGTCAACATCCAGCACCTGGAGAGCCTCGCCGACAGCATCGAGGAGATGACCGGCACCAAGATCCGGGAGCGGGTCCCCGACTGGGTCGTCCGCCGCGCCGACCAGACCGAGCTGGTCGACTCCTCTCCGGAGCAGCTCAGGCGGCGGATGGTCCACGGCAACGTCTACCCGCCTGACCGAGTCCCTACCGCCCTCACCCACTTCTTCAGCTCCCACAACCTGACCATCCTGCGCGACCTGGCCCTCCGCTTCGTCGCCGACGAGACTGAGGAGGTGCTCCTGGCCGAGGTGGCCAACCTGGCGGGCCCGGTCGAGACCACCGAGCACATCCTGGTCGGCGTGGCCGCAAGGCCCTCCGCCGACCACATCCTGCAACGGACGGCCCGGATGGCGGGCCGGTTCAAGTGCGACTTCAAGGCTGTTCACGTGATCGCCGGTGATTCGAGGCCTGCCTCTGATCCCAAGGAACTGGCCCGACTGGAGGACCTCGCCGGCAGCCTCGGCGGGGAGTGGGAGACCATTCGGGGCGACGACGTCGCGCCTGCGCTGGTCGCCTACGCCCACCAGCACCACATCACCCAGCTGGTCGTCGGCGCGAATCAGGATCGGGGCTGGCACAAGTCGGGACGGGTCAGGCAGATCCTCAGGGCGGCCGCCGTCGCCGGTCTGGACGTTCACGTGATCGCCAAGCCGCAGGAGACCGCCGGGATCGCCCCCCACAAGCCCGGGCCGGGCGGCCATGGCTGAGCTGCTCAGGTCACGGGGTCGAGGTCTCGCTCCGGGTGTTCTCTCCTCCCTGGCACTGACCACCGTGCTCACCCTGCTGATGCTGCCCCTTCGGGCCCATCTCGGCGCTGCGACCAGCGGACTCGTGCTGGTGATCCCGGTGGTGTGCGCCGTCTCCCTGGGGGGCTGGGTCGCAGGGCTCGCCGCCGTCGCCATCGGGTTTCTCGCCTACGACTTCTTCTTCATCCGTCCTTACATGACGCTGGCCGTCTCCTCGGGCCGGGACTGGATCACCCTCGGGGTCTACCTGGCGGTGATGCTCGTGGTGGCCCGGGTGGTGTTCGATCTGCAGCAGACCAGACTCCAGGCTCGGCGCCAAACGGAGGACACTCGTCAGCTCCTGGAGGTCTCTGATCTCCTCATCGGTGACAAGCCCCTGGACCAGCTGCTCGCCTCGATTGTGGACACACTCCAGCGCCAGTTCCGGCTCACCTCGGCGGCGGTGCTCTTGCCCAGCGGCGACCGGCTCGCGGTGGCGGCGCTGGCGGGTCAGCCGCTGCCAGCCGAGGCCGCGAGCGATGACCAGACCGTAGTTGCCCCCGCCTCCAGGATGGCCCTGGCCGGCCGTTCCGGATTACGGACCCTACCGCTGACCACGGCGGAGCGCTCGATCGGAGTTCTGCTCCTGTCCGGCCCGGCGCTGCTTCCCTCCGAGCAACGCCTTCTGACCACCTACGCCAACCATGCCGCCCTCGCGGTCGAGCGGGCCCAGCTGCGGGAGGAGGCCCTGCGCAGCAAGGTGCTAGCCGAGGTGGACTCCTGGCGCCGCGCGCTCCTGGGCTCAGTGGCGCATGATCTCCGCACCCCGCTGGCCTCGATCAAAGTCGCCCTCTCGGACCTGGGGGACAGCTCGATAACCCTCTCGTCCTGCGATCGTCAGGAGCTGCTGGCGACAGCCGAGGAGGAGACCGATCGCCTCACCCGACTGGTGAAGAACCTCCTCGACATGTATCGCATCGAGGCCGGAACCAAGCGACTGGTCCTGGAGACGGTCCCGGTCACGGAACTGGTGGACGAGGCAGTCGGGGCGATGCAGGGCCGCCTCGACGACCTTCCCCTCACCGTTGAGGTCGAGAGCTCCCTGCGGGTGCTGGTGGATCGGGCCCTCATCGTCCGGGTGCTGGTCAACCTGCTTGAGAACGCGGTGCGACACACCCCCAAGGGAACCCCGGTCACCATCCGCGGCCGCCGTGCGGACGCCTGGGCCCAGCTACAGGTCCTCGACCAGGGCCCCGGGCTGGCACCCGGGCGCCTGGCAAGTCTGTTTGGAGGGACACCTGAGGCCCGCCGCCTAGGCGGGACCGCGGAACAGGGCGGTGTCGGCCTGGCGATCTGCCAGGCCTTCGTGTCCGCCAACGGCGGACGCATCAGCGCCCATTCCGGCCCGCACGGAGGTCTCCAACTCGACCTGCTCCTCCGGCCCGCCTAGAGTCGTCGCGGAAGCATGCCCAGTCTGCTGCTGATCGACGATGAGCCGGCGATCGTTCGCGCCCTCAGCATCGGCCTGCGGGCTCGCGGCTACGAGCTCCATTCGGCCGAGAACGGAACCGAGGGGCTGGCGGCGGCGGCGCTGCACCGCCCCGAGGTGGTGGTGCTCGACCTCCAACTTCCGGACATGGATGGCATCGAGGTGTGCCGCCACCTCCGAGGCTGGACTGAGGTTCCCATCTTGATCCTCTCCGCTCACGGGGAGGAGGACCGCAAGGTCGCTGCGCTCGACGCCGGCGCTGACGACTTCATCACCAAACCCTTCGGCATGGCTGAGTTGGAGGCTCGGATCCGAGTGGCTCTGCGTCACCACCACGAGCAGGGCGGCGGCCCAGAGCTTACCGTTGGACCGCTCGTCATGGACCTGGCCGCCCACACGGCCACGATGGCGGGCAACCGGGTCCGGCTGACCGCCACCGAATACGAGATGCTGGCCTACCTGGCACGCAACGCGGGCCGGGTGGTGACCCGGGAGCTGCTGCTCGCCCAGGTCTGGGGGGGCCGCTACGGCGCTGACGCACACTATCTGCGCGTCTATGCCAATCGCATCCGGCGCAAGCTGGGCGTCCACCACGAAGAGTTCCTGGTGACTCATCCGGGCATCGGCTACGAGCTGCGCCCCCCGCCCCCTGATCCGCGCGGTATCAGCCCCCGGAGCTGCTCCGCCGGACCAGCTTCGCCAACGCCTCGTTGAGTTCGAGGACGTTGACGGTCGGCGCTCCCAGGAAGCCCAGGTAGGGGCCCTGCTCCTCTTCGATCACCAGGCGCCTCACGGCCGCAGGGGTCAGGCCGCGAGCCCTGGCCACCGAGTCGACCTGAACCAGCGCCGCGGCCGGGGAGATGTCGGGGTCGATCCCGCTGCCCGAGGTGGTGACCAGGTTCGCGGGTGGATTCTTGACGCCGAGCGCCGCCTCGGCCTTGATGGCCGCCAATACGGCGGCCGCCAGCGCCTTGGAGGTCGGCCCCAGGTTGGTCGGTCCCGTCGCCATCGGGTCCTCGGCATCGGGCCGACCGTGGAACCAGCCCGCTCCCTTCCAGGTCTGGCCGACCAGGGTGGAGCCGTTGACCGTCAGCGACCCGTTGGCCTCGGCTGGGAACCACCACTGGGAGAGGCCGGTCGTCACCAGCGGGTAGATGATGCCGAGGATCACGGTCAAGATCACGATGGCGACGACGGAGCGGCGCAGGTGCAGCAACATCACACAATCCTCAGCGCGGTCAGGGCCATGTCGATCAGCTTGATGAAGATGAAGGGGGCGATGACCCCGCCAACCCCGTAGATGAGCAGGTTGCGCCGGAGCAGTGCCGAAGCGGATGACGGCCGGTAGCGGACCCCGCGCAGCGCCAACGGGATCAGGGCCACGATGATCAGGGCGTTGAAGATCACGGCCGAGAGCACGGCCGAGTGGGGGCTGTGCAGCTTCAGGATGTTCAGCGCCTTGAGCTGCGGGTAGGTCGCCACGAAGAGGGCCGGGATGATGGCGAAGTACTTGGCCACGTCGTTGGCGATGGAGAACGTGGTCAACGCCCCCCGGGTGATCAGCAACTGCTTCCCGATCTCCACCACCTCGATCAACTTGGTGGGATTGGAGTCGAGGTCGACCATGTTGCCGGCCTCCTTGGCAGCCATGGTCCCGGTGTTCATCGCCACGCCAACGTCGGCCTGGGCCAGGGCGGGAGCGTCGTTGGTGCCATCTCCGGCCATGGCGACCAGCCGGCCACCCTCCTGCTCTTGGCGGATCAGAGCCATCTTGGCCTCGGGTGTGGCCTCGGCCAGAAAGTCGTCAACTCCGGCTTCTGCGGCGATGGTGGCCGCAGTGAGCGGATTGTCGCCGGTGACCATCACGGTCCGGATCCCCATTGCCCGCAGTTCGTCGAACCGGGCCCGGATGCCCGACTTGACCACATCCCGCAGCTCCACCACGCCCAGAACACGAGGGCCCTCAGCCACCACCAGCGGCGTCGAGCCCGCCCGCGCCACTCGCTCCACGATAGGTCCCAGCTCATCTGGGACCGCCCCCCCTTGATCCCTGACCCAGTTCCTGACCGCCTCGCCGGCTCCCTTGCGGATCTGGCGGCCGTCGATGTCAAGACCAGACATGCGGGTCGTGGCACTGAAGGGAATGATCTGGCACTTCGGGCCCAGCTCCCGGCCGCGAATTCCAAAACGCTCCTTGGCCAAGATCACGATCGACCGGCCCTCGGGGGTGTCGTCGGCGAGTGACGCTAGCTGAGCCGCGTCAGCCAGGTCGCGCTCGGAGACCCCTCCGATCCCAACGAACGCGGACGCCATCCGATTGCCCAAGGTGATGGTCCCGGTCTTGTCCAGCAGCAGGGTGCTGACGTCACCGGCAGCCTCCACCGCCCGACCGCTCATGGCCAGAACGTTGCGCTGGACCAGGCGGTCCATGCCCGCGATGCCAATGGCCGAGAGCAGGGCACCAATGGTGGTGGGGATGAGACAGACCAGCAGTGCCACCAGAATGATCACCGAGACTTGCCCGTGGGCATAGCCGGCAAAGGGCTCGAGGACCACACAGACCGGGACAAAGATGATGGTCAGAGCCGCCAGCAGGATGGTCAGGGCCAGCTCGTTGGGAGTCTTCTGCCGGTCGGCACCCTCGACCAGCTGGATCATCCGATCCAGGAACGTGTGCCCCGCCTCGGCGGTGATCCGGACCACGATCCGGTCCGAGAGCACCTTGGTGCCCCCGGTGACTGCGGAGCGGTCACCGCCACTCTCCCTGATCACCGGGGCTGACTCGCCTGTGATGGCCGACTCGTCGATCGAGGCGACCCCTTCGATGACCTCGCCATCCGACGGGATGATGTCGTTGGCCTCGCAGACCACCCGGTCGCCACGGACCAGGGCGGCCGAGGCCACGCTCTCCTCGGAACCGTCCTCGCGGAGACGCCGGGCCATGGTGTCAGCGCGCATGCGGCGGAGGGCGTCCGACTGGGCTCGGCCTCTTCCCTCAGCGGTGGCCTCGGCGAAATTCGCGAACAGAAGCGTGACGAAGAGCGTGACCGTGACCGCCCAAGCGAAGACCGAGGGATGGTAGATCGACTCCACCAGCGTGACCACGGTGCCAATGAAGACCACGAACATGACCGGGTTCTTGATCTCCACCCGCGGGTCGAGCTTGATGAAGGAGTCAACAATCGCGCGGATCAGGATCTCCCGACTCATCCAGGGCCGACGGCGGCGACCCCCGGCCGAAGCTCCAACCGGCGGCACCGACCCCCGATCTGGGCCGGCGGGCTGGCCGCCGAGCAGGTCGCTCTCTGTGCTGCCCATCAGAAGAGCACTCCGTGCCGGACCAGGGCTTCCGCGATCGGCCCCAGGGAGATCGCCGGCAGGAAGGTCAGGCCCCCGACTATGATCACGGTCCCGATCAGCAGCGCCACGAAGATCGGCGTGTCAGACCGCATCGTCCCCGCCGTGTCCGGGACGTACGCCTTAGCCGCGAGCGAGCCGCCGAGGGCGAGCACCGGGATCATGATTCCGAGACGCCCCAGGACCATCGCGGCGGCGCCGGTCAGGTTGTAGAAGGTAGTGTTCCCATCCAGTCCGGCAAAGGCGGAGCCGTTGTTGTTGCTTTGCGACACGTAGGCGTAGAGAATCTCCGAGAATCCGTGAGGGCCGTGGTTGAACACCGAACTCAATCCGGCCGGGACGGCGACCGCAAGCGCGGTGAACGCCAGCACCGTGATGGGCATCATCAGCACCCCGATCGACGCCAGCTTCACCTCCCGCGATTGGATCTTCTTGCCCAGATACTCGGGCGTCCGCCCCACCATCAGCCCCCCGAGGAACACGGCGATGATTGCGAACAGCAGCATGGTGTAGAGCCCGCTCCCAGTTCCACCCGGCGACACCTCTCCCAGCATCATGCCGGTCAGCAAGCCGGCCCCACCGAGGGCGGTGTACGAATCATTGGACCCGTCCACGGAGCCGGTGGAAGTTACGGTAGACGCGAGGTCGAAGAGGTCCGACGCCGCCGGCCCGAAGCGGGTCTCCTTTCCCTCTATATTGCCGCCGGCTTGCTGCTGGGCCGTCAGACCCCCAGCGGTCAGGGCCGGATTGGTTCCGGTCTCGGCGGGCAAGCTGATCGCAATAACGCCCGCGAAGAGGACGATCATGGCCACCAGGAGCGCCACCCCCTGGCGGATGTTGCCCACCATCTTGCCGAAGGTGTAGGTGAGAGCGAAGGGGATGGCCAGCAGCAGCGCGATCTCCAGCAGATTGGTGAGCGCGGTGGGGTTCTCGAAGGGGTCGGCGCTGTTGGCATTGAAGAACCCTCCCCCATTGGTCCCCAACTCCTTGATCACCGACATGGAGGCGACGGGTCCCAGGGCGATCGTCTGCGACAGGCTGTTGAGGATGTCGTGGATGTGCGCGGGACCACCGAGGGTCTCGACCGCCCCCTGGGAGACGAAAACCAGGGTCATCACCGCGGCGATCGGAAGCAGAATGTACAGGCTGCCCCGGATCAGGTCCACCCAGAAGTTCCCGACGGTGGGTGACCCTCGGCGCACGAAGCCCCGAACCAGAACAACTGCGATCTGAATTCCCACGGCCGCACTGACGAACTGCTGGACCGTCAGAGCTCCCATCTGGGTGAAGTACGACATCGTCGATTCGCCGACATAGTTCTGCCAGTTGGTGTTGGTCATGAAGGAGACCGCCGTGTTCAGCGCCAGGAAGGGGGACACCCCGGTGAGGTGCTGCGGGTTCAGCGGCAGCGACCCCTGCAGCCGCTGGATCGCGTAGACGGCGAGAACGCAGACCGCTGAGAACACCACCGTGGCCCCGGCATAGCGCTTCCAGGTCTGCTCGATCTCGGGATCGACGGCGAGGGCGCGGTAGATCGGCCGCTCCAACCAGGCCAGCCACTGGCTCTTCCCGGTGTAGACGTCGGCCATGTACGCGCCCAGGAACCGCCACGCCAGCGCCAGGATGGCCACCAGGGCCAGTACCGTCAGCCAGAAGCCCATCAGAACCGCTCGGGCCGAATCAGAGCGTAGACCAAGTAGACGAAGGTGGCGGTGGAGAGGATCAGCAGGAGGATGTCCAAGATGCTCATCAGATCCTGTCCATGGCCTCCACCATCAGATAGAGGAGCCCGGCGCCGACGATGACCATCACGATTACCAACAGATCGAGCACGGCTGCAGGCTAGCGCGACCGCCGTCAACAGGACGTCAACAGGGCTGCAGTCCCCGTCAAGTGTTCGTCAATTCCTCATCTTCCGATCTCAGAGGGGCGAGCAGGCGGAGAGCGGTCCGTCTACCATCACGTTGGTAATGGCGTCGAGTTACTCAGAGCTCGAGTAGATGCCCGGGGAGGTAAAGGGGGCGGGCCCCGGGGGAGCTGAGATCGGTGTCCCCCGGGACATCCAGACCGTCTTCGAATTCCTCTTGGACGGCTGCAACGCGCCGCTCTGGCAGCCCTGGGTGGCAACCTCCAAATTGACCGCCTATAGCGGTGGGGTGGGCGCAACCTACGCCGAGGCCTGGAGGGCCTCGCCGATGCGGCGGCGCCGGGGCGGGTCGCGGGTCGCCCACTGCCACCGACCGGTGCTGCTGGTGATCGAGTCGACCACCCTTCCCGGTCCACCGTCGGCTCGCTTTCGGCTCATTCCGGTCTCCCCGGTGATGACCCAGGTTCAGCTCACCGTCGCGGTGCCGCCGGCCGGACCAAGGACGGTTGATCGGACAGCTGCCCTCCTCTGGGCGGAGCTGATGCTGGCCAGCCTGCCCGCCGTCCGCTCCAACCTGGAGCGAGCCATCGCCTAGCCCGAAGTTCGGGAAACAGCTGAACTCAGCGCGGGCTGGGGGGAACCGCACCGATTCTGGCTACGCTGCCCCAGAGCATCGTCAGCATGCTTCCATGGGCGCGGACTTTGCAACTTCCTCTGACTGCATTCCAGACGATCATGGAACCCGGATCGAAGTCAACCGGTGACCGGACTTCAGCCTAGGCCTCGCTCCTCAGTCGACTTCCAGCGCCGCGAAGGGCCGACCCGGTCCGGGAGGTGACGCGCATCCCGCCCAGCCCGCTCCGCAAGGTCGGCAGCACCGCCCAGGGCGGGTCCTCGCGTCGGCTGCCCTCACGGTGCCACTGAGTCGGTTCCAGACCGGTGACATGTGAAGGGCCGGGGTGCCTCAGGCAGCGAGATGGGGCCCTGCCACTCCTCCGGACAGCCCTCACAGGACGCAGCCGGTGCCGATAAGACCCTGGCGGCCAGGGGACCCATGGCCTTCCCGCCAGGCTCAGCCCCCGAGGTAGGACATCTCAACCTTGGGCAGAGCAGAGCTGTCCTCGGACAGGCCCGAGCGGAGCTCCGAGTAGCGATCGACGCGCCCCGACCACACCCGCCGCAGCTCCGCCATCAGCTGGTCCCTGCTGGCACCGGCTCGGAGCAGGCTGCGCAGGTCGTGCCCCTGGCGCGCGAACAGACATGTGTAAAGCCGACCGTCCGTGGCCAGCCGGAGCCGAGAGCAGCTGGCGCAGAAGGGAGCGCTGACCGAGCTGATGACCCCGATCTCGCCCGCCCCGTCCAGGTAGGCGAAACGCTCGGCGACGCCACCGGGATGGTCGGCATCGAGCCTTCGCAACGGCCAGCTCCTCCCGATGAGCTCCAGGACCTCGGAGCTGGGGACCACCTCCGCCATCCTCCAGCCGTGACCCTCCCCGACGTCCATGTACTCGATGAGGCGGAGGGTGTGGCCATGGCCGCGGGCAAAGTCGGCTAGGTCCAGGATCCCATCCTCGTTGAGCCCGCGCCGGATGACCGCGTTGAGCTTCAGCGGGCCCAGCCCGGCGGCCGCCGCAGCCGCGATCCCCTCCAGGACCGGCTCGATCGGCAATCCGACTCCATTCATCAGTCGGAAGACCTGCGGGTCGACCGAGTCCAGGCTGACCGTGACCCGCCGGAGTCCGGCCCGGGCCAGACCCTCCGCATGCTCAGCCAGGAGCATGCCATTGGTGATCATGGCCAGGTCGGTGATGCCCGGCACGGCCGCCAGCATCCCGATCAGGGATCCTAGCTCTGGGCGGAGGAGCGGCTCACCCCCGGTGATCCGGACCTTGGTGACCCCCAGCGGCGAGGCGGCCTTGACCACCTGAACGATCTCCTCGAAGGTCAGGATCTCCGATCGGGGTAGGAAGCGAAAGCCGGGCCCAAATTTCGGCATCGGCATGCAGTACCGGCAGCGGAAGTTGCACCGGTCAGTGACCGAGACACGGAGATCACTGAGGGGCCTTCGGAGCAGGTCCTGGACACCTACCACGCCCGGGATCGTACCCCGGAGGGCGAAGGGGTGGCCGCCGGGGAGGCGACGGCCAGCCCACCGACCCCGGCTAGTGCGCGACCGCGGCCCGTAGCGACTCCCTGACCGAGCCCAGGGTGCTCATCACTGCCGTGGGCTCGTACCCGCAGTGGGCCATGCAGTTGGCGCACTTGGGGTTGCGGCCCCGGCCGTATTGCTCCCACTCGGTGGTCTCGAGGAGCTCCTTGTAGGAGCCGACATAGCCGTCCGAGAGCAGGTAGCAGGGTCGCTGCCACCCCAAGACCGAGTAGCAGGGGATCCCCCAGGCGGTGCAAGAGAAGTCCACCTTGCCCTCGAGGAAGTCGAGGAACAGAGGGGAGTGGTTGAGTCGCCAGTGCTTCCGCCGACCGTCGGCGAAGGCCTCTCGGAAGATCGCCCGGGTCCGCTCCACCCCCATGAAGTGCTCCTGGTCGGGCGCCTTCTCGTAGGCGTAGGCAGGGGAGATCTGCATGTTGTCGACCTGCAGGTCGTCATTGAGGAAGTCCAGCACCTCCCGGACCGACCGGGCGTCGTCCTGGGTGAAGAAGGTGGTGTTGGTGGTGACCCGGAAGCCGCGCCGCTTGGCCTCCGTGATCGCCGCCACCGCCTTGTCGAAGACCCCATCCCGGCAGACCGACGCATCGTGGCGGTCCTTCAGCCCGTCCAGGTGGATGGACCAGGCGAAGTAGGGATGGGGCTTGAAGAGGTCGATCTTCCGGTCCATCAGGATGGCATTGCTGCAGAGATAGACGAACTTCTTGCGGTCCAGGAGGGCCTGAACGATCTTGTCGATGTCCTTGTGGACGAGAGGCTCGCCCCCGGCGATCGACACCACCGGGGCTCCACACTCTTCGACGGCGTCGATGCACTGCTGCACTGTCAGCCGCCTCCGGAGGATGTCGTCGGGATGCTGGATCTTGCCGCATCCAGCGCACTCCAGATTGCATTGGTAGAGCGGCTCCAACTGGAGGACCAGGGGGAACTTCTCCACGTGCCGGATCCGCTGGGACATCAGATAGGCCCCGACCTTGACCTTCTGTCGAAGGGGAATCGACATCGGCTACCTCTCACTCGCGGCCTGGCGGAATTTCGTTTAGGACTCTAAACCTTACGACGGTTGTAGAGTCAAACGATGAAGTCATATCCGCACTCCCACCAGACCGCCGCCCGGCCCCTCAAGATCGGTGAGGCCGCCGCTCTCACCGGGGTCACCCGGGGGCGGATCCGCCACTACCAGGACCAGGGATTGGTCCAGCCCAGCCGCAGCCTCACCGGCTACCGCCACTTCGACTCCGACGACCTGCTCCGCTTGCTCCAGATCGATCTCCTGCGCGGACTCGGCATGAGCCTGGACGACATCCGCCGCTCCCTGCCGGGGCCGGCCCGGGGCGACTCCCTTCGAGCTACCCTGCAGCAGCACCGCGAAACCCTCCGGACGGAACGGGCTCGCCTGGACCGACTCATGACGGCAATCGAACTCGCTCTGGAAGCGGACGAGGCCGATCCAGAGGCGGTGGTGGCCCTCCTCTCTTCAGCCAATTCCACCAAGAGGGACAGCCTGGGGATCTTCGGCAGGCTGAGCCGGCCCCTCTCCGAAGCAGCGGCGGCCGCCTACCAGGAACTTCTCGGCGGCGGATGGGGCCTCCCGGTTCCCTCCATCTTCGGCCGGATGCTGCTGCCCGCCCAGGTCAGCGAGCTGCTGGAGCAGGTCGCGGCCGCACCGGGCCACCCCGAGCTCTTCCGTCGCATTCGAATCCTGGCCGGGGGGATCCTGGAACTCTCCGCCGAGCCAGACCCGGATCCCGCCGCGCCGCATGAGCTGGCGAAGCGCTGGATCGACTCCCTCGAGGAGGACCCGTTGCCTGGGGACGTCCGGCTGGCGCTTGACAGGACGCTTCCGCGCATCCGTCAGCTCGACCTCCTCAACCAGGGCTTTCAGCTCTGGGCCGAGTCCATCTCGCCCTCCGCGGCGGAGTTCCTCCGCGATCTGGAGCACGAGGTCGGCGCCAGAGCTCTGGTGGTGCTGGGGGTGCTGATCGCCACGCCGTCCCGTCGCCGGCCCCGGCCACGGCCCCTGCCGAGGCCTGGTGCCCTATACCCCCCAGGGGTATACTGACCGCCGTCCTCGCGCCGGCGCCACTCTTGGTGGATGTGCACATATTCGATCTCGTCGGGTCAGGCCTCAGAGAGGCGCTGTCCATGTTCTGGGAGGCCCTTTGGGCCCTGGTCGTGGGCTTCTGGCTCTCCGGCATGACCCAGGCCTTCGTCTCCCGCCGCCAGATGCGCCGGCTTCTGGGGGGATCCGGTGTCCTGCCCCTCTTGCGGGCGACCGGCTTCGGGGCCGCGTCCTCGTCCTGCTCCTACGCGGCGGCGGCCATGGCCAAGTCGCTGTTCACCGAGGGAGCCGGCTTCGTGACCGCGATGGCCTTCATGCTGGCCTCCACCAACCTCGTGATCGAGCTGGGCATTGTGGTCGCGGTGCTGATCGGCTGGCAGTTCGCCGCCGCCGAGTTGGTCGGTGGGCTGGTGATGATCGCGCTCTTCGCAGCGGTGGCCCACTTCGCTCTCCCCCGCTCCCTCATCGACGCGGCCCGGAGCCGTCTGGAGGCAGCCAAGGGTCCCGATGCCCATGGAGCCGAGGCAGCCAAGGAGTCCAGCTGGTCGGTCAAGCTGCGCTCTCCTCAGCTCTGGGGAACGGCCGCCCGCTACTGTCTCGCCGACCTCCGAATGCTCCGCAAGGAGCTCCTGGGCGGATTCCTGGCGGCCGGGTTCCTCGCCGCGCTCGTCCCCGACCAGGTGTGGAGAGCGGTGTTCGTCTCCGGGCACGGGCTCCCCTCCGCCATCGAGAACGCCGCCATCGGCCCGCTCATTGCCATGGCCAGCTTCGTCTGCTCAGTGGGCAACGTGCCCCTGGCAGCCGCCCTCTGGAAGGGGGGAATCAGCTTCGGCGGCGTGGCCAGCTTCATCTATGCGGACCTCATCACCTTCCCCCTGCTGCTGATCTACCGCAAGTACTACGGCGGCCGGCTGACCCTCCGGCTCCTGGGCAGCTTCTGGCTGGTGATGGCGTCGGCCGGCCTGGTCACGCAGTACCTTTTCCAGGCGCTCGATGCCATTCCCCGGACCAGGCCGCACCAGATCGCCTCCCACGCATTGGCCTGGAACTTCACCACCCTTCTCGACCTGACCGCGCTGCTGGCGCTGGCGGCAATCGTGTTCCTGGCCCTCCGCTTCGGGCGCAGCGGCACCGAGGATCGGCACGCCATCGACCCGGTGTGCGGCATGCAGGTGGAGCGAGCGCTCGCGCCGGCCCGCTTGGTCCACCAGGGGCAGGAGTTCCACTTCTGCTCGGACCAATGCCGAGACAGGTTCCTCGCCCATCCGGAGCGGCACCGGGGGCTGGGATCTCAGCCCACGAGCCCGGCAAACTACGCCCCCCAGGCCGACCCCGTCTGCGGCATGATGGTCGACCCGGCCGACCCCGGCGCCAAGCTCGAGTATCCCGGAGGTACGGTCTACTTCTGCTGCCAGTCCTGCGCCGACCGGTACCTGTCCGCCGGCGACTCTGCCCTCCGAGGAGGCGGCGCCGGTGACTAGGCCGATCAAGGAGGGCGAGGCCGGTGCCCCACCCTTGCGGGCGGCCCCCTTCGGCAGGGTTGCGGGCCGGCGGGGCTCATACCAGGCAAGCAAGAAGGAGCTCCTGGTGCGTCTGCAACGGGTCTCGGGCCAGGTCGGGGGGATCGCCAAGATGGTGGACGAGGAGCGCTACTGTCCGGAGGTGCTGGTGCAGATCCGCTCGGTCACCGCAGCCCTCGACCAGATCGGCTACCTGCTGCTTCGTGACCACCTCTCCCACTGCGTCGCCGACGGGATCCGACGTGGCGAGGGCGATGCCTACCTGGACGAGGTGATTGAGGTCGTCCGGGGCTACGGCCGCCACTGAGGAGGCGCAGCGTCGCGGCCAGAGGTGCGCCAGCGGGCACGGACATCCGCCCAGCCGGCGACCACGGGGCCGGACAGCCAGCCCGCTGGTGTCCATCTCCCCACGCTCCCTCCCCGCTGCACGCCGGCCGCGAGGACCAAGCCTGGTCGACCAGGGTGGCGCCAGCGCCGCCGGAGGGACTGTCCGCGCAGTCGGGCCCGCGCGCTGACACTCGCCGGGAAGGGAAGCGGGGGTCCTACTCCGCCTGCGCCTCAGACGCCGGGACTTCGCCTTGCGGCTCCACGGTCAGCTCGATCTCCCGGGGCGGCTGCCCCAGCTCCCGCAACCGATCATGCATCTCCGTTATCTGCCGCTCCATCTCGGCCACCTCGCGGGTTTGGCGGATGAGCGTGCGCTCCCTCTCCCAGGTTTCGTAGCCGTAAGGGCCATGTCGCGTGCGCCAAGGGTTCTGCCACCACTTGCGCCGCTGCTCGACCTCCTCGCCGAGGTCGCGGGCCTGGTGCTCCCGGTGCGCCAGCTCGGCCTCGAGACGCAACTGCAGCTCCGCCCGGAACCGCTGGTCCATGGCCAGCTCCCAACGCTGGAACAGCTCTGCCGCCAGCCCCACGGCCAGCTCCCGGACCTCGGTCGAAGCCGGGGCCGGCGAGCTCATCAGGGCGGCCGACGGGGGGACAGCCTCCCGGTCCGGGTTCAGCTCCCCCGCCTGCGCTGGCTCCTCCTCCTGGCGAGGCGGCGAGACCGTCGCCCCGTCGGGGCCTGCCGCCGTGAGACGCCTCACGTCGTCGAGCAACACTCGCGTCTCGCTCTCCCCGTCCACCTCTACGGAATGCGCCCGAAGGTCGCCCGAGCCTATCCGGCTCCGGATCATGTCAGGGGATAGGCCCGTCAGGCGGGCCGCTTCGTCAATGGTTAGGAGCCCATCTCCCATCGCTCATCTCCTCCCCCGCCGCTGCTTCACCACCGCAACTCCCTCCCTGGCCAGGCCTTCCCGGCGCCCCGACGCTGGGAGCCTCGCAGGCACCGAACCAGTCTAGGTTCCCGGGTCGCGGCGCCGCTGAGGGGACCCCAGTAGCTGGTCCAGGTCGTATGTGGGTCACTGGATGGTAGCCGGAGACCACTGGCTAGCGTACTGAGCGGGCGGAAGCCACTTCAAGGCGCTGTGTGGTCTGTAAGTGTT
>Ga0182014_10000988_pt1 | contig 38687 bp, 33 predicted proteins | sample 612S2DmetaG_FD_120489 | JGI IMG/M metagenome (GOLD analysis project Ga0182014, IMG submission 120489) | Permafrost microbial communities from Stordalen Mire, Sweden - 612S2D metaG | ecosystem: Environmental > Terrestrial > Soil > Wetlands > Permafrost | place: Sweden: Stordalen | collected... | reverse complement strand
TCCAATCCCGTTTCCATGGTTGGCTCCATCGTTCCTGCCTCAGAGGTCTCGCTCCTCCTGCTTGTACCAACCTCCAAAGAATAAAACCGAAATCAAATGTGCGAAAAATATCGTACGTTATCATGCCCTAATAATGCCGCACATATTCGTCTACAACAAAACGCGGTTCGCATAGCGCTCACCTTTAAATAAAAAATTTCCCCGAGAAGCCTGACATGCTTTCCGCATAACAGGCCCCTCGGGGACGAAGTAAATTAATCTATAAATTCTCTACCAAACAATTTTGGCTGAGAGTTGTAGCTGTCGAGGTTGATTACTTTGTCCCGATGCCCCTCTTGTGACGGTGCCGAAGGTTGCATTCTGAATATTAGTGTCAGGCCCCCCACTCCACACCGGATGATTTAGCACGTTGAAGGCTTCCAGGCGCACCTGCAGATGAAAACCTGCAACGAGCGAAAAGTTCTTTGAGATATTGGCATCAAATTGCTGCCACCGAAGCGTGCGCGCCACATAGGTGCCATTTGTGCCTGGCATCCAACTTTCAGGGTTCTCGAAGTTCGCCCCGTTAGAGCACGTCGTATCAGTGTCATAGCTCAACTGCTTCATGTTATAAGTAGTGTTCCCTGAGCTGTCCGTACTCTCTTCCCATTGCTCCACGCAGGGAGCAAACAAGCGGATATATCCATTGTCTTTCTGGATATGCGGCTTTATATGCTGGATAGCGTGAAGAGGATACATGCCAAGAGTTACAGGGGCTCCAGTCTGCATCTTCCAAAGGCTGCCGAGTTGCCATCCGCTAACAACGTTGTTCAAAATCCGGTTCGCGTTGGGCAGCAAAAGCCGTCCGTTGCCGATGGGTAGAGTGTAGACGCCAGAGACTGAAATGATATGAGTATGATCATTTCCGTCAATTCCACGACTTTTAACCCGGAAGGTTTCATCTGTCCATCCACCCGCATCCATCAGTTTTGACCAAGTCCAGGTACCGTGGAGGACAAGGTCTTTGCTCAACTTATGAGTGGCGTCAACCTGTAGGGAGTTGTACCAAGTGCGACCGTCGTTCAACTGGTACTCAATAATGTCGCCCCACTCTGGCATCGGACGAGAATAATTCAGCCCGTTGATAGTGCTCGGAGAATAGTAATCAGACCCCTCGAACGCGCTGATGCCTTGAAATGGATTAGCAACAGTGTAGTTATTGCAGTTTTCCCAAGTGCCACCGCTGTCAGGATTACAGTTTCGTGCTTTGATTGCGCTTGCGCTCTTGTGGTTCATGTTGTCGCTGCTGTCACCGTTATAGAGACGGCTTCCAACATAAGAGATGTTTACCATGTCGTGGCTCAAGAATTGACGCTCCACGCCCGCAGAATAGTTCCAGAAACCAGGTATTTTGTAGTGCGGATTCAGATACCACGGTCCCTGCCCCATATCTGTCAGCATTCCTTTCGAATTACCCGTAGGTTGGAGGACCGAGTCATAAGGATTGTTGATTTGGTTCGCGGTGTTGGGAAGAACGCTACCTGGGTAGTTAGGATTATTGGCTTGATAGCTTGTAGTCTGGCTGTACCCGGCGCTATTCGGAGCGTTTTCAGGAGTTCTCATCGACTCACCGAAACCGGCTCGAAGTACAGTCTTGTCGTTCAATGCATAGGCAAAACCAACGCGCGGCTGAATAGCGGTCTTGGTTGTCGGATAGACCGCACGCGGATGGCCATTGGCCCCCAGGAAGGTGGGCCCACCAATCAGTTGGCTGAAACCTGGGACGCTAACTTGGTCACTGATCGGATTACGGGTATTGAGGTCGAATGCGTAGTCGCCCTGGTTGTGGCGCTCAACTTCACCCGGCAGGAAATCCCAGCGAACGCCGAGGTTCAGCGTCAGCTTCTTGCTAATCTTCCAGTCGTCCTGAATGAACGGCGCATAGTAATGCGAAGTCCAATAGGTTTTCACTTTAATCTCGTCGCTACCCGACGTCGGATTGCCTAACAAAAAAGAAGCGATAGAGTTGCCGTCCTGCTGCTCCCACGAACCGCAACTGCCGCAGTTCTTTTGAGTCCAGGTGCGGTCGATCCAGAAATTATTGCCGCCTCCAATGATGTCGTACCCGATCTGCCAGAAGCGCAGGTCAATGCCGGCGTGGATGGTGTGCTTGTTTTTGATCCAGGTAATAGTTGGAAACAGCGAAAGAGAGTTTTTTACGTTCTGGCCGTTGCTGTTGGTACCCATTGACGCAAATTCGCTGATGTCAAGATAAGGGAACTCGTCCATAGCGGCAAGTCCCATGGCAACTACCTGCGCATGGGTCCAGCCAAATAGGGTTGTTGGATCATAAGCTGGTCCGTTGTTACTGTAATCTGCTCTTACGCCCAAATTCGCGCGGAAGTCGAAGAGCAGTTGGGGTGTAAAGGTGTGCGTTTCGTTTAAGGTAAAAGTGTGACTGCGCTCACCGTGAGGTAATTGGCCTTCCTCCTCGGGGCCTGTGAAGCCGTCATAACTGCGAGACTCAATACGTTCCCAATAACCATACGAAAGGCTGAAACGATCTTTGGCTGACAAGTTCTGGTCCCATTTTGCAAGTACGTTGCGATAGTGGTCAACATCCGGTCCCATTGTGGTATAGTTGTCCGCAAATTGGTTAGTACCATTGGGAGGGGTTGTATTAGGCGCAGGATAAAGTTTCATGACCGCCTGCGCTACAGAATTGATGCGTGATGCCGGGATAATGTTCTGACCAGAACTTGCAGTCACGGGGTCGTTAGGTCCAAATAGCTGCCGAACCCATGTTCCGCTTGCGTTTTGCGCGATGGTGAGAGGATCGTAAAGGACCATGGGAGAATAAGAACTCCCATTCCAATAAGTTAGGTTGCTGAAGTCGCCATTGATCCACTGCGGGCTAGGGACTGACTCAACAATGGTGTTGGGCTCGGTCTCGTTCCAATTTTCGTACCCTAGCGCAAAGAAGGCTTTGTTCTTGCCGTTATAAAGTTTAGGAACATACACCGGGCCATTGACTTCGACTCCGTACTGGTCCCACTTCATCGCCGGCGTCTCGTATTGCGTTAAACTTGAGCTGTTGCGGGGTGTACCCGAATTGACAGCGTTCGCAACGTAATAGTCGTTTTGCCAAGTATTGGCATCAAGCCAAGTCCGGCGAGCATACTCGTATACAGAACCGTGGATTTTGTTCGTGCCTGTTTTCAGGGTTACATCCTCAACGCCGCCAGCCATCAAACCATACTGCGAGTCATAGGGATTGGTAACAATTTTGAACTCCTGCACGGAATCCACTGGCGGGACATAGGAAATTTTTGTCTGGCCGTTATTGTTGATCGGTGAGGCATTGTTAGAAACACCGTTTATCATTAACGCGACGTTTCCTGATCCGCCACCGTTTACATTGAGATTTTCCTGCGTATCGTCGAACGGTCGCTGCCACTGAGCCGATCCCGTCCAGATAGCACCGGGTGCCAGGATGGAGAGCATACCTGGATCGCGTCCGTTGAGCGGAAGTTCAGTTACACGCGTATTTTCTACAACTTCACCGTTATCAGCCTTGGCGACATCTAAAAGCTCATCGGCATTTACCGTCACCGTTTCATTCGCTGCGCCTAATTTCAGAGTAAAATTCACGGTTGCGGCTTGGTCCACCTGCAAAACCAATCCAATGCGAAGCCCCGTCTTAAAGCCAGGGCTTGTAACGGATATGGAATAGTGGCCCGGAGTCAAATAAGGGATTGTGTAGTCCCCACTGGATGATGTTGTTGTGGACGTATTCACACCAGTGTCCACGTTGTGAACAATAACAGCGGCCTTGGGTACAACCGCCCCGGTCGGGTCAGTTACGCGCCCGGTAAATTCCTGCACCTGCTGTGCCGCAAGATTAAGCGCGGACAACAGCACTATCGTACAGATTAAGTACAAATACCAGCGATGCTTCATAAAAGCCCCCTTGTTTAAATTTTGCCACCAATACCGAGAAAACGTATTCAATGGAAAACAACAGGAGCACTGCATGAGTGCATTATCTCCTGAACCCCAGCAAGAAATCGTTTTCACGGTAAGCGATTTATTTTTCCGCTTACAAGACGGTCACTTTAGTGCAAACAATAAAATCTTGTCAAGAAGAATTTTATGCGCATCAAATACGCTATGCTTATCAATAATTTACATAAATGAAGCGGCTCTCTATTGGGTACAAAAGCAGATCGAGCGGCGGCAAGAGCTCATTGACAAGGATGCTCTTCCCCGAATAGAAGAATCCACTTTGATCGGCTGGATCCGAGTCCATTTCGAAAAGTCACTTTGTGTTCTCTATCACCCGGCAGGCAATCCCCATCGACTAGAATTAATTTGAGGAGCTTCAAAAAATGTCTCGTAAAGCACTGATTGCCGCCAATTGGAAGATGTACAAAACGCCGGCCGAAGCCAAGGCCTTCGTCGATGCCTTTTTGCCCTTGGTAAAGGGCCACACCCGCGACGAGATCGCGCTGTTCCCCTCGCCCGTCCTGCTGCCCACCGTGGTTGCTGCCGCCAAGGGTTCGAACGTGGCCGTCGGCGCGCAGAACATCCACTTTGCCCCCGAGGGCGCCTTCACCGGCGAGACCTCGATCGGACAATTGAAGGCCGTCGGCGGAACGCACACCCTGATCGGCCACTCCGAGCGCCGGCAGTACTTTGCCGAGACCGATGAGATCGTCAACAAAAAGCTCGTCGCCGCTCTGGCCGCCGGACTTGTGCCGGTCGTCTGCGTGGGCGAAGTGCTTGCCGATCGCGAGTCTGGCAAAACCGCCGATGTGCTCAAGAAGCAGATTGACGGCGCTCTGGCCGGCATCAGCGCCGAAGCAGCCAAGCCGATCGTGATTGCCTACGAGCCGGTCTGGGCCATCGGCACCGGCAAAACGGCGACCCCCGAGGTTGCCGAGGAGACCCACAAGATCATTCGCGCCGAAGTGGCCAAACTGCTCGGCGCAGAAACGGCCGCGGCGTTGCGCATTCTTTACGGCGGCAGCGTCAAGCCGGCCAACGTCAAGACGCTGATGAGCCAGGAAGACATCGACGGAGCTCTGGTGGGCGGCGCGAGCCTCAAGCCCGACTCCTTCGAGCAGATCGTCAAGTACTAGCTGAGTTGGCGGGGCTAGCTCGCACCGCGAAAGTTTTCGCGAAGAGAAAAGAGCAGAAGCAAGAGCCGTCTGGAGCGAAGAGCTTCGGGCGGCTTTTTGTTTAGGCGAAATCGAAAATTACGTTACACATAAAAACTGGCAATCCAAGACTGAAGCAGCGCCGGGAAGCAGCCGAGCAAAACGACAGCCGCGGCGATAAGAACCAGAACCACCAGCGTAACCGGATGCGCGCGGATCGGCGACTCGTCCACGGCAGGCAACACGTAGGCGCGCTTGAGCACTTGCAGATAGTAGTAAAGCGAAACGGCGCTGAACGCGATAGCCAGCGCGACCAGCGCGAGAGCTACAGGTCCGTCACCAGCGGCGAGCACAGCGGCGAAGAGATTGAACTTGGCCCAGAAGCCGACCAGCGGCGGAATGCCCGCCAGCGACAAAAAGAAAATCAGCAGCACGGCGGCCAGCCAGGGATTGCGTTTGTGAAGGCCACAAAAAGCGTCGAGTTTGTCCGAGCCCGTAGCGCGCTCGACAACACCCACTACGCCGAAAGCGCCTATGGTGGTGAGTCCGTAGGTGATGACGTAGTAGAGAACGGCGCTGGCACTCAAATTCGTCCAGGAAAAGAATGCGAGGCCGAGCAGGATGTAGCCGGCGTGCGCGATGGCCGAATAGGCCAGCAGGCGGCGAAGACTCGTCTGCGCCAGCGCGGCCAGATTGCCCAAGAGCATCGACGCGACGGAAAGGATGATGAGGATCAGCGGCCATGCCGCGCAAAATTTTGGAGCGGCCGCACTATTGAAGGCATGCAACGCCGCCGAAACGATGGCGACGAGCAGCGCGAAACTGGCTACCTTCGAAACCGATGCAATGAAGGCCGCCGCCGGAGCAGGCGCGCCCTCATAAGTGTCTGGCGCCCAAAGATGAAATGGAACCGCGGCGACTTTGAAACCGAGGCCGGCGGCGATCATCACCATTGCGACCAGAAGCAGCGGCGCGCCGCCCCTTGCAGAGACGAGAGAGGCGCCAAGCATCACCTTGCTTAAGTTGGTCGATCCGGTAAGTCCGTAAAGATAGCTGAAGCCGAAGAGCAAAAACGCCGCCGACATGCCGCCGAAAAGATAGTATTTTATGGCGGCCTCGGCGCTTTTGCCCGACTGTTTGGCAAAAGCAGTCAGGATGTAGAGGCCGAGCGAAAGCAATTCGAGACCGATGAAGATCACCAGAAGATCCTGGGCGGCAGCGATGACGAGCCCACCGGCCGAGGCCATCAGCGTCACGGCGACAAACTCGCCGCAATGGCGCGTGAAATCGCAACCGATAAACAGCAACAGCGTAAGCACGGTGAGCACGAGAATCGCGCACTGCGCCACAGCCGCCGAGCCGCCCGCAGCCAGCAGTTGATCGCCGCCGACACCAAAGCCCGCCCATCCGGCGGCATAAACCAACCACAGCGCCACGGCACAGCCAGCAACGCCGACGAGCACGGCCGAGGCGATGCGCGCCTTGAGCGCAGCCTTGCGCAAAAATCCAAGATCGACGACGAGCACAAGCAGCGCGGCGATTTCCAAAACCGTTTCAGGCAGCGTGGCGCGGAAGAGATCGGCGTAGTTCATTGCGCGCCTCCCGCTAGCAGAGCTTTGACGGCGGGTTCGATCTGATCGAGCAGAATGCGCGGATAGATTCCAACGGCGAGCGTCGATGCGCCCAGCAAAACAGTGCCGGCAATCTCCGGCCAAGTAATCGCGCCCAAACTGTGCCAGCCGGTCTTGGGATGATCCTCAGGCGTAGGCAGCTTGTCGGTGAAAAATGCTTTTTGCAACGCGCGCCAAATGTAAGCAACACTGATGACGATGCCGATGCCAGCTATCGCAACCCACCATGGATTGACGCGCCATGCGCCAACCAGAATTTGCAGCTCGGAAACGAAACCGGAGAAACCGGGCATCCCCATCGCAGCCACGCCGGCAAAAACAAAGGCCCAGGCGGCGAAGGGCAATCGGCGCGAAAGGTGCATCAATTCAAGCTCCGCCAACTGGCGCGTATGCGTGCGGTCGTAAACCATACGGCCAACAATGGCGAAGAGCAGTCCGGCGATCACGCCGTGCGAGAACATCTGCATCACCGCGCCGTCAACTCCGATCTGGTTGAGCGTCATCAAGCCGAGCAACACAAATCCCATATGGATCACGCTCGAGTAGCCAATCACAAATTTAAAGTCGGTTTGCGCCAGCGCCACCAGCGCGCCGTAAACAATGCCGATGACAGCCAGCCACGCGAAGACATCGCGCCAGGAGCCGAGGCCGATAATAGAGAAGCCCCACGGCGCAAGGCCTAGCGGAAAGAGCCCAATCGCTACGCGCAGGCAGCCGTAGGCGCCGAGCTTCATCACCACGCCGGCCAACAGCATTGAGGCGGCGGTAGGCGCAGCCACGTGCCCGGTGGGCGCCCAGGTGTGGAAGGGCCACATGCCCGCCAGAATCGCGAATCCCGTGAAAACCAGCGGGAAGCACCACATCTGAAAACTCGCCGGCAGGCCCGCGTGAGCCAGCGCTACAAGCGTCGTCGAGTGCGAGCCGGAACTGGTGTAGGCGGCAAGCAAACCGACAAGCACCATCGACGAACCAACAAAGGAGTAGAGCACAAGCTTCATGGCGCCGTATTCGCGGCGCGTTGAGCCCCAAATCGCGATCAAAAAATATTTGGGCACGATGGCGATTTCATAAAAGACAAAAAACAAAAAGAAATCGGCACTAAGAAAAACGCCGTAGACGCCGCCGATCAGCGCCAGATAAAAAGCGAAGAAATGATTGACGCGCGTCTCGACATTCCAACTGAAGAGCACTCCAGCAACGGCGACAATGCCGGTGAGCAAAACCAGAACGCGGCTGATGCCATCGGCGACAAGCAAAAAATGAATGCCCATCGCGGGAATCCACGCAGCGTCAACGAGCGTCCGCGGCCCTTGCGCAAAACCGGCGGCGTAGCCGGCAACGTCAATCGCCAAGCCGACGGCCGCCACGGCTAGCGCGAACCAGCGCACGAGTGCAAACTTGCCGGTGGGCAGCAGCGCCACAATCAGCGCTCCGGCAAACGAAATGTAGATCGACCAGGCCAACATCAAAATCTCCAATGCGCCAGCAGGTTCATCACCGTGGGGTTAATCGTATCGACAATAAGCTGCGGCGCCAAACCGAGCAAAAACATCAGAACAATCACTGGCGTCAGCGCCATCCGCTCGCTCGGGTGCAGGTCAGGAAATTTCGCCCACCGCTCCGGCGTGGGGCCGGCAAAGACTTTTTGAATCACAGTCAGCAACACAACCGCGGTCACGAGCAATCCAAGAATCGAAACCGAAGCCGCCACCCAGGCCAGAGGAAAAACTCCGCGGAAGATGAGGAACTCGCCGACAAAGCCGTTGAGCCCAGGCAGTCCGAGCGAAGAAAAGAGCGCGATGCCCATCAGTCCGGCGAAAATCGGCGCGGGCTTGCGCAGACCGCCAAAATCGTTAATGCCGCGCAGGCCGTTGGTGCGGAATTGGATCATGGCGACAAACCAGAAAAGCGCGGCGGCGGTAATGCCGTGGTTGAAGATTTGCAAAATCGCGCCGTTGAGCGCGGCGGCCTGGCTGGCGCGCTGCGCGGCGCCTGCGGCGGGCACGGCCAGCGCGAAGATGGCGAGCATGCAGTAGCCAAGATGGTTTACCGAGGAGTAAGCGAAGACGCGCTTCAAATCGGTTTGCGCGGCGGCGGCCCACGCGCCCATTACCACGGTGATCGTGGCTAGGACCAGCAGCGGCGTGCGCATGGCGGCGATCTGCACGCCGAAGATCGGCAAGGCGATGCGCAGCAGGCCGTAGAGCCCCATCTTCGACATTGCGCCGGTAAGCAGCATCGTCACCGGCGAAGGCGCTTCGGCGTAGGCCTCGGGCAGCCAGGTGTGGAAGGGCATGAGCGGAACCTTTACCGCGAAGCCGGCCAAAACGCCCGCCGCAAGCCAAGGCATCGCGGAGCCGAGATGCGACTCGACCATCGGCGTAAGCGCGCCGGTTTGGGCGAGAGTGGCGAGGTAGCCGAAGTCCATCGAGCCTGTCGAGAAAAAGATGGCGAGAAACGAGACCAGCAATGCCGCCGAACCGGCCATGGTGTAAACGAAAAACTGCGTGGCCGCGGGACCGCGCCGCGGACCGCCCCACAGCTTGATGAGAAAGAAGGCGGGGATCAGGCTCAACTCCCAAAACAAAAACCAGTGGAAAAAATTAAGCGCGGTGAATGCGCCGAAAAGTCCCGACTGGAGCATGAGAATCAGGCCGTAAAAGAACCCCGGCATGTGATGAACGCGATGCGCCGCGTCAACGGCCATCAGCGTAACGATGGCCGAAAGCACGAGCATCAGCGCTCCCAGCCCGTCGACGCCAACGTGATATTCGATACCGAGCGAAGGCACCCAGGCCGCGCGTTCAACCAATCCAATCGAACCGTCGGCCGGCAGTTGCGTCCAGACAAAAAGCGCGACGGCCAGCGAGGCCAGCCCGGAGAGCAGAGCTACGCCGCGCGCCTGCTTGCCGGAGAAAAGCGCGACAGCGGCGCCGGCCAGCGGCAGCACGGTGAGCAGCGTGAGGATGGGAATTCCGTTCATGGTCTCACGCTCCAAAGCAAAATCGCGACCAGCGCAACGACGCCGGCGGCGAGAATGCGCAGGTAATTTTGCGCGCGGCCGCCTTCGACACGGGACAACAAACCGCCGCCGGTGGAAAGTTCCTCGCAGCCTTTATCGAATCCGCCGTCGATCCAGGCGCGATCGAAAAAGCGGCTGAAGCGCGCCCAAAGGCCGAAGAGCGCGGCGACGGCGGCGACCATGCCGCCCCATATACAGCGATCAAGCCAATCGGCCACGCGCGCCCACCAGTTGTAGAAGGCGACAACGGTCGCGCCATAAAGTTCGTCGACGTAAAGACGATCGCGCAAACCGGCCCAGAGCGTAGGCGCAATTTTTTCGAGCGCATCGGGCGCCTCCGGCTTGGGCGAGCGATCGCCATAAAACCGCCAGCCCAGCATCAGGCCAAAGATAACGACAATCGACGAAGCGGTCATCAGCGCCAATAGACGCGGATCGGCCATCGCGCGCAAATCGAAGACAACGGCACGGTCCTCAAGAAATGCGTGGAACCACGGCCAGGCAGGAGTTCCAATCGCGCCCAGCGCCATGGCGAAGAGCGCCAGAATCACCAGCGGCAACGTCATCGTCTTCGGGCTTTCGTGCGCCGTCTGGCGACCGCGCCAGTAACCGAAGAAAACGTAGCAGACTTGGCGCGTCATATAAAAAGCCGTCAGCAGCACGCCAAAGAGCAGCAGATAAAACGGCGCGCGAGAAATGCTCCAGCCATGCGCCGCTTCGAGGATGCCGTCCTTTGACCAGAAGCCGGAAAACAGCAGCGGAAAACCGCAGAGAGCCAACATGCCGATGGCGTAAGTGATGAAGGTAAGCGGCATGTCCACTTTCAAGCCGCCCATGCGGCGAATATCTTGCTCGTCGCGGCAGCCGTGAATCACCGAGCCCGCGCCCATGAAGAGCAGCGATTTGAAAAATGCGTGCGTGATCAAATGAAACATGCCCACGGCCACGCCGCCCATCCCGAGGCCGGCCATCATGTAGCCAAGTTGCGAAATCGTGGAGTAGGCGAGAATGCGTTTGATGTCATTTTGCGCGATGGCGATGAGCGCGGCAAAAACCGCCGTCGCCGCGCCAACCCAGACGATGACCGTGAGCGCCACGGTTGTGCCGCCGGGTTGCGCTCCGGCCTGCATCAACGGATAAACACGCGCCACCAGAAAAACGCCGGCGGCAACCATTGTGGCCGCGTGAATCAGCGCGGAAACCGGCGTCGGCCCCTCCATCGCATCAGGCAGCCAGACGTGCAGCGGAAGCTGACCGCTCTTGCCCGCCGCACCGCAAAAAATCAGAGACCGATCGCGCCGGCCGCGCTCAGCCCCAACGCCGCAGGCTGCGCGACGAGCGCGGCAAGCGCCGTTCCCTCAAGCGACCCTGTGCCGTAGTTATAGAAAAGCAGCGTGCCGGTTTGCGAAAAGAGCCACACAATCCCGAGCAGGAAAAACACATCGCCGACGCGCGTCACCAGAAATGCTTTCTTGGCCGCGGCGGCCGCTGCCGGCCGCTGATACCAGAAGCCAATCAGCAAATATGAAGTGAGGCCAACGATTTCCCAGCACATGAAGAGCAAAAGCAAGCTATTCGAAATCACCACGCCCAGCATCGCTCCGGCAAAAAGCGACATGAAGCAGAAAAAGCGCGTGAAGTTTTCGTCGTGGGCCATGTAGCCCAGCGAATAAATAAAAATCAGCAGACTGACGAAGCTGACCATCGCCAGCATGATCGCGGTAAGCGGATCGAGAATCCAGCCCAGATCGACGGCGGTTGAGCCGAATTGAAACCAGGTAAAGTTGACGACCTCGCGGACGGGATCGTTTTGCGCCCATCCGCTAAGAACGTAGCAAAAGCTGAGGAGCGAAAACAGCAGCGAAAAACTCAGCGCGCCAATCGCCAATGTAGCCGCGATCTTCCGGTACGGCCGCCGAAGCAGCGCAATCAATCCCGAAGCCACAATCGGCACGGCGGGAATCAGCCACAGCGCCTGCGCGGCAGCCGATGACACAATGGCGGGATGAAAAGGAATCGCGGCTTGTATCATCCCTTCACCCTTTCATCCCATTCATCTGATCAAGATTGGTCGTGCCCGTGTGGCGATGAATGGCGATCACCAAGCCCAATCCCACAGCGGCCTCGGCGGCTGCCACCGCGATTGAAAAAATCGCGAAAAGCATACCAGTTAGCGCCTCCGGATGCGGCCCATAGCGCCAGAAGGCAATCAGATTCAGGTTAGCTGCGTTGAGCATCAACTCGATGCCGATCAGCACCAGAATCGCATTGCGGCGCACCAACGCTCCGGCCAAGCCGATAGCGAAGAGCATCGCCGCAACAAGAAGGAAAGCTACGAGCGGATTCACTTGGCGCCCTCCTTCTCATGCATGGCGACAATCACCGCGCCAATCGTAGCCACGGTAAAAAGCAGGCCGGCAATTTCCAGCGGCAGCACATAGCGGCCCATCAACGCAAAACCAATTTCGCGCACCGTGACGACGGGAGCTGCCGCCTGTAGCGGCAAAGCAGCAGCGCTGCGCACCACGGCCCAGCCCAGCACGGCGAAGACGGCGGCGGCGATCACTGCTCCGGCAATCCATGTGCGGTTGAAGGCTCCCTTTCTGGGCGGCTCGGAACCATGCGTCAACAAAATAGCGAAGACCAGCAGAATCGCCACCGCGCCGATGTAAACCAGAATCTGCACAAAACCGGCGAACTGCGCGTCGAGTTCGAGATAAAGCAGCGCCAACCCGGCAAAGGCAACCGTCGTCGCCAGCGCGCAATGCACCAGCGGCTTAAGCAACACCGCAGCCAGCGCTCCGCCCAACGTGAGAACCGCCAGAATGTAGAAGACGGGACTCATCGTTCGCCCATCCTTTCGCACGGCCGCAAAGCGACTGGCTCATTGTTCCCTGTTTTTTTATTCCGCATAGCGATAGCTCCTGGGGCCGTAGTGTTTTTTACGCATCTCGGCGCGGCCCAGCAGCACATAAGCCGCCACAAGAATCGCCGTCGAAACCACCCAGCGCAGCCAACCCTCGCCCATAAAGCGCCAGAGCGCGGTTACAAACAAATCGAGCAGCGTGAGCGGCAAAATAAACTTCCAGGCAAAGTTCATTAACTGATCCTGGCGCAGCCGCGGCAGCGTGCCGCGCATCCAGATAAAAACGAAAATCGAAAGCATCATCTTGCCGAAAAACCAGATCCACGAAGGAACCCATTCGAGCCCAGAGCAGGGCGCGGACCATCCGCCAAGAAAAAGCGTCACGCCCAATCCGGAGATCGAGAACATGGCCAGATACTCGCCCAAAAAGAAGAGCGCGAATTTAAAGCCCGAGTATTCGGTGTGGTAGCCGGCAACAAGTTCCGATTCGCCCTCGGGCAGATCGAAGGGCGAACGGTTGGTCTCGGCCGTGGTGGCAATCGCGTACATCACAAAACTCGCCAGCCCCCAGGGCGTGAAGATGTACCAGTGCGGCAGACCGCCACTATAAACATTCTGCGCCGCGACAATTTTGGTGAGCGAGAGCGAGCCGGCGATCATCACCACCGAAACCGACGAGAGCAGCAACACCACTTCATAGCTGATCATCTGCGCCACGGCGCGCATCGCGCCCAGCAGCGAATATTTGTTACGGCTCGACCACCCAGCCATAAAAACCGCCAGTTCCGACGAGGCGCTCATGGCAAAAAAGAACAGCAGCCCGGCGTCCATATCGACCAGCACCATGTTGCGCCCCATCGGCAGCACGGCAAAGCCCATAAAAACGGCGACCACCAGCACCAGCGGCGCAAGAAAATGCACGCCGGCATTAGCACTTGAAGGGACAATGTCTTCTTTGGTAAGCGATTTGACGCCATCGGCCATCGGCTGCAAAAGGCCGAAGGGGCCCACGCGATTCGGGCCCAGCCGATTCTGGATGCGCGCCAAGCCCTTGCGCTCGAAGACTGTCGTCAGCGCGAAAAGCGCGGGAAAGACGCAAACGATAGCGACTACGCCGAGCACTACTCCAGCCGCAGGCCGCAACAGGGCAGGCAAAAAGCTCACGAGCCAATCACGCAAGAGAATGAAAATCTGGTCTAGATTCGCGGCCATACGCTACTCTCCTCCTTCGGCCGGCGCGGATTTCGGCGCAGCTGTTTTCGCAGTGGCCGCGGCCCTGGCTTCGGCTTTGGCTTTTTCTTCAGCGCGGCGCGCATCCACCTCGGCGGCATCGGTGGGATGGATTATGCGAAAGTGCGCATTCGACTTGACCAGTTGCTCGCGATCGAACAGTAGACCGCCAAAGCGCTCGTCGGTAGCGTACTCAAAGCGCTGGTCCATCTTGATCGCATCGAAGGGGCAGACCTCGACGCAAATCTGGCAGCTCATACAGACCGAAACGTCGATCTCAAAGCGCGCCGGATAGAATTGCGGCCGGCCCAGATAATCCGGTTTCTTGTCCTGGCTCTTTTCAATAAAAATGCACTTGGGCGGACATTCTTTTTCGCAAATCTGGCAGGAGACGCAGCGCAGTCCGGCCTGCTTGTCCTCGCCGTCGTAGACCAGGAAGGGAAAAACGCGCGCGGCCTCGATCGGCGCGATCCGTTCTTCCGGATACTCGACCGTCGTCAGCCGTTCGGCGGAGAAATAGCTCAGAAAAAAATTCTTCGCCGTCACCGCCATGCCCTTCAAAATGCCTTCGCCCAGCAAATCGCGTACCTCCAAAAACAGCTTTCAGTTTTTAGCTATCAGCTTTCAGCTCTTTCTTGCCGCTGCGCGCGACGGTGGTTTCATCTCCGCGTCGCGACAGAGCAAACACAACTTCAAGGGCTAAAGCCCGCGTAAAATTTGAACTCTCTGCGGCACGGCTAAAGCCGTGCCCTGACACTTTTTGCTACTCCGAAAGCTTTTTTGACCTACGCAAAACCGTGTCCTGATTACAAAACCACAACAAATACTCCATAGAGCGTCTTACTGTTCCCTGTTCCCTGTTTCATCGATCCACTTCTCCCAGCACAATGTCCACACTGCCAAAGATCAGCACCACATCGGCGATGTTTCGGCCCAAACACATGTCCTCCAAAATCGTCAGGTTGATTAAGCTCGGCGGACGAATTCTATAGCGATAAGGATTCGGGCCCCCGTCGCTGATTAGATAAAATCCCAACTCGCCCTTCGGCGCTTCAATCCGTCCGTAAGCCTCGCCCGGCTTGGGACGAAGGCCGCGGTTGCGCGCCTTGGGATTAATCACCGGCCCGCCGGGAATCTCTACGAGAGCCTGCTCCAGAATCCGAATCGACTCGCGCATCTCGAGCACGCGCATCATGTAGCGGTCGTAGACATCGCCATGCGCACCCAGCGGCACGCGGAAATGGAAGCGATCGTAAATGCCGTAGTGGTCGACCTTGCGAAGGTCGTAATCGATACCGGAGGCGCGCAGCAGCGGCCCGGTCACGCCGGCATTCACGGCCAGCTCGGGGCGCAGAAGGCCGATCCCCTGGCTACGCGCCATCAAAATCTCGTTGGTTGAAAGCAGCGCTTCGAACTCGTCCACAAATGCCGGCAGCCCGGCGACCACCTTGCGTGCCGCTTCGAACCACTCCGGGGTGGGATCGACGCGACAGCCGCCAAAACGCATGTAGTCGCACATCATCCGCGAGCCGGTCAGGCTCTCAAAGAGATCGAGAATTTTTTCGCGCTCGCGGAAGGCGTACATCAGCGGCGTACCGCTGGCGCCCATCTCCTGCAAGAAAAAGCCAATCGAAGAGGCGTGATTCTGGAAGCGCGTCAGCTCGGCCAGTAACACGCGCAGGTGCTCGGCGCGCTCGGGCACATCGATGCCGGCCAACTTCTCGACCGCCAGCGCGTAGGCCCAGTTGTTGGTCAGCGAGCAGAAGTAATCGAGCCGATCGGTGTAGGGCATCGATGCCAGATAGCTCATGCCCTCAGCCAGCTTTTCGTGGTTGCGATGCAGATAGCCGAAGACCGGCTTCAAGCGAATGACGCGCTCGCCGTCCAGCGTCACGTCCATGCGGAAGACGCCATGCGTCGACGGATGGTGCGGCCCCATGGCGACTTCGAGCAATTCGCCCTCGCCATCCGGCTCAATCACCGGCGGCCGGTTCCAGCCGTCGATCTTCTCCGTTTTTCCCGCAGCAATTCCCATTCAACGTCCCATCCCTGATCACTGACCGCTGCTCACTGACAACTGTTTTCGGTGCTCGATCGCGCGTTCGAGCACCGCATCGTGCGCCGTGGGCTCGTACTCGAAATCGTCCGGATCAACATAGTCCTTGCGCATGGGATGGTCTTTGAACTCATCCCACATCAGCAACCGGCGCAGGTCCGGGTGTCCGGTAAATACGACGCCGAAAAGATCGAAGATCTCCCGTTCCTGAAACTCTGCCGAGCGCCAAATTGGAGTCAATGAGGGTAATTCAACATGGTCGATGCGATTCTCCGTCCTCATACGCAGAATTAGCGGCCCGTGTTTTTTCGCCATCGAGTAGAGGTGATAGACCACCTCAAGATAGCCGGGCTCGGGCCAATCGACGCCGGTCACGTTCGAGAGAAAGTCAAAGGCCAACTCCGCGTCGTCGCGCAGAAAAGTCGCGACGGCGACGGCCTTTTCTGGCGCGAGAAGCAGCGAATGTTGCGCCGAGGGGCTGGAGTTCGGGACAAGTTCTACGCCCGCGCCGGGAACCGCCGCCTCAATTGCCGATTTGATCTCTTCGACAGACTTCAAAATCAGCTCCTAGCTTTTAGCTCTTTCTTGCCGCTGCCCACCGTGGTGATTTCCTGTTGCGTCGCATCCGCCCCTACGTTCCCTGTATTTGCGTCAGCGGCGCATGCCATACACTCTCGTTCGCCGGCGGCTCCAGATCGTGCTCACCGAAAGCTGGTACCGGAAATTCTCCCGGCGCATCGGCGTCCAAATGACGCGGCCGGCCTTCGCCAGTTAACGGTTGCGCGGCAATCTTTTTCTGTAGCGCTATAAAAGCCTCAATCAGCGCCTCGGGGCGCGGCGGGCAGCCGGGGATATAAACATCGACGGGAATATAGCGGTCGATCCCCTTGAGCACGTTGTACCCCTGCTTGAAAGGCCCGCCGGAGATGGCGCAAGCCCCCATCGCGATCACATAGCGCGGCTCGGCCATCTGGTTGTAAAGTCGCACCACCTGCGGAGCCATTTTCTTAGTCACGGTGCCGGAAACGATCAACAGATCGGCCTGCCGTGGCGAAGACCGGAAAACCTCCGCGCCGAAGCGCGCCAGATCGTAGCGGGCCATCGTCGTCGCGATCATCTCGATGGCGCAGCAGGCCAGCCCGAACTGCATCGGCCACACCGAATTTTTGCGTCCCCAGTTATACAACTCCTGGAGAGTCGTGGCGACAATGCCCTGCCGTTCCAGCTCAATCTTCAGTCGGTTGTCCATCGGTCCTCACGTTAGCTGTCAGTTATCAGTTGTCAGTGGTAAGAATCTTTCCCAGTACGTCAGCCAACATTCAATCTCAAAATCCCCTCTGACCACCAAGCTTCAAAATTTCTCCTGATTAGCCAGCGCTTTCGATTCGCACAAAAAGCTGATTACTGACAACCGATAACTGACAACTGTTTCTCAGCTCCACGTCAACACTCCCTTGGCCCATGCCCAGGCCAGCCCTTCGATTAGCAACAGCACAAAAACCAGCATCGCAGCGCAGGCTACCGCGCCCAGACTCGTAAAAACCACGGCGAATGGCAGCAGAAAGACCGCCTCCACGTCAAAGATGAGAAAAATAATTCCGTACAAATAGTAGGCCGAGCGGAACTGCACCCAGGCGTCGCCCTTCGATTCCAGGCCGCACTCGTAAATCGCATTTTTGATGGAATTCGGCTTGGGCGGCGAGTAGATTTTTGCCCAAAGCCACACCAGCCCCAGCGGAGCCAGCCCGAAGCCAAGCGCCGCAACAAAAAGTGCCGCTAAAGAGAAATACGGACTGGAAGCCATCGCAAAAAGCCTCTCCTCTTGGATCGTTCTTAAAACTGGGGTAAAGATCTCCAATTTAAAGAGCGATTTTCTTTAAGCTACCAATTGGATGCAACTTATAGCTACTTTGGCTGCAGAAAAATATCTGTCCGTGAAAAATGCGGAGCCCTACTCACGGCACGGCTAAAACCGTACCCTTTCAAAGCCGCTCAACAACGACTGGAAAACCGCGCAACCTTCCAGGCGTCTACCCGCATCTTCCGCCGTTTACATTGCGCAGTCAACAACCGGCCCGTTTCAGATGCGGGCCGGCCGTCGCTCAGGCCGAAACCATTTCTTTTAGCGAGGCGCGATACAATTCCCTGCCCCGCGCAATAGCGCGCTCGTCCAGTTCCATCCAGCGCGGATTTTTGACCATGCGATGCAGCGCCGCAGCAACGCTGGCCTCGGGAAGCACCGAGGCGATTTCCAGCAGCGAGCCCAGCATCACCATGTTGGCCGCGCGCTTGTTGCCCAGCTCGTCGGCGATGCGCGTAAAGGGCGCGGCAAAGGTATGCAACCCCTCGCGCACGCAATCGGCCGGGAACTCGTCGCCATCGTAGATCACCCAGCCGCCGTCGCGCACCGCGCGGTCAAACTTTCTCAGCGAAGGCTCGTTCATGGCCACCAGCAAATTTGGCGCGGCCACCAACGGCGAATCGATTGGCTTGCGCGAAAGCCGCACGTGGCAATTCGAGGTTCCCGAGCGCATCTCCGGCCCATAGGAGGGCAGCCAGGAGACATCGAGACCGGCGTCGAGTCCAGCCTCGGCCAACACCTCGCCCAGCAGCAAAACCCCTTGCCCGCCAAAGCCGGCTACGCGCACCTGTAAATCGACTGGCTTGTCGGCAACCAGCGCCGCCGCGTTGCCCTCGGGCAAATCCGCTTCGGCCACGCCCAGAATTCCGGGAAGTTGGTCAAGCGTGGGCGCGACGGCCGGCTGCGTCAACCCAGCCTCCATCCGAGCCTTGGTGCGGTCGCAATAAACGCCGAGCGGATAGACCTTCTCCATCTCGTCGCGCACCCAGCGCTGCGCCTCGACCGGCGTTTTCTTCCAGATTGTCGGGCAGGGCGCAAGCACCTCGATCAGCGAAAAGCCCAGCCCGTTGACCTGATTCTCAATCGCGCGGCGAATCGCGCGCGAAGCCTGCATCGCCTGCCGGTTGTCGCCCAGCCCCACCCGCTCAATGTAGACCGGGGCATCGAGCGTCGCCAGCAACTCGCAGACATGCATCGGATAGCCCTCATTAGCCGCCGAACGGCCAAAAGGGGTTGTCGTGGTCTTCTGGCCCAGCAGCGTGGTCGGCGCGGCCTGGCCGCCGGTCATGCTATAAACCGCGTTGTTAATGAAGATCAGGCTGACGTGCTCGCCGCGATTAGCGGCGTGCAGAATTTCGGCCGAGCCGATTGCCGACAGATCGCCGTCGCCCTGGTAGCCGATAACGATGCTCCCCGGCCGGCTGCGCTTAACCGCCGTAGCCACGGCTGGCGCGCGTCCGTGCGCCGCCGAAATGTTGCCCACGTCGAAGTAGTAATAGGTGAAGACGCCGCAGCCCACCGGACCGACCAGAATCGTACGGTCCTGAATGCCTAACTCGTCGATCACCCGCGCCAGCATTTTGTGCACCGTGCCGTGGCCGCAGCCGGGGCAAAAGTGCGTCTGGTGCTGCAACTCGTCTTTGCGCTCGAAGCGTTCGTAAAAAGACTTCGCACGTCCGTGCGCGACTACATAATCCTGAACCGTTTCGTTAGACATGGGCCATCCGCTCCTCTTCGGCCACGGGACGGGCCGCGCCCTTGGCCAGTCCTTCGCGGCGGGCCAGTTCGTAAACAAACTTCAGCACCTCGGCCTGCGAGGGCACATTGCCTCCCACGCGACTGTAAAACTCCACCGGACGGGAACCGTTCAGCGCCAGCTTCACATCTTCGACCATCTGTCCGTTGCTCATCTCCACGACTGCGAAGAGCCGCGCGGTTTTGGCCAGCCGCTGCAGAGCCGCCTCGGGGAATGGATAAAGGGTAATCGGCCGCAGCACGCCGACTTTCAAGCCCGCGGCGCGAGCCTCGGTGGTGACGGCCTTCAAAATCCTGCCCATGATGCCGTAGCCGACCAAAACAATATCGGCATCGGCGGTTTGCCACTCTTCGGCGCGCGTTTCACGCTCCGCCGCGGCCTTGTACTTGGCCTCGAGCTTGAGTTGCAGCTTCTCCATCCGATCGAAATCCAGCTCCAGCGAAGTGATCAGATTGCGCCGCGAGGCCGCCGTGCCGGCCACAGCCCAGGGCGGCAGATGCGGCGCGGTGGCTGCCTGCGGAAACTCGACCGGCTCCATCATCTGGCCAATAAATCCGTCGGCCAACACCACCACGGGATTGCGGTAGCGGTCGGCCAGATCGAAGGCCAGGGAGGTGAGGTCGGCCATCTCCTGCACCGAATGCGGCGCCAGCACGATGGTGCGATAGTTGCCATGGCCGCCGCCCTTCACCACTTGGTGATAGTCGCCCTGCTCGGCGCCAATGTTGCCCAGCCCCGGCCCGCCGCGCATGATGTCGGCGATGACGCAGGGCAGCTCGGCCCCGGCCATATAGCTGATCCCTTCCTGCATCAGGCTGATGCCCGGCCCGCTCGATGCGGTCATCGCCCGCACTCCGGCCGAAGCCGCGCCGTAAAGCATGTTGATGGAGGCAACTTCGCTCTCTGCCTGCACATAAACTCCGCCGGTCTGCGGCATATAGAGCGCCGCGGCCTCGGCAATCTCGCTGGCCGGCGTAATCGGATAGCCGTAGAAAGCCCGGCAGCCGGCCAAAATGGCGCTCTTAACGATCGCCTCATTGCCCTTCATCAGTTGCTTGCGCATGCCGTTGCTCCCTTCGCGGAATCGGTCGTCGTCGCCGCCCCGGCAGCGCTCACCAGCCGGTAAACGGTAATCGCTCCCGGCTCCGGGCAGATCATAAAGCAGATGCCGCAACCGGTGCAGCCTGCCCCGGCGTAAACCGCCGTGCGGTAGCCGTAATGATTCAGCCCCTCGCCCATCGCAATCACCTTCGCCGGGCATGCCTCGATGCACAACCCGCAGCCCTTGCACTCGGCCTCGTCGATCCGCAACTGACCCCGATCGGGTTTCTTTCCTTCCGCCATTTCTTTCGTTCTCCCTGGGCGGCGTCTTTTCACGCACCGAAATAACGCATCGCCCAATTTCACCGTAGCCGCACCGCGCCGGCGTGCGCTTTCACTCCGCGCCCGCGGAGCCGCATTTTCACAACCGCAAGAAGCGCTCTGCGCCACCAGACATCATAGGCGCGAGGCCTACGCCATGACCAGTCCGCCATAAAGACGGCGTAAAGAGGCATACAACGATGAATTGCCTAAAGGACCAAAAGGCCGCCTCACGGCGGCCATTCAGCTAGAAAAACACGCTTGCCTTTGCCCGGTTACTTGGCCGGCTCCGGCGCCAATTGCGCATCGGGATAGAGGTTGGTAAACACCTTGTCCAGCGGGTCTTGCCTGTCCACGCGCGGCCGCGGTTTGCGCGGCAACATCTGATCGCGCTGCGCCGCGTTGTAGACGAAGATCGCCTCGACGGTCGCAATCTGCCGCAGATCCGCCGGCTGCAAACGCTCGTAAACATCGGCATTCGAGTGGTGCGTCCGCGCACCGTAGTCCAGATAATCCTGGATGAACTGAAAGCCTGGAATGCCCACGCCGTCGAATCTCAGATGATCGGTGCCGCCGGTATCGCGCAAGGTCACCGTGGTCACGTCCAGATCTTTCAATGGCGCAATCCACTGCGCGAAGATCGGCGCGACGGCCGCGTTGCCCTGCGTAAAAATTCCGCGAATTTTTCCCGTGCCGTTGTCCACGTTGAAGTAGCCGGAAACCATCTTCTGCTCCGGCTTGTACTCGAGCGCGCCTTCGGTCTTGCGCAAAAACTCGGGCTTTTTCGCCTCCTCCGGGTTGGTTGAGAACTTCGCCGAGCCGAAGTGCTGCCGGCAATACTCTCCCGAACCGAAAATCCCCTGCTCCTCGCCGGTCCACAGCGCAAAGCGGATCGTGCGCCGCGGCTTGATGCCGAGAGCCTTGAAGATGCGCGCCACTTCCATCGTCACCACCGCGCCGGCACCGTTGTCGGTCGCCCCGGTACCGGCGATCCAACTGTCCAGATGCCCACCGACCATCACGATCTGATCTTTCAGCGTGGGATCGGTGCCGGGAATTTCTGCAATGGTGTTGTAGGCGTGCTCATGCTCGCCGGTAAATTTGGTGTCGATGTTGATCTCCACGCTGACCGGAACCTGCTGCTGCGTCAGCCGGTAGAGCCGGCCAAAGCTCTCAATCGCCGCCACGGCGACGGGAACCTTTACACGATGATCGGGCCGGTAGGCGTAGCGGCTCAGCGTCGCGCCGTTATCGTCAAAGAAGGTGCCACCCGAACCGCCGCCATTGCTGCCGTCGCGGCTGGGCTCGATCACCGCCAACACCTTTTCGTCAGCGAAAAATTGCGCCGTCATCTCGCGCAGCTTGCTGCGATCCACATGCGCGGCTGGCCGCTCCAGACGCGGCGCCGGATGCTCTTGCGCACCGTCGTTGCTCACCGGATACTGCGCCATATCCTCCAGATCTTTGTCGCTGTGACGATTCGATAGCGGCTTGTCCACCAGCGGAACCTCGCGCATCGCGCCCAACAACACGATCTTGCCGGCCAGCTTACCTTTGTATTGATCGAAGTCGGTTTCGTTTTCGATCTTCACGCTGACCACTTCGCCGGTCACCGGACCCGGCGTCGCCGGCGACCACGGTGTCGCCTGCAGAATCAGCACCGCCGTATCGGGCGTCACCATCCGCGCCCAGGTGTTCAACTGCTGCCAGCCGAGGCCAAACTCGCCCCAATCCTCCATGTGCGCGTTCTCCAGCCCCATCTTGGCCAGCGTCTGGCGCGTCCACTCATTGGCTTTCTTCAGGTTCGGCGATCCGGTCAGCCGTGGCCCGATGTCGTCGGTCAGCGCGCTGGCAAAATCCATTACATGCGAGTTGTTCAGCCCCTCGTTGCGGATCAACTGGTACATATTCAGGTCCAGCGTCTCGGTGGCGGGCTGTACTTCGGTATAGGGATCGGCCTGCGCCGGCGTGGCGGCGGGCTGATGCTTGTCGGCCGCGTGCAGTGAGAGCGCCGCGGCCAGCAGCGCTACGGAAAATAAACGACTATAGCTATACATTGAGGCTCCACGAGGATAGTTTTTTGATCCTTTGAAGAGATTGTAGAGCCTCGCGGAAAAGGCCTACGGCGCTTAATCGCTCTTGCCCCCGCCGCCGCTCGTCCCGGCTGGCAGATCGAAATCCATCAGCGAGAAGCGCGTCTGACCCGGCGCCGAGCTGTTGAAGGCCACAATGTGCTGGCGGCGTTTAGAACCGGCCTTGAGCTGGTAGCCTTTTTCATCCGAGTGGTAGCCGTAGCTGGCGCTGTTGCCGCTGACGTAGACGTTGGGTTGCTTCTCGTCATCGCAACCCAGCCCCTCGGCGGTCTTCGCCGGCGTCCCGACCGATGCGCCGTCCTGGCAGGCGATCACGTCACCGTAGCGGGCAAGCCCCTTCTTATAAAAAGCCACAACCTTATCCTGACTGTCGGCGGCCGTATAGTTAACAATCTTCACCCGCAGCTTCCACACGCCAAAGCCCATCTGCACGTCGGCCGACTTGCCGTTGCCGCTGTCGGGTGTCACCTGCGCGCCGGGGTAAACCGGCAGCCCCAGGTCGGCGGCCGTCGTCTGGTCGGAGTTCACGTGTATGCCGCCAAAGGGCGTATCGACTTGAACCTTCTTGTCTTCGCCGTTAGCGTTCTTCTCCTCGTGAACCCTGCATCCGGCCAATCCCGCCGCCAGCGTCAGGCAGCCCAGCAGCCCAACCGCGTTCAGCATTCTCATGCGCGTCGCCTTTTCTCTCATCCCCTCGCCCTCTGGCAAGATAGTACGGCAGAAGCGGCCGCCCGGTTCCCTTGAAATCACGCCCCGGAATCACCACTGCCGGGCGACTAAAAGATGAGCAATTTTGAAACAGTTTTTGTCTCCGTCTTACCTTGCGAACCCCACGCCAGATATTTACCGCAATGTAATACGACGGACCAGATTTTGCCCCTTTCGCCTTTCCGTCTGTGTGCTGCATCACATCGAGCCGTATCTTCGCCCGTTCAACATGAAGGAATGGATGCGGCGACCCTCACTCTGATTGCCCCCTGCACGCTTTTGATGGGCGCGGTGCTACAGCTTTTGGTAGCGCGGCTCATCTCACCCCGGGCAAAGGGAATTTTAGCTTTTCTCACCTGTATACCGGCGATTTTCGCCGTCATTGGCGCGGCGATCTGGCTCCGCGGCGGGCAGGCGCTTGACCTGCACCCCCTGCCCTGGGACGGGCCGCTGGCGCTGGTACTGCACGTTGACGCCCTCAGCGTGCTCTTCGCCTTCATGGGCACCTGTATCGGCGGGCTGGTGATGCTCTACTCGATCGGCTACATGGCCCACGACAAGTCGGCTACCCGATTCTTCGCCACCATGCTGGTCTTCATCGGCGCCTTCATTGGTCTGGTCTACACCTCCAACCTCTTTATCTTCTACATTTGTTGGGAGGTGGTCGGCCTCTGCTCCTTCAGCTTGGTCGGCTTCTGGTACACCAATCCCGAGTCGGTGCGCGGCGCACGTAAGGTGTTGCTGATGACGCACATCGCCGGCTACGGATTGCTGGCGGCGATCATCGTTCTCTATCACCGCACCGGTTCCGCCCTCTGGACCGACCCGGTCGTGGCGCACGCCTTTACCGGCGGCATCTTCACCCTGATGCTGATCTCGCTGATCGCCAAAAGCGTGCAGGTTCCACTGCATACATGGATTCCCGAGGCCATGGCCGCGCCTACCCCGGTCTCGGCCCTGTTGCACGCCGCCTGTTACGTCAAGGCTGGCGTTTATCTGGCCGCCCGCATGCACAGCTTTGGCGCTTGGCCCGCCCCCTGGGGCGAAAGCCTGATGTGGATCGGCACCGTCACCATGGCCGTCGGCGTCATGTACGCCATGGTCCAAACCGACCTCAAGCGCATGTTGGCCTTTTCGACCGTCAGCCAGATCGGCTACATGATGATGGGCATCGGCATCGGAACGCCACTGGCGATCACCGCCGGCCTGCTCCATTGCCTCAATCACGGCTTCTTCAAGGGCGGACTCTTCCTAACCGCCGGCTCGGTGCAGCACTCGACCGGAACCCGCGACATGAACCAGTTGGGCGGTCTGGCCTCCAAAATGCCCTACTCGACGCTGTCCTGGCTGGTTGGCGTCGGCAGCATGATGGGCATTCCGCTCATGAGCGGCTTCGCCAGCAAGTGGATGCTTTATTCCGCCGCCCTTCAGGCCGGATGGCCTGTGCCGGCCCTGGTCGCCTGGGCCGCCAGCCTGGGCACGGTCTTCCTCGGCGCCAAGGCTACCAGCGCGGTCTTCCTTGGCGACACCACGGAAAAGACCAAAAACGCGCACGAAGCCACGCCGACCATGATCTGCGGCATGTGGCTACTGGCCGTCGGCAGCATCGTTTTAGGCGTCGCGCCGCAACTGGCCGTCAACTATCTGCTGAATCCGATTCTTCCCGCCCTCGGTCTGGGCGCGGGCGTACACGTCACCTGGCTTGGCCTTTCGGCCGATGCCGGCAGCTTTTCGAGCGTTGGAGGCCTGATGCTGGCCCTCATTTCCATCGTGCTCGGCGGCTTAATCTACCTGATCGCCTACGCCTCGCGCACGGCCACAACGGGTGCGGCTCTGGCCGGTGGCGGCATCTTCACCGGCGGCGAGCCGATCGGCGAACAAGGCCGGCTGACCGCTGGAGACTTCTCCGACATCTTTAAGCAACATTGGAGCGCCTTCTTCCGCTGGACGGATGTCGACCGCGTCTACCTCGGCTTTTGGAGCGTACTGCAATCCATCTCACGCTTTTTCGGCGCGATCTTCGGCTGGATGGAGCGGCGGGCCGCGCTGCTGGTGCTGGTCTTTGCCGCCGCGTTGCTGGTTGGCGTAAAGTTTTTTACCCCCGGAACGGCTCTGGGCGAAAGCGGCGTCTCTTTTGCGCCGCCGCTGCTGCTGGCCGCCTGCGCCGTGGCTGCCCTCGCCCTCATCGTAGCCGCGCTGGCGCAATCGGCCTGGCGCAAGCTGCTGCCGCTCATCTTTATTTCGAGCGCCGCCGCTGTCGCCGGCTTGGCGATGCCCAACCCATGGCTCCGCCTCGGGTTGCTGGAACTCGGCGCGCTGGCGACCATTCCGCTGGTCTGGCAGAGCGCCAAATCGCAGGCCGCCAAATGCGCGTACGCCACGGTGGTGCTGATTTCGGCGCTGACGCTGACCGCGAGCGACTTGCTCGTCGATCGCGGTCAACCCGATTGGGCCCGCGCGCTGCTGATTACCAGCGTCTGCGTCAAGCTGGCCGCCATTCCCTTCTTCTTCTGGCTGCTCAAGCTGGCCGACGAAATTCCAGCTCTGGTGCTGGGCACGATCATCGCTGTCGTCGATATGGCGGCCTTCGGCGAGCTTTACGCCACCGCGCAAGCCTCGCCGCTGATGCTCACGCCGCAGCCGCTCTGGCTCTACATCGCCACGGGCACCTCGCTGATCGCAGCGCTTTTGATGCTCACCCAGCGCAGCCTCAAGCGCATTCTGGTCCTCTCCACCGTTGAAGACGTAGGCTTCCTCTTCCTGGGCCTCGCTTCGGCCTCGGCTCTCGGCGCGCGAGGCGCTCTGGTTGCCGCCTCAACACACGCGCTGGCCAAAGCGCTGCTCTTCATCTGCCTCAGCGGCCCCGAGGCCGACGGAGCGCTTGAAGGCGAGCCCGTCGGACTGGCCGCACGCTTCCCGGTCTCGGCCTTCGGCTTCCTCTTTGGAATGCTGGCTATGCTGGGCGTGCCGCCCACATTGGGCTTCATCGGCCGTTGGCGGCTTTATTCAACCGCCTACAACATCGGCTTCTGCCCGCTGACGATCTTTATCTGCTCGTCGATCTTCGCCCTGATCGCCTACGTGCTTGCCCTCACCCGCTGCTGGTGGGGCCCGCCGAAAGCCCCCGATCTGCCGCCGGGCCATGAGCCCTTCGCGGTCAAGCTCACGATTGTCTTGTTAACCATTCTGCTCGTAGCCGCTGGAATCTTTCCCGGCGCATTGCAAACACTGATGGGAGTGCAGCCATGAATCTCTGGAAACGACTAATGTGCGCTGCACGCCGCCGCAGCCCCTGGCTCTTTCACATGAACTCGGGCAGTTGCAATGGCTGCGACATTGAAATCGTCGCCGCGCTTTCGCCCCGCTACGACGCCGAACAACTGGGCGTACTGCTGCAAGGCAGCCCCCGCCACGCCGACATTCTCTGCGTCACCGGACCGGTGACGCAAAAGGCCGTCGGCGCGGTCAAAACCGTTTACGACCAGGTCTGCGGACCCAAGGCCGTTATCGCCATCGGCTCCTGCCCGGCGACGACCAACGTCTTCATCGACAGCCGTACGCTGGTCGGCCCGCTCGACAAGCACATCCCGGTCGACGTCTACGTTCCCGGCTGCCCGCCGCGCCCAGACGCCATTCTGGCCGGCGTGGTTAAAGCCGCTGAAATTCTCGCCGAGCGCGGAGGCGATCCGGCCAAAGCGACCGTCGCCACCCTTTCGGCGGAAAACAGCCAAGCGCTTCCAGCCGAATCGGTTGACTCGAAAAATTCATCTACTAAAGAAGGGGAGGCGCGGTAATGGATCTGATCACTGCTCTGGCCCGCTTTCTCGTCTTCCCTGGCTTGCTCTTCGCCGTGCCCGCCGCCTGGTTCTTCCTTTGGGTTGAACGCAAGACCGTGGCCCGCATGCAGGAGCGCGTCGGACCGCCCTTCATGCAGCCCTTTTGGGACTTCGTCAAGCTGATGGGCAAATCGACTCCTCCGCGGCCCGGCATCGCCGGTTTTCTCACGCGCCTCTGGCCGCTGCTGGCCGTCGCCTCGGCTGCCGGCGCCGTTGGCCTGCTCCCCGTGCTGCCTTCATCGGGCGGCTTCGAGGGCGACCTGATTCTGCTGCTCGCCCTGCTTGAAGTTCCCTCGATGGCCATCATCGCCGCCGGCTTCTCTTCGCGCTCGATCTTTGGCGAAATCGGCTCGGCCCGCGAAGCCACGTTGAGCGTCTCCTACAACATCGTCTTTCTGCTAGCCATCGTTTCAATCGCCGCCGCCCAGCACACCTTCCGTCTGGAAGCGCTAGCCAATCTGCCGGCGGCCTCGCCGATGCTCTGGCTGGGTATCGTCGCCATCTTGATTTGCCTGCCGGCCAAGTTGCATCTCAATCCCTTCTCGCTGCCCAATGCAGAGCAGGAGATTTACGCCGGCCCGATGACCGAATACGCCGGCCCCGAGCTGGCCATGTGGGAACTTTCGCATGGCTTGGAATGGGTTGCCGCCACCGGTCTGGTCGCCACCCTGGCCGCGCCGCACTTGGCCATTACTTCCTGGCTGGGAGCCTGGGCCGCAGGCGCTATCTTCGTCGCCATCTCGGTCGCCGTTGTCCTGCTGCTCTCGCTCGTCGCCGCCGCCACGGCCCGCGTGGCCATTGACTCCAGCGTGCGCTTCTACTGGCAATGCACGCTTATCTTCGCGGTTCTGGCTATCTCGTCCGCGCTCTTCGTGAGGTTCCGGCTATGAACATTCTCCGCATGATCTGGAAGAATCTGCGGCACGGTTACCAGACCCTGCTCTTCCCCTCACGGCCCAAGGTCACCTCGCGCTTCCGCGGCCTGGTCCAGTTCAACCCCGAATACTGCACCGGCTGCGCCGTCTGCAAAATGCGCTGCACCTCCCGCGCCATCGAGTTCAAACCCGGCAAAGGCGAGTTCACCTGGAGCTACAACCCCGGCCAGTGCACCTTCTGCGGCCGCTGCGTTGAAGGCTGCTCCGAGCACGCTCTCAAGGCTGGTCATCCTGAGCATGCTCTCAGTCAGGAAGAAGCCTGCCCACCGATCTACCTCACCCCGGGCGAGTTGAGCCTTTCCTACACCCTGGCGCGCAAGCCGCCAGTGCGGAAGCCCGTCGCGGCTCCCGCGCCCAAACCGGCCGCCGCCGAACCGCAGCCAGCCGCCGCTTCTGCATCCAGCGCGCAAGCGCCGAATCCAATTAATGGAGGCGCTCAATGATCGCGCTTGAAACCCTGCATCAAAAGCTCGGACTCGCCGAGCCCGGCGCGGAGAGTCGCGGCGTCTTTTGGCTTAATCCCGGCGACAAAAGCCTTCGTGAAGTCACCCAGGCCATGAACGAAATCGGAGCCCGCTTCATCACCATCACCGCCTACCAGTTGCCCGGCGACGAAGGCTTCCGCCTCGAATACCACTGGGATCTTGACGGCTGTCTGCTCGGCCTTCCCTTCCAGATCACCGGCAAATCCATCGACAGCATCTTCGACATTTGCGAAGCCGCCGACTGGATCGAGCGCGAGATTCACGAAGAGTACGCCATCGACTTTGCCGGTCGCCAATACGAACCGCTCTTGTTGCGCGCCACCGACACGATCGGCGTCAACCTGCGTGAGGAGGTCAAGAAGTGAGCTACAAAATTCCCATGGGCCCCTACCATCCGGGGCTGGAAGAGCCCTACAAGCTCAACATGATCTGCGAGGGCGAAACCGTCCAGGACGCCGAGCTGAACATCGGCTTCAACTTCCGCGGCATGGAGCACTTGGCCGAAACCCGCAACTACTATCAGGTCATCGCTCTGATGGAGCGCGTTTGCGGCATCTGCTCCTTCATCCACACTCTCACCCTCTGCCAGACGATGGAAAAACTCACCGGCCTGGAAGCGCCGCCGCGCGCCAAATACATTCGCGTCGTTATGGCCGAGCTTGAACGCCTCCATTCGCACGTTCTCTGGGCTGGCGTCGCCGCCAAATTGATGGGCTTCAAAACCATGTTCATGAGCTGCTTCGCCCTGCGCGAAAAAGTCATGGACGTGCTCCAGGCCATCAGCGGCAACCGCGTCAACTACTCGATGAACCGCATCGGCGGCGTCAATCGCGACATTGACGATCCCACTTCGTTGCTGCCTCTGATCGACGAGCTCGAGAGCGCGATGAACAAAACCATTATTCCCATCTTCACCACCAGCTCGACGGCACTCTCGCGCTGCGCCGGCGTCGGCATTCTCGCGCACGACAAAGCCGTCTCCTGCGGCGTCGTCGGCCCCATGGCGCGCGCCTCGGGCATCAATCAGGATCTGCGCCGCGACGCGCCCTACGCCGCCTACGCCGAGATGGAATTCAACGTTCCCGTCGAGCCGGCCGGCGACGTCAAGGCCCGCCTGCTGGTCCGCGCCCTTGAAATTCTCGAAAGCTGCAAGATTCTCCGTCAGGCTCTCACCAAAATGCCCTCCGGCGAAATCTCGGTCGGCGGCGACAAGTTCCCCTTCGAAACCGGAACCGCCGCATGCCGCGTCGAAGCTCCGCGCGGAGAGGTCATCTACAGCGTTTCGTGGAAGGCCGGCTCTCGCAACCCGGCACGCGTTCATGTCCGCACCCCAACCTTCGTCAACATGCCCGCGGTCCGCTGGATGGTCCAAGGCGCGCGGCTAGCCGATACGCCTCTCATCCAGGCCTCTATCGATCCCTGCTACTCCTGCACCGACAGATAAAACAGCCATCAGCCGTCAGCTTTCAGCTCGCCCATTGGAAAAAGAGCGAGCGTTCGAAAGCTGACAGCTGATGGCTAATAGCTTTTCCTGTCCCCTGTCCCCTGTCCCCTGTTCCCTGTTCCCTAGCTTCTCTTGATTCCCACCCCCGCGTTTTCTTCACCGCAGCCAAGGCGAATACATTACTCTTGCCTAGGAGATTCATGCGGGCCTGCATCGCGAAAATACGGGAAGCCGTCGTACAGTCCTTTCTGCACGACGTAGTGAATACCGCCAAAGCCGCGGCCTACTCGGGCATGCTTACCTTCTTCCCCGCTCTGCTGGTCATCACCACGCTGATCGCGCAGGTAGACGAAGGCCCCACGGCGATGGGTGAAATCCGCTCCATCCTCGAGCAGTTTTTGCCCGCTGACACACTTGACCTGATCCAGAGCTCGATTCTGACGCACCATCTCCACTCCGTACCGCTGATTCTCTCCACCGCCGGTCTCAGCCTCTTTGCCGGCATGGGGGTCATGCTCTCGCTGATGGAGGGCTTTCGCCGCGCTTATCGCCTTCCCGTCGACAGTTGTTGGGGTTTTTGGAAGCGCCGCATCCGCGCCCTGCTGCTGGTGCCCGTCGCCCTGGTTCCGCTGGCGCTGGCCTCGCTGGCCATCGTCTTCGGCCGCCAAATCGAACAATGGACCATCGACAATGCCCGTCACGAACTGCGCCACATTGTCGTCCTCTTCTGGCGCATAACGCGTTGGTCGGTCTGCTTCGCCGCCATCGTCGCCGTCTTCATGATCCTCTACCACTTCGGCACGCGGCGCATGGAGCGCTGGTTCTGGGTCGCGCCCGGCGCCATCGCGGGCACCTTTATCTGGTTCCCTTCCACTCTCGCTTACGGCTGGTACGTCACCCGCGTCGCCGACTATTCCCGCATCTACGGCTCCTTCGGCGCCGGCGTCGCCACCCTGGTCTGGCTCTACATCACCACCTTCAGCATCCTTATCGGCGCCGAATTGAACGGCGTCTTCTACGGCGGACGCCAAAGCCAGAAGCGGCGGAAGTCAGCGTTTGCCCCCTCCCCGCAGCTTTCCCCCAACTGATTCCGCTTTCGACACTTTCTTCTCGTTCAGCACAAATTAACAAATTCGCGCCCTTTACCGCCTCCACGGAGCAGCTTCGGCATTTACAATAAAGTTAACGTCATTCCCTGGCCTACTTTTTAATCTACTGAAAAAAAACATCATTCATACATGGAATGTATGGGAGACTTCCTCATGCCGTTTTCTTTGCTTGCTCAGCCAGGATCGCCCTCGCAACGCCGCGCCAAAATTGTCGCCACGCTGGGACCGGCTTCGAATTCGGAGACAGCGCTTCGAGAGTTGGTGCGCGCCGGAGCGGACGTTCTTCGCCTGAACTTTTCTCATGGCACGCAAGAAGATAAAATTGCGCAAATTAAGCTGATCCGCAAAGTGAGCGCCGCCGAAGGCAAGCCACTATGCATCCTGGGCGACCTGCAGGGGCCCAAAATCCGCACCGCTTTGCTCAAAGATCACAAGCCTGTGCTGCTGGAGGCCGGACACAAACTGACGATTACTCCGCGCGAGGTTCCCGGCACGGCCGAACTCGTTGGCACCACCTTCAAAACTCTGGCTGAAAATGTTGAACAAGGCTCGCGCATCCTTCTCTCCGACGGTCTGATCGAGCTGCGCGTGCACGCAGTTGTCGGCGACGATGTGGTCTGCGAAATCGTCAACGGCGGCCTGCTGGGCGAGAGCAAGGGCATCAACCTGCCCGGCATTCCCGTCCGCGTTCCCTCGCTGACGGAAAAAGACGCCGCCGACCTGGAATTCGCCCTCAAAAACGACGTCGACGCCATCGCCGTCTCCTTTGTCCGCACCAGCGCAGACATCCAACTGGTCCGCGACCGCGTCTCGGCGTTGGGCAGCGAAACCTGGCTCATCGCCAAGCTCGAAAAGCCTCAAGCCATCGAACATCTTGACGCCATCCTCGATGCCGCCGACGGCATCATGGTCGCCCGCGGCGATCTTGGCGTCGAAGTTCCACCCGAGCAGGTTCCCGCCATCCAAAAGCACATCATCAACCGCGCCGCCGAGGTCTCCAAGCCCGTCATCACCGCCACCCAGATGCTCGAATCCATGATCGAAAACCCGCGCCCCACCCGCGCCGAGGTCTCCGACGTGGCCAACGCCATCTACGACGGCACTGACGCCGTCATGCTCTCGGGCGAATCGGCCGTCGGCAAATACCCGGTCGAATCGGTCGCCATGATGGCCCGCATCGTGCTTGAAGCCGAGCGAAACATCAAAGAATCCATTGGCAGCCGCCGGCGCGAGCACCACAGCCGCCTTTCGATCGCCGAAACCATCTGCGAAGCCACCGCCCATGCCGCCGACGATCTCGATCTGCACGGCATCGCCCTGTTCACCGAGTCGGGCTTCACCGCCCGCCAGCTTTCCAAGTACCACCCCTCGTCGCCGATCTACGCTCTCAGCCCCACGGAAACGACGATCCACCGCCTCAATCTGCTCTGGGGAACCACCCCCATACTTTGCCCCAAGGTCACCACCACCGAAGCGCTGGTCGACTGCGCCGAAACCTTGCTCGAAGAGGGTGGTCATGTGCAGCAGGGCGAGGTCGTCGCCATCGTCGCCGGCACGCGAACTCGATCCGGATCGACCAACTTCCTCCGCCTGCACGCCATCGGCGAAAACTCCCTCGCCGGCGCCCGCTTCTTTACCCCGCGAGCCGAAGAATCCGCACTCCATCTGCACTCTTCCGCGACAAAAAAATCCCACCCCGCGCACTAGGGAAAATCTCTTGTAGGTGTAGAGTGGCTTTGAAGGGGCACGGCTTTAGCTGTGCCGCTAAAGTGCCCATAAATCGCGGGCTATACAGGCTGCGGAAAAACTCGCAGAATGTCTTTCAACGAGTGGTTTTGTAACAGGGCAAGACTTTAGTCGTGCCGCAAACGTAATCAAATCAATGTGGCCTTTAGGCCCTGCTAACCTTCGATCTTCCACTACCATGTTTTTCCGCAGCCTCTTTAGCCCCCGAGGGACGATTTCTCCCTCTATACCATCAGGCGATTTGCACTAAGAAGCGTGAACAGATCATTTCAATCCGTAGCGTTGTGGCTCTCAGCGTTCAAAATCTAGGCCTGGAGCACCCTTGATGGCGCAAATTTTTAGCGGTCACGGAGCTAGGAGATGCGGACGCTTTTGCCGCGGGAGAGAACAGCGGCGTGGCGGCGATTATTGGAGGCATGGTCGATTTTTTTCCAGAAGCCGATGAAGTAATCGACGGCGGAGATGGTCGAGACCAGAACGGTGAAGTAGATGGCGGCGATGGCGATCCACTTGACGGGAATGACCAGCACGCCGAACTGCCAGGCATCCCAGCGATGAGCGAGAATGGCGGAGACCACCGAAACGATCTGAATCACGGTCTTGAGCTTGCCCAGCTCGCTGGCCATGATGGTAAAGCCCTCAGAGGCGGCGATGGAACGAAGACCGGAGATGAGGAACTCGCGGCTGATGATGACAACGGCGATCCAGACCTTAACCACCTGGGGATTGTAGGCGACCAGTGCGACCAGCGCGGCGGTGACCATGATTTTGTCGGCCAGCGGATCGAGCAACATGCCCATGGTGGTGATTTGCCCTCGCTTGCGCGCCAGATAGCCATCGACACCATCGGTGATCGAGGCCATGACAAAGAGAAGCGCGGCGAAAATCTCCTGCTGGCCGCCGCCTTGCAGCGGGAAGCTTGAGGAGAGAATCCACAGCAACAGCGGAATCATAACGATCCGCGTCATCGTGATGGAGTTGGGCAGATTCATGCGGCGTGCGCGCGCCGCAAACATTCCTTAATGGCGGCGTGATTTCATTATTGCACCGCGAGCGCGTTGCGCGCAGGAGTGGCGAACGCAGAGGGAAAAAACAAGAAGGGGTGGGCATCATGCCCACCCCGTTTCCCGCTTTGGCGCGGAAGATTCAGGCGTAGATGCCGCGCTGCTTGATGGTAAAGGCGACGCGGTCGATGGCCAGCATATAGGCGGCGATGCGATTGTTCACATCGTGAGCCTCGGAGTAGCGAACCACATCGTCGAAGCTACTGCGCAGAATGGTTTCCAGCCGCTCGGTAATAAGCGGTTCGGGCCAGAAGTAGCCTTGGCGATCCTGCACCCACTCGAAGTAACTGGCGGTGACGCCGCCGGCGTTGGCCAGAATGTCGGGCACGATAAAGACGCGCTTGTCGGCGAGGATTTCGTCGGCCACCGTGGTCGTGGGGCCGTTGGCGCCCTCGACGACGATGCGGGCCTTGATCTTGTCGGCGTTGCGGCTGGTGATGACGTTCTCGGTGGCGGCGGGAATGAGGATTTCGCAATCTTCAACCAGCAGCTCTTCACTGGGCATCGCTTCGGCACCCTGGAAGCCGAGAATCGTATTGTTGCGGTATTTGTATTCGATCAGTTGCGGAACATCGATACCCGAGGAGTTGTAGAGACCGCCGTCTCGCTCGGCGATGCCGATGATTTTGTAGCCCTGCTCCTGCATAAGGCGCGCGGCATTCGAGCCCACGTTGCCGAAGCCCTGAATAATCACCCGACAGCCCTGCCGGTCCATCTCCAGGTAGCGGAGGCTCTCGTTACATGCGACCATGACGCCGCGGCCGGTGGCCTCGGTGCGTCCCTGCGAACCGCCAATCGTCAGCGGCTTGCCGGTAACGACGCTGGTCACGGTCTGGCGCATGTGCATCGAATAGGTGTCCATGATCCAGGCCATGGTCTGGGCGTCAGTGTTGACGTCGGGCGCGGGTACGTCTTTTTCCGGTCCGATGAACTCGATAATCTCCGATGTGTAGCGGCGCGTCATGCGCTCCAGCTCGCCCTTGCTCATGCTGTGCGGGTCGCAGATAATGCCGCCCTTGGCGCCGCCAAAGGGAATGTTAACCACGGCGCACTTCCAGGTCATCCAACTGGCCAGCGCGCGCACCTCATCCAGGGTAACGTCGGGAGCGTAACGAAGGCCGCCCTTGCACGGCCCGCGCGCCATCGAGTGCTGTACGCGAAAGCCGGTGAACATGTCGATCTCGCCGTTGTCGAGCGCCACGGGAAAGTGAACAATCACCTCCCGCGCCGGAGCGCTCAGCACCTTCCACAGCCCCTCGTCGAGGTTGAGCTTGCGCGCGGCAAAGTCGAAGCGCACACTTTGCGCTTCCCAGGGGTTGATCTCATGGTCCAAAGTAACGCCCGTCGTTCCAGTTGACATATAGGTCTCCCTCTTACGCCACTTTTGCAACCAATTGCAGTCACAAAAACAGTTCAGCTTCAAGCATAACGGCGGCGCGGCGATTTTCCCGACTTTTTCGCCCGAATTCGCCCAGGCGCAATCGACTTTAGCGCCGTTGTTGAGCTCACGCGCCAATGCCCGCTTGCCCAAACCTCAGTGAGTCTAGGCCCAATAGCAGGCGGCGTCAAGCGCATCGGAAGCGGAAATAGAAGATATTTCCGTAGTTATATTTTGTTGCCAATCCGGCTGCAAACGGGAAGTCTCCTATGGCACACACAGATTTATTGGGCAGCAAACGCGGCTCATTCAGCCGATAACGCGCCGCAGCGGTTAAACTGGGGCTGTGAAGGCCACAACACATCCCATTCGCCCCTCTCGCAAAGAGTTTCTGGCTTTAGCCAAAACGCATACGTTGGTCCCCGTCTGCCGCACGCTGCTGGCCGACCTGGAAACACCTGTCTCAGCCTTTTTGCGCGCCGCCTGGCCGGAGCGCGAGTGTTTTCTGCTGGAATCAGTGGAAGGCGGCGAGCAGGTGGGACGCTACACCTTTATAGGCGTCGAACCTTTCAAGCGCATGGTGGCGCACGGACGCCAAATCACCATTACCGAAGGCCGCAAAACGACGCGGATCGAGGGCGACATCTTCGCCGAACTGCGCGACGCCTTGGCCGGGCATAAGGCTGCGCGGTTGCCCGGACTGCCACCGTTTACCGCTGGCGCGATGGGCTATTTCGCCTACGACGCGGTGCGGCAGATCGAACGACTGCCCGAGCACGCCGAGGACGAACTGGGCGTGCCCGACGTCTGCCTGCTGTTTTTCGACGAGGTGCTGGCCTTCGACCACGTACGCAAACAAATCTGGCTGGTCGTGACCGCCGACGTCACCAAGGGCTCGGCTACGGCGGCCTACGAGCGCGCCATCCGGCGGCTGAACAAGCTGGAAAAGCGCCTGCAGCGGCCGCTGCCAAAGCTCGTCAGCAAGCCGGCCGCGGCCGGCAAGCTGAAGGTCAAACACCGCACGGCCAAACGAGATTTTGCGGCGGCGGTGGAGCGCATCAAGGCGTACATCCGCGCCGGCGACGCCTTCCAGGTGGTGCTCTCGCAGCGCTTCGACGTGGAGCCGGGGGTAGACAGCTTCCAGGTCTATCGCGCGCTGCGCACGGTCAATCCCAGCCCGTACATGTTCTTTTTGCGCGTAGCGCCAGAGAGCGCGCTGGGCGCGGGCGCGGCCAAAGGTAAGTCGAAAAAAGCGCGAACACTCGAGCTGGCCGGCTCTTCGCCGGAGATGCTGGTGCGCGTGCATGAGGGCAAGGTGGAGTATCGGCCAATCGCCGGCACCCGCCCGCGCGGCGCAACAGAAGCCGAAGACCAGGCGCTTTGCGACGAGATGATGCACAACGAAAAGGAGCGCTCCGAACACGTAATGCTGGTTGATCTGGGACGCAACGACGTGGGCCGAGTCAGCAAATTCGGCACGGTCAAGGTCGATAAACTGATGTTCGTCGAACGCTATTCGCACGTGATGCATATCGTCAGCTCGATTGAGGGGCAGTTGCGGCCAGATCTGGCGGCGGTCGACGCCTTCCGCGCCTGCTTCCCTGCCGGCACGCTTTCGGGCGCGCCCAAGGTTCGCGCCATGGAGATCATCGAAGAGCTGGAACCGACGCGCCGCGGCACATACGGCGGAGCGGTCTTCTACGCCGATTTCTCCGGCAATCTCGACTCATGCATTGCCATCCGCTCCATGCTGGCCGTCGACGGCAAGGGCTACGTGCAGGCCGGCGCGGGAATCGTCGCCGACTCGGTACCCGAGTTAGAGAATCAGGAAGCGATCAATAAGTCGCAAGCGGTCATTCGCGCCATCGAGCGGGCGAGAGAGATGTAAAAAAACTAATGCCAACGAAGAGTGACGCGAAGTGCCGACAAGACAGGAAGACTGAATGATCCTGAAAATTTATGCCAGATTCTTCACCAACGACACAGACAAATCGCTGAAGCTGCTCCAGACGATCCTCGGTAGAGAACCCGACTACCGCTTCACCATGGGCGATCTCGAAATCACAGGCATTAGCGATATATGCCTGGTGTGCGGAACCGATCAGGCACTTGCCCCCTATCGCGACTCGAAGGGTCCGTTTATCGTGGATGACCTGGACGCAACGCGAAAAGAACTGATCCGGCTGGGTGCGACGATCACACGCGATCAATTCCAGGCAGAGACCGGAAGCGTGTTCTTCGCGAAGCATCCGGATGGAACAGAGGTCGAGTATGTGCAGTGGAAGCCTGACCTTGTCGAGCGCCTTATATCCCATTAACAAAAGCGAATATGCGTATACCCCTGCTGCATGAAGGACAGATGAGCATAGATACGCGAAAGACTGCTGGCTCCGTCAAGTCTTCTGATTTTCACCTACACGGATAAAGGTGCTTTGGATGGCTCCAAAGCCTTTCGCGGTGCGCGCCGCTGGCGGTCTTTGAGTAAGGCTGGCGGTGAACCTTTTCTCTTTGGCTTCAATCCCAATATGCTGGCTGATGTCTTGAAGCCGTATCGATTCCGGTTGGTGAGTGATGCATCAACGGCGGAAATCGCGCAGAGTTACTGCTCGTCGCTTCGTCGTACAGAGTCGGGAAATCCAGCCTACAGGGTGGCTACCGCCAGATGTATGAAGCCGTAACTTTATATCGTTCAGATTCGCAGTTCGCTGAAGCCTTGAGGTCTTGCGCGAAACGCTGCACGCTGACCTTTGCCGAACTCAAGAAGCAGTCACCAAGATCAGTGTCTGAGTCGCCATCGCGACTGAAATCTTACGGCCTGAGCAGATAAGGATCGCAGTTGCAATGGGGTCGGGTCGAGGACTGGCGCGGTGTCCCGTAGGTCTGGCCTAGCCGTTTCTCCCTGTTTCCTTTGGGAGTGCCTCAGTAGCTACACCGTGAATCCGTTTCCAGCCCCCGCCACATCGCACC
>Ga0182014_10000987_pt1 | contig 38690 bp, 30 predicted proteins | sample 612S2DmetaG_FD_120489 | JGI IMG/M metagenome (GOLD analysis project Ga0182014, IMG submission 120489) | Permafrost microbial communities from Stordalen Mire, Sweden - 612S2D metaG | ecosystem: Environmental > Terrestrial > Soil > Wetlands > Permafrost | place: Sweden: Stordalen | collected... | reverse complement strand
CCAGAAACCTCCGACCGGTTACCAATCTCTCACTCGCCCGGCCACCGGCATCTCCCGGCCACCCTTTGCCAGTTACTTGCCACCCCACCTTGGGAGCAAAATGGCCAAAGCGAGAACTGCTACCAAAGATTTGACCAAAGGGCGATTTTCTGCTACAACACCCAGCGTGGACAAAAGAACCTTGCTCAACCTACCGTCATGCCGCACTTTTAGCCCCAGAAGCCATGACCTGGCAAACGTTTAGCCTGCATTTCAAGCAAACCTACGAGGGCGGCTACCGCTACCTCGATCAGTGTGGTGAATTCATGCTCGAAGCCGTCGAGCGGCTCGATTTTATTCCCGGGGACATCAAACCCACCGGCGCCAAACTGGACATCCCGGAAAAGGGGATTGTGGCCACGGTCGACTCCCAAGAGCTCGTCCTTCGCCAGGACCTGCCTGAGGACAACGGCGAGTTCTTTATCGCAACCTGCGTGCAATTGACGAGTCTGGCAGTGAAACATTTCTCCCCAAAACACATCCAAAAAAACGGCTTCGCCAAAAAACTGTACTGGCCCGCGGCTTCATCTGAAGCCGCCCTCAAGGCCAGCTTGGCCCTGGGAGATAAATTCCATCTCGATCTTGCCAAGCTGGTCGGCATGGTCCCCACCCGCAAAGGCTGGGATTGCCACTTCACCTCCGGTAGCATGGATTTTCACGTTGCAGTCCAGCCCGTAACATTTGAAAAAGTTACCGTGCATAAACACACCGCGGATTTCCAGGCCTCACCGCAGCAGCGTCGACGCGTGGACCGGCTCAACATGAACACAGAGCGCTTCATGGGCGACTTCTCCCATGCCCTCATGCTGGAGTTGGACCTGCTCGAATTCGATCCCCCGGAGCAGTCACTCCAAAAACACTTTGCCGAACTGAAGGAAAAATCCAACCTGTTGGCCAAACAATTCCAGATTCCATGAGCACAAGTTCCCTGTTTATCGAAACCCCTGGCGGTTCACCCGCAGCCAGTGCCGAGAATGAGGGCTGGGCCGTCTATTACACTCGCCCGCACTCTCTCGCCTTGCGCGACCAGCTTGGGCGCGCCATGACTCCTGCCACCCATAGGAAAGTCCTCCCACGGCAGGACTCTTCCCGCCGTGTCTTGCGCCGCCTGAAAGGTTTCCTGGTGGAAGCACGGGGCCGAGAGTGCAAGGTCGCTTTCGTCGAAAAGAACGAGTTGATTTTCTATTACCTGCCGTCCACCGGCCTGAACCACGCCGGTGTTACCGCCGAAAACCAGCCATTCGAAATGGATGAGTTCGAAAGCAAAAACGCGGATGGCAGCTTTTCCACAGGCTACACCTTCCGCCCCTTGGCGGGTTCGGCTGACGCCTTCTCGGACCCGCTAACGCTGGACGAGGGGCGCCAACAGAAACGCAACTTGATTCTCAAGAAATTTGGAAAAACTAAGGGTTGATTTTTACGAGTCCGGCGACGGGGAAACCATCATTATCACCTTTCCTGGCGGTGGGCTGGGCATTGTTGACGCCCATCCCAGTCCTTCTCGGTCCCGCCCTGACATACTGTCGCTGACCAAGGGCAAAACCATCCACTTTGCCTGTCTTACCCATCCCCATGCCGATCACGGGGTTGACCTCATCCCCCTACTTGAGTCCCACCCCGACATCCGGTCGTTCTGGCACACCGCGTCGCCATTGGATGCCTTCATCTTTTGGACCACGGAAACAACCAATTACCCCAGCCCAGTTCACCAGTTTGCCCACGATTTGCGGAAGGGCTGGGCCGATTTCCTGACCGATCTCTACGGAGCCGTCGCCCGGCGGGATGACATCCAGCCCCATTTACTTCAAAGCAACCTGCTGCCCGCGGTTATTGACGGCGTTGAAATCCACTGCCTCAGCCCCGACGAAGCCATCCGCAACAAATTTGAACGGGTCTATCGCAGCCGGGTCAGTGGAGAGCGGGCCGCGCTACCCAACCCCAATTCTCTCTCTGCCATCCTGGCCCTGCGGTGGGGCTCCAGTGTCGCTTTGCTGGGCGGCGACGCGCTAAAAGAAAACTGGGATACCGCTCACGCCCATCATCACCACCGGAAGTTGCCCAAAGCCATCGTGTTCAAAGTCCCGCATCACGGCGCGCGCAATGCCATGAACTGGCAGGCAGCCAACTACCTCGACCTGTGCGCCCGCGCCCCCAACGCAAGGGCGGTCCTCTTTGCCGGCGACGCAGACCATCCTGACGCCGACGTTTACCGCAAGCTGCGTGCCCAAACCGACCTCCTCTGCCTGGCCAACGGCCTGGCCGGCGCACAGGGGGAAATGAACCCCTTACAGATTAACCTGCCTGGCGCAAGGGCGGCCCGCGGGCCCAGAGTTTGCAATCCGGTCGTCAGCATCGAACTCGACGACAAAGGAAATTCCACCCTGCTGACGGGAAACAACTGCGAGGCCTGCCCCGCCCATTTGGTGCCATAGGCCCGGCGTTGCTCTGCGCTCCCTGAGCTCATTGCGGTCAGACCATAATTATGGAACTCGAAAAACTCGACCTCGCTTCCGCCAGCATCACCGACGAGCAGAAGGCCAAGCTCAAATCCCTGTTCCCCGAAGCCATCACCGAAGGCGGCAAGATCGACTTCGACCGCCTCAAGGTGACACTGGGCGAAGCGGCAGAGGCAGTCCGGGGATTCGGATCAGCTCGTAGTAGGTCATGGCAAGGCGTAGGCCCCGAGATGCTTCAAGGGACTGACAACCTGACGAAGTCCACACAGGCAACCAGTTCCGTGAGAACGACGGAGCTAAACTGGCAAACCTTCCTGCGGGCGATAGACAGCGTGTCAGGTTGAAGAGCCCTACTGGGAAAACCGCCCGCCGGGATCTGTGAGGGGGGCGCTGGGCAACCGGCGTCCCTACCTCGACAAAGCTGAAATCGGGAAATAGGGTCGCACCGGATGTTCTGTTGAGGCGCCTTGTCGCCTGCCGCTGCGGTAAGCCAAAAAGAGGCAAGAGTGCAGGCAGGAGGTTGAGGCGTTTCACTCCAGTTGCCGAGTGTGATCGCGGGCCGCGTGAAGGATGCGGAAGACTATGACGGCGTCGCCTTCGATGTGGTAGAAGAGCTTGTAGGGAAAGCGCCGGGTCAGGACCCGCCGGAATCCTCGGTAGTAGAGTGGAAAGCGCTCGGGAGACTGTTCCAGGCGGGTGAGCGCGTCTGCCACGCAGAGAAGGAACTCGCCGCCCAAGCCGGGGGATTGGCCCTCATACCACTCCTGCGCCTCGCGGAGGTCGGCCACGGCGGCGGCGCGGATGGAGACGCGCCAGGTCACCGTGGGGGCGAAGACTGAAGGCGGTGCAAGACGTCGCGCCAGGGCTCGCCGCGCTGGCCATCGCGCTCGAACTCGGCCAGGGCCTGGTCCAGGAGCCTCTTCTCCTCTGGGGTCGGGCCATGTCCGTCGAGGAGGTCGCGCTCCTGGAGTTCGCAGAGCCGCTCGAAGACTTGCGTCCGCTCTGCGGCCTCGAGCTTGGGCAATTCGGCAAGGATTTCGGCTTTGCTCATAGCGGCAATCTACTTCGGGCCGGAGGGAGCGGCAAGCCTGGGTTGCTCCGTTTCAGATGGCAAAAAGGGCGGCCTCTTGTTTGATGGGGAAGCCGACTTCGGGTTTGGGCGGCACAGAGGGTTGTGGCGCTGGACCGGGGAAAAGCTGAAACACTCCGGCCTCCCTCCGACTACGGCCCGGCAAGGAAAGTGGAAAGGGGGAGGGGAAAAAGCACAAATTGGGAAAGCAGAAAGCAGGTGCGCTCAGAGAAGTCGTGCGTAACCGGGGGTGGATGTCCCCCAGGTCTGGAGGCCAAGCCTCTGGAGTTCAGAACGAAAGTGATGGATGGAAAAGTCTAACCAACTGCCCAAGACCGAGGATTGCTTGGCGAAAGGAGAACCGGTGGGCCTTTGGTGCTACCGGGTCGAACGACTGTCGAGAAGCGTGTCCCTACCTCGACAAATCAGGACTGGGGGCGGGTGTTCGGGCGGTGCCGGCGAGGCCCGCCGGCTCACGCAATGACAGGCCATTTCGGCCGCGCTGTCAGGCGGCTGCCTGCAATTCGCGCGCGTGGGGGATATCGCGGGTATCTAGCGGCCGGACTTGGGAACGCTCGAGAGTTAGCAGGGCCACGGTGTGGCCATCGTAGCCTACAAACTCCACCTCGAAGGCTACCCCGTTGCCATGCACCAGCACGGCTGTGCCCACGTCGCCGCGCACCAGCCCGTGCTCAGGCTGGTCGCACGTTAAAGCCACGGCGTCCAGTTCATTGATTGGGTTCATAACTTTGGCAACGGATGCGCGGTCACAAATCGCGGCGCATCACCACCCGGACTGATATACCATGCGGTGCGACTATTCAAGCTCGTGCCGTCCGGCGCCAGCAATTCTGCCCATGAACCTCAAAAAGTGGTCGTTGATTATCAAGCACTTACGCATTTTGAGGTTCATGGGCGCAATGCGCGCAACAAGGTTCCCGGGAAGTCTCATTTTGACGGACGGAGCGCCGACTTGCAGTCGGCTTAACGCACTCGCTCACCAGAAGACGCCGGTGTTTGCGGGTGTCCAAAGCCGACTGCAAGTCGGCGCTCCGTCAAAATGAATTGCTGGGGTAGATGGGGGTGCGTTGACAAAAGCCGGCTGCCGATTTTCGGCTGGAAAGAGGGCGGGATTCCAGGGCGCGGCGGTAGTGGATCCCTAGCGAATACCTGGCGTACAGCTATCGAACCCCTAGCCAACCCCTATAGAGTACCTATCCAACACCTATCCGACACCTATCCGACACCTATCCGACACCTATCCGACACCTATCCGACAAACTGTAAATGGCTGAGAATCACACCGTTGAGATGGCGGAGGCAGATCGGCAGCAAGGCTGTTGCAGAGCGTTATTGGGCCAGCAATTCCGCCCATGAACCTCAAAATGCGTAAGTGCTTGATAATCAACGACCAATTTTTGAGGTTCATGGGCAGAATTGCTGTTATTAGGCGGAGTAGCGGTGTCTAGAATTGGGACACATGGGGCTTTGTGGTCGTTTAGGTTGGGCAAGCAGGGTCGGAGAACAAGGCGGAGGCAGGAGAGAATCACGAGAGGCTCGCCACAGGCTCGCCACGGCTCTTCGCTGGCACCAGTGGAATACGATCCTGACGCGTGGTGACAGCTCCGCCAGGAGCTGTCCCAAAGCCTAATTCCACTGGAAGCAGCGAGGCTCGCTGTCCACCAGCGTGAGCAGGGCCAGTGGCAAAGTCTTTGTAAGTCATTGTAGGAGAAGACGTAAGGAGTCTCTGATCTGTTGGTCTGCCGCCCAAACCTGGGCTTTTTCGGAACGTGCTGATTAGAGACTCCTTACGTCGTCTCCTACAGCTTCAGATCGGAGCCCTTATCACGGACTTGGTCACTGGCCGTGCCAGCGTGAGGCGGTCGAGCTGTTTTCTTCTTGCGCACAAGGTGCGACGGTTTAGTTTCGGCGGTCATGAGACAAACTCTTCTTTATGCTCTGGTGTCCGCCGCTCTCGTTGCCGCCGCTGCCCCGCTGCTTGCGGGCGAGCTCGAACCCGGCTTCACGCTGCTCTGCGACGGCAAGACGTTCGACGGCTGGAAGCCGGCCGAGGTAAACAAGGAAACCTGGAAGATCGAGGAGGGCGCCTTCGTGACGCGCGGCAAGACCTGCCACCTCTTTTACGTGGGCGACCAGCAGCCCTTCAAGAACTTCGATCTCAAAGTGGATGTAAAGACCGATCATAACTCGAACGGCGGGATTTACTTCCACACGAAGTATCAGGCGGAAGGCTGGCCGAAGGGCGGTTTCGAGTGCCAGGTCAACAATACCCATACCGACTGGATCCGGACTGGCAGCCTTTACGGCCTGGTGAACATCGCCGCCTCGCCGGCTCTGGACGATGTGTGGTACACGCAGGAAATCATCGTCCAGGGCAACAGCGTCACGGTGCTGATTGACGGCCTGAAAGTGATTCAATACAACGAGCCTCCCGGGGCCCAGGCGGGCGAATTCGAGCGTAAGCTCAGCCAGGGCACTTTCGCTTTGCAGGCGCACGACCCCGCCAGCGTGGTGCGCTACAAGAACATCCGCGTGAAGCGGCTCGACTGAGCCAACTTACTTAATGAGGTTCAGGACCTGCTTGAACTCCTCCGTGCCGGCACGTTCGAGCAGTTCAAAGAGCGCCATCTCGGTGGAGACAATGACCGCCCCGGCGGCGCCCATCCGGCCCAGGCCAAAGCGATAGTTCTCCTGCGTCCGCGAGGATACAGCGTCCGCCGCAATGAAGACCCTGAATCCTTCGCCCAGAAGGTCCAGGCACGTTTGGGAGACGCACACATGCGCCTCGATACCGCACAGGATGACTTCCGATACTGTCCGCTTCCTGAGGGTCGTGAGAAAACCGGCGGCGCCACACGCGCTGAAGGCGAGCTTCTCCATCGGTGCAAACCCCGGGATGGCCGCGGCGACTTCCGGCACGGTAGGGCCCAACCCCTTGCGATATTGCTCCGTCGCGAAAATCGGGACTTGGAGGATCGCGGCCCCCTGAATCAGGCGCACGGTATTCTGGACGACGCGTTGCCGCTCGAATATGGCCGGCAGCAGACGTTTCTGCACGTCCACAACGACCAGGCCAGCCTTGGCCCGCGTGAGGCGAAGCGATTTCTTCTGCATGGCGAGAAGCGTTACGCCGCTAACTTTGGAAAGGACGGCGCAAGCTGTCAAGCAACGCTGGTCGGACATTCGCAGGGAGCAGGACGGATTCAAGAAACCGTAGCCGCTTAGCGATTTCCTTGAACATGCTTCTCGCTAGGGTTCCGCCAAAGGAGTAAAGTGGCAGTTGCGGAGAAAACGCCGCCGTGGCTTTCTCCCGGAATTCAGAATGTGCTATGAAATCCTCGTTCAATATTCTACTACACCTGGCGCTGCTGGCGCTGCCCGCCGTGGGGCAAGCTCAACTCACTTGCACCACGAACAACGGCGCCCTCACCATCACTGGTTACGACGGGCCGGGCGGTGCGGTGAGCATCCCCGCCGCCATCAACGGCCTGCCGGTCACCCGCATCGGGGACAAAGCGTTCGGTTCCTGCACCAACCTGACCGACGTCACGATCCCCAACAGTATCACCAGCATCGGGCAACGGGCTTTCTACTTCTGCACCAGCCTGACCAATGTTTCGATTGGGACCAGCGTCGCCAGCATTGGGCAGGGCGGGTTCTGTTACTGCTGGAGCCTGCCCAGGGTTACGATCCCCGCCGGCGTCATCAGCATCGGAGGCGCTGCGTTCTATGACTGCACCAGCCTGACCAACGTCACAATCCCCACCAGCGTCACCAGCATCGGGGACCATGCTTTCTCTTTCTGCACCCACCTGACCAGCGTCACGATCCCCAACTGTGTCACCAATATCGTATGGTAGCTTTTTTGTTCGACAGGTGCTAGAACAGACTTGGACAGCCGCTTGAAGCCAGTCGCCCCGCCTGGCAGCTTTCATCTTCAGGCCGCCCAGGGCTGGTGCGAGCTTGACGCTTTCGCCGAGGCTGATGCGGAACCGGACCACATTAAAGCCGGGCTCCTCGCTCATGGGACTGCGCCACGAGTTGTCTTCAGTTTGGGCGCGAGCGCGGCGGTGGCCGGTGTGGCCTCTGCGTTTCTTGACGGGGGATTGGCCCTTTTGAGGCAGAGCCGCCCGTGAACGATCCTATCAGGGAACGCGATTTCAGCGACGGAAGACGATGGCGATGCGGAACTGCACGACGGAACGGCGGCTTTCGGGGCTAATTGATTAGAGCAAACGCTTTTTTGAGCGCGACGGCGGTCACCGCGCAGGCTTCCTCCTTGGGCATTCTATTTACCGCCTGGTTGAAAGGTTCCGCCCGAACAGGTCCGTCATAGCCGATCTCGTTCAGAGCTTTCAGAAAGGCCCCAATGTCGATCACGCCGGTGGCGCAAGGCAGTTCACGCCGGCCATCCGACTGCTGTTCTTTAGGAACTGCGGCCGGCGCATCGTTCAAGTCGACAGCGATCACGTCGTTTCCTTTGAGCGTGAGCAGGTCGGCCACCGTGTCCCCGGCATGCCACCAATGCCAGCTATCCAGCACGAATCCCACGTTGCCGGTGTTGATTTCCGCGATCAGTTCCTTCATTTCGGCCAGGGTGTGAATGAAGGTATAGCGCCGGCTGGCCCAGGAAGTTTTCGGGCCAACATATTCCAGCCCCAAGCGCACGTCGTGCTCCTTGAGCCTTAGGGCTGCCTCGCGCAAGCGCATGGCATGTTGACGATAATTCTGCAGGTAAGGCAGCGTGTCATGGCAAGGCATGAGCCAAGTCGTGGCGCGGTCCACACCGGCGCGGTGAAGCCCAGCGGCGAATTGGGGCAAGTCCTTCAGGTCCCTTATGAACTGGTCGTCATCCCGGCGAAATTCCACTGGCAGTCCGGCCGCCCCAAACGCAATGCCTTTGGCCTTCATGAAAGATTTAAGCTCAGGCACCTGGTCGTCCGAAAGTGATGTCAGGAAAGCGCCATCGGCGCCGACGGATTCGAATCCATGCCGTGCCGCCAGTTCAACAGCTTCTCGCTGGGTGGCCGAAACGCCGATGTTTCCGCACACCAGATCCATCGTCATCTTGCGCTGCTTTACCTCAGCCGCGTCTGAAAGACCGGCGAAGAAGGCGCCCCCAGCCAGGGACGCGATCGTTGTTTGCTGAATAAACTGCCTGCGATTGGGTTGGTGCATAACAATATCTCTCACTCGTCGTCCTGCAGCCAGTCGTGCCGCATGCCAACTGTCTCAGGATAACCATTGCATTCCCAGCGGAAACATTGCTTTTGGACACTGAATCCCGGACTCAGGTAAACGTGCGTGCTGCTGGACGACACCGAAATCGTCCGCCGGACAGCAAAACCGGGGCGCGCCGAATCGGGGCATCGATCTCCCAATCCAAAGCACTTCACTCTCTCACACCGATGACGCAGATCTGGTTCGCAGGCTGTTGGGGCGAGGGCAACCCGCGCACAAAGGCGATCCTTTTGCCATCGGGGGAGAATACGCATGCTTCAGGACGGGGCTCTAAAGCATCGTCTGTGCGGGAAGTAAGGCGTTTGGTTTGGCCTGAAGTCACGGACGTGACGCAAACACTGTTATCCATTACAAGGGCGATGGTGCGCCCATCCGGACTCCAAGTGAAGGCAGAGTCCACCGACCAGCGATTGCTGGTGACTTGCTTAAGGGCACCGCCATTTGGCGAAACCGTCCAGAGCTGCACGACTCCGGCATCGTCTTTCATCAGGAAGGCAATCTGGGAACCATCGGGCGAACTGCGGAGCCAATGACGCGGACCCTGGATGCCGGGGAAGCGGCGGTCAGCGGTGAAGGTAAGCCGCCGCTGACGGGCACCTGCTGGAGGATAAGGAGCGCGCTCAGCGGTGCCGCAGAGCGGGCCATCCCCTGGCTTCGTTAGGTCGTCAGGCAGGTCAACAACGAACACCTCCGAGATCGGTTGGCCTTGCGAGTTTAGGACCTGACCTTGAAATGCCAGTGCGTGTCTTTGGCGGGAACCATCCTGGCGGATATAGCCGCGCGTGCCAATCCACGCTTCCTCGCAGGCACGGTTGATCTCATCCGACCCGGGCCGGGGATTCGCCGTGGTGCGGGTCACCAGCACCGTGAAGTATTCCCCGTCGTGGTTTCGAGGGTGAGCATGGTTCACCCGCACCGGCATGCCGGGGGCGCTGACGCCTACGTTTCGTTGGTTGATGTCATTAGCGGGGGTAGCGGAACTGAATTGCGCCAGGACATGATCCTCGTAAGTAAAGCTGACCCACTCTCCCGCGGCATCCCACATGTGCACATGCGTGCCGCCGCGCAGTGCGCCCGGCGTGAATGGGGGAGTAATGTCGCGCGCGTCGAGGTTGGTTTTCATGCCCGGCTGGTTGACCTCCACGATTACCCCCTGTCGGTGCCACGCACAATATTGCCAATCAGGAGTAGGTTGCTCCGGGCCGAGGATGAAGGCCACTTTCCAGGCGTGCGGATGAAACGTAACGACTCCACAGTGCGCGCCGTTTTCTGTCCGGTACAGCTCTCTTACCTCCTCGGTCATTACGTTAACCATTGCAATGGTGTTGCCGTCAAACACCGCGCCCGCGCTGTCTGAACGGGTATCGTACACGAGCCATTGGCTGTCCGGCGACCAGACGCCGGCATGGCAGAGGATCCGGCCCCCGGGGCCATGCGTGATTGTGTGGCCGGGCCCGAGCAACGGGGTCGCTGCGGCATCGTTTATACTTTTGGAGAGATTGGAGCAGCTCGACATAAGCAGGAAGGCAGCAGACCACGTTTGAACGGCTGTGAACTGAAGAGTCACGCCTCCATCGATAGCAAAGGCTCCCGCGCAGACAAGTCGAAACCAAAGCTATACCGCCGCCGGATTTGGCGTAGGATGTGCCTCGTGACGAGAGCGCTTCGTATCAGCCTGCGCGTCCTGGCGGGACTTGCGACGCTGGCTGGCGCCGCCGTCATTCTGTGCCTCGATGGAGTCGATAACCGGCCTTATTTCCGGGAATCGTATTATGCCCGGACAACCGCCCAGTTAAAGGCCAGCGCGGAGACCAACAAGCTGGCGCGCGGCGAACTGGCAGCGGGCTTCGGTTGCGCGCGGCTTAGTCCCACCGTGAACGCGCCGCAGAATGATCCCGCCCGGGGGCAGTTCCGCTCGCTGCCGCTGGCTGGTTACGGCGGCCGCCATGGCAAACCGGCGAACGGAGTGCACGACGATCTTTATGTGAAGGCCGTGGCCTTGAGAGTGGGAGATCGCCTCGGTGTTATCGTGGGAACCGACGCCCTGATCATTCCTGCCGAAGTGTCAGATCGAGCCGTGCGACAGCTTGGGCGCGAGGCGGCCTTATCCCGAGAGCAAGTTTACTTGAGCGCAACACACACCCATTCGAGCCTGGGCGGCTGGGGAGAAGGAAAAGTTGGGGAAGCTTTTGCCGGCGGCTTTCAGCCCGAGGTTCGGGTCTGGTTTTCCGATTGCCTTGTGGCGGCGGTCCGTGAAGCCATCGTCAATCTCAAGCCGGCGCAATTCGGGCATGGCCGCTTCGCGTGTTCGGAGTTCATCCGCAACCGGCTGATTGGCGAACTGGGGAAGGTCGATCCAGAATTCAGCTATGCGGTAGTGAAGCAGAATGCTGGCAAGCTTGCGGTGCTGGGTGTTTATGGCGCTCACGCAACGGTTCTGGGAAGCGATATGATGGAATTCAGCGCCGATTACCCCGGGTGCTGGGAGCGGGCGGTCGAGCAAGCGACCGGCGGCATGGCGGTGTTTCTCGCCGGCGGAGTGGGCAGCCATTCGCCGGTACCTCCCGCAAGTGGTTTGGCGGGCACCGAACCGATGGGGCAAGCCCTGGCGCGAATGCTGTTAGAACGACTGCCACAGGTCCCGCTGACCAACTCGGTCACCCTCGGCATGCTCGGCCTCGATGTTACCATGCCGCCGCTCAACGTGCGCTTAAGCGACGGGGTCCGTCTTCGGCCCTGGCTCGCGGGAAGGCTCGTGCCGGCACGAAGCCACAGCTTCCTCCAGGTCTTTCGCATCGACGATTCAGTCTGGATTTCCACCCCGTGCGACTTCAGCGGCGAGTTGGCGCTGGGGATCAAGGATTTCCTGCGGGCCCGGGGAAGCAGTGCCATCGTCACCAGCTTCAACGGAGACTATGTTGGCTACGTGATCCCCTCGCGCTACTATCACCTGAGCGGTTACGAACCTCGTTTGATGTCCTTTTTCGGACCGAACCTGCCGGATTACTTTGACGAGCTAATACGAACCATGGCGCTCACGCTGGTGAGCAAGTAAGGCGCGTCTCACTGCAACTGAATCGGATTCGCATAGACCCATGGCACCCAATCGCCCAGCACTTTCAGCTCCGCCTCGACCCGATATTTCCCGGGTCCTGGAGGCGTCCAGTCCATCGCCCGGCCTTCCTGCTGGCGAACCGCGCTACCGTCCTTCAAAACGGTAAAACGGCAGGGTGCGGGCGACAGGGCGTGCAGGCGAGTTGCCGGAGCGAAGGGAGCCGACTCACCCATCACGGCCTGATTCGTTCCGGCGGCGGCAAACCAGCGGAAGCTCGAGCTGTCGGCGATCATATCGAACCCAACGAAGACTCGCCCCGCCTTGAGAGCATCCAGGATCGCGGGCTCGCTTAATTCGTGGGCCAGGACATGCGTGTTTACAAAACGCGCCATTCGCTCGTAAGGATCCAACTGGACGTGGAAAAGCTTTCGGCCGGGCTGTAGCGGCCCGAAGAAAAAGCGCGCCAGGGGCCGGGTGAACCAATTGAGCTTGAGCTCCTTCAAGGTCCTGGGGCTCGTGTCCTCCACCCGGATTGTGCCAGAGCTGGTATAGACGCCCCGGAAGCCGACGTTCTGATGACAATCGTTTCCGGCAATACCCGTGATATGCCGGGTTCGGTTGAGGTCATCCCAGTGGTGCAAGAAGTCCACCGGCCGGGAAAACAGCGTCCAAAGAACCTGCTCCGGATAACGGCCCTGGTTGAGGAGCAGGTCGGGTGCTAAGGCGCGGGGTATGCGGCTGAAACGTTTGAAGTCCGAGTGGATATTGTAGATCTCCATGCCCGCGAGCTCGGGGCGGTCCCAATCCCGCGGCTCCTCGGGGTGGGCGTAAAACAGCAGGCCGCCATTCCCGGCAATCTGGCGGGCGAGCGTTGCGGAATCGGTCTGGTTGCTCAAGACGATGCCCGAGGCCACTCCGAACGGCATGATGCCTTCCTTCATTTCAAAACCCGGGATGAAGAGCTTCCCATCGTGAAGGCCGCGCCATTGCAGATCAAAGTCGGCGCGCCCCGCTATCGGATGATCGCTGAGGCAGATGAAGTCGAGCCCGGCGCCTTTAAGTGCGCGCAGGATTTCCTCGAAGGGTACCTCGCTGTCATGCGAATACTTGGAATGGCTGTGCAGGATTCCCCGGTATTCATTCCACGCGGCGTCATTAGCCACCGGCTGGCGCTGAGCCCGGAGGGTTTGCCAAACCGCCTCCTCCCGCGGGAAGCTGACGAAACGGTGGTAGAGAGCGCCGCGCAGCCAGAATAGCAGGACCAGCCCCAGCAGAATCAGCGCTATCCCGCCGAACCGGAACGCCCGGCCCACCCATATTCGCATCCTGCCGTGAGGTCTGTTGTCCTGCATCTGTTCGCTGTGATTCCGTCTCCAGAATGGCGGCACGCGCCGAGTTGTCACGAGCATTTGCTTCCCTCCATTCGCTTGGCAGTTGCCATAGCCGCTATGCTCGCCCTTGTCTTGTGGACATTATCAGCGTTGACTCTGCGCTGGACAAGACCGAAGGCCGCCCTTAATCTTCGGCCCTCGATTGCCACCGGCATGAATGCGCAATCTGTTACTGTGTATGGTCATGAAATCGGGCTGCCGATGCTCATCCATGTCAGCCGGGTCCGCAGCCAGATTGCCAGCCGTGTGACGTGGCATTCGCACCAGGGATTTGAACTCCTCTTCCTCGTAGATGGGGCCACCGCCTACGAATTCGCCGGCCCGCACACTGTTGAACTGCATGGCGGGCACTTCCTGGTCGTTCCGCCTGGTCTTGTGCATCGCGGGCTGCATGATGTGCGTTCACCTTCCACTATTTGCGGCTTGGCGCTTAACGCATCGCGGCCATCCGCCTGGAAAACAACGATCTTCACCGCGGCTGATGTCTGCCGCGTTCGAGCGGCCCTCGAGAACGCCTGCCGGAAAGTGCATCCCTTCAACCCGGCGCTATGCTGGCTGGTGCGGCGATTGATGGAGGAAACAGCCAACTACCCGGCCAATCCCCATCGCGCGGAGGCCGGGATAGCATTGCGCGCCTTAATCTGCGCCGTGCTGGTTGAGGCGATGCGCCAGATGCTGTTGCCGCTAACTGAGCCCAAAGAATTCGTTGCCGCCGCCATCGACTACCTTTGCCAACACTTTCAGGAACCGGTGCGCATGGCCGACCTCGTGCGGCACGTCGGCTTCAGCCGGGCGCGCATGTTCGACATGTTCAAGGCGGAGACCGGCCTCACGCCCAATGATTACCTGCAACGGCTGCGGATAGAGAAAGCGAAGGAACAACTCCGGCAGACCAACCGGCCCATTGCCGAGATCGGCCTGGCAACCGGATTCAGCACCGGCCAATATTTCAGCACGGTCTTCGGGCGATACACCGGAGTCTCACCGATGGGTTTCCGGAAGGGTGCTCGACCCGGTGCTCCATCAGCATTTCGGAGTTTAATACGCTAGCCGCCAGGGCAGGGGACGCAGGACGAAAACACCTTCATCAGCTCGCGTTGATTCAGCTTTGAGAAATGCTCTCCGCCGCCGGTCTGCCAAGGAGCCACCACGGGATTGCCAAATAAACCCAAGGGCTACCCAAGGGCTACCTAAGGGACCAACAGGGGAACAACAGGCGAGCACTTCGCGATCACCCGGCTAGCCGGTCGCTACCAGAACCACAGCAGACCGGCGGCGCAACGAGGCAATCCTGCTTGTTCCGGCTGGAGCCGGCCTGCTCAGCTCGCGGGCTTTTGGATGAACCCATGGTAGAGCCCCATGTAGTACGGCAACAGAAACACGGTGCCAGCGGCCAGTTCGTTGCCGTTGCCGCCGTAATCGAGCTCCCAGGGATCGGTGTTCCAATGGTTGAAATGGCGGTTCTCCACCGGCAGCACTTTGTGGTTTACCCGACTGCCGCGCCTCCCCCGTTCGTCAGGCGATTCCAGGTCGATCGAGCGGACGGGCGGGAGCAAGACCACATCCAACCGATGGCTGTTATGATGCGGCCAGTTTAGCCGGTCGAGCGAGAAACCGTAAAGTGTGGCCATGGCGTCCTCAAGCCAGCCGGCCCACGGCTTGACGGAGAATTCTCCCCACGGGCTCGAGGCGGAGGCATTCAGACTCACACCAGCGTAGGCAAAGTTAAAGAACGGGTTCATCTCCGGCGCTTCGTTCAGCCAGTAGCGATAAAACGAATAGCGCATCATAGTCTTCAGCCCCTCGTCCCGCGAACAGCGCAGCAGCCCGTAATAGCACATGAACGCCATCTCATCGTCCGATTGATTTCCCGAGCCGGGCCCGTGCTGAACCTTGGGATGCATGGCATTCAGTGCATAACCCTCGCGGTCGATGAGATCACGCGTCGCGGCGGCGTATTTCGGGTCGCCCGTGACATGTTCAGCGACCGCCAGGTAGCTGAGGATGCTAAGGGATTTCAGCCCGCGCTCCTGCCACCACAAGGGATTGTGATTGAGGTATTGCGGCCCGTAAACGGCCCAGCGGGTAGGCTTGCCGTCGTGATCGATCAAAGCGAACCCGTGCGTGATCAAATGGTCGGTCACATCCCGCACGACTTCACGAACCCGCTCGCGCTCGGCCTCGGTGTCGGCGCAGAAATCGTAATAGAGCGGGTAGAAGAAATAGTGCCCGTCCAATTCGTCGCTGCTGGTGTCTGACTTCCAGAACCATTTGCCGTCGGCGCTCTTGGGCCAGCGAGGTTCGTACACTTTCCAAAGCTTGTCACGTTGGTATTCCTGGCGGTCGCGTTCGAGCCGGCCGACGTTGGGGTCGGGCCCGTCAGCGGATCGGATAGTGCGCGCGATATAGCCTTTGGGCGGCGCGTGTGCGCAATCCCGGGTTACCTTTTGCAGGAAGCGCAAGGCCTCGAACGCCTTCTTCGCGCGCTCTTTGGCTTTTACATCCCTGGTTGCCCCGTAAACGAAGCACTCCCCAGCCCCGTACATGGCGGTCCAAAGCCCGTCATTATCACTATCCTGGGGATCCGCGCTGGTCTTGTCTCCTGGCTTGCGCAACGGCGCCTCGGCGACGTAGCGGAAGGGCGTGCGCTTGATATAGCGCTCAATCTCCTGCTCGTAGAACTCCGCCTTCGCTGCCAGCGTCATCGGCCGGCGCTCGATGCAGCCGATGCCGGCGGCGGTGGCAAACCAGGTGTTGCCCTGCGCATCCACGGCTGCCTGGGCGACGTCATCGTGCGGGAGCCAGCACCGGCCCTGGCGGTAATTCCACTCTCTCCCGTCGAATCGAATAACGCCGAGATGCGTCGTAAACCAAACCTCCCCGTTCGTGCCCCCCACGACGCCGGTAAAGTCATTCCAAGGCAGGCCGTCCTTGCCTTCGTAGAACCGCCAGCCCTCTGCCGTCTGGCAGCCCACCCCGGCTTTGGTAGCGAACCACAACTGTCCTTTCGAGTCGAACGCAACCCCGAGCACGTCTCCAACCGCCCAGGCTCGCCCGCCGTCATCCCAAACTTCAACCGGCTGCCACTTGGTGCCGTCAAATGCGAGCAGCCCACCGTTGGACGCAGCGTGCATTACGCCGCCAGGCGAGAGGGCCATCTGCCGGACCAGCAAGCCTTCAGGCCAAGTGAGCGAACCACTCTCGCCGTCTTCCCTCACCACGAGACAGAAATGGGGCCCCACGACCCAATTCGTGGTTCCGGCGCGCAGGACCTGGCGGACTTCGCGCCAGGGTACCGCCGCTTCCAGCGGTTGACCCCGCTGGCCGGCGAACACGAACCGGCCGTCATTCTGTGGCCGCAAGACTGCGTCCGGGTTCCACTTCCCATTCCGATACTCGTGCCATTGCCCGTCGGCAAATAGCCGGTTGGTACCGCCGGGCGAGCATTCGACCAGTTGCACCGGACCCGTTGGCGCGCCGTCACGTTCGGTGAAGTGCTGTGCGACCTCCTGTTGAAACTGCTGCGCCGCCGGTGTGAAGTCCGCCGCCAGGCTGGCACAGAGGGTCAAGCTGAAGGCTGCGCCGCCGAGCAAGGTTGTTGACATGAGCTATACTCTCTTTCGGCCAATCCACTTCAGCAAGACCGAAAGCAAGACCGTGAAGCCAAAGTCACAGAGATGGCTGGCCGGAGTTGTGCATTAACTGGTTTGCTGGCTGCGTGGTGCTCCATTTCATGCTATCATCCCGCTAGTTAGAATGATTACGGCCAAAATGTCGGGGTCGGGCAGGATTGAAAAAGCTCTCCTCCTACTGGCAGAATGGATCTATGGACACGAAGCTCAGCCACACCGCCAACCTGATCGAGTACCTGAAAACCGTTGACAGCCCAACGCTGTCCAACGCCATCGAGACGCTCGAACTCCAGCCGCGGGACGCCGGCTTCACCCCCCTCCAAATTCGTTGCTTGTTTCCAGAGCTCGGCCGGCTCTGCGGCTATGCCGTTACCGCCCAGGTCGAAACGGTGTCTGGGATGTACCCGACCGAAGAGGGCACCTTCCTGGAGTTATTCAAGGCGGTCGAAAACTCGCCCAAGCCGGCGGTGGTCGCCTTCCAGGAAATCGGTGGGCGCGCGGATTATGCTGCTCATTGCGGCGAGGTCATGGCCACCGCCTTCACCCGGCTTGGCGCGGTCGGGCTGGTGACAGACGCCGGAGTGCGGGACGTGCCGGAAGTTCGGGCGCTGCGATTCCACTATTTTGCGCGTGGCACCGTCGTCAGTCATGCCAGCTTCCGAATCGTGCGTGTCGGCGTGCCGATCCAGATCCTGGGCGTCGAGCTCAAGCCCGGCGACCTGTTGCACGGCGATGAAAACGGCTTGCTCCGCATTCCCGCCGGTGCGCTCGGGGGTGTCGAGGCGGCGGTGGAACGCGTGCGGGCGCGAGAACGCCGCCTGATGGAGTTCATGCGGAGCCCGGAATTCTCCGTCGAGAAGCTCAAGGGGCGGTTCATCGAGTAGTAATCATTTTCACTTGCTACTGATCGGAAGGCCGGTCAGGGCATTGTGCACACATCAGAGAATGGTGAAGTCTGACCCGAACCCGAAGTGATTTGCGGGTGCCACACGACCTGGTAGAACGACATGCCGTGCGGGTCCGCAAAGGTCACGGTGTTGCCGGGTGCGGTCGCAACGTTCGAGTACGGACCCGTTACCGTGGTTGCCCCAAGGATATCGTAAGGAGGCGCTCCGCCACTGATGGTCAGCGTCGTGTTGCCGCCATTGTGGGTAACCGAACTGATGGTCGGACCGTCTATGACATAAGTGGCCGTAAGCGTCACTACGGTGCCATGCGCAATGCCCAAGCTGGCGATGTTGAAGGTGAATGCCCCCTCTGCCGGGTTTGAATCCGCCGCCGAGTTCTCCGCAAAGCTGCCAAGCCACTTGTTGCCCTGCGGTGGTACGCCGGGCGTGGTGTCAGCCTGATAAAGATCCAAGACTACTCTCATGAATCGAGCGGCCCGTTTGCCACAGGTGCCTGTTAAAGAGGTCGTGGTCGTGCCCGCGCCGATCACCGGGATGATATCGAGAGTGCCATTCACGCCGCTCACATCAATGAAATTAGTATAGGTGTCCAAACCATCGGCGCTGCTCTGGCCGTCACCTATTGGCGGCCTGCTCAAGTCTGGCGTGGCGATGTTCACAAAGGAATTGCCGCGCATCGAAACCCAATGCGCGGTGGTCGTTTGGCCGGTATCACTGTCAAACAGCAATGAGTCAACCACCGAGTTTGCTTCCAAGGCATCGCTCACGCCGTTGAAATCGCTGCCGAATCGCACCTGGCCATTGTCCCTATTAAAATGGTGAACGAGCTTGGTGAATTGGCCGACCCCAAACGAGTTGCCGTGGATGTCCACTCCGAATGTATTGCCGGCGACTACAGTATTCCCTTGTGAGCCATAGAAATCTATCACAATGCCGCTAATCGAGTAAGAACCGAAGAGGTTGCCTTCATCGGCATCATTGACCCCATCGCCATCCGTGCCGACTAGGATGTCGTGAGAGCCGCCGAATTCAACGAACGCATCGCCCTGCTGCGCTCCACCATTGAGGGCCGAAATGTCCGCAAGGGTGGTGCCGTCAGGCAGCACACCCCAGAAATTCCCGGAAACGCGCAGCAGACCACCCTGAGAGTCTAACCCGTAACCGGTGACGAACACGTTGAATTCGGCCCGAGGGTTTGCGGAACCAGCCGCCACGCCAATTGTGCCGGGCCCGGGCTGGTTCTCAATGTTTGGAAACCCCGGCACGGTGCCATTTGTGCCGGTGCCGTAGGTCGCTATGCAAATCGTGGGCGTGGCCAAGTTGATGCCGTCGGGCATGTAAGCCACTTGCCTCGTCCCTGGATCCACACCAAACCAGCACCCACTGACGTGAAAACCTTGGCATCTCTGGTCGCTCACGTCCGGGGCATCCATCGCGAAGCAGATGGTCTTGGAGTCGCCATTAGCAGCTTGACTAGTCGAGGTTTGATACGAAGAAAGAAACGCAAAGCCTTTGACCCAAACGTTGCTGGCCCGGAAGAAGCCAAGGAGGGCCTGTTCGCCATCGCCAAAACCAAAGTTGGGATAAGCGATTCCTGCAAACGTGGAGCACGCAGTGTACATCGATAGTGCATTCCCGTTCGTCGAGGTGAGGCAGACCTTGATTTGCGCGTTGTTCGTCGCATGGATTGAGGCTGTATTGGGCGAGGCGCCCGGCTGGGTATAGCCGTCAATGGTGATGTTGTTCTTGGTAATGAGCGGGTAGCCGTCAGGGGGCGTCTGGATGTAATGCAGCTCGCCTGTCCCGGGGGGAATGTTGAATGCTATCGTGTCGCCATCGTTCAGTCCGTTAATGGCAGCGGTCAGGCTGCCCGCACCTGTGGCGGCGTCCGTGGTTACGGTTCTAGTGGCCGCGCGGGTGACTGGTGCGAGGGCCATCACTCCGACGAGCATTAGTGAGCAGGTTCTCTTCATATTGTTTGAACTTCCCTATGGTTTGTGTTTTAATAACGCAGCCATTATCCAGTTGTTCATGTTCAGCCCGAAGCGTGTTGGATTAGCTGTTATTCAATCTAGCATTAAACCGCAATCCAATCTATCGAAATTAGTCCAGTGGACGATTTCGAAGACGAGGGGTATTGACAATAGTGCTTGTGGCTTTTCCTGCTGGATAGAGTTGCAGGTGTATGCATTGCAACCATGAACTCAAACCCCGTTTAGAGGATAACGGTGCCACAGTAACCGGAGGCGGTGGCGGCATCACCAGGGGTTCGGGGGCTGCCGGCGGGATCACCGCAACCCGAGACCGGACGGTGCGCTTGATATGAACGAATCTTCCGATCAAGGCAGAAACCATCCTGCTGAAGCTGCATCCCAACCGCCCCTGCGCTGGTGGCCTGTTCCAGTCATTCTTGCGTTGGCGGTGGGTGCGGTGATTTGGGTGTGGCAATCCTATGATCGGCAGCGTCAGGACCGGAACATCGCGACGGCCGTCATCGGGCTTATCAGTTTGTTGCTGTTGCTGCTCTGGGGTCTCTTCCTTTCAAGATTGCGATGGCGGATTCGGCTGGGGCTGCTCGGCGGAGTGGTCGGGCTGATTTTGCTGGGCATGACACTCTTCCGTTTCCACGGAGTAACCGGTGATCTGGTGCCTGTCCTGCAATGGCGCTGGGAGCGTCCGTACCCGACTTTGCTTGTTGATGGAACGACGCCAAAAGTGAGCGCCATCCTGGCAGAACGGGATCAGTTCACCAACGACTGGCCTCAATTCCTTGGTCCGCATCGCAACGGCACGCTCGAGCAGCCTTGGTTATCCCGCGACTGGAGGGCGCAGGCGCCACGGTGTCTTTGGCTATGGCCGGTCGGGCCCGGTTGGTCCGGTTTCGCCATCGCAGGTGGCCGCGCCATCACCCAGGAACAACGCGGAGAGAATGAAACCGTGATTTGTTATGACGTGTCGAACGGCGCGCCGCTCTGGTCGCATGCCTACCCGGCTCATTTCCAATCCCCGCTCGCCGGCGAAGGTCCCCGCGCCACCCCCACCATCGCCGGCCAACGAGTTTATGCGCTGGGCGCAACCGCCATCCTGAGCTGCCTGGACCTGGAGACTGGAAAGCCCATTTGGTCGAAGGACATTGCGCAAGAAAATCAAGCCAAGGTTGACGATTGGGGCATGAGTTGCTCGCCGCTCATTGTCGACGACCTTGTGGTGGTGAGCGCGGGCGGCAGAGACAATCGGTCCTTGGTCGCCTACCGTGCGGTCACGGGCGATTTTGTTTGGGGCAACGGCACCGACGGTGCGGGCTATAGCTCGCCCTGCCTAGTGACCCTCGCTGGCGCGGCCCAGATTCTAATCTTCAACTCCGGCGGAGTTTCCGCGCACGATCCAGTTACCGGCACGAACCTCTGGAAATATCACTGGCCCGGCGGACATCCCCATGTTTCAATGCCGATCGTTATTCCGGGCGACCGCTTGCTGGTATCCAGCGGCTATGGCGTTGGCAGCGAACTCCTGCAGATTCAAAAAGACGCCAGCGGGGCATTTAGCGCCACTCGGATTTGGAAATCGAACCGGCTCAAAGCTAAGTTCACCGACCTCATCTATCGCGATGGCTTCATCTACGGCCTCGACGACGGGATCATGGTTTGCCTCGATGCCTCAAGCGGCGAGCAGAAATGGAAGGAAGGCCGATATGGTCATGGCCAGGAAATCCTGGTGGGGGATGTGTTGGTCGTCACCGCAGAATCGGGTGAAGTCATCTTGTTGGACCCCAACCCACAGCAGCCCCGGGAATTGACGCGCTTTTCCGCTCTCCAGGGCAAGACCTGGAACCCGCCCGCGCTCGCCGGCCGGTATTTATTGGTGCGAAACGACAAGCAGGCCGCCTGCTATCGCCTTCCCGTGGCGCAGCGTTAGAACCGCGGTGCAAGTGAGCTGCTACCTTGGGCCTCAGCAGGTGTTCGCAGGCGAATGCTGCTGCTTAGAGGGTTAGGGTCACGGTGGTGCCCGAAACGGAGATGCCAACGATGGAGACCGGCACAGCCGCGTTCAAGCGGTAGAAGCGCGTGCCGCCGGAGGCCGTCACGGTGATGGTTCGAGTGGCCACATTGGACGAGGCCCCCGACTCCAGCGTGTAAGTGCCATTGATCGTGCCCGATGAATAGACGGTCACCGGCGTTTGGACCAGCATGATATAGTTGAGCATGCTCTTGTTTTGGTCCTCGCCCGGTGTCCCGGCCACTACTAGGCGGAGGGTGTTGATGCCGGTCAAGTTCAACAGGGGTTGCTCCCCCGTGTTATCCACCAGCGGAGCGTAGAGGTAGTTAACCCACCTCATGTTGTTGGGGATGCTGAAGAGGCCCAACTTCGTCGTCGTCTGGCCCGGCTGCGTTGGATCACCAGTGACCAGGTGGAGTTCATTCGTGGTTGCCCCGAATGAAGAATATCGGAGGTAAGCCACGTAGAATGCTGGGCTAAAGCTTCGGGTGTAGTCCAGCCAGTCGCCCGTTTCGTTCCGGCCAACGACGTATTCGAGCAAGTTCGAGACGGCGTGTTGACTCCGGACATTGTCCGAGCCGGGGTCGGTCTCAGAATCGTTGACCAAACCGTTGGTAGTAGAATAGTAAACGCCCACCAACCCCCCGCTGATAGTGCGCACTGCGTCCTGGGTGCGGAACATCGAATACGTGGAGTCGGGAGTTGCGTTGTGGTTGGAGTAGTCGATCCCGGCCGCTCCCACGAGGTCATAATAGCCAACCCCCAAACCGTTCACCTGGTTGGCGTTCGTATCAATACCGGATACGGGGATAGGGTCCAATTGGTAACTGCCGGAGGAGTAGTTGTATTCTTCGGCCTCGATGGTTTTGACGCTGGAAGTGAGCAGGTAGGCATCCGAGAACGTGTCAAACCAGAAGGTGTTGGTGGAGCTCTTGGTGCCGGCGACGTCCGTGACGACCAGTTCGGCGCTGTACAATTTGTTGCTCTGGAGCACCGACGCGGGCAGGCTGCCGCTGACATTGGTGCCGTTAGCCGACAGGGACAATTTGGCGGAAACGTCCACCCCATTGAGCCAGAGCTTGGTGGCCGAGGCGTTGACGATGTTCGTGCTGTATGTGTTGGCAGTAAAGCTGATGGGCGTGGTGAGGCTGTGGAAGTTCTCCCACCGCGTAGAGGGAACCCGGCTGTCCACCGCGGGCGTGCCGGGAATCGGATGCGCCAGGGCGGGCGGCACAGCCGGATTGGGGTCGGCTGCGCCCGCATAGTAGTTGTCAAAAGTGATGTCGGCCGTTCCGACTACGCCGTTGCGGCTGAAGGCCAGCAGGCCACAGGCTCCATGGGTGTAGCCGCTGACCGAGTCATCAGCCTGAATCGTGACGAGCGGCATAGTCAGGTCATTCCAGTCGTACGCTTGCGCCGTGTAATGCAGGCCAACGCCGCTGAAGATGATCCGATATGACCGGCCCGGGACGAAGGTGATTTCGGAGGTCGCAATCGTGGTGGTATTGAATGGTTGAGGCACAGTGCTAATCAGGTTGATCTGAAGTTGTCCTTGCCGCCGGTTACCGGGATTCTCGCCGTACTGCGAGGCATCGTAGTTGCAGATCACGCCTTGAGCATCGCCCGGATTCTGGTTATTGATCACGGTGCCCGTGCTTGCGCTAGTCATTCGCCCGAATAGCACCGCCGCCTGGTCCCGGTCGGTGCCGGGCCAACTGGCGATATCAACGGCCATGTAAAAATCGGTGTAATCGTTGGTCTGATACCACATGCCCGCCGCTGGCGCCCCTGCGTCGGCGTAGGGCACGGCCTGAATGCGCAGCCCCTTGCCGGACCCGACCGCGGGAAAGGTAGTGGTGACGAAGGGGCCGAGCTCCGAAAGAATCCATCCCCCCGCCGTGAGTTGGGTGGTATTCGCATAGGAGTCGAAGTTGTCGGACTGCGCACAAGCCGGGTAGTGCGAGCCTAGAAGACAATAAGCCGCACTCAAGGTGCAGCAGCTTCGGACGACCGAACGGAGCAACGTTTGTCCGTGCGGGACTTGATCAAGTAACGCGTTCCTTGTGTTCTTCATGACCATGACATCCATTCCATGTTTGCCTTTGTGTCCCATTTTTAGACCTCCATGAGTTTAAGTTGGAAGTCAGCCTATCCTACTCTGACCGGTGGGCCGTTGTCAACATATTTCTTATCGGGTGCATTAGTCCATTGCGGCACCGTCGGCCCATCGGGAAGCGTGTATTGTCCAGCGCGCAGCAGGTAGTGCTCCGGCCGAAGAACCGGGCGTAAGGCAGGCGCAAGCGGTCCGCTCTCGCGAACACGGCGGGGACAATGGTGACTACCATTCGACCATTCAGTCTGTCCCTAACGGACGTGACAAACATGATGGACGTATTAGACTCTCCAAGCTAAACCTTCGGCAGGCGGGCAATCGTGAGGCAAATAAGAAAATGACTTGGCGGGTAAACCCGGTATTCCACCTGAGACTCGGTTTGGCTGGAAAGAAATCTCTTTTGAAGAACTATGATCAACCACTTCATTGATAACCTCGTCGTCCGCTGGCGCCGTGCTCTCTGGCTCGTCCTGGCCGGGTCGTTTCTGGTCGGCTGTTCGGGAGTCGAAGGGGAAGGCACGCCAGGCCCGAAAACCAAGGCCGGAAGTCAGCAAGCGCGGGACGAGCGAACAGCGCTGGATATTTATGTTGCCGCCCCTGATACCAACTACAACTACCGCCTCGTGACCACGGTTCCAGCCAAGGGCCAGACCAGTTATGTCCTGGAGATGACCTCCCAGGTGTGGCTCACGACCAACGAGGTGGACCGGCCCCTCTGGAAGCATTGGCTGACCATCGTCCGGCCTGACACCGTAGCCCATTCGACTGCGCTGCTCTTCATCACCGGCGGCGCCAATGGTGGCAGCGCTCCCAAATCCGCCGATGGCAACCTGGCCCAGGTTGCCCTCGCGACTAAATCCGTGGTGGCCGAATTGAGGATGGTTCCCAACCAGCCCCTGGTCTTTGCCGGCGAAACTGAAGGCCGCAAAGAGGATTCCTTGATCGCTTACACCTGGGACAAGTTTCTTCGCACCGGTGACCCCAAATGGCCCGCCCGGCTGCCGATGACCAAGACGGCGGTGCGCGCCCTGGACACCGTGACCGCCTTCTGCGGCAGCGCCGACGGGGGCAACGTGAAAGTCGATGGGTTTGTCGTCGCCGGCGGATCCAAGCGCGGCTGGACGACCTGGACGACCGCAGCGGCTGACAAGCGCGTTGTGGCTATTATTCCCATCGTGATTGACGTGCTGAATATCGAGCCTTCCATGATGCATCATTATGCCGCCTACGGTTTTTGGGCGCCGTCGGTTGAAGACTATACGGCGTTCCGAATCATGGATTGGACCGGCACGCCGGAATACCGGGCGCTGATGAAGATCGAGGAGCCTTACGAATACCGCCATCGGTTCACGATGCCGAAGTTCATCATCAACGCCTCCGGCGACCAGTTCTTTTTGCCGGATTCGTCGCAGTTCTATTTTAAAGACCTGCCGGGCGTGAAATATCTCCGTTATGTGCCCAACGCTGATCACTCGCTTAAGGGTTCGGACGCCTTTGAGACGCTGTCGGCGTGCTACGCCGCTGTCCTCAACCACTCGCCCCTCCCGCAATTCTCCTGGACTCTGGAGCAGGACGGCTCTATTCGCGTGACGGCTAAAGACCCGCCTTCAGCCGTCAACCTTTGGCAGGCAACCAATCCTGATGCCCGCGATTTCCGGCTGGAAACCCTGGGCGCGAAATGGCTAAGCGCGACGCTCACCGACCAAGGGGGCGGAGTCTATGTTGGAACAGTCACCGCCCCGCCCAAAGGTTGGACGGCGTTCTTTGTTGAGCTCACTTTTCCGAGTGGCAACCAATCCCCCCCCTTCAAATTCACGACGCAGGTTCGCGTAGTCCCCGATGTCCTGCCGTACAAGTTCGTGCCCAAAGGCCGGCCGGAATAGGGCAACGGGCAAGACGGGGAGCGTGAGCGGATGCTCCCGTCTCAAGCCCGGCGCCCGGCTACTCTTGCCGCGAGCCCCGGCAGGTGTATCTTGTTGTTTAACGCCATGAACTCAAAATTGCTCACCTTAATACTGCTGCTCGTTGTCTCCCACATCAATGCCCTCGCGGAGCCGCGCGCCGGGATCGCTGTGCGCAAGGTCAATCCCGACCCGCTGCTGCCGGTCAGTGGTGGAGTCGGCCCCTCGCACCCCGTCACCCGGATGGAAGGCGACCTGACCGTCAGGGCGTTCGTGCTGGAGCAGGAAGGAACGTTGGTCGCAATCGTCAGCGCGGATTTCCTCGGCTTCCCTGCGGTGCTCGGCAACCGTGTGCGTGCCGCGGTGAAGGAGATCCCTTCGCAAAACATCTTGATCGGCGCGACCCATACGCACAGCGCGCCGGATTGTTATGGCTTCCCGGACGGCGCTGGGGGCACCGCGCGGGACGTGAATTATGTGGAGCAAGTATGCGCCAGGATGACCGAAGCCCTCCACGAAGCGGTCACTAACCTTCAGCCAGCGCGACTCAAGATCGCCACCGGTGAGGCGAAGGGGAAAATCGCCTACAATTACTATGCGGAGCAGTTGTATGATCCGCGCTGTGATGTCATCCAAGCCCTGGATGCTTCCGGTAAACCGATTGCCACGCTGGTCAATTACGCTATCCACCCCGAGGTGCTGGGCAGCGACGCAGGCATTTGCAGCCCGGACCTGATCGGGCCGCTGTATGAACGCCTGGCGGAAAAGGGCGGCGGGATAGGAATTTTCATGAATAGCGCCCAGGGCGGAATGGTCACCGCCGACAACCGGCAGCCGGCGGGCAAGGAGGCCAGGACCTGGGAAGAGTGCCAGCGCATCGGCCGCTTGCTAGCCGACGAAGCCCTGCGGATCGTCAGCGACGCACCGGAGCAGGCGTCGCCCAAGCTCTTTTGCGCCGCGCGTCCATTGTCGTTGCCGGTTGATGCCCCGTTGATGCGCGCGCTGCTGAAGACCCTCCCTGGCAGCCCCGGCGCGGAGGTGACGAGCCTGACCACACAACTGAACGTCGTCAACCTGGGCGACGCCCAAATCCTCACCATCCCAGGCGAAGCCTTGCCCAACATTGGCTACTACCTGAAGCGCAAGATGCACGGCGAACACAATCTGCTCTTTGGCCTTACCAACGATGCGTTTGGCTACATCCTGACCAAGGAGGATTTCGACAGCTTTAAGCGCTACGCTTACGTCTCCCGGACCAGCCTTGGTGAACGCACCGGGGAGATACTGGTCACCGAAGCTCTCAAATTCATCGACGATTGTCCAAGGCCCGAATCCCAGGTCAGGCGTTGACTGGCCCTTACCAGATCATGTTCGTCACGGTGACGGCTGTTCGAGCCTCGATATGGCAGTCGAGGGCGGCCACATTCCCGGCAGGTTTTGGCCCGTGCCAGCCATAAGGTTCAGCCGGCGACGCCAGTATGCAGTCGGCAAACAGCACGGTTCGGGAAGGTTGGGTCACGCCGGTTGCCCGCTGCCCGTCCAGTCCCCCCGTCGTGCTTGGCGGCAGTCCGAAACAATTGAAAAGATACGAATTGCCCACCCATTCGAAGTTCTTGCTGGGCTGGCTTGCGGTTCGGCCCTGATCAAGCGGGCAGCTTACCACCTTGTAATTTAGACCATAATGATTCAGGGGGCGGTCAATACGATTAAACAGGTTCGCCTGGCCGGTATAAATGTTTTTGTTGGTGCGCCCGGCCCACACAAACCAATCCATCCCCTCCGTGGAAATCGCCGGCGAGCGCGGGTCACCCCAAAACATGATGTCATTGTAATCCGGCAGATAGGCCTGCATTGCCACGAGGCACTGATGCAATTGAGATGTACACTGCGTGACCAGCGCCTTCTGCTTCGCTTTGGCCAGCGCGGGGAGCAGCAGCGCGGCTAGAATGGCGATGATCGCAATGACGACCAGCAGTTCAATGAGCGTAAAACCGGGACGGTTCTGCTCCGGCGAGCAGAGCTCGGCTTCTCGTTGCGCGTGCATCAGTACGGCTTGTTCACACTCTAGCGTATCCCAAGTATGACGGATTGGCTCAGGATGTTCTTCAATGGACAATCGCACACAAGACGAGAATAATTGAACTCGATTGTCACAATGGCCATGAACTCTCTACGTTTCACTGGCGCTCTTGTCGGAGTGCTGCTTGCAGTTTATCCCTCGTGTCATGCCGCCGATGCGCCGCCGGCGGCCCCCTGGAAAGTGGGCTCACCGATCGTCACTTACTGGTGCGGGCCGCCCATGACCGACGCTACCGCGGCCCAAATGGCGGAAGGAGGGTTCAACCTGGTCTGGTGCGGGGAGGAGGAACTGAATGTGGCGCAAAGACACGGCCTGCGCGCCCAACTCACCGACGGGTTGCTCTCGCCAGCCACGCTGGAGAATCCCGCCCAACGCGAGAAGCTCGATGCGCTCATTGCCCGCGTCCGCCTTCACCCGGCCCTTTACGATTACTTCATCACCGACGAGCCCACCGCGACCAACTTTCCGGCGCTGGGCAAGCTCGTCGCCTACCTCCGCGAACGCGACCCCGCCCACCTGGCCTACATCAACCTGTTCCCCACCTATGCGAGCAACGATCAGCTTGGCAACAAGGGCGACCCCGTCACCGCCTACCACGAGCATCTGCAGCAGTACGTGGACATCGTGAAGCCTGGCCTCATCAGTTACGACCACTACCAATTCTCGGTGGCGGGCGACAACGAGGGGTATTTCCTCAACGTGGGGATGATCCGGCGCGCCGCGCAGGACGCCGGCCTGCCGTTTCTCAACATCGTTCAGGCCGCCACCTGGTCGCCTTCCATGCGAGTGCCCACTGGCGACGAAGTGCGTTATCTCATTTACACGACGCTCGCCTATGGCGCGCAAGGGATCTCCTATTATGTTTACTGCTGCCCCGGGCATACGGGAGCCATCTCCCAAACCAACGGCACCCCCACCCCGCTCTACTATACACTGAAGACGCTCAATCGTGAGTTTGTGGCCATCGCGCAGCAACTCCAGCCGCTGCGCTCACTGGGTGTTTATCACGCCGGCATGTTCCCGCAGGGGACAGAACCGGTACCCGCCGATGCTCGATTCCAGCTCGATCCCTCGGTGCCCACTATGAGCTACACCAATCTCCAACCCGTGAAAGGCGTGCTGCTAGGATATTTCGGGGCGGCAGGCAAAGGAAAGAAGACAGCTACGCCGTCACACGTGATGGTGGTCAACCTGGATTATCAAGCCGAGGTGGTTGTTGGAATCCGCGGTCCCTCGCGGCTTGAACTATTCGATCCTGCGACGGGTCGCTGGTCGCCGACGAGTGGCAGTCGCGCCGACCTGCATCTGGCGCGCGGCGGCGGCCAATTGATGCGCGTCCGCCGTTAGGCGTGCGGCTTGGTTCTGAGGAGCGGCTTCACCCGCCAGTCGGCGTCCGGCCCGAACCGCAGGTTGTGGCCTCCCCAACCCGTCGGTCGCTCCCCGTAAAGGCTTCGGATACCGGTCGTGTAGAGCGTCGCCGTCGCCACGAGCAGCACTGCCGCGAGGGCGGCGGCTTTGCGGGTTAAGCGGACAAAATCGGCCTCCTGGAATGCCGGGGCTTCATCTGGCTGCCGGGCGCAGACGAGGATGAGCACCGTGCACACAAGCGCGTTGAATATGATCGTGCCTTCTGTGGCAATCCGTCCGTCCGAAAAGGCCACCAACGCCTTCGTGAAGTTGGCGATCACCATCAGCCATAGAAACATCAGGAAAAGCAGTTGGCCCTTCCCAAGCCAGGCGGAGGGTATCAAAGCCACGGCCCGCCTGCGGTGGCGCGCCAGCACCAGAATGGTGCAGAAGGTAAAAGCCATCCACATCAGTGTAAACCACGGCCACGCGGACAAGCTGACGCTGCCGAACAATGGCGCTCGGAGCACTTCCGCCACCGAGCGAAATACCCCTTCGGCGCCGTTGACCATGATCCTGTGCGGGGCCGTCCAGTCCTCGAGGTTCTTTACGATGTTCAAGTAAGTCAGGACGTTGAAGATGAACACCACGGCGAAGATCTCCGTCCAAGGCCGCGCCCGCGGCTCGTTGCGCCGCTCGGGCACACGTGAGGCGAGTAAGCCGATCGGCACGACGATCGCCAACCCGTAGAGCAGACCCGCGAATTGTTCCAGGACGAGGCTGTGCCAATTGGCGCTGCGCCAGTGCTGCCAGGCCTGGATGACTGCCGGATTGTCCGTGAGCACAGGGTTGCCCGGGGAATAGCACAGCACTTTCAGGAATTGCGCTGTAGTCAGGGCCAGCCCGCCGAAAGCCCCGGAGAGCAGGGTCACAAAGACCACGGGCTTCTGACCGGTCTTTCGGAAATAAAGGATCAGGCCGATCATGCACCCAAGAATGTTGGACCAGCTATCCCCGCGAGGCGGCGTCAGCCGAAAGCCACCGTGATTTCGAAAGAACGGCACGTTTGACAGCAGCACCGGTCCGGCCAGAAACACCACCATACTCCACACCGCCATGCGGACGAGCAGTGCGGAGCCCGATCTCCAGGCGCCGTAGAGATAGAAGTAGAGAGCCACACCCGCCAAGGCCCCGAAGACCCAGCCCAGGTGCGCGCTGTGCTGGCCAAAAAACGCCGGCCAATTGGTGAGCAGGTCTTCGGGCGCGAATCTCGGAGCGCCGGTGGCGGCATCCAACAGGGTAAGGTCACCTTGCGGATGCACCAGGGCGGCAACGACAGCCGTCTGCCAACCCGTTTTCACCAGTAACTGCTGGAGGCCGAAACCGGCGACGGCGCCGAGCGACCCGAATCCAATCAAACGGCCAAACTTGCTAAAGCGCCGATCCCAGAGGTCGAACAGGCACAACGCCGTTAAGGCATAAACCGCTTCCAACCACTCACTGTCGAGCCAGTAGAGAGGATCGCGCTGCCGGAACCAAGCGCGGTCCCCTCCCGCTGTCTTGGACAGGCGCTCCGCCAAATGGAAGGGTGTATCCTGGAGCACATACTGGAGCGCCCAAAACCCGAAGACCCACGCCAGTGGGCGGAAGATGGCAGTAAGCTTCTCGCGGTCCTCGACTGCCGCGTAAGCGGTGCCCGCCCCGCCCAATCCCGCCCAAAGAAACCCTACCAGGAAGGTCGCCAGAAAACCATACAACTGCGTGGGGAGGTGGCCGGTTTCGGTGTAGGACGGCGGATGCATATAAGCGATGGAGCCGCCGAAAGCCCAGCCCAGCGCGCCAAAGAACGCGAAGTAAGGCACGCGCGCCCGCCAATCCTCCCGTCCTGACATGAGCGCAGCCGCCATGCCGGCGAGGGCCCCCGCGATCATCGCGCCATATTCGTGACCGTAGTTGCCACGAATGCCCCATCCGATCGACAGGGACAACATGATCAGCAGGATTGACGTAACCCTGAACGCGGGAGACCTCATGACCGTGGATGCTCAGCGGGCAATCGTTTCATCGCTTGTGATCGTCAGCATCACTATCCGCCCCGCCAAGCTGTCGTCGAGCCGAAATATCGTGGACTAGTTAATGAGTCAGTGACGGCGGAGGCGAGGTAGGCGGAGTCCGCCCGTACTCGGGCGCAGCAAGCACCGAATAGTCCGATGCGCCCGATTTCATCGCGGTTGCCGGGAACCGGCGGAAGTAGTGGGCCGCAAGGTGAAGCACCGTCCCTTCCATACCTACACGATGAAGCAGGCCATCCAGGAGGGCTTCATTCTCGACGTGCTCAGGGCACCGCGCAAGGCGCCCTCCCAGGCTAAAAGGGGCAGTCTGGGAACCGTGGGCGCGTCTTTCGTGGGCGCAGCGGCTTGAGCCGGTCCGCCGCCGCCTTCCACTGTGCGAGCAAGTCCTGAGTTTCCATCCACCGTCGCCGCATCGCCATTAACTCACCCACCAACTCCCGCCCCACCTGGTCAGCTATCGCAGCGTGGTTCGTGCGTCCGGAAAAATTCCAAGCTGGCTCGCGCCGCGTTGACCGCAACTGACGCTGGATTTCACGCAACGAACTCTTCAACTGCGCCGTGATCCGTTGCAACAGTGAGGCGCTGGTGTGCGCGGTGGTGCCAGCTTCGCCAATCTCACAGAGCGTCAGGATCACTTCCAGTTGCTCGGCATCACCCGCCTCGTACGCCGCTTGCGCCTGATGCCACCATTCGGTCTTTTGCGCCGTCATTTCCCGCTGACTATCCGGATGCAACCGGCGAACAACCGCGCGGTAAAGCTCCTTCAGCCGCTTGCCAGCGAGGACCGGCGCCGCAGACCTGGCTGACGGCCCCATTCGGGAGTCGTGCGCTTCCCCGGAACCTGCGCCCGGCCTGGACGTGCCGAAGAGCTCATTCATGAATTCCTCGGCCAGTTCCTCCTCGTCGCCCGGGCTTCCCCATTCGTTTCCTGCCTCAAAAACATCCCGCTCCGGGCCGCCGCCGGGTCGGGGCGGCGGCGGTTCAGGATTCTCCTTGAGCTCCATCACCCTCTGGTAGGCGCGGGCGTAGGAACTGCCGCCAAGCAGCACCTCATGCTGAACCAAGATCACGATGGCATCATCCGCCGCCAGCTTTTGATTCAGCTCCCGGAGCTCCGTAAGCAACGCGCCGAAGTTAGTATTCAGCCAGCGCGTGAACTGTGGCTGATCCGTCAGGTGAAACCGGTCGAGCAGCCGCCGCGAATTCTCCAGGTCGCGCAACGCCTTCTCGTAGGCTTTCCTGATTTTCTTACGGATGTCCGCACCATCCACCCGCACCAGCGCCAGACTATGGTTTGTCGGGGGGGAGTGGGGCACGGCATGGCCGTAGTTTGGTCGTCTTGGCGCGCGGCATTGCATTCAGTGACGGCGCATCATAGCACCCATCTCTCAACATCTCCAGGGTATCTTTCAGAACCAGCCATTCCTTTTTGGAATTGTGCCCGTCCGCGATTTACGGTCGGAAAAGTCCCACCCAGATCTTATTTCCCAGGCGTTTACGTCGGGTCGGGCGGTTCTTCGCTGTTTTCGAGGGAATGGCCCTGCTCATGCCGACTGCCTGCCGATACCCCCGTAGCCACACCGGGACCTCATGGGAGCCTCAAGGGAGCCTCGCCGTAGTACCTCTGATAGCCTATCAGAGGTACTACGGCGAAGTAACGGTGACGCTCCTATGAGGCTCCGGGGAGACTGCCACCCTATCCGCGGGAATGGACCGGGAGGTTGGCGGTGGGTGGGGAGCGAGAGGCTGGCCTTTTTTGGGAGCCAACGCGGGCCAGTGGTCAACCGAGACTCCGGCAATCGGCAAAGGAACAAGGCCGAGGCGCAGCCTGGCCACTGATTCTAACGGTCGGCAACCTTTCCACAGCCAGTGACAAAGTCGGTGATAAGGGCTCCAATCTGAAGCTGTAGGAGACGACGTAAGGAGTCTCTAATCAGCACGTTCCGAAAAAGCCCAGGTTTGGGCGGCAGACCAACACATCAGAGACTCCTTACGTCGTCTCCTACAATGACTTACAAAGACTCTGTCACTGGCCCTGGCGACCTTTCCCCTGCGCCTACGGCAACGTTTGACTGACGGAGGTCATCGCGCTACGATAACACCCAGCCATTGCCGATGATAAACTCACGGATCGCTACCAACAAGCAGGCGCGTCCGAGACGTTCCGTCATCGGCTCTATGACCAACCCAGGACCTGAACGCCTGGATGCAGACCGAAGCGTGGGGTTGGCTTAATGGGTCGATCTGATACAATGCACTCGGTGGGGACGAGAGCGAGGGCCGGCCTCCGCCACATTCATAACCATGGAACCGGTTTATCGCGTTGAAATCCTGGTGCCGGCGGAGGCGGTGGATCGAAACCGGCACGTGAACAACGTTGCATACGTGCAGTGGATGCAGGATGCCGCCATTCAACATTCCGCCGCCACCGGCTGCACCCGGATGACGGAGGCTATCGGCGCGACCTGGGTCGCCCGGATGCACCGCATCGAATATCTCAGCCCGGCTTTCGCCGGCGAGGCCATCACCGTTTTGACCTGGGTAGCCGATTTCCGAAGAGTGCGGTCGCTGCGCCGATACAAGTTCATTCGCGCCGCGGATCAAAGGGTCCTCGCTCAGGGGGAAACCGATTGGGTGTTGGTTGATGTCGCGACCGGACGCCCCCGCGGAATCCCGGGTGAAATGGTGAAGCTCTTCGAGTTGGTGCCCGACGAACCTGATCGCAGCGGGTGAGCGCAGGAACGGACGAATCCATGGCAAAGCAAGTAGCCTCAGATTTCCTGGCGGGCGTCATTGAAGGATTCTACGGACAGCCTTGGTCGCAGGCGGAGCGATTCGAGTTGTTCGATTGGATGGCCGGCTGGGGGCTCAACACTTACCTCTACGCTCCCAAGGACGACTTGAAGCACCGGGCGATTTGGCGCGAACTTTACTCGACCTCCGAAGCAGCGCCGCTCGGCGAACTCATCCGCGCCTGCAAGCAACGGACCCTTCGGTTCATCTACGCGCTCAGCCCCGGGCTGGACATCCGTTACAGTGATGACGCTGACCTGATCCGTCTCAAGCGCCGTCTTGAGCAGATGCTGGGTTTGGGGTGCCAGCACTTTGCGCTGCTCTTCGATGACATTCCAGACCGCATGGCCGCCGAGGATGTAAAGGCATTCGGCTCCTTTGCGTCGGCCCAGAGCCACGTGGCAAACGCTTTGTTCCGCTGGACCCGGGAACGCAGTCCCGAAGCCCGCTTTCTGTTTTGTCCCACGCCGTATTGCGGGCGAATGGCGGAACGCAAACTCGGCGGCGACGGTTACCTTTCCACCATCGGTCGTGAGCTATTGCCAGAGATCGAGGTGTTCTGGACCGGGCCGGAGATCATCTCACGCCAGATCACGGTAGCTCATGTGCGGGAACTGCGGAACATCCTGCGCCGGAAGCCGCTCATCTGGGACAACCTCCACGCCAACGACTACGACGGCCGCCGCTTCTATTGCGGGCCGTATGCCGGACGGGCGCCGGAACTCCGGAGCGAAGTGAGCGGCCTGCTCAGCAACCCGAACAACGAGTTCCCCTTGAATTACGTGCCGCTCCGCACATTAGCGGAGTTCGTGCGTTGCGCTGATAAATGGGACGCCCGCCAGGCCTACCTCTCCGCGATGCGGGGATGGCTGCCCTGTTTCGCGACCATCGGCCAGCCGGTGACCCTGGAGGACCTGATTCTCTTCGGCGACTGCTACTACCTCCCGCACGAGGAAGGTCCGGAGGCGGAGGCGCTCTACGGACTCACGCGGAGTTTGTTGGCCAAGAAACCAGCGGACTGGGGAGAAGAAGCCTCGGCCTTCCGCCGCCAGGCCGCCCGCTTGCGAGAGTTCTGCATTCGCATGACGGAGCTTCGCCACCGCCCGTTGTTCTACGCGCTCAGCCGGCGTGTGTGGGAGCTCCGTGAGGAGCTGGACCTGCTGGAGCGCTATGTCGAATTCAAGTCCAGGGGCGGGCCCCCGGGAGTCGGCTGCCGCTCGGACTGCCATCTGCCCGCCACCTACCGCGGCGGCCTGGTGTCCCGATTGCAGCACTTGCTCGTCCAGCAACCTAATGGAACATTGGCCCCGCCGAATCCCAATGACGACCTATAACTCCCACCCTAAAATGAACGATTGCATTATTCGGCCTGCCCGGCCCGACGACCAAGCGGGCGCCTACCATGTTTGTCTGAAGACCGGCGACTTCGGGAAGGACGGCGAACCCTATTACCACGAAGACCCGGACGCCTTGGGCCGGATCTTTGTCGGCCCCTACCTCGCCTACGAACCCGAGTTGAGTCTAATCCTGGAAGACGGACTAGGCGTCTGCGGCTACGCGTTGGGGGCGTATGATTCGCGCGCTTTTTACGCGTGCTACGAGAAGGAGTGGCGGCTGGATCTGTGCAAGCAGTTTCCCGCGCCGCAAGGCGAGCCGACCCAATGGACGCGGGTGCAGACCGTCTATCATTGGTATCACCACCCTGATTACTTCATGCCGGAGCCATACGAGGCTTACCCATCCCATTTGCACATTGATCTGCTGGCGCGCGCGCAGGGCCGCGGTTATGGCCGGCGCATGATCGAACAGGTCATGGACAACCTGCGCCAGCGCGGCAGCCCGGGAGCGCACCTGGGCGTGAGCATGATGAACACTCCGGCGTTTGGCTTCTACCAGCGACTGAGCTTCAGGGAGTTGATCCGCGTGGGCGAGGGGAATGACGGTTGCATTTATATGGGCAAGAGCCTGCGAAGCTAGGACTCATACCGAATCAAACGCACCAAGCCATGTCACAGAAACTCGCCCTTCTTGGCGGAACACCCGTCCGCCGCAAACCATTCACGTCCTGGCCGATCTTCGGAAAGGCGGAGGAGAAACGCCTGCTCCGCACTTTGCACAGTGGCAAGTGGGGGCGGTTGGACGGCTCGGAAGTCGCCGAGTTCGAGGATCGATTCGCAGCCCAGCACGGCTGCAGGCACGGCATCGCCGTCGTCAACGGCACGGTCTCGCTGCGCATCGCGCTGCTGGCTGCGGGCATTCGCGCCGAGGACGAGGTCATAATCCCGCCCTACACGTTCTTCTCGACGGCGTCCGCGGTGATCGAGGCGAACGCAGTGCCTGTTTTCGCGGACGTTGAGCTCGATACCTTCAACCTCGACCCCAGAGCAGTCGAAGCCGCCGTTACGTCGCGCACCCGGGCGATTATCCCGGTCCACTTCGCGGGACAACCCGCGGATATGAAGGCCATCATGGCCATCGCCAGGAAACGGAAACTGCTCGTTATCGAAGACGCCGCGCATGCCCACGGGGCGAGTTACCGCGGCCAACTCGCCGGCTCCCTCAGCCATATTGCGTCATTCTCATTTCAGTCCAGCAAGAACATGACTTCGGGCGAAGGCGGCATTCTCACCACGAACAATGGCGCGCTAGCGGAGTCATGCCGTTCCATTCACAATTGCGGGCGCATCCCGACCGGTTTGTGGTACGAGCATCACATGATCTCTGGCAACTACCGCCTCGGCGAGTTTCAGGGTGCAATCCTGAACGCTCAACTCGGGCGCTTGGAAGCGCAGACGAAAACGCGCGACCGCAACGGCCAATACCTGGCGGCCACGCTCAGCCGGCTACCCGGCATTTATCCTCAAAGACGTCCGGCGTCCTGCACGCGGCACAGTTACCACCTATTCATGCTGCGGGTTGACAGTAACACGTTTGGCGCGCCGCGCGTCGCGGTGCTCAAGGCACTGCGAGCCGAAGGAATTCCCTGCTCGGCGGGCTACGGTTTTCCGCTGCCCGAGCAACCGATGTTCCGCAATAAGGCTTTCGGACCCTTCCTGCCGAACGCCTCCGCCCGGCTGGATTATCGCAAGGTCCGGTGCCCGAACAGCGATCTGATATGCCGAGAGCAATGCGTCTGGCTTGAACAAAGCTTGCTCCTGGGCCGCCGGGGAGACATGGACGACATCGCCCGCGCGTTCGAGAAGGTTTATGAGAACCGCGGTCGGCTAATCCAGTGGTCCAGGAAATCATAACCCGCACATGCCACGCCCCGGTTGGACTTTTGACCGTCAGGAAGGGAGGGCGAGCGTCCCCGCGAGCCCTGACTGCTTACGCGCTGGGCGGAGTTTGGGCTCGCGGGGACGCTCGCCCTCCCACGGTGACATATTCTGGCTAGTGGAGGTCGGATGAACCAGGCGACGGGATTCCTGAACAAACGAATTGTGCCGGCGCTGACGGCGCTGAGCGAGAACACGTACTTGTCCGCCATCCGCGCCGGGATGGTGTCGGTGGTGCCGCTGACGATCATCGGGGGGCTATTCATCATCGTCGCCTTCCTGCCTGTGACCGGCTGGGACAAGATCATCGCGCCCTATCTCCAGCTTCTCCAAGTTCCGGTCACCGCTACCTTCGGCCTGCTCTCGGTCTTTGTGTGCTTCGCCATCGGCTATGACCTGGGCAAGCAGTTGAAGCAGGAGGCTATTGTCAGCGCCACGATCGCCACCGTGGTCTTCCTGATGATCCAGCTCAAACTGGGAGCGAAGCCGGAGGACATCGCGTTCTCGATGGACAGCCTCGGCTCGAAGGGGCTGTTCACCGCGGTCCTCATCGCGCTGGTTTCTGTTCGAGTGCAGAAGTTTTTTACCGACAAGAACATCGTCATCAAGCTGCCCGAGAATGTACCGTCGGTGGTTTATGAGTCGTTCCTCTCGCTCAGCCCGCTGTTTTTTCTGGTGCTGTTGTTCTGGGTGATCCGCTTCGTACTGGGAGTGGACATTGACCACCTGGTGCAAACTGCTTTCAAGCCGGTCGTCTTCGCCCTGAACACACTGCCCGGGATTTTGGTTTATGCTTTCCTGGTCACGCTCTTATGGTCCGTAGGCATCAATGGCGACAACGCCATGGATGCCATCGTCGCCCCGATCTTCCTCCAATACCTGGCCGCGAATGTCGAAGCGATGACCGCGGGCCAGCCGCTGCCGTATGTGACCGCCTATGGTTTCTTCACCGCCTTCGTCAACGTCGGTGGCACCGGAGCGACCATAGCTCTGGCGCTCGTCATGTGGAATTCCAAAGAGCCGGGCTACCGCAAGGTCAGCCGCCTGTCGCTGCCGACCCAGATTTTCCAGATCAACGAGCCCATTTTCTTCGGCTTCCCCATCGTGCTCAATCCCATTTTCATGATGCCGTACATCCTGAACGCGCTGATCCTGACCGCCAGCTCCTTTCTGCTGATGCAGTGGGGAGTGATCCACAAGCCCTTCGTCAACGTGCCTTGGACCACGCCGCCCATCATCGGGCACTACCTGGTTTCCGGCGGTGACTGGAAAGCCGCCGTCTGGGGTGCCATCTCGATTGT